>Ga0209050_1004085_pt1 | contig 10210 bp, 7 predicted proteins | sample Araplavi_mTSA_r2_FD_184276 | JGI IMG/M metagenome (GOLD analysis project Ga0209050, IMG submission 184276) | Arabidopsis root microbial communities from North Carolina, USA - plate scrape MF_Cvi_mTSA_r2 (SPAdes) (version 2) | ecosystem: Host-associated > Plants > Roots > Endosphere | place: USA...
ACGCGCTGGTCACCGCGCTGGCGCATTATGCGCTGGCCAACGGCATCACCACCTATACCGGCGTCGCCGAGCAGGGATGGCTCGAGCAGATCCTCGCATTCGGCTGGCAGGCCGAGCCGCTCGGCCGGCCGAACCGCATCGGCACCATGGCTCTCGGCGCGCTGCGGATCACCATTACCCCGGATACTCCCCGCCTTCTCGCGGCGGGCGGCATCCAAGTCCCCGCGATGCTGGACCAGGCGGCGGCGTGATGGCGGACCGGCTCGAGATCGCACCCCGGCACCAGGCAGCGCCCGATACGGCGCGGCGCCTGCTCGACCAGGGCTATTGCGTCCTGCCCAACGCTCTCCCAGGCGCGACGATCAAGGCGCTGGACGACGACCTCGCCCAGGCCTTCGCCGACACGCCGTTCTGCCAGGGCGTCTTCTACGGCGAGCGCACCAAGCGCTTCGGGCGACTGCTCGCGCGCAGCCCCCATGCCGCCGAGCTCGTCCTACATCCCGAAATCCTCGCCGTCGCAACCCAGGTCCTCGGTCCCTGGTGCGACTGCATCCAGCTCAACCTGACCCAGGCGATCGCGCTCCATCCCGGCGCGCTGCCGCAGCTGCCGCACCGCGACCAGGACATGTGGCGAGGACCTGTCGGCACCATCGAATATCTCGTCAACGTAATGTGGCCGTTCACGCCCTATCGCGAGATGAATGGCACCACACTGCTCTGGCCCGACAGCCACGGCCCAAAGGCGCTCGAACCCAATCCCGACGCCGCGCCGATCGCAATCGAGCTCGATCCCGGCGACGCGCTCGTCTTCCTCGGATCGACGCTGCACGGCGCGGGCGGCAACCGCAGCTTCACCACCCGCCGCGGCGCGATCGTCAGCTACTGCCTGGGCTGGCTCAAACCCTATGAGAACCAGTGGCTCGCCTATCCGCCGGAGACGGCCCGACACTTCCCGACCGGGCTCGCCGCGCTGGTCGGCTACCGCCAGCACCGCCCCAATCTCGGCAACTATGAGGGTCAGTGCCCGTCGATCCTTCTCCAGGATCGTCACGACCAACCACTTGGAGCAATCGATGCGCTCCGCCCAGACCAACGAGCACTGATCGAGGCACATGTCGCCGGACAGCGTGGCTGAGACTTACCATGAGCCCCGGCGCCACCTTCGAACGGGTTTATAACGAACTTAAGCGCATGCTGGCCGCAGGCGAATTGCCGCCAGGCGCGCCGATCGAACCCGCGCTGATCGGCCAGCGGATCGCCTCCAGCATCACGCCCATCCGCGACGCGCTGCACCGGCTCACGGGCGAGGGGCTGGTGGAAGCACCGAACCATAACGGATTTCGCGCACAGTCCCTTAACGAGAAGGCATTGCGCGATCTCTATGGGTGGAATTGGCAAGTGCTGGAGCTGTCCACGCGGCATTTGCGCACAGCTATCCCGATCATTGTCGAGGATGCGACCGGCGAGGACGTCGCGACGGCCTCGGCGAAGCTCTTCGAGAAGCTGGCCCATGGGACCCAGAATAACGAACATCTGCGGGTTGTCCGCGCCTTGAATGGCCGCCTCGCGCCGTTTCGTCGATTGGAAGTGGTCGTGCTTCAGGGTCTCGATGAGGAATATCAATCGCTTGTCAGCGCTATTCTAGTAGGGAACGGGCCAGACCTCCGCCGTCTGCTCGCTTCCTATCACCGCCGTAGGCTGGGCGTGGTACCCGCTCTCCTGGCGGCAGCTTCACCGTAACCCCCGATGCTACCGCGCCCGGCCAAGCATTCCGTGGTCTCGAGCGCGGTCGACTCCGCGATCCACCCTTTTGAGCCGCATCGTGGCACCATCACCGGCGATGGCGGTCCATTACATGGGGCGACAAAGCCGCCCTTTGTCAGTCATACCCATGCTCGGCTCGATGCCAGGCGAGCGCTTTCGTGCTCGGGCTGTCGCCAGCCGCGACCGGAGATCTGATCGATGTCGCGGAAAGGCCAGCATACTCGGTGTTGATGAGCTTCTCGGACGTGAGGATACCGCCATCGGCCGCGACCGAGATGAGACCTAGATCGAACAGGGTATGGATGTCGGCTCGCAGGAGCAGGCCGTTCTGTGTGACGTTGGTGTCCTCTCCGAGGAATGGGCGAATATGCGCGGCTTCAAGCAACGCCTCGATGCCGCAGCCGGTCACCGCGCACTTACCGCCATACGCCGCCAACAGGTCGCGCCGAAAGCGCGGCTGTCCTTGCCGACGCGTGACCGCGCGCAGGATCTTCTCGCGCCCGTCCTTGAGGTTGTTGGGGTCGAACTCCTTATCCGGCACCTCCAGGCTAGCCTGGCCGGTCCAACGCTGGAGCGTGAAGTTAGTTGGCTTGCCGCCGGCGTGCGCGACATAGCGAAATTGCCCCTCATATCGGAAGCCGGCCTCGGGATATTGGCGTTTGCTCTCGCGATAAAAGACGATCAGCTCGTCGCCATTCACTTCGTGATCAATGATCATGCGATCGGTGCGGCCCTGAATCTGACCTTGCCACTGGAGAATGTCTCCCTCCAGCCGGTCCTTATATTGCGTCCGATCCTTGGTTTTGTCCCTGGTGACGAACAGCCAGATCGAATTCGTGTCCTTCAGGCGGAACACTCCGTTATCGAAATTGGCATCCACAATGCCGAAGCGCTCACGCATCGGGAGCCGCGCGTAGACGTCTCCCTCGACGAACGCGGGCGACATCCAGCGCGAGACCTGGAAGCCGAGCGCGTTCATGCGCGCGATGACCGGAGCTCCGCCGGTGAAATCGTCCGAATGAAGCGCGTTGGCGCGGCCGTGCTGAAACCCATAAGCGGCGGCGGCCAGGGGCTTGCTGTCATATCCCACTCCGTCCTCGACGACGAAATGGTCCCTGGACCGATCGAAGCCCGCCTCCGGGACGCTGTATTCCGCGATGAACGCATCGCGACCGAGTTCGCGGAAGCGCGCCATCGCCAAACGGACCGCGCCTGGATCCGTCAGATCGGCCAGCTCTCCTCCAGTCGCCATTCGTCCCCCTTATTCGCTTCCAGCATCCACGACAGTCCATGAATGTCCAGGGCTGTCGCCGGTCGCGAGGATCCGGAGGGCACCGCTGGCGACGCGCGGCCAAAAATAGTTGTGGGAAAGCCAGTCCGTCGCCGCCTCTGGGATTGATTGTCGTTCGCAGTCTGTTCTTTCTGTTGCAACGCGCCGAATCGCGCTGTAAAACGATTCAATCCGCGGCATTCCGCGGTAATGGAGATCGAGCGATGGGACGTGACGGAGTGAACGCGAAGCGCGTGACGACGACACTGACCTTGCAACGCAAGTCGCAACTGGAACGGCTCGCCGAGCGCGAGGGCGTGAAGGAGGCGTGGCTGGTTCGGCGCGCTGTTGAGAAATACCTGGACGAGATCGGAGCTGGGTCGGTGCTTGGGACGAAGGGCGGCGAAGATGCGCGCGGCTGAACTGTTCGCCGGTTGCGGCGGGATGGCGCTGGGCATGGCGCGCGCGGGCTTCGATCACGCGCTCATGGCCGAATATGATCGCGACGCGGTCGGCACCGTGCACCATAATCGCGACCGGGGTCTTGAGCACATCGCCCATTGGCCGATGGAGCTCACCGATGTTCGCGATATCGACTGGGCGGCGCATCGCGGCCAGATCGAGGTCATCTCCGGGGGGCCGCCCTGTCAGCCCTTCGGGATCGGCGGCAAGAAGGCCGGGCATGAGGATCGGCGCGACATGTGGCCCGAGGCGATTCGCGCGATCCGCGAGACGGGGCCGAAGGGTTTCCTATTCGAGAATGTTCGCAATCTCGCGGGGCCCCGCTTCGCGCCCTATCTCGATTGGATCAAGCAGCACCTGCGCCATCCCCAGGATGAGCGGCGCGACGGCGAAGGATTCCATGAGCATCGCGAGCGCCTGCGCGCCTCGAGCAAGCCGCCCAAATATGAGGTGATCGCGCAAGTCGTGAACGCGGCGGACTATGGCGCGCCGCAGATCCGTTTCCGCGTGTTGATCTTCGGCCTCGCGACATCGCTTGGCGTCGCGCCCTCGCCGATGACGCCTACCCATTCGCGGGATCGCCTGCTTTGGGATCAGTTCGTGACCGGCGATTATTGGCGCCGTCACGGCATCGCGCCACGCGCGCCGGTGTTGGAGCGCGACCGCGCGCGTGTGGCCTGGCTGCGCGCGAGCGAGCGGGAACCCGAGGGCCTGCCCTGGGTGACCGTGCGGGACACGCTCGCCGATCTCGGCGAACCGACGGGCCGCGACAATCATGTCTTCCAGCCCGGCGCCCGGATCTACAAGGGCCATACCGGCAGTCCGCTCGACCTGCCGGCCAAGGCTCTCAAGGCCGGCGATCACGGCGTGCCGGGCGGCGAGAACATGATGATCCTCGACGACGGATCGGTGCGCTACTTCACGCTTCGCGAAGCCGCGCGCCTCGTCGGACTTCCCGATGACTTCGCCTTCCCGCGTTCCTGGTCCGAGAGCATGCGCCAATTGGGCAACGCCGTGCCCGCTCAACTGAGCGAGGCGGCCGCGCGCTGGCTTGACGAGATGATTAGAAGCGGTGATGTCGATCCGGTAGGCCAGGCCGTCGCGTGACGCGCGACCTGGCTCGACAGGATCGGGCGAGGCGTGGCGAAGAAGTCGGAAGATTCCCTAGCGTTTGAAAGCCTTTCGCGCACGCTCGCCGAGGTTGTCGCTCTGGTCGACGCTGGGGTTTCGCCCCCGGTCTCCAGGCGCATTCGCAAGGGACTGGCCGAACACGCGGAAGCGATCGAGCGGGCGCGCGCCGCCACCGATCCGATCCGCATGCCGCTCACCAGCTTCGACCCGTCGGACCCCAAGACCATCGGCCGCGTGGTCGCGCTCGCGTTGCTGGCCCAAGCCCGCGTGCCACTGCGATCGATCGAACCCGCTTATGGTTCGGGCGTCTACGCGATCTATTATGAAGGGGATCATCCCCTCTATCGTCGGATCTCGGGTACGGAGACACCCATCTATGTCGGCAAGGCCGACCCGTCCGACAGCGACGCGAGCACGCCGCGCGAGCAGGGTCCCCGGCTGACGGGCCGCTTGATCGAGCATGCTGGCACCATCGCGACCGCCGAAGGCTACACGGAGCTTCCCGAGGGAACGCACCGCATCCGCCTGGCGGACTTCACCTGTCGCCGACTGGTCTGCGCGACCAACGCCCAGCTGGTGGCGGAGAAGCATCTCATCGGCATGTTCTGGCCGCTCTGGAACTCCGAGACCAAGGCGTGCTGGGGCATGAGCAAGCACGGGGACGCGGCCAAGACGCGCGCCAACAAGCGCTCGCCCTGGGACGTGGTCCATCCGGGCCGGGCCTGGGCGCTCGATCCGGTGCTCGAGGACTCCTTGTCGCTCGACCAGATCCGCGCGCGCGTCGAAGAGAATTTGGACGACGCGCCGCCGCGCACCGACCATGCCTCACTGCTCGAGGAAGTGCTCGCCGCCTTCCGCCAGGAGCATCCTGATCTCTCCACCCCGCTCGTTCCGCCGCTCGGCGATATCCCGGGTCCTGGCGATGACGAAGCGGGTGGCCAGGACGACTGAACCGGTCGATCCCGCCCGAAGCGCGCAGATGGCGAAGGTGCGCGGGCGGGACACCAAACCCGAGATGCGCGTGCGGCGGGCCTTGCACGCCGCCGGGGTTCGGTACCGGCTACACGCCAAGGATCTGCCCGGACGCCCGGATATCGTTCTCCCCTCACGAAGGGTCGCGATCTTCGTGCATGGCTGTTTCTGGCACCGTCACCCCGATCCGAACTGCAAGCTGGCGCGGCTCCCCAAGTCGCGGCTCGACTTCTGGGTACCGAAGCTCGAAGCCAACCGAGCGCGCGATCAGCTGAAGGAGGCGGCCCTTCTCGACGCGGGTTGGACCGTGCGAACAATCTGGGAATGCGAGCTCGATCGCGACGGGCTCGAACGCTTCACGCGGGAAATCGCGGAAACGCCGAGGGTAGGAAGATACCGCGCGCGACGGCGGTGACCGGGCGAGGCTGTTCTCGCCCGGCCACGACTTCAACCGGCCCGAACCAGATTGGAGATCGCCACGAACGGACGGCGTGCGAGTTCGAAACTGTCGATCCAGCGACCGCCCGGCCCAAAGCGCGCCACGGCCTCGTCGATGAGCGGCGGCACATCGGGCCCTTCAATCCGCCACATCGGGTGGTGCACCTGAACCACCAGCGGCTGGGCGGGGCCATGGACCCTGAGCGCCGGCACCGGTCCATCGGACACCACTTCCATATCGCCGCTGCGCGCGACCCGACCGAGCGCCTCCAGCGCGCCCACTCGCCAATCACGCAATTCCGGCGCGGAGAAATCTCCATCGCCTCCCAGCCGGTGCGAGGGATCGAGCATCGCACGGGCATAGGACAAGCCCAACCGCCAATCCAACAGGCCATGATAGGCGCGGTTACCGTAGCGCTGCAGGCATTCGTAACAGGCCTGGTCACATCGCGCCCGGTGCCCGTCGCGCATGAAATCCGCCAGCGGCCAAGCGGCCTCCTCCCGCACCATCGACGCGAGCAACTCGATCGCCCAGGGCGCATCGGCGGGAAGGGATAGCTGCCGCGATAAGCCCGACCCGTTCACCAAAGTGTCCGCGATCTGAATGTTAGGCCACTCCCGACCGCCGGCGTGCGCGACGCGCGGCGGCAATATCTCGAATTCACTCGGATCGACGTCGAGCTCAAGCGCGGCGCGGTCGATGAGTAGGAAGGCCATGGTGAAGGCCGATGCCCGGATCGAGGTCACCGTGTTCGGGCCAGCGACCGAGGCGATGTTCAGCTCCGGCCGCATCGCCACCGGGGAAAGGAACAAGCTATCGGTCACTTTGCGCGACGCGAGCCAGGTTCGCCCGGAGCGACCGGTATTGATCCACGACCCGCGCAAGGCGGCGGCGGTGTCATCGAGAATGGATTGGTTCTGCATCTCGAAGCGCGGGTTGTCCGGGCCCGGGCGCCAGAAGCGCTGCGTGCCTTCGTTCAAGTCGAAGCCGCCATCGAAGAGCTCGGTTCCTGTCGCGCCGGGATTGAGACGGATGATGTTCGCCGACCGCTCAAGCGCGAGCGCGAGGTTCTCATCAGATACCGGCACCGTCGCCACTGGCGTCGCCTCGGCGCAAACCACGCGCGCGCGGACCACACGTAGATCATCCTCGCCGATCTTTACGGGGGTGAAGTCAGTACGAAAGGCCGCTGGGGTGATGCAATGACGGAAGCTGTCGGCGACGATCGCGTTTCCGCAAGCGGCGCATTCCGTCGCCTCGGCGATCTCGCGCCGCGTCCAGCCGCCGCACGCGGTGCACGCGCCAATCCACCAATCCTCGGAGACAGCCTCTCGCGTGTCCTGCCGCGGAAGCACCCAACGCCTGCCCCACTGCTGGGGATCGGGCAGAGTCGAGGTAATTCCCACCGCGCGATGGAGCCGCTTGTCTCGGACCAAGGTCGAGCCCGGAGCGAACTCGTAAATGGCTAGGTCCGCGTCGCGGTCCGTTGAATCCCAGCACCAATCGCCTCCACCTTCATGTTCGAGACCAAGATAGAGCGGTCGGGCTCGGGTTGGCATGCCGTACATGGGCAATAGGCCACCCTCCGCGAGGGAATGCGCGACGCCAATGCCATAGCGCGTTTCATGGTCGATCACGGTCGCGATCGCGTCCATCAGGACATCGACATCGAGCGCGTTTCGCACCTGTTCGAGCAGTGCTTCGGTCTGTCCAACCATCACCACGGCGATCGCCGCGTCCCGAGCATCGGTGGTCGCGCTCAGCGCTTCACGCAGCGCTGTCGGCCATCGCGATCCCTCGGCCTTATACAGGTCAACAACGATGAACTCGCCGTGGATGTCCGGCGGCGTCAAATCATAGCCTGGATACCGAGCACCATGTTCGATCCTGAGCCGCTGGAAGGCCGCCTGGAGCCAAGCCTTTCGAATGATCCGAAGCGGAATGTCCTCGTACCCCGTCGCGAGGAAGGGGGGTGGCGGAGCGTCTCCGGTGATGCGTCCCGGATGTCGGAAATAGTGGAGATCGTGGCTACGACTACGGCACACGGTGAGCGCTAAGGAGAAGGCCTGGCCACGCCGGCCCGCGCGACCGACGCGCTGCTGATAGTTGAAGCGCTGGGGAGGCATGTTGGCCTGATACACGGCCTGGAGAGGCCCGATATCGATGCCGACCTCCATCGTCGTGGTGACGCTCAGCAAGTCGATCTCCTTGGCCAGGCGTGGGAGCTCGCCTGTCGGGTCGGCTCCATCCTCGACCAAGATACCCCTGAAACGACGTAGACGTTCGGCGCCGTCGCGTGTCTGCCCGGTCAGCTCCTCGCTGCGCAGCCGGAAGGGGTCGGTGGAATTGTCTCCCGCGCGCGCGATCCGGTGCGCGAGGAAATTGTGCCGCCACAGCGTCGCGACCTTGCCGGTCGGCGCTTCATCCAAAGGCGTGAAGCAACGGGTACAACGCCGCTGTCCACGATGGAGATGGACGCGGTCACAGGACCGGCAGCGCCAGAAGTCATCGTCCGCCCTGGTTAGACGAACCCCAAGCGCGAATAGGTTGATCAGTCCGCCGGTGTGACCGCGCGCGACGAGGGCCGACAGCACCGCCTCGAGCACGGAATTCGGATCATTTGGATCGACCGCCTTGGCGAAACGGGCGACACGGTTGGTGTCGCGGACATCGCCGGGGTCGTTCCAGAGTGGCACCTCGCTCGGGTCGACCCAATGCGAGGCGGGAACGCGGTACGCGTCCGCGAACACGCGCAGCCATGCGTCGAGCCGATCGCGCTCAGCCGTTCGCTCGCCTTCGGGGAAGAGCGTCGGATAACCCAAGCCAGCTTCCTCGAAGGAGAAATAGGTCTTGTTGAAGAGCGTGTCATAGATCGCCGCTTCTTGGCCCTTCACGATCTCCTCACGCGCGTCGACCACGGCCTCGCGCGCCCGCGGGTCGGTTGGAGGCTGCCAGAGCATCGTGTCGCCATTCTTCCGGAACAGCGTCCACCAATGGTCATCGTCGGTGACGGTCGCCTCGCTGGGATGAATCCCAAGGCGTGCCATCGCGGCGATGAGCGGCGCGGCGGGTAGCGGAACATCGGTTTGGGTGCCGCGATAGCTCGGGTCGTCCGGATCCTGGCCGATAGAGCGAAGCGTCGCGACCGCCTCGCCTTGCCCGCCAGCGCGCGCGATCTCGCGCTCCAAGCGGTCGGCCTCACCCCACTCGCGATTGGCGATCGCGTGCTCCAGCGCGGCGCGCAACGCCTCGAGCGCGTCGGCGCGATAGGCTTGATCCACTCTCTCGCGCAGCAAGCGAACGGTCATATCGCGAATAAGCGCGCGATGGTGGTTCGCCTCGAGATCGATCGCCGATCGAGCCGCGTCCTGCCGGCTATCCGAGAAGACGATGGCCTTGGGTGAATCCAAACCACTCGCGTGCAGCAGTTCGAACAATTCGGTCGCGAGCAACTGGGAGGTCTTTGCGAAACCAGTCCGGAAATTGCGGATCGGGCTGGACCGCCCCTTGTTGCGGAACAGATAGGATGTCCCGCAACAAGGACAGGCCGCCGGCGCGGCCGACCCCCTGTCACCCGGACCCCGACCGCGCGCGTCCTTCGCCGAATCGGTCTCCGAGCGGCGGAAGAGCAGGCCCGGCAAATCGGTTTCGCGCGGCGTGCCCACGCCCGGCGCCAGGACCCGCGCGCCAAAGGGATCCAAGCGCGCGGCGACCCAGGTCGGGACGCTGCCATCCCGCTGCCCGCTAACCTCAGGTTGAACGGCTTGCCCCTGGGTCGTCGGCCAGAAGATCGCGTATTCGCGATAGGCGAGATCCTCGAACTCGGTCCCCGCCGACGCGTACGGGAGAGCCTCCAGATTCTGGCTGCTCGGCAGAAGCTCGATCGGCGCCCCGGAATTGTCGGTCGAGCGCATACCGCCGAGCATGAGCTCGCCGCATGCCTCACAGTAGAGCACCTCGATCATGCGTTTGGCCGGAGTGTCGGCCGCGTCCTCGCGCGGCGCGAGCCCGGTTCCGCGCTCGATCGAGAGCGCTTCATAGACCGGCGCCCCGTCGGCGTCCTGATCCATGGCGGCGAACAAGCCCTCGAGAGCGCGGAAGAAGATATGCGCTCGGAAAGAGGGGGTGGTTTGGGCGACCCGGGGACCATCGCGATCGTAAAGGCGCAAGGC
>Ga0209050_1004086_pt1 | contig 10209 bp, 8 predicted proteins | sample Araplavi_mTSA_r2_FD_184276 | JGI IMG/M metagenome (GOLD analysis project Ga0209050, IMG submission 184276) | Arabidopsis root microbial communities from North Carolina, USA - plate scrape MF_Cvi_mTSA_r2 (SPAdes) (version 2) | ecosystem: Host-associated > Plants > Roots > Endosphere | place: USA...
TGCGTGATCTCACAAACATCATACAACGTATGGGCCACCGTGTCGGGAATCTTGTTCGCATATTGCAACACCTGTTCGATGCGCAACGACTTGGGTAGCTCAAAGTGTTGTGACAAATACCCAATGGCCGGATGACCCGGCACAAGCTTTTCGCCGGCACCCAACACGCGTTCGCCGTTAAACAACACTTCACCTTCGTCGGGCTGGTTCAGTCCGGCAATGGCTTTGAGCAGCGAGCTTTTTCCGGAACCCGTTTCCCCGGCGATGGCAATCTTCTGAAGCCTTGCCTGCGAAAAGCTGATGTCGTTCAACACATAGCCTGCTTCTTTTCGGATGCGAAGACCGGATACTTTTAAGAATGTCATCTGCGTTTCGTAGGGCTTTAATTTCGGGATATTATTTCTGCGAAGTTCCGGTTATGCTCCACAACATTTTTTAAACTTCTCCCCTTTTCCACACGGACACGGATCGTTGCGTTCGACTGTAGCCTTTGCCGGCACCGCGCGCTTTGCCGCCATGTCCTGGTGGAAAGCTTGCGCGAGCAACGCATAGAGGTCGGGATGATTCTTCTTTAACAACTCGGGACGCTCGAAGAAATATTCGCCCACCACGGCCAGGAACTCGCTTTCATTGGTGGCGCCATACACATCGATGTCGCTTTTGCCTTTCAGAATATCTTTGATGGAGGCGTGGATGAGGTCCAGCCACGGGCGCGCATAGGCTTTGTTGTTGAGCACGGTGGGAATGCCATCGATGTTGCCATCCTCCTTGTCGAGCAGGTGGATGAATTCGTGGATGCCCACGTTGTGTTTGTCTGACCGGTTGCTAAAACCTTCATGCAGGGCAGGCTTGGACAGGATCATTTTGCCCTGCAGGTTGCCGCTGCCCACCATGCCCAGGATGGCTTCGTGCTTGCTGCCGATGTCGTAGTCGCGGTCGAAGTGGCCCGGGTAGAGCAACACTTCGTCCAGAAACGTGTAGTCCCACTCCGGGAAGCCGAACACGGGGATGGCGGCGCTGCTGGCCACCAGGAGTTTATCGGTGATGTCGATGGTGGTCTCAATGCCCGTGACGCGGACGTTGGCGAGAAAGCGCATGACATCGATTTCGAAGCGCTTTTTCTCATCCGCCGAAAGGCTGCGGTAAAACCCCACCTGCTCCTCCAAAACCAACCTCCAGGACGGGGGGAAATCGCCCGTTACCTTTTTCTTGCGGTGCTGGCCGGTATAAAAGATGGAAAAGACAACGATAAAGGCGATGATGAGCAAAAAGGGGATCATACCACGGGCGCCCAATTTTAAGGGATGGCAATTTAATAATATATTTGCCCCCTTATTTCAAAATCATGATTTCAGTTGACGCGGTCAGTGTAGAGTTTAACGGTTCGGCCCTTTTTAGCAACATCACCTTCAACATCAACGAAAACGATCGCATTGCCCTTATGGGCAAGAACGGCGCGGGAAAATCCACGCTGCTCAAGATCATTGCCGGGGTGAGCAAACCCACACGGGGAAAAGTATCGGCCCCCAAAGACGCCATCATCGCCTACCTGCCCCAGCACCTGCTGACGGAAGACAAAGACACCGTGTTCCAGGAAGCCTCCAAGGCCTTCTCCAAGATCCTGGACATGAAAAAGACGATGGACGAGCTGAACCATCAACTGGAAACGCGCACCGACTATGAGTCGGACGAATATTCGAAAATCATCGAACAAGTATCGGAGCTGAGCGAGAAATACTACTCCATCGAAGAGATCAACTTCGACGCCGAAGTGGAAAAGACCTTGCTCGGTCTGGGTTTCCTCCGCTCGGATTTTGACCGCCCCACGAAAGAGTTCAGCGGCGGCTGGCGCATGCGCATCGAACTGGCCAAGATCCTCCTTCAAAAGCCCGACCTGATCCTTCTGGATGAGCCCACCAACCACATGGACATCGAGTCGATCCAGTGGCTGGAAGAATTTTTGATCAACAACGCCAAGGCCGTCATCGTGATCAGTCACGACAAAACCTTTGTCGACAACCTGACCAACCGCACCATCGAAGTGACGATGGGCCGCATCTACGACTACAAGACCAACTACACGCACTACCTGCAACTGCGCAAGGAACGCCGCGAACAACAGCAGAAACAATTTGACGACCAGGCCAAACAAATTGCCGACATCCAGCAATTTATCGACCGGTTCAAGGGCACGTACTCCAAAACACTGCAAGTGCAATCGCGCGTGAAGATGCTGGAGAAAATCGAGATCGTGGAAGTGGACGAAGTGGACAGCTCGGCCCTGAACCTGAAGTTTCCCCCTGCCCCCCGCTCCGGAAACTACCCCGTGATCATCGAGGGCATGACCAAGCGATATGGCGACCACGTCGTGTTCAACGACGCCAACGTGACCATCGCACGCGGCGAACGCGTGGCACTGGTAGGAAAGAACGGCGAAGGCAAGTCCACGCTCGTGAAGGCCATCATGGGCGAAATTGATTTCGAAGGAAAGATGCAGCTGGGCCACAACAGCATGATCGGCTACTTCGCCCAAAACCAGGCCGCCCTGCTGGAAGAAGACATCACGGTGTTTGACACGATCGACCAGATCGCGCAAGGCGATGTGCGGTCGAAGATCAAAGACATTTTGGGCGCCTTTATGTTCGGCGGCGAAACGATCGAGAAGAAAGTGAAAGTCCTCTCCGGCGGGGAACGTACACGCTTAGCGATGATCAAACTGTTGCTGCAGCCGGTGAACTTGTTGATCCTGGATGAGCCGACCAACCACCTGGATATAAAGACCAAAGATATCCTGAAAGAAGCGCTGATTGCTTTTGATGGCACGTTGATTCTCGTTTCGCACGATCGCGATTTCCTGGATGGGTTGGCAACGAAGGTATTTGAGTTTGGGAATAAGCGGATCAAAGAACACTTTGAGGATATCAATGGGTTCTTAAGAAATAAGAAGATGGAGAATCTGCGGGAGATTGAGCGGAATAATAAATAGGCTTGTCGCCCTCGCCGCCCTTACGGTATAAACTCCCACACCTCTTTCTTCCCGGTCATCACAAAGATCCGCGAGCCAATCGTAAAGGCCATTGACCGCAGGCAATCTCCGGTCGGGGACGGGGCGTCGGTAATCCATCGGTCGGTCTGGGGATCATATTTGTAGAAGGGAGCCTGATTGATGCCGTCGAGGCTCAGCGCTACATATCCTGCACTGGCAGAGGAAAAGGTGAATGCCTCGATCGCCGGCAATCTCGTGCCGTCTTGTTTTTTTGACCAGCGGTTGGAAGCCGGATCGTATTCATAAAGACTGGCAAGCACCTCGTTGCTGGTGGAAATGCCCATCCCCATGTAGCCCTTTTGACCGATGCTAAAACTCGAGGGGTGCTCATTGGGCTCACCTGCAAAAACAGCCTTCAACGTCCACCCGTTTGTGACGGGATCGAACAGCCATAAATCGTTTTGCGCCCCGTCGGGATTGGTGTCGGTGCCAAAATAGCCTTTGCCGTCGATGGCGAACGCCGTGATGAAGCTACGGGCATTGTCCGGGAGCCTGGGCATTTGTTCCCATGCGTCACGTTGCGGATCATAGGAATAGAGCGTCTTCGGATAGACCATCATATAGCCTTTGTCGCCCAGGCCAAGGGCCGTTCCACCGAAAGCCTCATACGGAAAGTCCTTCTTCTGGTTCCATGCATCTTTTTCGGGATCGTATTCCCAAACCTCGCTGATAAAGGCGGTGGATGTCAGCCCCAGCGCGATGTAGCCCTTGTCGCCGACGACAAACGAAAGCGCCTCATTTCGCCCCTCACCCGGAAAATCATTCAGACGCTTCCACTCCCCGCGCGGGGGCAGCGCGGAGGTATCTTCGGAATCTTTACAGCTAAAAAAAAGGAACGAGCACAAAATAACGGATAGGGTGGTGTACAATCGCATAAGATTTGTTCATTAATGATTCACAACAAAGTCACTGTAATTTATGTAAAATTTTGATAGTCCGCCCACCACCGCTGTTGGTATCCTTCACCGACGGCGACGACATATTGCCCGCTTTGCCACTTCCCCATTCAATACCCCAGTCCACGCTCTTCAAAATCAATGGTGTCGACAGCTGCGTTTTTAACGGTCAAAATTGCTGTGTGCATCGCGTTAAATGTCCCATTGTGGTAGAGCCTCGTGAATTTGAAATCATTTATTCCGTCCTTGTCAAAGTCGATGCGTTGTATTTCGGGTGTGTTGATTTGAAAGGTAGTTTTGAGATTGGTGGCCTCAAGTTGTCCGTCTTCGAAATCATACAGCGCATAAATATTAAAATCACAAACACGGTCCGCAAATTCTTTTTTGGTGTTGTCGTAAAACAACACTTTACTTTTAAGTTCTTCCGTGGGATAGTGTTTCAACAAAACCAGAAAAATTGTCTGCAAACTGTCCTGTAAACGAATGGTGTGTATGTACGTATCCTTGTATGTGTGCAGGCTATCGGGTAGACAATCCTTTTCATAATAATCTCTAACGGTCTGTTCAATTTTTGACCGGATTTGATCGTTCACATGAACAATATTTTCTTTCTGGCCGAGGTCGATCTTCTCCAACTCCAGGGGAAACTTTGCATCAATGGCCGCAATGTCCTGGCGTGCCCGGTCGGGGGCATTTTCCGTCTTTTTAGTAGAACAACTCACCCAGGTGCCTACCAAAAAAATTATGGTTATGCCTCTCATCGCCTGTAGGGTTGGGGTGGTGATGCCATTCCATCATCGCTGCCGTCTTTTTCGAGGCCGGATGACCTGATAACGTTTGCCATCCCCAAAATAGTATCTAAAGTTTGGGATTTCGATCGGTTGATCAACCCATCGCCATAAAAAAAGCCGCCTCGTTTCCGAAAGCGGCTTCTTCCCGGGATCCTTGGCTTGTTATTTCAATTCGATCGACAATGTGATCATCGCATTCAGCGCTTTTGAGATCGGGCAAATGCGTTTGGCATTTTGGGCGATTTCTTCAAATGTGGCGGCGTCGATCTTGTCGACTTTTCCCGTCAGTTTTAAATTGATCTGGGTGATGCTTCCGTCCTCAAACACCACTTGTGCTTCGGTGTCCAATTGGGTGGCTTTATAGCCCGCCGCGTCGAGGAGAAAGCTCAGCTGCATGGTAAAACAACCGGCATGGGCGGCTCCGATCAATTCCTCGGGATTGGTGCCGACGCCATTTTCGAAGCGGGTCTTGAAAGAGTATGGCGTTTTGTTCAATACGGTGCTATCGGTGGTCAGACTTCCCAGACCGTCTTTGCCGGTACCTTGCCATTGTGCTTGAGCTTTGCGTGTAAATTTCATAAGGATTTTAGTTTTTGTTTTTTGTGATGTTTTACGTCGTTGATGGCTCAAAGGTGACGGCTTGCGCATGATAAATCAAATTAATAATTTTATGTCATCATAAATAAAACTTATAACCCATGACTTTGCAGCAGCTTCGATACATTGTCACACTTGACCAGGAACGGCACTTTGCACGGGCCGCCGAACGGTGCGCCGTGAGCCAGCCTGGGCTCACCATCCAGTTGAAGAATCTCGAAACAGAAATCGGCGTAAAGATCTTCGACCGGTCGCGGGTGCCCCTCACGCCTACGCCCACCGGCGAAGAGATCATCGAGAAAGCAAAGAAGGTGCTGCGGGAAATCGACAGCATTCAGAACCTGATCGTCAACAAAAAGAACGACCTGCAGGGAACGCTGAACGTGGGCATCATCCCAACCCTTTCGCCATACCTGGTACCGCTCTTTATCCGCGAACTGGAGCGGGCTATGCCCAAGATGAAGTTCGCCATCCGCGAGGTCTCCACCTACGAGCTCATGCAAAGCCTGGAGACCGGCCGCCTCGATGTGGCCATCATGTCCACTCCCACGGGCAATCCCAATCTCAAGGAATTTCCGTTGTTCCAGGAGCCGTTTGTCGCCTACCTCTACCCGCAGCACCCGGGGCTGAAAGAGAAAACTTATCACCTGCGGGAACAGGACAAATTGGAGTTGCTCCTCTTGCAGGAAGAATACTGCTTCAATGCCCAGCTTCTCGACATCTGCAGCCGGGGAAAGAAGAAAGTGCAAGAGCAGTCGCTGTATGAGATCAACTCGATCGAGACCTTGAAGAACCTGGTCCGCGCTTCGTTGGGTTTTGCCATTGTGCCGTGGTTGTCGGTGAAGCACGAGCTGCAAGAGGGCTTTTGCAAGACCTTTAAAGAGCCCGTGCCCGTCCGCGAGATCAGCCTGGTGGTGAGCGATTCGTTTACGCGCAAGCTCTTGCTCGAAAAAATGAGCGAGGTGATCTGGAAATGCTTGCCGGACGCGCTGAAGGAAAATCGCAAACACAAACGGATCAAGTGGAATGACTCGCCCTATTTTATGAAGGTGCTGGAAGGGCATTAGAGGCATTCGGAGGAACTACCGGCCTGAGCAGGACGGGCCTCCCTTGTCGTCGGAAAGTCCGGGGGTTATTCGAGGCTTATTCGAACCTAACTCGAAGCTAACCCGAACTCAATCCGAAGGCCATTCGAACACGATCCGAAGGCCATCCGAACAACATCCGAACGCGATCCGAAGCGGCTACGGAGAAAGGGCCCCGGGATGCACTAAAAAGACTACAGCCAACGGATGGTGGCTGACGCTCCTAACGCAAGGGAACGGCTTGCGCCAACATCATCGCTACGGGTTTTCAGGGAGCCCGAGCAGGAGCAGCATCAGCCGGAAGTAAAATTTGTCATAACATCTGTTTCCTCAACCATTTTACGACCCGCGGATTTTTACCACGTCCGCATACATTTTTATTGCGAATGGGCGGAAGTCCAACGCGGAGGCGGCCTTCCCTGCAGGCGGGTTTTGGTCGTCATTTTCAGGTTCCGGTTGTTCCCGTGCTCATTATTCATCCAAAACCTGCACACATTCCATCATTTTTTTCTCAAATCTTACAACCGCATGTCTATGCGACATTTCGCCGGGACGCTCCCGGAGCCGCCCTCTATTTTTGCTAGGCTTTAATCTAAAATCACATGATCGTTTTTGGTCACAACTCCTTTTTGCTCAATTCCTGCAAACCCTCGCAGTTGGGTCTGCCCCCCGAACTTGACAAACAATACACCATCGAACGCCGGCAGCGGTATTTCCATCTTTTCTGGATCCCTTTTTTCGGGATCGGCAAAATATGGGCGCTGCGAAAAGCCGGTGACGGCAATCTGTATCAACCAACGGCCGAGCTGGAGAACGTTTTGAATGCGTTGCCCATCCAGGAAAAAACACCTTGGTACACGTTCGCTTTATTCTTCCTGGCGCTGGCCGGCGGAGTGCTCTTTTTTATCTATGAAAAAGTGGATCGCTATCAGTCGGCGAAAAACTATGAGCGCTATGTCGCCGAGAAGAACGAACGCTATGCCAGTGCCATTGCTTCGCCGCAGCCTTTCCAATACTATGACATGCGGGAGAATCCCGGCAGCAATCCTTTTTATCTGAAGGTGGTCGGCAGTGACCAGAATTCCATCCTGTTTTTATACCGAAACGATCAGGATTTCAAATACGACAACTACGAATTGAAGATGTTGGAATTGTTTTCTTCCGACACCCTGCATCGCTCCGACACCGTGCGGGTGAAAAAGGCCGACATGATGAAAACATTTTCCGCCGCCAACGGCGAAGGTTTCGAGATCATTCCCGGCAAAGGAAAAGCCGTGCTGAACGAGTTGCAGGAATTTCCGAATCCCGTGCTCAAGACCGTGAGCTCGGCCTACCAGGAAGGAAAGTTTCTGGCGGTTATGCAGAACATCGGCGAAGGCGGCGTCTACCAGGGCATCAAAGTGAACTCGACAAACGTCGCTTTCCTGGACGACATCGCTTTTCCCAAAGAAGTGAAGGCGAGGGAATATATTGTGCTCACCGGGACCTACACCGGCGAAGAGCCGAAGCTGTATGCCAACGTGAACTTCAAAACAACAAACGCCGACTCCGTGAAATTCGATTTCCACATCTACGGTGCCAGTGTAAGTCTTAACCCCTCCAGACAATGAGCTTAGGCAGGATCGTCTTTACATCGCTGAGCGTTCTCATTCCCGTAACGTTCTACGCGCTTATTCCCGTTGATGTCTACGAGCGTCACGACATGTTTTACAGCTTTGCGGCAGGCATCCTGTTTTTCGGTGCCCTGTTTCTCGCCCTCGGCGATTTCCAATCGCTCTACGATCTGACGTCGAAACCCGAACCCGGCGAAGAGGTTCCGCCCTTGCGCAAACTTTCGCCCTTTGCCGTACTGCCGGCCTTCGTGCTGGTGTTTGTGCTGGTCTTTCACCAGTCGTCGCGAAAGGAAGACGAGTTGGCCGCGCATGGCAAGCTCACCAAAGGCAAGATCGTAGGCGGCAAAGCCACCACCACCACACGGCGATTCCAAAGCAACACCACCTATAGCATCGACGTGATGTATGTTGACAGCCTGGACCGCCAGCATAAGTTTGAAGAAAGCGTGAGCGGATCCGATTTCAACGATCTGTATGAAGGCGCCATCGTCGACGTGGTCTATTCCAAGCGACACCCGGCGCTGGCCAAGGTGGTGACAGAGGTGAGTGCCTTAAAAGCCTTTGTTAACGTCCCCTCAGACACCCTCACCATCGGTCACCTCACGGCCATCCTGGAAGGCAACGTGCCGAGGGATTCCATGGTCCAATACCTGAACTCGATCAACTACGAGTGGACGGGCGAGACCAGCGGCTATTTTTTCTCAAACGAAAAACGCAAGATCGCCATCAAGCTTTTTGAAGACAACAGCGAACTGGCCTACGTGGAGCAGTTCAACATGATGACGGCGGTGAACCATAGCGACTTCGAAAAAAACCTGACCAAAAACGGTTTCAAGAAAAAGGCCTCTTCCGCCAACGGCGAGTCACAAGAATTTTATTATACCGACAAATACATCGTATCGAAAGAGCGCAAGGTAAGCGACCAAAAGAGTTCCAACGGCATGCCCTCCTTCGAAGCCTACTGGGTCTACCACGTAATGAAAAACGACCAGGAAGGAAGCTAAGCGTTACGAAGCAAAACCATTCTTGATTTAATAAAAGCAGTCCGGTGACTGCTTTTATTCTTCCCAACAGCCGCCCGAAACGCCGGCACCAGAAAGCCCTCTGCGGCAACTTTGCGCCCCTTGCGCCTTTGCGGTTTAAAATATTTTCGCAAATTGACCCCCACTAACCTTACCTGATCCCTCCATGCTGCGCCCGGCCTGCGTCTTCTTCTTCCTCTGGATCGTCTCCCCAGCCTGGGCCGCCTCCCCCACCGACAGCCTCAGCCGGGCCCTCCAAAACGCCACCACCGACGAAGACCGTTTAAAGATCACCACCCTCCTATCCGACAAGCTCTATAACACCGATCCCCTTCAAGCCCTGGAATACGCAGACGAATCGGTGCGGCTCGCCAAGAAATTAGACTCCGACTCCTCCCTGGCCAGCGCCTACTCCAGCCAGGCCAAAACGTTTTTGCACCTGGGAAACTATTCACGGGCGCTGGAAATCTACCAGTCGGTGATACAGCTGGCCGAGAAAATGGGTGACCGCTACTGGCAAGCCGTGGCCTATGGCAACACCGGCAGCATCTATTACTATCAGCGCGACCACGCCAACGCCCTGCGATACTACCTGCAGGCGCTCGATCATTTCGCCGCCATGAGCGCGACCCACGACAGCAAGCGGATGCTGCGCAAAGCAAACCTGCTCAACAACATCGGCATCATCTATGAGGAGACCAAAGAATATGACCAGGCCACGCGCTATTATGCTGAAGCCCTGGCGCTCAGCCGCGAGATGAAAGATTATGAGATCATGGCCAACGTGCTGAACAACCAGGGCACCATGGCCCGCGACCAGGGCGACAACGCGCTGGCCCTGCAACACTACAACGAGGCCCTGACGCTTCGAAAAGAAAAGAACGATCTGCTGGGCATGGCACGCTCCAACCACAACCTGGGCACCTTCTATCTCGAGCACATGAACGACGACGCCGCAGCCGAACGCTTTTTGAAGGATGCCATCGCGCTGGGCGAGCGCATCTCGGCCTGGCAAACGGTGAGTTCGGCATCGAGCCTGTTGTATGGTCTCTATAAAGACGAAGGCCGTCACAAAGAAGCCCTGGAAGCCTTGGAGCTGAGCCATCGCACGAGCGACAGCCTCTTCAATGAGCAAAGCACGCGCAAGATCGCGCAGCTG
>Ga0209050_1004087_pt1 | contig 10203 bp, 4 predicted proteins | sample Araplavi_mTSA_r2_FD_184276 | JGI IMG/M metagenome (GOLD analysis project Ga0209050, IMG submission 184276) | Arabidopsis root microbial communities from North Carolina, USA - plate scrape MF_Cvi_mTSA_r2 (SPAdes) (version 2) | ecosystem: Host-associated > Plants > Roots > Endosphere | place: USA...
GACAAATTGCGTTTGCAAGGTAACGACCTCTTCAACACGGCGATCAAATTCGCATCGACCGGTGTGCAAGTGGCCGGGGCCAACGAAGCGGACCATTGGGCGTTGCGCGGCTATTTGGGACGGATCAACTATGCCTTCGCCGATAAATATCTGTTCACGTTCAACATTCGGAAAGACTTCTCGTCGCGTTTTGCAGAGAGCAAGCGTTCACAAGCCTTCCCTTCGTTCTCGGCAGGATGGCGCATCAGCCAGGAAAACTTCTTCCCGAAAGGCGGCATCTTCGACGATGTGAAGATCCGTGCCGGTTGGGGACAATCCGGTAACCAATTCACTGGAACCAACTTCCCGTACCTCACCACCCTGCAACCCACTATATTCTATGTTGTGGGCACCGGAAATCAAACAGTGGTGCGCGGACCGGCCCCCATCAACCTGGCCAACCCCGATGTGAAATGGGAGACCGGTACACAGTTCGATATCGGTACCGACATCGCATTGCTGAGCGGCAAAGTAGATTTCACGTTCGACTACTATAATAAGACATCCAACGGCATCTTGCTGGGATTCCCGCTGCCATACACGTCCGGTTTCTTCCTTCCCACCGACAACAACATCGGCAAGATGGTGAACCGCGGCATCGAAGCGGCGGTGACCTACAATGGTCAAGTGGGCCAAATGAAATATAGCATAGGCGGTAACATCACCACGGTGCACAACGAAGTGCTCGACCTGGGAACCATTCCCGAGATCATCGCCGGTGTAGGTGGAGCTTCCACGCACCGCACGAAGGTGGGCGAGGCCATCGGTAGCTTCTACGGCTACAAGACCGACGGTATTTTTCAAAACCAGGCCGAGATCGACGCGGCTGTGCCCGACCGGATCTCTTCCGATCGCAAACCCGGCGACATCCGTTTCAAGGACGTGAACGGCGACGGCCAGATCGATGCCAACGATCGCACCAACCTGGGCAGCTACATCCCGAAATTTTATTACGGTATCAATGCCTCGGCGCGCTTCCACAACTTCGACTTCTCGTTGTTGCTGGCCGGTGTATCCGGACAAAAGGTATACAACCAGGCAAGATCGCAAGGCGAAGATCTGCGGAGCGCGACCAACTTCTATGCGTCGACATTGAACCACTGGACGGGTGAAGGTACGAGCAACTCCATGCCGCGTCTTTCTTTGAACGACGACAATCAGAACAACCGGTATTCCGATCGTTGGATCGAGAGCGGAAGCTTTATGCGGATCCGTAACATCCAGATCGGCTATGCCATTCCGGCTGTGCAACTGAAGAACTGGACCGGTGGCTTGATCACCCGTTTCCGCGTTTACGTTGCAGCGCAAAACCTGTACACCTTCACGAAGTACACAGGCTTCGATCCGGAAGTGACCCGCGGTCAGAGCTTCCAGAAAGGTGAAACACCGTTGGCTACCGGACAAGACGGTGGTAGCTCACCCCAGCCTCGCATTGTGCAATTCGGATGGCAGGTATCGTTCTAACCCCGTAAAGAAAAAAGTATGAAACCAATTAAAATACTATACCTGGTGGCGGCTTTCCTGATTTGTAACTCCTGTAACAATCTGGACTTGAAGCCCCTCGACAAATTGACGGCCGATGCCTATTACAAGACGGCGGCCGAGTTTGATGGTGCCATGTTTGCTGCCTACTCTTCGATCCAGGATTTCTGGGGAACGAGTACGGAAACCCTCGGTGAGTCGGGCGAATACTGGAAAATTACCGACGTGGTAACCGACGACGTGTTGGCACAACCCGATGCCGACAACATCTCCAAAGATGCCGATCACCTCAACATCCGCGCCAGCGACAAACCCTTCGCAGCCATCTACACACAGCTGTATGAAGGGATCTATCGTGCCAACACGGTGCTGGAACACATCGACATGGAAAACGAACTCACCGACGACGAGAAGAAGCTCTACACCAGTGAAGCAAAATTCCTGCGGGCCTTCTTTCACTTTGAAGCATTGAAACTTTTCGGCACACCGCCCATCGTGACCAAAACGTTCAAGGATCTCACACAACTCTCGGTGCCCAACGCCACAAAGGATCAGTTGTTTGCACAGATCCTGGGCGACTTCAACGATGCGTTTGCCAATCTGCCCGAAGCATGGGGCGACGAGAACACCGGTCGCGCCACCAAGTGGGCAGCCATGGCCTACATCGGCAAAGTGAACATCTGGAAAGGCGACATGCCTGCCGCGATCACCGCTTTTGAAGACGTGATCAACAACGGCGTGGGGCATGCAGGCAAATATGGATTGATCGACACCGACGATCCTGCCAAGGACCTGGAAAATGTTTTTGCATTCGACAACGAGAACAATAAAGAGTCGATCTTCGAAGTTCAATTTGGCGGACCGCACTCCGACGACAACGTTTGGGTGTTTGACGATACGCACTCGGAGAGCTTCAAGGCGTCGCAAGGAACAGGCCGTTCCATGTATTGGGATGCCGGTAACTTCGCCGCCTCGGAAACCGCTCCCGGCGGAAAGAACGGATGGTGGGTGCCCACCCAAAACCTGGTAGACGAATTTGAAGACGGCGACGCACGGCTCAATGCCTTCATCTACCAGGATGGCGACACATATTACATCTGGAACAGCGGCGTGGAATCACTGCCCTTCGATCCGTTGTGGTCGGAGACGGGCTACGTGGTAAAAAAATACGCTGGCCAACGCAACTCCGTGGGTGGAGATTTCTCAGGCAACAACCAAGGTAACTTTAACAACGAGCGCACCTTCCGCTTTGCCGAATTGAAACTGCTCTATGCCGAAGCATTGCTGGCACAAGGCCGCGCCCCGGAAGCCACTACCCAGATCAACGACATCCGCGATCGCGCGGGTCTTGCTCCCCTGGGCGGTGTAGCAACACTGGCCGATCTGCAACACGAAAAACGCGTGGAGCTTTGCTTTGAAGGACACCGTTGGTATGACATCGTACGCTGGGGTCTCGGCCCCACGATCTTCCCTACCGACTGGGACGATAAGTATAATGTCTATCCTTTCCCGCAAAGTGAAATTGACCGCACGAAGGGAACCGCGGGCGAAATCAAACAAAATCCCAACTACTAAGATACACGGTGTCTATAGTGAAATAACAGCGAAGGGCCATCACCCTTCGCTGTTTATTTTCAGGGTTATCCATTACCTTGCTGAAAGGCTAAGCGATCGGCTTCGCCAGGAAGTAAATGCCCGCGGATGATGCAGGCATTCATTTTTTTGTTTGTATAGTTTTTCCGGTAAACCGAAAGTTTCTCATGAAGCGGTGTGATGCGATAGTTGGAGTTCTAGTTTGGATGATGATCTGCTCCTGCGGACGCCATGCCGACACCGTGTTCGAAGCCGTGTCGTCGCGTCATACGGGCATTCATTTCAACAATGTGTTGGAGGAAGACGAACAGGTGAACGTGAACAACTACATGAACATCTACACCGGCGCGGGCGTGGCGGCTGGAGACATCAACAACGATGGTCTGGCCGATTTGTTCTTCAGCGGCAACACCACCAGCAGCCGGCTGTATTTGAACAAGGGCGATCTCACGTTCGAGGACATTACAGAATCTTCCGGCGTGCTCAACCACCGGTGGGCTACCGGTGCGGTCATGGCCGATGTGAACAACGACGGCTGGTTGGACATTTATCAATGCGTCTCGGGCGGCGGACCCGAAGCGGAGCGGGGCAACCTGCTGTTCATCAACAACCAAAACAACACGTTTACCGAATCATCCCAGTCCTACGGGCTGGGCGATACCCGCCAGGCCATGCATGCTTCTTTTTTTGATTATGACGGCGACGGCGACCTCGATGTTTTTATCATCACCAACCCGGCGTCGTACGAGAACAGGGTGAACCACATCCAACCCCGCAAGCTCGACGGCACGGGCGTAAGCACGGACGTGTTGTACCGGAACAACGGCGATCATACGTTCACGGATGTTTCCAAAGAAGCGGGCATATTGGTGGAAGGCTACAGCCTTGGCCTCGCGATCAGCGACATCAACAACGACGGCTGGCCGGACATATACATCTCCAACGATTTTATCGGCAGCGACATTCTCTACATCAACAATCATGACGGCACGTTCTCCGATCGCGCGGCCGAATATCTCAAACACACCAGCTTTGCCGGCATGGGCAACGACGTGGCCGACTTGAACAACGACGGGCTGGTAGACATCGTGGAGCTGGACATGCGCCCGGAGGACAACAAGCGGTTGAAGCTGATTATTCCGCCCACGGGCTATGACAAGTATCAACTGTCGTTGCGACTGGGATATCTCCCGCAGTTCACACGCAACACGTTGCAACTGAACCGTGGCAACAATACATTTAGCGAGATCAGTTTTCTTTCCGGCGTCAGCAGCACCGACTGGAGCTGGAGCCCACTGCTGGCCGACTATGACAACGACGGCGACAAAGACCTTTTTGCCACCAACGGCTTCCTGCGCGACCTGGGCAATATGGACTACATCACGTACCAAAATATTTACAACACGCCGCTGGGGACCGTGCAGGCCAAGACGGATAAAAAGCTTGAGGCCATTAAAGCATTGAAGGGCGCGGCGTTAAAGAATTATGTCTATGCCAACAACGGCGACCTCACCTTCACCAACCAAACCCAAGCGTGGGGCTTGCAGGAGGAAGGTTTTTCGCACGGCGCGGCCTACGCCGACCTGGACAACGACGGCGACCTCGACCTGGTCGTGAACACCATGAACGAAGAAGCCCGCATCTATCGCAACCACAGCGATACGCGGTTTCACCGCAACTATCTCCGGATAAAATTCCGCGGCAGCGATCAAAATAAAGAAGGCATTGGCGCCAAAGTGTGGGTGTCCAGTGAAGGGAGGGAACAATACATGGAAAACTTCCTGAACCGCGGCTATGAGTCCACCGTGGACGGCGTGATGCATGTGGGATTGGATACGGCCGATGTCGTCGATTCGCTGAAAGTGATCTGGCCCGATGGAAAGCAAGAAATTTTAACCCAGGTAAAAGTCAATCAGCTGCTCACGCTGGAATATGCTTCCGCAAAAACAAAAACCGCCGGGCAGCCCCTCATTAAGCAAGCAACCTTGTTCAATGAAGTGTCGCACGCACGGGGCATTGATTTCACGCACCGGGAAAACGACTTCATCGACTTCAAAGTACAGCCGCTATTGCCACACATGCATTCGCGGAACGGTCCGGGGGTTGCCGTGGCGGATGTGAATGGCGATGGGTTGGAAGATTTTTATGTAGGGGGAGCCTCCAATCGCGCCGGCGCACTGCTCCTGCAAGCGAAGGATGGAAGATTTAAACGGGCATCGACACCGGGCATCGATAGTCTGGGCGAGGAACTGGGTGTTTTATTTTTTGATGCCGATGGGGACAAAGACAATGATCTTTACATCGCCACCGGCGGGTCGGACAAACCAAAGGATTCGCCTGCCTATAAAGATTACTTGTATTTGAATGATGGCAAAGGAAAATTCAATCCCGCAAAAGACGCGCTGCCCGCACACCTTCAAAGTGGTTCCAGCGTGATCGCCTCCGATTACGATCACGACGGCGACCTCGATCTGTTTGTTGGTGGACGGATCGTGCCGGGAGAATATCCCCTGCCGGCGGCCAGCTATATTTTCCGGAACGATTCGAAATCCAGTGAATGTCGTTTTACGGATGTCACACAAAATCTCGCCCCCGCACTGTTGAAACTCGGCCTGGTCACCTCGGCGCTATGGACCGACGTGGACAACGATGGCTGGCCTGACCTGCTGGTCGCCGGGGAGTTCATGCCCATCACATGCCTGAAGAATAAGGATGGGAAATCGTTCACACCTTATGCTGCCGATGCTTTCCAGCATACCAGCGGCTGGTGGAACAGCCTCGTAGCCGCCGACTTCGATCAGGACGGCGATATGGATTACATCGCGGGAAATCTCGGTCTCAATTCCCGCTATCATGGAACCTCCGAGGAACCGCTTTGTATTTACGCCAATGATTACGATAAGAACGGTTCCATCGACCCGGTGATGACCTACTATTTGCAAGGACAGAAGTACATCGTACACACGCGCGATGAACTCATCAGTCAGATCCCCGCCATGCGCCACCGGTTTGTGCACTATGCCGAATATTCAGAGGCCACGTTTGACGACTCATTCTTGAAATCGGAAATAGACAACGCCTATACGGTGTGTGCCGAAAATTTTAAAACCAGCTACATCGAGAATCAAGGCCAGGGCAAATTCACCATCAAAGCCCTTCCCCTGGAAACACAGTTCGCCCCAACCTATGGCATGACCACTGCCGACTTTGATGGCGATGGCTTTGCGGATGTGCTGATGACCGGAAACATGTTTTCCGCCGAAGTCTCCAGCGGCCGGTATGACGCCTCCGTCGGTGTTTTTCTCCGCGGCGATGGGCATGGCAATTTCAAACTGGTGAACGCCCGCGAAAGTGGCTTCTATGCCGACGGCGATGCCAAGGGCGCTGCGTTGTTGCTGCAACCTTCGGGCGATGCGCTGATGATCGTGGCCAACAATGCCTCGCGGGCAAAAGCATTTGCTATAAAGCAAGCGAAACACTACCAACCACACCCGGACGACGCCTACGCGATCATTACGTTAAAAGACGGCCGGAAATACAAACATGAGTTTTACTATGGTTCGACGTACCTCTCGCAATCATCGCGTGTCCTCTCATACAGCGGAGATGCCGAACATATAGAAGTTTATACATTCCGGGGCGAAAAGCGATGAGGTGGGGTGAGGTTTCGGGCTCTGGGAAATAAAAGGCTTTGGAGACATTCATCTATAAAAAAAATCGGATCATGAGAAAACATACTGCCGCGTGGTGTGCTGTGTTCGTTATCGCCCTGGGCATGACAGCCTGCGAAAAAGAATATTATAGCATCGACGATTTTACTTCGGTAAAAAAGATCGACACCCACACCCACCTCAACGCCAACAACACCGCCATCGGCGAGCAAGCCAAAGCTGATAATTTCACATTGCTGGCCGTGAATGTGGATGTGCCCGACTATCCCACGCTGCAGGAACAACGCGGCTTTGCCCTGCACCAGGTCCAATCGGTGCCCAACACCGTGAGCTTTCTCACCGCCTTCACCTTGCAAGGCTGGGATTCGGCGTGGACGAAGCGCACCATTCCCTGGTTGAAAGAGGGATTCGACCAAGGCGCGCTGGGCATCAAGATCTGGAAGAACATCGGCATGACCTACAAGGACGCCAGCGGGCGTTTCATCATGGTAGACGATCCTAAATTCGACTCCGTTGTTCAATACATCATCGACCAGGACAAGACCATTATGGGGCACCTGGGCGAACCCAAGAACTGCTGGCTCCCCATTGAAAAAATGACGGTGAACAACGACCGGCATTATTTCAAAGAGCATCCGGAGTATCACATGTTTCTTCACCCCGAATATCCCTCCTATGAAGACCAGATCAACGCCCGCGATCACTTCATCGAAAAACATCCCGACATGCGTTTCGTTGGCGCCCACCTGGGCAGTTTGGAGTGGAGCGTGGACGAACTCGCAAAACGTCTCGACAAATTTCCCAACATGGCTGTAGACATGGCGGAGCGTATTTCGCATCTGCAACATCAATCGCTCACCGATTATGATAAGGTGCGCAACTTCATCATCAAATACCAGGACCGTCTCATCTACGCCACCGACTCTGAAATAAAAGACAGCTATGATGCAGCGGCCGTACGGAAACACGTGCACGAAATTTGGCTGCACGACTGGGAATATTTTGTGACCGACGACAAGATGACGTCGCCGGAAGTGAATGGTGAATTCAAAGGGATGAAGCTGCCGCGCGCGGTGGTGAATAAGATCTTCCACGACAATGCCGTGCGGTGGTTTAAGATGCCGGGATGAACAAGTGTTGAAACCTTAAAATCGCAAAATTTATAAGCGGAACGCGGAGGCATCGGTATGCCCCGTCGGCAGGGTGTGATTTCTGGATGCGGCGATTTTTGCATACATTTGATGCCGTAATTTTACACTCCCCATGCGAACCGTTTTTGTGATAGCCCTCGTTGCTATTCATTTCTTTGCCTCCGCCCAATCCAACTCATTTACCTTCGGACAAGTTACCTACCGTGACCTGGACATGAAGACCTATGCCAAAGACACGGCGGCCATTGCCGTCGTGTTGCGCGAAGAAGGCGATACCCACATCGAAGATGCCGAGCCGAATTACCTGGTCTATCACTATCATGTTAGAATAAAGATCCTGAAAAAAGCCGGTCAGGCGTTGGCGGACTTCGTGATCCCGTTGAGAAAAGGCGATGGCATATACAAGGAGGCGATGCGCTCGGTAACGGCTTCTTCCTTCAACTTCGAGAACGGATCGATGAAGGAGACCAAGCTGAACGTTAAGGATCAGTTCACGGAAAATTCCAGCAAGTATTACGACTACCGGAAGTTCGCCGTGCCCAACGCGCGCGTGGGAAGTGTGATCGAAGTCGAGTACACGTTGGAGTCACCCTTCACATTCAATTTCCGCACGTGGGAATTTCAGTCGGACATCCCAAAAATTTCCAGCGCCTACAAAGCGACGATCCCGGCGAATTTCAGATATAACATTTCATTGCGTGGCTATTTGAAGTTGGCCAAAAACGAGAGCAAGATCGAACGCGATTGTTACAGGCCGAGAGGATATTCGGCCGAATGCGTCGTGATGGATTTTCTGATGAAGGATGTTCCCGCGTTTGAAGAAGAGGAGTACATGACAGCCCGTTCCAACTTTTTGTCGGCCGTGTATTTCGAACTTTCGGAATATCATTATTTTGACGGACGAAAGGAAAAGTATACAAAAGAATGGAAGGATGTCGAAGATGAAATGAAAAAGGACTCCAAATTCGGCGTGCAACTCCGCAGGGGGGAGGACGTCGTTGACCGGGAGATCAAACAAATCATCGCCGGCGAAACCGACGAGCTCGTCAAGGCACGGAAGATATACGACTTCATAAGAGATTGGTACCGCTGGAACAACGTCTACGGCATCGTCAGTGAGCTGGGCATAAAGAAGGCCTTCGACGCGAAGACGGGCAACGTGGGCGACATAAATTTGTCGCTGGTGGCCGCGCTGAAATATGCCGGCCTCAACGCCGATCCCGTCATACTGTCTACACGCCGCAATGGACTGGTGAACGAACTCTTTCCAGTCATCTCTGAATTTGATTATGTGGCCGTCTACTTACCCATAAAAGACAAGGTCTACTTGCTCGATGCCACAGACCAGTTCCTGTCGTTTGGCCTGCTTCCCGAACGTTGCCTAAACGGAAAGGGCCGGGTGCTGGGCGAGAAACAATCGTTTTGGTACGATCTCAAACCTTCGGAAAAGGACCGCAAGGTTTCCATTTTCAATTTGAAACTCAGCAAAGAGGGACTTCTGGCGGGCACCGTGCAGGTCACGCACTTTGGCTACAGTGCCCTGGACGAGCGAAAGAGCCTCGCGCAGGAAGGGGATGAGAGAAAATACCTCAGCGGCGAATACCCTGGCGTGACTTTGACGGAACAGCACATTGAGAATTTGGCCGACCTGAAAAAACCATTGAGCATAAAGTTTGAAACCGAAACGGAGTTGTTCGACCAAGCCACGGCCGACAATTTCCTATTCAATCCCTTCTTTATGGATCAATGGAAGAGAAACCCCTTCAAATCGCCGGAACGGTCTTATCCGGTCGATTTCGGGGCGCCCCTGGAAGAAACCATGGTGGTGATCCTGGAATATCCCGAAGAGTACGAAATCACCGAAATCCCGGCCAAGGTTGGACTAGTATTGCCGGATGCGGGTGGTCGCTATATGTATAGCGTTCAAAATGTGGGCCATACCCTGACCATCAACAGCTCGTTCACCATCAACAAGACCGTGTTCACCTCGTTGGAATATCATTTTCTGAGAGAACTCTACGACCGGGTGGTGGCTGTGCAGAAAGCCGATCTCGTGTTTAAGAAAAAGATTTGAGGGTTTTGCCTTTAATCCCCGCAAACGGGCGTTAACCGAATAATTTTGAGATTAATATAGGAATGGTAGACCTTTCCCGGGGGCTTGCCTTACCTTTGATATATTGTTAACTTACGTATAAACGCTCAGCTATGAAAAAGTCATTGGTGTTGTGGGTATGCTTGCTGGCCTCCTCCATAACCTTCGCTCAGCA
>Ga0209050_1004089_pt1 | contig 10197 bp, 10 predicted proteins | sample Araplavi_mTSA_r2_FD_184276 | JGI IMG/M metagenome (GOLD analysis project Ga0209050, IMG submission 184276) | Arabidopsis root microbial communities from North Carolina, USA - plate scrape MF_Cvi_mTSA_r2 (SPAdes) (version 2) | ecosystem: Host-associated > Plants > Roots > Endosphere | place: USA...
GAGCATGGCACCGATGCCGCTCGTCGGCATGAAGAAGCATCTGAACCACATCGCGCGCGGTACGCTCGATGCCGAAGCGCTGCGGCGCGACATGGCGCGCTCGGCCACGTCCGCCGACCTGCGCGAAGGCCAGCGCGCCTGGGCCGAGAAGCGCGCGCCGCGCTTCACCGGCCGCTGAGCTTCGGGCGCGCCGGTCGTCGCCATCGGCGAGATCGCGCCCGCGGTGTCTTCGAGGACGGTCGGGCAAAGCGGTGCGTGCGCGCGTCCGAATCTCGCGCTGACGCCGGCGCCGTCTGCAGACAGCGCGCTACCGGCATCGGTGCCGCCTCCAAGTCCGCCCGCCTGGACGGCGCCGCAGCCCCGTGTGCCGCGCGTGCACCAGACCTCAGCGGCGCGGGTACGAGCCGAGCACGCGCATGTCGCGGTGCTCCTCCAGAAAATCCGCGAGCGCGCCCTGGCGCGCATGCCCCGCCACCTCGACCAGGTAGCGGTGCGTGTCCAGCGTCCGCTTGCTCGGCCGCTCGTAGATGGTGAGGATCCGGACACCCGCCCGGGCGAACGACGACAGCACGTCCGCGAGCCCGTCGTCCGACACCTCGATCGCCAGCGAGGTCTTGTCGTGTCCGCTCGGCGGCGGCATCTGCCGCCCGAGCACCCACCAGCGCGTCACGTTGTGCGGCCCCTCCTCGATCCCGTCGACGACGGACACGAGCGGATAGATGCGCGTGCCCACGCGCGGGCCGAAGGAGGCGAGGCCCGGCACGGCACTCTGCGCGACGGCGCGGGTCGCGGCACCGCCGCTGGCCGCGTCCACGCGGCGCACCTGGGGCATCTCGCGCTCGAGCCACGGCCGCACCTCCTCGAAGGCCACCGGATGCGCATGCACCTCCACGATGTCCTCGCGCCGCGTGCCCGGCTTGGCCAGCAGGCTGTAGCCGAGCATCCGGGGGTACTCCGCCACGATGGTGACCGAGGGCAGGTCGAGCACGGCGTCAAGGTACGGCGTCACGCCGACCAGCGAGGTCGTGACCGGCACGCAGGCCTGCGCCACCGTCCCGTCGGCATAGCCCTGGAACAGCGCCTCGCGCGCGAGCGGCACCAGCTCGTGCGCACCGAAGAGCTCGAGACAGGCCTGGTGGGTCCAGCTGCCGGCCGGACCCAGATAACCGATCGGCGCTGCAGAGGCGTGGTTCATGGCGGAAAGGACGAGGAGTCCGAAAGCGACGGCCCGGAAGGGCCGGAGGGTCCGGAGGGCATGGCGTGGGGTCATGATAGTCGTGAGGGTTGGCGCGCCGACGAGAGGAGAGACAGCGTGAGCGCGGAAACCGCGCGGGCCCCCACGCCGCGGCGAAAGAAGCCGCGGCAGCGAAAGCCTGTCGACGCGAGCGACAGTTTTTCGGAGGAAGGCCAAGCCTGCAAGACGTGCACCCGATGCAAGCCCCGTCGCCCTGCACCCCTTCCGCTGCGCAGGCAGGCGCCGCACGCGTTGCCCCGCACGCAAACGCCCGCGGCACGGCTTTGCGACACGCCACCGCGCCGGGGCCTGATGCCGAAGGGCCGGCTAAGCCGCCGGCCCCTGGCCCCTCAGCGGCCGATGCGCCGCAGCGCCAGGTCCCACAGCCCGGTGTTCAGCCGCACGTTCTCGCGAATCGCCCGGATGCCCCGCGTGTGCATCGCGCGGCCCCGCACGGTTCGCCCGGCCACGCCGCCGCGCAGCACGTGCTCCTGCACCGTGTTGAAGGTCCGCCAGACATCGTCACCGACGTCCGCCATGCGCTGGCGCTCCAGCAGCTGCGCCGGCGCCACCGGCGCCGCGTCCTGGCCCGCGAACCGCAACGCCAGCGCCTCCCGCGCGAAGTCGAGCTGCTGCCCCTCGGTCAGCATCGTCAGCCGCATCTGCGCGACAGCCTCCCCGACCTGCGCCAGGTCCCGGGTGATCCTCTGCGCCGCGTCCACGACGTTGGCAACCACGTTGCCGCGATGGCTCACATGGACGAACCCGACGTCGCCGATGGCCGTCAGCATGCCGTTGGTGCACACCGGCCGGAACAGCCCGGCGCGCAGCTGGTAGGCACTGCGTCCGTCGTGCGAGTTGATCAGCACGATCTCGCCGAGCACGTCGTCCAGCGACAGCGCCTGCACCACCGGCTTGAAGTGCAGCATGTGCCGCGCAAAGCCGGCGTTGCCCGGCGCCCGCGAACGCGTCTGCTGCACCGCCGTCGGCTCGAAGCCCGCATCCATCAACGCCGTCACGATGTCGCGCGTGCTGATGAAGACGTACCGGGCACCGGTGGCGTCCGCCGCATGCTCGGCAAACACCGCAGGCGCCAAGCGCTGGACCTCTTGCAGCGACAGCGAGGCGCGTGCCGCAAAGGACACGGAAGAGAAAGAAGGAGAAGAAGAAGAGGAAGAGAAGAAGGTCATGACGATCTCCAGAGGTGACACAGGCGGGATTGCCTGCGAGACCCCGCCACCCCGTCGCAGCGCAGCGCTCAAGGTCGCCGCAGGCGCGCGGCACGCGCCGAGCACGCGCAGCGCGCGCAGGGCCTTGAACGCGAGAACGAGGGGGTAGCCTCAGGGCTCACAGGCAAGCCCTCCCCCACCCTTTGCAGCGCCCTGGAGGGGTTCGGAGCCCGAGTCCTTTTCTTCTATCGCCCCGGCGGCGGCAAGCCACGAACCGGCGGCACTCAAAAACGAGGGGAGAGTTTTCCGGCTGCGCGGAAGCGCAACGCCTGCTTCGGCGCAGCGTCGCTGCGGATGATCGATGCCTGCGCGCACCGCCGAAAGCGGTGCGCCGAATTTTGTGAGCGTGCTGCGCGCGGTCAGACGCCTGCCACTACGTCAGTACGTCGACGGCCTCGCTGAAAGGGCTACGAGACAGCCCCACACAGGCCGGACAGAAGATCTAAATGAGCAATAACATGGCGGGTCAACAAAGCCGCGCTTCCCCATTTCATCCTTTCACTCACGCAGTGTGAAGACGATCGAGAGATACGACACAGGCCGCACGTGGATGGCCTCGATGCCGTGCAGCGCCGTGGCGTCGAACACCAACGAGTCCCCAGCTTTCACCGAAACGGTCTTTGCGCCGTAGCGGTAGATAACCTCGCCCGACAGGAAATACAAAAGCTTGAGACCTGGGTGCTGGAACGTGACATAGGGTTCCGCATAGGGCAACAGCGTCACCAGATAGGGCTCGACAAACAGGTTGCCCGACAGCGAGTGGCCGAGCAGTTCATAGCGGTAGTCCGCTACCGCGCCGACGCGATCGACCACCAAACCGCGACCTGCCGGAACATGGCAGAAATCGGTCCGGCGAGCCTGGTCACCAAAGAAACGCGAGATCGGCACCCGCAGTCCTTCTGCAATCCGATCCAGAGTCTCCACCGAAGGAGATACCAACCCGTGCTCGATGCGCGAGAGCATCGACCGAGAGACGCCGGCTGCGAGCGCAAGCACACCAGCCGAGGTACCGGCAGCCAGACGAAGCGCCTTAACTTGCGTCCCAATGCGCACTGCTGATGCGCTTCGCGTTGCCCCCACCGACGGCGCACGCGCCACATTCATCGACTTCGGGAGCCGCAAGCGCTTGACGGTTGGAAGTGGAGATGTGGCCGCTCGAATAGACACTTGACACACCTTCAGCACGCTGAAAGTTTGGATAGCCAATTCTACGTAATTCGTAGAGACACGCAAGATCGGAATTACGAATATCGTAGAGTGGAACGCAGTTCAAGCTCTCGCTCAATATTCGGCACTCGCCTCAGGATGGCACGCGTAGCCGCGGGCTTGCCGCAAGACAAATTGGGAGTTAGCGCTGGTCTTGATGAAGGCACGGCGAGCGCGCGCATCTCTCGGTACGAGAGCGGAATCCATGAACCAAACATCGCCTTTGCTAACAGACTAGCCAACGAGCTTGGAGTGCCGTTGCCCTATTTTTATGCGGCGGATGAAGAGCTAGCCAAACTCATCTTGTGGTTTGGGAAACTCAACGCCAGACAACGAAAGGCGCTACTAACCGCGGCTGGTCAACTGGAGTTGTCGAAGTAATTGACGATAGGGAGTGTCGACAGCAGAGGCAGCGCTCATCAAGTAGCGGAGGTACCTCGAGAGCGGACATAAGTGTACGTCCGGCCAAGGCATCTTGGAGGGGGTGCGGATAAAAACTTGGACTGGTTTTATGCCGCAAGTCCAAGGCTCACCCTGTATTCGATTCGGCTAAGTGGGCTGCTGCCGGTCTCATAGACACCGACCTAAGCTTTTTGAGCTTTCTCGAACTCTATCGGACTGACGTAGCCGAGCGTCGAGTGACGACGCGTCGGGTTGTAGAACCGCTCGATGTAGTCGAACACATCGGCACGGGCCTGTTCCCGGGTCCGGTATACCTTTCTTGCCGTGCGCTCAGTCTTCAATGAACTGAAGAAGCTCTCCATGGCCGAGTTGTCCCAGACCTCGCCCGCGCGGCTCATGCTGCAGGTGATGCCTTGCTCCTTAAGCAACTCCTGGAAGTGCTCGCTGGTGTATTGGCTTCCTTGGTCGGAGTGATGCAGCAACGCGACCGGCTTGCCCCGGCGCCACACTGCCATCATCAGCGCATCGGCCACGAGCTGCGAGGTCATGCTGTCCTGCATCGACCAGCCGACGATGCGACGTGAGTACAGGTCGAGCACCGCAGCGGTATACAGCCAGCCCTCGGCCGTCCAGATGTACGTGAAGTCGGCCACCCACTTCTGGTTGGGCGCATCGGCCTGGAACTGGCGGTCCAACACGTTGTCGGCGATAGCGCTGCGCTGGCCTCGGTCCTGCGGCAAGCCACGGCGTCGCGGCCTCGCGCGCAGGGCCTGCTCACGCATGAGCCGTTCAATGCGGTGCAATCCGCATCGCTGACCCAGTGCCAGTACGTCATGCCACACGCGCCGAGCACCATAGGAGCGGTCGCTGCCCAGGAAGCTCTGCCGTACCTGGCTGCCGAGCACCTCGTCTTTCAGACTGCGTTGGCTTCGGGGCCTGCTGAGCCACGCATAGAAGCCGCTTCGCGAGACACCGAGCGCCTCACACATCATTGCCAACGGCCACGTCCCTCGGTGTTTCGCAACGAAGCCGAACTTCACATCGACTCCTTGGCGAAGTAGGCCGCCGCTTTTTTCAACAGGTCACGCTCCATGCGCAGCTTGGCGTTCTCCTTCCTCAAGCGCTCCAGCTCAGCCTGTTCGGGCTTCATCACGCCCTGACCAGGAAACGCCTGCTGCGGGTCGACCGCTGCCTCGCGCACCCACTTGCGCAACACGTTCTCATGTACATCGAGGTCGCGTGCAGCCTGTGCCACCGACACGCCTCGTTCCTTCACCAGCTTGACTGCCTCAAGCTTGAACTCTCGGCCGAATTGCCTTCTCGTTCCCATAAACCACCTCCGGTTTCATCTTCCACCTTAACAAGGTGTCTTTGAAACCGGCAGCAGCCCAGAGCTTGGCAGTCATCGAGCCGTTGTACGTGGGCGAGCCGAAGATGATCGCAGCGCTGGACTCCAACGATTCCCAAGGAATCGTTCCGCTGACCGTAACGAGCTGCGCTTCGCATCCTGCAACCCGGTTCACGCCCTCAGCGACCGCATGGGCTTGTTTGGCGGTGTGGCCGTAGCCACTGTCGTAGACGATACAAATGTGCATGATGGACTTTCAAAAGAGAGCTCACGGTTGGCGCGGTGTGCCTTGGACCGTGTAGACACGCGACGTGGCATACCGGTGGCGAATGGGTTTCAGCTGGGCATAGGCCGGCGAGTCGTACCAGGCGAGCGCCTGCGCCATGCTTGGAAATTCGATCATCACGATGCGCTTGCTTGGCGTGCCTTCCTGGGACACGACGCTGCCGCCGCGGACGATGTAGCGGCCGCCGTAGCTCGCAAAACTGCTTTCCACGTTGGCGCTGTACGGCTTCATTCCTTCGGGATCGGTCACCTCGAATTCCGAGACGTAGATGGCCGGGCCAGTGGCAGCCGGCGCGGGCTGCGCATGCGCGTCATGTGCCGGCAACCAGGTCGTGGTGACGATGCTGAGCGCGAGGCCAGCCAGAATGTTCTTGCAGATCAGCATGGCGATTTCCTTCGATGCGGCGCTCACGGCGCCTTGATGTAGAGACGGTGCGATTCGGTTTCCAGCAGTCGCCGGCCGGCGATCATTTCTTTGGTGACGTCGACGTACTTGCGGAAATGCGGCGATGCGATGTGCTGCCGGTAGGCGGCGGCGTCCGCGTAGATTTCAAAGAAGCGCAGCTTCTCGGGGGCGTCCTTGAGGGCCACCGAATAGATGGCCACGACGCCAGGCTCGAGGCGGATCGAGTCGTCGATCTCCTCCGAGACCGCGGCCCGGTAGGCATCGAGTTGTGCAGGATAAATCTCCAGTTCGGCCACACGCACGAGGGGTGCAGTAGTCAGTCTCTTTTTTGAACCAAGGCGCACCGGGACCACATCAAACAGCTGGCACCCGGTCAGAAAGTCTTTCGTCGCAGCGACGAACGCCTTGAAGTGCGGCGTCTGAAGGTGCGCCGTGTAGGCCGCTTCGTTCTCGTACATCTCGAAGATCCGGATGCGCGTGGGCTGGCCTTGCTCTGCCACCATGTGGAAGGCCAGAATGCCGGGTTCGCTGCGTGTCGCTGATGCGATGTGCGTGGAAGCGGCAGCCTCGAAATCCTTCAGTCGCGCGGCGTCGACGTGAAGCTCGGCAAGGCGCACGAACGGCATCGAGGCGCTCTGCGCGAAGGCAGAAGCGGCGGCATAGAGCGCCACTGCGCCTGCCAGGGCAAACACGATGGCTTTCAACCGAAGGCGTGAGAAGTTCATACGGCAAGTGTCCGTCCGCATCGCGACGCTGCACAGCCTCGTACGAGCAGGAGATCGCTGTTGATTGCGCAACAATCGAAACCCCACTCTTCCACGCCAGCGCCATGGACACCCAGCATCTGCGAACCTTCATCGAGGTCGTCCGCCAGGGCAGCTTCGCCGCCGCCGCGCGACGACTGGACCTGGCGTCCTCCCAGGTCACCCGTGCAGTTGCCGCGCTGGAGGCCGATCTGGGCACTCGCTTGATGCATCGCACCACGCGCAAGCTAACGTTGACCGAATCAGGGACGGCATACTTTCGCCGCGTTAGCACGCTCATGGATGAGCTAGACGCAGCGGCAGACGATGCACGCGCCAGCACCGGTGACATCCGCGGGCTGGTGCGACTGACGGCCTCGGTGGCACTGGGTCAAAAGCTCGTGCTGCCGTTGTTGGAAAAGCTGCATCGGGCTCATCCGGGCCTGCAGTTGGAGCTGCGCTTCAGCGATCTGGTCGTCGACTTGGTCGGCCAGCAGGTTGACGTGGCGTTGCGCCAGAGCCCGTCTGTGGACGAGTCGCTGATCGGCACGCGCCTAGGCACTCTGCGCTTTCGCGTCTGCGCCAGCCCTTGCTACATCGCTCAGCACGGCCGACCGGAGCTGCCGGCCGACCTGTCGCACCGGGACTGCGCGCGCATCGCGCTGCCTGGGTTCAGCAGTGCCTGGTCGTTCCGTCAAAAAGGCGCCACGGACGGCGAGGTGGATGTGGTGCCCATCGGTGGCTGGTTGACGGCGTCCTCGGCACTGTCATTGCTGGCCTGTGCGGTCGATGGACTCGGTCCGGTGCTGCTGGCCGACTGGCTGGTTGACCCGGACATCGAAGCGGGACGGCTGGTGGATCTTTTCCCTCAATACGAGGTGACGTCAACCAATTTTGACAACGCGGTGTGGCTGTTGTACGCATCGCGCGAGCATCTGCCGCGAAGGGTGCGGGTGGTGGTCGACTTTTTCAGAGACACGCTGCAGGCGCTGCTCGCAGATCCGGGTTGACCGGCTACATAGCTCAGGTATGCGCCGGTAGCTTCTCCAGAATCTTGTCGAGGGTGATCGGATACTCGCGAACACGTGCCCCGGTCGCGTTGTAGATCGCGTTCGCAATGGCAGCGGCCACACCGCACAGCCCGAGTTCGCCCACACCCTTTGCCTTCATGGGCGACATGGTGGCATCCACCTCGTCCAGGAAGATGACATCCTGCTTCGGGATGTCGGCATGCACCGGCACTTCGTAGCCGGCGAGGTCGTGGTTGATGAAACAGCCAGCGTGCTTGTCCACGACCAGATGCTCCATCAGCGCCGCGCCCGCACCCATCACCATCGAGCCGATCACCTGGCTGCGGGCCGTCATCGGGTTGAGGATGCGACCTGCCGCGCACACGGCCAGCATCCGCCGCAGACGCACCTCGCCGGTGAACTCATCGACGCCGACTTCGACGAAGTGCGCGCCGAAGGTCTGTTGCGCGTATTGCTTGGACAGATCACCGTACGTCATCTCGTCCTCGGCCACCAGATCGCTGATCTCTGCGGCTTTCGCCAGAGGGAGCCTGCGATCACCGGCCTGAACCATGCCGTCGGCAAACACCACATTCGGCCCACTGAAGCCCAGTCTTGCAGTCACCGCTTCCCGCAGTTTGACGCACGCCGCGTAGACACCGGAGGTCGCGGACGCTGCGCCCCATTGCCCGCCAGACCCTGACGATTCCGGGAACCGGCTGTCGGCCAACCGCACAGCGACTCGATCGATCGCCACGCCCATCATCTCCGCCGCTGTCTGCGCAATGATGGTGTAGCTGCCCGTGCCTATGTCCGTCATGTCGGTCTCGACAGTGATGCTTCCACGACTGTCAAGTCGCACACGTGCGGCCGACTTGGTGATTGGGGCACCCCGGATGGCGGATGCCACACCCATTCCCACCAGCCATTGACCATCCCGGACCTGCCCGGGCTGGGACCTTCGCTGACTCCAGCCGAACCGCTCCGCACCCGTCTGAAGACATTGCACCAGCTGACGCATCGAAAAAGGACGGTCCGGTTTCTCGGGGTCGAACTGCGTGTCGTTGAGCACGCGAAACGCCACCGGGTCCATCTTCAGCTTGTCCGCCATCTCGTCCATGGCAATCTCGAGGGTCATCATGCCGGGCGCCTCGCCGGGTGCACGCATCGCGTTGCCCTCGGCCAGGTCCAGCACGGCCAGGCGCAGATGGGTCATGCGGTTGGCGCCGGCGTACAGCAGGCGGGTTGATGCCGTGGCGGCTTCTGTGCGGCCGCCGCGCAGGTTGCCCGACCAGCTCTCATGTCCGATGGCCGTGATCTTTCCGTCGCGCGTTGCGCCGATGCGCAGCCGCTGGATCGTCGCAGGCCGGTGTGTCGTGCTGTTGAAGACCAAGGGGCGGGTCAGTGCGACCTTGACCGGCCGGCCCATGGCACGCGACGCAAGTGCCGCCGCGACGGTATCGGCCAGAACGGTGCCCTTGCCGCCGAAGCCGCCACCGATGTAGGCGGCCACCATGCGGATGTTCTCCTTGGGAATGCCCAGGATCAGTCCGAGGTCCCGCACGCCCCAGTTGAGCTGCTGGATGGGGCACCAGCAGGTCAGCTGGTTGCCTTTCCACACAGCGATCGTCGCGTGCGGTTCCATCATCGCGTGTGACTGGTCGGGCGTCGTGTACATCTCGTCCAACGTCACCGGCGCAGCCGCGAAGGCCCCGTCAAAGTCGCCGATCGAAGATTGCGGCGGCGGCCCGAACGCAGCCGGCTTCGGCGTGAACGCGGTGGCCTTTGCCGCAGCCAGGTCGAAGGATCCCTCGGCACGTTCGTACTGAACATCAACCAGCGACGCAGCATCACGCGCCTGCTCGAAGGTTTCGGCCACGATGATGGCGACCGCTTGCCCGTAATGGTCGACATCGGGGCCGGCCAGTGCGCGGTCGACGTAAAACGCTCCGACGCCGATCTTGCCGGCGTTCGCTGCCGTGACAACAGCCAGCACGCCGGGAACGGCACGTGCTCGTGAGTCGCTGATCCCGGCAATGCGCCCCTTGCCGATAGCGGCGCCCAGCACGAAACCGTAAGCGGGCTTGCCGCCGATGTCCTGCTCGGTGTATTCGTAGGCGTACTTTGCCGTGCCGGTCGTTTTCAACGGACCTTCGATTCGGCTTGTGGCCTGTCCAACGACTCGAAGGCGGTCGATGGGATTGGAACCGGCGGGCGTGTCGAATTTCATGAGGTCATTCCTTGGCTTGCGCCAGAACGGCGCTGATGGCGCGCTCTGTCAGCACGAGCTTGAACGCGTTTTCAGAGGTGGGCTTCGCGCCATCCAGCAGCGGC
>Ga0209050_1004090_pt1 | contig 10196 bp, 9 predicted proteins | sample Araplavi_mTSA_r2_FD_184276 | JGI IMG/M metagenome (GOLD analysis project Ga0209050, IMG submission 184276) | Arabidopsis root microbial communities from North Carolina, USA - plate scrape MF_Cvi_mTSA_r2 (SPAdes) (version 2) | ecosystem: Host-associated > Plants > Roots > Endosphere | place: USA...
GCACGAACCCGATATGGGCCGCCACGTCGCAAAAGGACATCGTGCCATCGATGGTCTCCTGGGAACGGGCGCGGGTGTTCTTGGCAAGACGACATGACGACGATGATGCGGCGCCCATTGCAGGGATATATATGCGGACCTCATCCGCCTTGCTAGTAGCCGAAAGTATTAATCCTTGAATTTGCAATGGTGCTTACGCATCATCCGGCCCCGCTTGCGCTCGTCCAGAGGGATGAGACGCGGCGGCCGGGACGCATGCTGCGGCGGCCGGGACGCATGCTGCGGCGTTCAGGCTGCCTTCTGAATCCGCACCGGAATCGACTTGTAGCTGGGCGTGCCGCTTGCCGAGTCCTGGTAATCCAGCGGGCACAGGTTGTTGGCTTCCGGGTAGTACGCGCCCACTGACCCTGCCGCGATGTCATGCTGGATGGCCGTCAGCCGCAGCCGCCGGTGCGTCTGGCCGGGCAGGCTGGTGACGATGTCGACCTCGTCGCCGTGCGCAATGCCGTAGCGCGCCAGGTCGGCGGCGTTCATGAACAGCACGTCGCGCCGGCCGAACACGCCGCGATAGCGGTCGTCCATGCCGTAGATCGTCGTGTTGTACTGGTCGTGGCTGCGCAGCGTGGTGAGCCGCAGGATGTTGCCTTCGACGATATCCGGATCTTCGCGCAAGCCCGCGAACGGAATGAATTCCGCCTTGCCCGACGCCGTCTTCCAGATGCGCTCGGTGGGCGGCAGCGGCAGCCGGAAGCCGCCGGGAATGCGGATTCGTGCGTTGTAGTCGCGGAAATCCGGATAGATCTTTTCGATCAGGTCGCGGATGCGGTCGTAGTCCTCGATCAGGTGCGCCCAGTTGACGCGGCTGTTCGGCAGCGTCGCCTGCGCCATGCCGGCGATGATGGCCGGTTCCGAACGCAGGTGCGGCGAGGCGGGAACCAGCTTGCCGCGCGAGGCATGCACCATCGACATCGAATCCTCCACCGTGACCGATTGCGCGCCGCCGGCCTGCACGTCGCTCTCCGTGCGGCCCAGCACCGGCAGAATGATCGACGCCTTGCCGATCAACAGGTGCGAGCGGTTCAGCTTGGTGTTCAGATGCACCGCCAGGTCCAGTTGCCGCATGCCGCGCTCGCAGGCCTCGGTGTCGGGCAGCGCAATCGCAAAGTTGCCGCCCAGGCAGATCAGCGCCTTGGCGCGGCCCGCGGCCATCGCCTTCATGGCTTCGACCGCATCATGGCCGGTGCGGTTGGGAGGCCGGAAGCCGAAGGTCTGCTCGACGTGGTCGAACATGGTGTTGTCGATCTTCTCGGTGATGCCCACCGTGCGGTTGCCCTGCACATTGGAGTGCCCGCGCAGGGGACAGATGCCTGCGCCCGGCTTGCCGAAGTTGCCGCGCATCAAGAGCAGCGCGGCGATCTGCTGCACGTTGCTCGTGCCTTTTTCGTGCTGCGTGATGCCCATGCCGTACGTGACGATGGTGGCGTTGGAACGCGCATAGGCCTCGGCCACCAGCTCCAGGTCGCGCCGGCGCAGTCCGCTGGCCTGTTCGATGTCGGTCCAGCTCGTGGCGTCCAGGTCCTGCGCGAAGGCCTCGTAGCCGTTCGTGTGCCTCGAAATGAATTCGTGGTCGAGCGTGTTGCGCCCGTCGCGGTCCGCGTCCATCAGCGCCTTCATGATGCCCTTGAGCGCGGCGGCGTCGCCGCCGACCTTGACCTGGTAGTACGTGGAGGCGATGGCCGTGGAGCCGAAGGTGCCCATCTCGATCGGGTCCTGCGGATCGGCAAAGCGCTCCAGCGAACGCTCGCGCAGCGGGTTGAACACGATGATGGGCACGCCGCGGCGCGCGCATTCATGCAGGGTGCCCATCATGCGCGGATGGTTGGTGCCGGGGTTGTGCCCCATCGAGATGATGAGGTCGCACTTGTCGAAGTCGTCCAGCGACACCGTGCCCTTGCCGATGCCGATGGCCTTGGGCAGCCCGACGCTGGTGGCCTCGTGGCACATGTTGGAGCAGTCGGGGAAATTGTTGGTGCCGAATTCGCGCGCGTACAGGCTGAAGAGAAACGCGGCCTCGTTGGATGCGCGGCCCGACGTATAGAACTCGGCCATGTCCGGGTCCGGCAGGCTGGCCAGCGTCTGGCCGATACGTGCAAAGGCGGCGTCCCATTCGATGGGCTGGTAAGTGTCACTGGCGGCGTCGTAGGCCAGCGGATGGGTCAGGCGGCCTGCGTTCTCAAGGTCGTGATCGGTCCAGGTCAGCAGTTCGGTCACCGTGTGCGCGGCAAAGAACTCGGGCGTCACGCGCTTGCGGGTGGCTTCCCATGTGACGGCCTTTGCGCCGTTTTCGCAGAACTGGAACGTGGACGTATGCGCCTTGTCGGGCCAGGCGCAGCCGGGGCAGTCGAACCCGTCGGGCTTGTTGGTGCGCAAGAGCAGCACGGGCGCTTCGGCAATGCGCATCTGGTTGGCCACCGCCTGCGCGGTCGCCTTCAACGCGCCCCAGCCGCCCGCCGGGGCGTCGTAGCGGTGGATGCCTGTGGGTTTGCCTTGGGACATGCGGATCTCCGAATTTCAGGAAGCGGTGCGCGCGGCGGCGGGGGCGTTGGCAAGCCGCGCGCCTCGGGCGGCGAGGTAGCGGCTGGTCAGGACCGAGCCGGCCACGGCCACGATGATGGGGACAAGAAAGGCCTGGTCGACCCGGGTGAATTCCAGGATCAGCACCACCGCGGTGAGCGGCATGCGCATCGACGAGGCCAGAAAGGCGGCCGCGCCCACGACGGCAAATGCGCCGGGCGGCGAATCGGGCCAGGCCAGGCTCCATAGGCCGCCCAGCACGACGGCCATTGATGCGCCGACGGCGATGGCGGGGGTGAGCAGACCGCCCTCCGCGCCCGCGCGCAGCGTGCAGGCGACCACAACCACCTTCATCACGGCCAGCGTGGCGGCCAGGGCAATGGTTAGTTCATTGTCGAAACTCAGTTGCGCCGGCCCCTTGCCGTTGCCCAGCAGCGCGGGAAGATAGATGGCAAGCAGGCCGATCATCGTGAAATTGACCAGGCAGGCCACGGGCAATTGCCAGCCCCGGGCGGCCTGGGCGCGCGCCGCCGCGGTCAGCCGCTGCCAGCCGTGGGCCGCGCATCCGAACAGCGGCCCGGCGGCGATCGCCCAAACCACGAGGCTGGCGGTGATCTGCATGGCAGGTACGGCGTACTGGATGTCGTTGCCCAATCCCGCCCAGGCCACCACGGCGCCAATGCAGCAGGCAATGAGCGCCGCGACGACAGCGGGCCAGGCGAACGAGCCCAGCAGGACTTCCAGCACGAAGAGCGCTGCGCCGAGCGGCACGTTGTAGACGGCGGCCAACCCCGCGCCGGCGCCACAGGCGATGACGATCCGGTGCTGCGCGGGGGCAAGCCGCAGCAGCGCGGCCAGCCGGCCGCCCGCCAGCGCGCCGACTTCGCGCGGCGCCACCTCGCGTCCCAGCGGCGATCCCAGGCCCACCGTGATGATCTGCAGGATGGCGTGCGCCATCGTTGTCTCCGGGGGCATGGCTTGCGTGGGGTCTGACACCGCCTTCTTGACGCTGACCAGGGGACGGCCATAGCGATAGATCAGCCACCATCCGCCGCCGGCCGCCAGGCCGCACAGCACCAGCGCCAGCACGCGGCGCGGGCCGCTGGCGGCCTGCACGCCTTCAAGAAAGGATTCGTGGCTGATGATGTGGCCGCCACCGTAGCCGTACGCCAGGTGCTGGACGGCGTGCAGCAACATGCCGAGCAGCATGCCGCCCAGACCGGCGAACAGGCCGGTCAGGACGACCGCCATGAGAAACCGCGGGCGCAGCCAGGAGGGATCGTCGGGCGTTGGATCGTTCATACCAGGAGGGGCTCCCGTCGTTGGCGCGCTGACCGAAGGGCCGTGCAAAGGCTGGCGCGCGCTGCGATAAGGCAGTGTATGGCCCGGCGCCGCCGCGCTGGGCGTCCGGCGCCCGAAAACCATACTTATTGGTTAAGCGGTAATCCGCAGTTTCCTTGTTGAGCGTCAAAAAGGACCGGAATTTGGGCTTTATTTCAAATAGTATCTAAGTAATTCAGTACATATACTCCGGGTTCAATTCAATGGACGGATGCCGCCCGCCGCAAATGGCGCCAGGAGCGGCCTGGAGAAAAAGATGTTGAACAAGGTTGTAAAGATCGGGGCATTGGCCTTGCTGTCGACGGTTGTGGCAGGTTGCGCCACCGAGCGTTCCCAAGCCGTGGCCGTGCCGGCCGTCGCGGCGGCCAGCAAGCCGTACGCGGGCGTGCGCAGCCCCATTTCCGTCGGCAAGTTCGACAACCGCACCAATTACCTGCGCGGCGTGTTCTCGGACGGCGTGGACCGCCTGGGTGGCCAAGCCAAGACGATCCTGGTCAGCCACCTGCAGCGCAGCGGCCGATTCCAGGTGATGGACCGCGACAACCTGTCCGAAATCGCCCAGGAGGCCGCGTTCAACAAGAAGGCCGCCCAGATCAAGGGCGCGCGCTACGTCGTCACGGGCGACGTGACGGCCTTCGGCCGCAAGGTCACCGGCGACCAGCAACTGTTCGGCATCCTGGGCCGCGGCAAGGAACAGGTGGCCTATGCCAAGGTCGACCTGAACGTGGTGGATGCCACGACCTCGGAAGTGGTCTATTCCGCGTCCGGCGCCGGCGAATACAGCCTGTCCAACCGCGAAGTCGTAGGCTTTGGCGGCACCGCCGGCTACGACTCCACGCTGAACGGCAAGGTGCTGGACCTGGCCATCCGTGAAGCCGTGGACCGCCTGGTCGACGGCATCGAACAGGGCGCCTGGCAGCCCGCCCGCAATTGACGGAGGCCGGGATGACCATTCATACCCACCAACCCCGCACGTGCGCCGCGCGCGCGGGCCGCGCACTGGCGATCGCCGCCCTTGCCGGCGTGCTGTCGGCCTGCGTGCAGCAGCCCAAGTCCATGTATAGCTGGCAGTCCTATCAGGGCTCGGTCTATTCCTACCTGAAGGACGACGGCGGCGATTACGCGACCCAGACGCTCGCCATGGAACAGAACATCGAGACGGCGCGCGCGTCCAACGCCGAACTGCCGCCCGGTTTCCGTGCGCATCTGGGCATGCTCTACATGAAGATGGGCGACGGCGACAAGGGCGTCGAGCAGATGCAGGGCGAGAAGGCGGCCTTCCCGGAAGCCGCGCCGTTCATGGACTTCCTGCTGCGCAACGCGGGCAAGCCGCAGACGGTTGCCGCGCAGGGGGCGGGTACGGTGGCTGCGGGGGCGCCCGCCGCAGGTTCGCCCGCCGCAGGAACGCCTGCCGCCGGATCGCCCGCTTCGGTCAAACCCGCTGCCGCCGCGCCGGCCGCGCCCGCCGAGGCCGGCACGTTGAAGAAGGGATCGTGATGATGAACAAACTCATGCGCGCCGGCCTCGTGGCCATCGTGGCGCTCCTGACCGGCTGCGTGGCGCCGCCCCAGAACAACGTCGACTACACCGCGTTTCGCGAAAGCAAGCCGGCGTCGATCCTGGTGCTGCCGCCGCTGAATACGTCGGTCGACGTGTCGGCCACCGCGGCCGTGCTGTCGCAGGCCACGCGCCCGCTCGCCGAATCCGGCTACTACGTGATTCCGGTTGGCGTCATGGAAGAAACGTTCAAGCAGAACGGCCTGACTTCGCCCGACGACATCCACGAGCTGCCCGCCGTGAAGCTGCGCGAGATCTTCGGCGCCGATGCGGCGCTGTACATGACGGTCAAGCAGTACGGCGCCAGCTACGCCGTCCTGGCCAGCACCGTTACGGTCTCGATCGACGCCGAACTGCTCGACCTGCGCAACGGCGCCAAGCTCTGGAGCGGCTCCAAGCAGGTGGTGCATGCCAACAACAACAGCAACGGCGGCCTGATCGGCATGCTGGTGCAGGCGGTGGTGGATCAGGTGGTCAACAACCTGACGGACCGCAGCTACAGTGTGGCCGGCATGACGAACGCGCAACTGCTCAGCGCCGGCACGCCTGGCGGCATGCTGTACGGGCCGCGCTCGCCGCGCTACGAAGCCCAGTAAACCGGCCGGATGACGGCTTACCGCCCGCGCGCCAATTCTGGCGCGCGGGCGGCTTCGTTTGGGGCGTGTGGATTTACCGCGCCCCGGACACCGGATAGTCCGTCAACCCGCGCGCATCGCCGCCGAACAATGTGTTCCTGTCATGCTCGGCCAGCGGTACGTCGTTGCGCAGGCGGTCGGGCAGGTCCGGGTTCGCCACGAATGGCCGGCCGAAGGCGATCAGATCCGCCCAGCCTGCCTGCAGCGCATCGCGTGCGCGCTCGGCCGTGTACTTGCCGGCGTAGATCAGCACGCCGGGATACACGCGGCGCAGCGCCTCTTTGAAAGACAGCGGCATGTCGGGGGCGTCGTCCCAGTCGGCTTCGGCGATGTGGATGTAGCCCACGCCGATCTCGCCCAGGCGCTTGGCGGCCGCGGTGTACGTGGCGACGGGGTCCGCATCCACGCAGCCGTTCAGCGTCGTGAGCGGCGCCAGACGGATGCCGACGCGGGCCGGATCGCCCAGGGTTTCGACCAGCGCGCGCGCCACTTCGTCCAGGAAGCGGATGCGGTTTTCCAGCGAGCCGCCGTACGCGTCGGTGCGGTTGTTGGCCTCGGAATCCAGGAACTGATTGACCAGATAGCCGTTGGCCGCGTGCAGCTCGACGCCGTCAAACCCGGCCGCGATCGCGTTGCGCGCGGCCTGGCGGTATTCCTCGACGATGCCCTGGATCTCCGTTGCCGACAGCGCGCGCGGCGCCGAGGCCTGCACGAAGTTGGGGCTGCCGTCTTCGTTCTGGATGAAGACGTTGACGCCCTCTGCCTGAATCGCAGACGACGACACCGGCGCCTGTCCGCCCAGCAGGCTGGTGTGGCTCAGCCGGCCCACGTGCCAGAGCTGGGCGTAGATGCGACCGCCGGCGGCGTGGACGGCGTCGGTCACGCCGCGCCAGCCGGCCACCTGGGCGGTCGTGCATAGGCCGGGCGTGCCGGCGTAGCCCTTGCCCATCGGCGAAATGTACGTGCCCTCGCTGACGATGAGGCCGGCGCCGGCGCGCTGCGCGTAATAGCGCGCCATCAGCGCGTTGGCGCAATCGCCGGGCTGCGTGGCGCGCGAGCGTGTCATCGGCGGCATGACGATGCGGTTGGGCAGCGTCAGGCTGCCCAGCGCCAGGGGTTGGAACAGCGGATCAGTCGTGTGCATGGTTGAATTCCGTTCAGTTCAGTCGCGTTCGGTTCTGTCCGCTTCGGGTTAATCCCATTCCGCGGCCAACCCTTCCGGGCTGACTTCGCGGCCGTTGCGTTCCAGCGCGGCGATCTGCGCCATGTCGTCTTCCGTCAGGCGCAGGTCCTGGGCGAGCAGGTTGCTGGCCAGGTTGTCGCGCTTGGTCGACGACGGGATCACGGCATAGCCCAGTTGCAGGGCCCAGGCCAGCGCGACCTGCGCGGGCGTGGCTTCGTGGCGCTGCGCGATCTGGCCGATGACCGGATCCTTGAGCACCTTGCCGTATGCCAGCGTCATGTACGAGGTGACGTGAATGCCCTGTTCCTTCAGGAAGGCGGTCAGCGTGTGGTTCTGCAGATAGGGGCTGAGCTCGATCTGGTTGGTGGCGATTTCTTCGCGGCCGACGGCGGCGATGGCGGCGCGCGTTTGCGCGATGGGGAAGTTGGAAATGCCGATCTGGCGGGTCAGACCTTGCGCCTTGGCGTCGGCCAGCGCGGTCATGAATTCGTCGACGGAAACGCCGTTGTCCGGCGCGGGCCAGTGGATCAGCGTCAGGTCCACGTAGTCGGTGCGCAGCTTGGCCAGGCTGTCCTTCAGGCTGGGGACGAGCTTGTCCTTCGCGTAATTGGGCACCCAGATCTTGGTGGTGATGAACAGGTCTTCGCGGGCCACGTTGGACTCGGCGATGGCCTGGCCGACGTCCGCTTCGTTCTCGTAGATCTGCGCGGTGTCGATGGCGCGGTAGCCGACGTCCAGCGCGTTGCGCACGGAATCGATGACGGTCTGGCCTTGCAGACGGAAGGTGCCGACGCCAAAGGCGGGGATGCTCATGTAAAACTCCTGGGGGTGTGCGTGGCCGAACGTGCAGTGTTCGGGAATGGACGTAGTGTGCCCGCCGTATCCTTGCGGAAAAATACCGGTATCGGCGAAATACTTTTGATAAAACGTCAAATATGAAAACCACCCTCGACGAAATGCAGGTCTTCATCGCCATCGTGGACAGCGGCTCCATCACCGCCGCCGCCGACGTGCTGGGCCAGACCATCTCCGCCACCAGCCGCACCATGAGCCGGCTGGAAGAAAAGCTGCAGACCACGCTGATGCGGCGCACGACAAGGCGGCTGGCGCTGACCGAAGAAGGCAAGGCCTACCTGGAGCAGGCGCGCCGGATCATCGCGTCGGTCGAGGAGGCCGAAGAGCTGATGAACCTGCGCCGCAACCAGCCCGCGGGCCTTTTGCGCGTGGATGCGGCGTCGCCCTTCATGCTGCACGTCATCGCGCCGCTGGTGCCGGCCTATCGCAAGCGCTATCCGCAGGTGGAGTTGGAGCTCACCAGCAACGAAGGCAACATCGACCTGCTGGAGCGGCGCACCGATCTGGCGTTTCGCATCGGGCGTCTGAAGGACTCGTCGCTGCACGCGGTGGCGCTGGGCACGAGCCGGGTGCGTGTGCTGGCCAGCCCGGGTTATCTGGCGCGGTACGGCACGCCGCGGCGCGCAGCGGATCTGGCCTCGCACGTGCTGCTGGGCTTTGCCCAACTGGAACCGCTGAACGAATGGCCGCTGCTGGACGCGGACGGGCAGCCGGTGCACATCAAGCCGCAGGTGCGCGCCCACAGCGGCGAGACGCTGCGCCAGTTGGCGCTGAACGATGGCGGCATCGTGTGCCTGTCCGACTTCATGACGCGCGGCGACCGCGCAAGCGGCGCGTTGCAGCCGCTGTTCGTCAAGCAGTTGCTGGAAGTGCGGCAGCCGATCAACGCGGTGTACTACCGGAATACCGCGATCTCGTCGCGCATCAAGTCCTTCATTGATTTCGTGGTCGAGACGGTGGGGACGCGCGGATTCGAGGAGTAGCGGGCGCGCGAAGATGTATCCAATGGCGACCTCGGCGATGCATACGCCAGCGGGATCCTTATACTGTCCCCGTTTTATTTTGAACCTTGGACACGCATGAGCCTCTTCTCCCGTTTCTTCGGCCGCAAGGAAGCCTCCACCGACGCCGCCGATCCCGCGGATTCCAACGCCCTGCTGGCGAATCCGGACATCGCGCAGCCGTTGAGCCTGCAGGTCCTGTTCGCCGCGCCGCTGGCCATTTCCGAGGCGGCGCTGACCGATGCGCTGCGCGCGTATCACCCGACGATGCAACAGGCGCGCGCCGAAATCGCGCCCGACATGCCGGAATTCCTGGGCATGGTCGGCTGGGACAAGCACGTCGTGCGTCTGGTGGGCTTCAATGCGCCCTACCCCAAGGACGCGCTGGAAACCTGCGTGGCGCCGTCTCACTATCCGGCCACGGTGAAGGACGAGGTCCGCGCGCATGTGAGCCACATCATCCTGTATTACGCGGGCTACGAGACCGATCCGCTGGAGCAGTACGTGGCGATGGCCGCGGTGGCGGGCGCCTTGGCCAATTTCAAGGCGCTGGCGGTGCTGAACGAGCATGCGCACACGTCGCTGCCGGCTGGCGTGTTTGCCGACGAGTCGCTGGGCGACGAAAGCATGGACCTCCTGCGCACGCTGCCGCTGAACATGCTGTATTGCGGCTTCGTGAAGTATGAAGTGGAAGGCGTGCAGGGCGTGTGGATGCGCACCTATGGCGGCGATGCGTTCGGCCTGCCGGATTTCGCGGCGCTCGCGACGGGCCATGACGAGGGCGAGATGTACTCGACCATGTTCAACAACATCATGGGCTACATGCTGGAAAGCGGCGCTGAGCTGGCTGCAGGCCACACCATGCAGATCGGCGAGGACGCCTACATGAAGCTTCGCGAGCCGGCCAAGGAGCAGTATTACCTGGACGGTCCGGGGCAGGTGCTGGTGGCGGAGATCATCTCGGCGGATCAGATCAACACGCCGGAATAAGTCAGGTTCGCGCGTGCCGCGATTGGCGCGCCGCGATCGGATGGGCCGCGATCGGTCGGG
>Ga0209050_1004094_pt1 | contig 10188 bp, 10 predicted proteins | sample Araplavi_mTSA_r2_FD_184276 | JGI IMG/M metagenome (GOLD analysis project Ga0209050, IMG submission 184276) | Arabidopsis root microbial communities from North Carolina, USA - plate scrape MF_Cvi_mTSA_r2 (SPAdes) (version 2) | ecosystem: Host-associated > Plants > Roots > Endosphere | place: USA...
TTGCTGTATCTGGGGCGACAGCTCGTTGCCCGGCCAGCGTTCCCGCTTCGACATCGCTTTCCGCCGCGAAATGCGCCGCCTCTTGCCTGACCCGAGCATTCAGTGGGCACCGCTCCCGGCTTCGCACCCGATCTACACGAACAACTACTTCCCGGAAATCAAGACCGTGCCGGCGGGGATCAACTTCTACGACGAGCCCGTCTATGGCCTCACTGGTTACGGTGGCGAAATCGCGGTCATCTATACCGCCAACGACTACGGCGACATGTGGCAGTTCGGCATCGACGAAAACGGCCAGATCGATCTCTCCCGCGACGAGAAGCGGCGCATGATCGCGACCAACGAACAGATGTGGCGCCGGCGCAATCTGTACTTCGGCAACATCGAGCCGAAGTCGCTCTTCGATTCCTACAAGTTCGGCACCAACGTCATCATCCACCTGCTCACGCGCTGGGAAGAGAAGATCCGCTTCGCCGCGCGCATGGGCGGCCAGTAGTCGCATCATTCGTTCGTTTCATTTCACGTTCACCCCGCTGTACCCGCCATGAAACTGCACTCCAAGTTTTCCCTCGCCGCGCTGCTCGGTCTTTCCGCCGCCGCGGTGTTTGCCCAGGATGGTCCGCCGCCGGTTCCGCCGGCGCCGCCCGCCGGGGGCAACTACATCGTTAACGGCGATTTCTCGAAATTCAGTCCCACGGAAAACCTGTGGGACGGCGTCGATGCCCAAAATATCCTCTGCGGTAACCGCAAGGGGACGTACGCCGTCATGGAAAGCGGCCGCCTCGGCGACCAGGAAATGGCTTCCGGCGTCAGCTTCGTCGACATGAATGGCGACAAGTTGCCGGATCTGGTGACTTCCGATCCGCAGGGCGTCCTTCGCGTGTATTTCAATAGCGGCACGCCAACCGAACCGAAATTCACGGTGGCCGAAACGATCCCGCTTTTCCCTCCGAGCCTGTCGAAGGATGCGAAGTGGGATAGCGGTTGGTGGACCCGCCCGCATGGCATCCCGAAGGTGACCATGGTCGATTGGAGCAAGCGCGGGATGTTTGATCTCATTTACGGGGACTACATCGGCGATATCGCCATGGTCGCGAACGCGGGCAGCCCGATGGTGCCGTCGTTCCCGCAGCCGGCCACCTACGCGAAGGTGCGTGTCCCGACTGGCAAGCGCCAGTGGGGCAATCTTTTCGCTCCCTACGCCATCGATTGGAATGGGGATGGCAAGATGGATCTTCTCGTGGGTGAAGGCTCGTACTCGGCGAATGCCGTCTATGTGCTGCTCAACCAGTCCGCCGGTTCCGAGCCGAAATTCAACGACGAACAACGCTACTACCTCTGCTACGGCGATGGCCGCGAACAGCTCGTACCCACCGTGGCCGACTGGAATGGCGACGGCCAGCCGGACGTCATCGTCGGCGACCGCAAAGGCACGGTGGGGGTCTATCTGAATCCGGGGAACTGGAAGCCGGGCACCGAACTCCCGCTCAAGGAAACCATCTCCTTTGGCCAGACGACGAATCTCGGTACCGGCGTTGCTCCTTGTGCGGCGGATTACAACGGTGACGGTCTCTTCGATCTGATTCTCGGGCGGTCGAATGGCCGTATCTCGGTGTCCCTCAATACGGGCACCAAAGAAGCGCCGAAGTTTGGCCCGCCAGTCGATATCAAGGGTACCAATCTTTGGGCCGATAACCTGCGCCCGCCGCAGGTCTACCACATCGACAACGGCAACAACCGCGGCAATCTCTACGGTTATATTTCGGTCATCGACGAAGCCAGCCCGGATGGTGGCAAAGTCCTGCGCTCGGGCTACTACCCGTCGCCAAACAAGATCATCAAGCTCAACGAGCTGAGCATCGACGGCAAAGACGACGAGGAGGATTACTTCCACTATTGGTTCGACGAATGGTACCCGGTGCGCGCCTACTGGGCGGCAGAAGAGCGTCCGCTTGATACCTATATCATCCGCCAGGATCTTGCGAACCTGAAGGTCGGCGCGACTTACACCCTGAGCTTCAAGATGCGGGGCAAAGGCATCCGCGAAGGCAAGGGGACCATCGCCTTCATCGGTGCGAATGAAAACAAGCCGACCCGCTTTGCCAAGGCCACCAATGGCCGTGGTGCCGCGGTGATCAAAGACGAAACCAAGGAAATCGTGCTGGAGAGCGAGAAGTTCACCAGCCAAAAGGCCTGGACGAAGGTGGAAAAGACCTTCCAGGTTCACTTCAAGGATCGCAACATCAAGAAGCTCGATGTGACGACTCTCGCGATGCTCGAGTTCAAGTTCCAGCTCGTCCAGTACCTGGGTGAGTGCGACATCTGCGACGTGAAACTCGTGGAGAAGACCACGAAGTAGCCACGGTTTCGAACCGAAAGAACGCTCCTTTCACAGGTGCGGCTCACTCAGTGGGCCGCACCTGTTTGTTTTTGCCGGCGGATCACGCGGTATTTGGTTAATGGCGCATGGCTGCGTGAACCACGGACAGACAGCCTCGTTTGCTCTGGAGCCCCTTGTTCTTCCGCGGAGTTCCCAGGCCGGTGGATCAGGTCGTGAACGCCGCTCCAAATTCAGCAATCAAGCCCCTCAGCCGTCTTGCCTTCCGCACGGCGGGTGCTCTAGCCTCCGCGGCCATGAATCGACGCATCTGCTTCTCTCTGCTTTGTGCGGGCTCCGTGGCGGTCTTGGGACTGGTTGGCTGCCAAAAGGCCGCGACTGATGAAATCGCTGTGGGCGAATTTGCTTCGCTGACCGGCAAGGAGGCCACTTTCGGCATCTCCTCCCACGAAGGTACTCTGCTGGCGGTGGAGGAGGCCAATGCGGCCGGTGGCGTGCTCGGCAAGAAGATCAATCTCGTCTACGAAGACAACCAGTCGAAGCCCGGCGAAAGCGCCAACGCGGTGAACAAACTTATCGCCAAGGACAGCGTGGTTGCGGTGCTGGGCGAAGTCGCCTCGAGCCGTTCGCTGGAAGCGGCGCCGATCTGTCAGAGCAACAAGATCCCGCAGATCTCCCCGAGCAGCACGAACCCGAAAGTCACCGAAACGGGCGACTACATTTTCCGCGTCTGCTTCATCGATCCCTTCCAGGGCACCGTGATGGCGAACTTCGCGAAGAAGACGCTCAAGGCGCAGAAGGTCGCCGTCTTCACCGACGTGAAGAGCGACTACTCCAAGGGCCTGGCCAAGTTCTTCAAGGAAGGTTTCCTCAAGGCCGGTGGCCAGATCGTCGCCGAACTCGACTACAACGGCGGGGACAAGGATTTCAAAGGCCAGCTCACCGCGATCAAGGCGGCGAATCCGGAAGGTGTGTTTGTGCCGGGTTATTACACCGATGCGGCGCTCATCTGCATCCAGGCCAAGGAGGTCGGCCTCAATATCCCGCTCTTTGGCGGCGACGGTTGGGAGAGCGAAAAACTGACCGAGATCGGCAAGGAAGCGGTGGAAGGAAACTACTTCTCCACGCACTACTCGCCCGACGCCGGTGGCGACAAAGCCAAGGCCTTCGTCGAAGCCTACAAGAAGAAGTACAACGGCAAGATGCCGGACGCCATGGCGGCGCTGGGCTACGATTCTGCGATCATCCTTTTCGATGCGATCAAACGCGCCGGTGGGACTGAGGGCGACAAGATCCGCGCGGCCATCGCTGCGACCAAGGATTTCGAAGCGGTGACCGGCAAGATCAGCATCAACGCCCAGCGCGATGCCGACAAATCGGCAGTGATCGTGCAGGTGAAAAACGGCAAATTCAGCTACGTCGAAACGATCGCGCCGTAAGGTTTCCGTGATGCTGCCGGACTGGCAGTGAGTATTTTCTCGAGGGTGGAATGGGCTGCACGCCTGTTCCACCCTCTCTTTTTTCGGCGGCGCGATCAATTCATCGCACACTTTTTGCAGCGCAGGCTTGCTTCCACCGCGGTTTCTCAATTTGAAGTGGGGGATACAGTGACGACAGACTGGATCCTGCAGCAACTCATCAATGGCCTCGCGCTCGGGGCGATCTACGCGCTTATCGCGCTGGGGTACACCATGGTCTATGGGGTGCTTCGGTTTATTAATTTCGCGCACTCCGATGTGCTGATGCTCGGCGCTTTCGCCGCGTATTATCTCACGAAGAATATCCCGGCCCTGGCGACTCCAGGGGTGGGCAATGCCTTGATCGTGATCCTGCTCTCGGCGGCGATCTGCGCGATCATTGGCATGACCATCGAGTTTCTGGCCTACCGGCCGCTCCGAAAACGACCCCGATTGACGGTCCTGATTACCGCGATCGGGGTTTCGCTTTTCATCGAGTTTACCGGGCAGCACGAGAAGGTTTTTGGCGCGGCGACCAAGCCGTTCCCACAACTGCTTCCGACTACGGATGTGGCGCTCTGGGGGCTGCATATTTCCAGCAATGACCTCGTGGTGCTCCTGCTTACGGGCATCTTGCTCCTTGCTCTCTGGTACATCGTGCAGCGCACGAAGATCGGCATGGCGATGCGGGCGGTCTCGTACAACGAACAAGCCGCGGCGCTGATGGGGGTGAATGTGAATGGGATCATTTCTTTCACCTTTGCCCTGGGTTCGGCCCTGGCGGCGGTGGCCGGCATTTTCTACTCCATGCGGTCGCCCGGAATTGAGCCGCTCATGGGCATCCAGCCGGGTCTGCGCGCCTTCATCGCGGCGGTGCTCGGTGGCATCGGCAATCTGCCCGGTGCGGCGCTCGGTGGAGTGGTGCTGGGCCTGTTGGAAACCTTCTTCGGTGGTCTGCCCGGTTTGTCGAGTTACCGCGATGGGATCGCGTTTGCCCTGCTGATCCTGATCCTCATGTTCCGACCCGCTGGGCTCCTCGGAAAGCTGCAACCGGAGAAAGTCTAAATGCGCGGACGCGAAAAACTCTTCCTCCTCATTGCGATCGTCGCGGCGGTCGGGCTGTCCTTCGCCTCGGGCAGCTTCAATCGGTATTATCTCGGCATCGCGATCGATGTGGGGATCAATATCATCCTCGCGGTTTCGCTGAATCTGATCAACGGCCACACCGGTCAGTTCAGCCTCGGTCATGCCGGGTTCATGGCTGTGGGAGGGTATATGGCGGCAAAACTCACGCTGGTGTGTGGGCCGATGCTGCCGCCTGCGGCGCAGCCTTTCCTTTTTCTCGGGGCGCTCCTGCTCGGCGGCATTGTGGCTGCGCTGGCGGGGTTGGCCGTCGGGGTGCCTTCGCTGCGGTTACGCGGTGATTACCTGGCGATCGTTACGCTCGGGTTCGGCGAAATCATTCGTGTGATCTTCCAGACCAGCGATTTCTTCGGCGCAGCAACCGGCCTGGTGGGGATTTCGAAGCTGACCAGCTTCGGCTGGGCCTGGGGGTTTGCGGCGATCACCGTCTACATCGTCGCCAGCCTCGTGAACTCCACCTACGGACGTGGTTTCATCGCCGTTCACGACGACGAAATTGCCGCCAGCGCCATGGGGATCAATCCGGTGCGCTACAAGGTCACCGCATTTGTCTTCGGCGCCTTTTTCGCCGGCATCGCCGGTGGGCTTTACGCCCACCACAAGGCGGTGCTCTCGCCCGGCGGCTTCGACTTCCTCAAGAGTATCGAGATCGTCGTCATGGTGATCCTCGGCGGCATGGGGCGGACTGCGGGGGTGGTTCTCGCCGCGATCATTCTCACCATCCTGCCGGAGCTGCTCCGCGGGGTGTCCGAGTATCGAATGATCATTTACTCGCTGCTCATCATCGGCCTGATGCTCACGCGTCCGCAGGGCCTCTTCACCTTCGGCAAGAAATGAGCGCACCACTGCTCGAACTCGACAAGGTCACGATCAAATTCGGCGGTCTCACGGCGGTGAGCGAAGTTGATATTCGGATCGGGGAAGGGGAGTTGATCGGCTTGATCGGGCCAAACGGCGCTGGGAAGACCACCGCGTTCAATCTGATCACTGGCGTCTACCAGCCGACCTCCGGCAAGATTCATTTCCGGGGCAAACCGACCGCGGGGGTGAAGCCGCACCTGCTCTCGCTGCACGGCATTTCGCGGACCTTCCAAAACATCCGCCTCTTTTCGTCGATGACCGTCTTCGACAACGTGCGGACCGCGATGCAGGGCAATCGGGCCCAGCGGGTGCGCGACGCCTTGATCCGCGGGAAATCCTTCCGCGAGGTGGAGGCGCGCGTGGAGCACGAAGCCATGGAGCTGCTGAAGATCTTCGGCCTCGATGAAATGCGCGAGACCAACGGCAAATCACTGCCTTATGGCGACCAGCGCCGCCTGGAAATCGTGCGCGCGCTCGCCACGAAGCCGAAGCTGCTCCTCCTCGACGAACCCGCCGCGGGCATGAACCCGACGGAGAAGCGGGAACTCATGGACCTGATCCGGTTCGTGAAAGACAAATTTCAAATCTCCGTTCTGCTCGTGGAGCACGACATGAAAGTCGTCATGGGCATTTGCGAACGGATCAACGTGCTCGATTATGGCAAAAAGATCGCCGAGGGAACGCCGGATGAAATCCGGTCGAACCCAAAGGTAATCGCGGCCTACCTCGGGAAGGACTTTGACGATGCTTGAGATTCGAGACCTGCACGTGAACTACGGCGCCATCAGCGCGCTGCATGGGATTTCACTCGACGTGAACAAGGGCGAGATCGTGACTTTGATCGGGGCCAACGGCGCCGGCAAAAGCACCACGCTCCGGGCCATCTCCGGCCTCGTGAAGCCGCGCTCGGGAGTCATCAATTTCGAAGGCCACAATATCGCGGGCCTCGCGCCGCATGTCATTGTCGGCCGCGGCCTGGCCCAGAGCCCGGAAGGCCGCATGGTCTTTGCCAATCTCTCCGTGATCGAAAATCTGCGGATGGGCGCCTACCTGCGCAAAGATCACGCGAAGATCGCCGAGGACCTCGACTACATCTTCAGCATCTTCCCGCGCCTGAAAGAGCGTGAGCAGCAGCTGGCGGGGACCCTCAGCGGCGGGGAGCAGCAGATGCTGGCCATCGGCCGGGCGCTGATGAGCAAACCGCAGTGCTTGATGCTCGATGAACCTTCGCTCGGGATTGCCCCGATCCTGGTGCAGACGATTTTCGAGAAGATCGTCGAGATCAACCGCCAGCTGGGCCTGACCATTTTGCTGGTCGAGCAGAACGCGAATCTCGCCCTGGAGATCAGCCACCGCGGTTATGTGCTTGAAACTGGGCGAATTACCCTGAGCGACACGGCGGCGGCCCTGCGGGACAACCCCGAAGTCCAGGAATGCTACCTCGGCGGGGGAGATTGATTTTCGGCCAGATTTGACCGGGAATTGACAAAAAGTTGACGCGCAATCGACGCTTTGGCTTGAGAAATGCATTCTTCACAAAGTTTTTCTCGACCCGGGCAATAGGTTTGGGCAAAAGCTCGAAAAACCACAACACGTCATGCCGAAGACTCTTGTTGCCCTCCTCGCCGTCGCTCTGGTCTCCACCGCGGCCTTCGCTCTCGACTCCGACCCCGGTTACGGCCCTCGCGGCGAAGCCGGTACGGTCCGTAAAACCCGCAACGGCGCAGCCGTTTTTTACAAGCCCACCATGCGCTACTACGGCAAGGGCTTCACCGTCGCCTATCGTTACATCCAGACGAAGGAAGCGCTGAAGAGTGGTACGACCAGCTTCGAGCGCGAGCAGCTTTACCTGCCGGCGGCTTCGGTCCAGTCCGTGATCAACGCCGCCCCGCGCCTGACTTATTACTACGATGGCCGCCCGGCGACGCAGATTCTGGCGCCGAGTTCGGCGACCGAAGCTCGCAGCGTGGTGACCGCCCCGACCCCTGCGATCAAGGAACTGCCTCCGATCGCCGAACAGGCTCGGAAGTAACCAGTTCCCGACTTTCCCCCAAACCCCGGGCGCTCCGCGCGGCTTTTACGGTCGTGCGGAGCGTCTCTTTTCAAGAGAGGCGTTGCTGGGAAAATTAAGGGAAAAACAATTTGCCAAACTTCAAGGCGCGCTGCATTATGCGTGCCCTTTTTCCAATCCGCTCAATTTATGGCCTACGCAGTTTTCCAGACCGGTGCTAAACAATACCGGGTTTCCGTTTCCGATATCATCGACGTTGAAAAGCTCGACGCCGATGCCGGTGCCGAACTGACTTTTTCCGACGTCCTCCTCGTGGGCGAAGGCGCAGGCGTGAAGGTGGGCGAAGCCGCTCGCGGCGCGACCGTCATCGCCAAAGTCGTCGAGCAGTACAAGGGCCCGAAGGACGTGGCGTTCAAGTATCGCCGCCGCAAGGGTTACACCCGCAAGGTTGGTTTTCGCCGCGCGCTGACCAAGCTCGAGATTACCTCGATCAACGGTTAATCCGCTTTTCCTCAACTTTCACTCTCAACACTCTCACTTATGGCTCATAAGAAAGGTCAAGGCTCCGTCAAAAACGGACGCGACAGTCACTCCAAGCGCCTCGGCGTGAAGAAATTCGGTGGCGAACACGTCATCCCCGGTAACATCATCATCCGCCAGCGTGGCAGCCAGTGGCATGCCGGTAAGAACACCGGTCTCGGCCGCGACTACACGATCTTCGCGCTGACCGAAGGTACCGTGCAGTTTGTGAAGTCGAAGCGCGAAATCCGCATTCTGCCCCTCCCGGCCGAAGCGGTTGCTTCGAACTAAGTTTATTCGCCGGACGCGAGCGTCCGGTGCACGGGTGAGTTGATCGCCCGGGTTTGTTGTTTTTCTTCGCCCTGAGCTGGCTTTCGCTGGCTCAGGGCGAAATTTTTTGCGTTGGACCGGTTTCGTGACGAAACTACGGCAGTTTCCTCCCCCTACTGGCAAGCAACTCGCTACCATTTGTGAGAAATGGCCGAAGCAGATTCGATTCTAGATAGTGAATTCGACGCGCAGTTGCGCGGCTTGTTCGCACAGGCGGAAAAAGCCATCGAATCACGAGCGACCGCTGGTGATGCGACGGGCAAAACGCGCCCGGCTGAAGCCGCTCCTGCTTCTCCTCCTTCCTCTTCTTCTCCTGCTCCTGTGTCGACTGCTCCCATCACCGGTGCCGATCCCTCGGCCTCCCGCTCCGGCCAGCTTTCTCTCATTCAGCTCCTGAAACCTCTGGTGCTCGGTCTCGAAGCGGTGAGCCGCACGACCAGCGACAATACCAGCCTGCTGAAAAAGATGGACGCCGCGGCGACGGAGAGCGCGGAGGCGTACAAGGGGTTGCCCACGCTGGTGACCGATTTGCGCGGGCTGCTCGAGGCGAAAAATACCGTCAGCCAGCACATGTTCGCCGCGCTGCACGAGGAGCTGAAAGGCTACAAGGATGGGTTTTTGCTGGATTCCGTCCATCGCCCGATCATCCGCGACCTGGTTTCCCTGTACGACGACGTGGCGGAAATCCACCGGCAAATGACCGGCGCCCTGTCCGCGGCGGTGGAGGCCAAACTTGGCGCCAGCGGCGAGGAAGTGATTCGCCGCCTGCGGACCATCGAGATGAATATCGAGCACAACCTCGGATTCGTGGTCGAAGTGCTCAATCGGCTGGAAGTTACCGCGATGCCCCCGCATAAGGGCAAGCTGGATAAACAGACTCAGAGGGCCGTGTCCGTGGAACTGGCCGAAGATCCGGATGAAGACGGCAATGTCGTGCGTTCGCTCAAATGCGGCTTCCTCTGGAAAGATCGCTTGTTTCGCGCCGAGGAAGTCGTCATCAAAAAGTGGAAGGAAGGCTTCCTTGTGGCCCTCGCGCCGACGGATCACAAATAATCCGATGAACCTGCGCGCCGGGCATATAAGATGCAGTCAATTCTCCACTCCCTGAAACCCCCGACTTTTTCATGATCGAATCCGAGCTGCCCAGTTCCCGCAAAGCGGTCGGCATCGACCTGGGCACGACCTTTAGTGCGATTGCCCACATCGATGCGTACGGCAAACCGCAGATCATTCCCAATGCTGAGAGTGAGCGGATTACGCCGTCGGTCATTCTTTTCGATGGCCAGAATGCGATTGTGGGTTCCCTCGCCAAACAAAACGCGGTCGCCGAACCGGAAAAGATCGTGGATTTTGTCAAACGTGAGATTGGCAAGTCCAAGGCCCAGTTCCATCGGGAATTCGCCGGCAAAGTTTACAGCGCGGAAGAACTGAGTGCGCTGATCATCAAGAAGCTCAAAAACGACGCGGAAAAGTACCTTGGCGAACCGGTCACCGACGCCGTGATCACGGTTCCGGCGTACTTCAACGAT
>Ga0209050_1004095_pt1 | contig 10187 bp, 9 predicted proteins | sample Araplavi_mTSA_r2_FD_184276 | JGI IMG/M metagenome (GOLD analysis project Ga0209050, IMG submission 184276) | Arabidopsis root microbial communities from North Carolina, USA - plate scrape MF_Cvi_mTSA_r2 (SPAdes) (version 2) | ecosystem: Host-associated > Plants > Roots > Endosphere | place: USA...
CAGCCCGTTGCAGGGCGTGCCAGGCGCGCAGGCCCAGATCGCCAAGATTGCCGATGGGCGTGGCCACGACATACAGCGTCGAGGCGGGCCAATGCTGGCCCGCCACGCGTTCCGACACGCGGGACCAGGCATCGCCGGCAATGGGAGGTGAGACGTTTTGATTCATTGCTGCCTGCTGACACGAAAAACCATGTCAGTGTAGCCGCCTATGCCCGCTGCTTTCGGAATCCCATGACGGACGACACCCTGCGCCTGGCCTGCGAACTTGCCCTGGCGGCACGCCGCCGCGCCGCAAAACGCCGGCGGCGCACCGGGCGCACGCCTGCCGATCGCCCGCCCCCGCGCCGCTCGCCCACCCAGCGGCGCGGCGACCATCATGAAGCGGCGGCGTTGCGCCTGCTGGCGGCACACGGTCTGACGCTGCTGGCGCGCAATTTGGCCTGCCGCGCCGGGGAAATCGACCTCGTCATGCGCGAGGGCGACACGCTGGTCTTCGTCGAGGTCCGGGCGCGCGCCGCCAGCCGCTTCGGCGGCGCCGCCGCCAGCATCGGCCCCGAAAAACAGACGCGCCTTGCCCGCGCGGCGGCGTATTGGCTGCCCGAACTGGCCCGCCGGCACTGGGGCGGCCTGGTCCCGCCCGCCCGCTTCGACGCCGTGGTTTTCGACAGCGGCGACCCCGCCTGGCTGCGCGGCGCATTCTGGCTGCCATGACCCGGCAAGTCTGGCGTGACATCCCCCCTCGCCCACGATGCGCATGGACGGAACCGCGGCCCTGCCCCGTGAGATAATCGCGCCCATGGATATGACCTCTCGTATGACGTCGCACTTTCGCGACGCCATGGCCGCTCACGAACAAAGCATGAACGTCCTGGCCGAACCGCTGGCCGTGGCCGTGGACGTGCTGTTCGGCGCCCTGGCGAACAACGGCAAGATTCTGGCTTGCGGCAATGGCGGCTCGGCTGCCGACGCGCAGCATTTCATCGCGGAACTGGTGGGCCGCTTCGAACGCGAACGCCTGCCGCTCGCGGGCATTGCGCTCAACACCGACACCTCGATTCTCACGGCAGTCGGCAACGACTACGGCTTTGACGAGATCTATGAGCGGCAGGTCAACGCCTTCGGACAGGCCGGCGACGTGCTCGTGGCCATCTCGACCAGCGGCAATTCGCCCAACGTGGTCCGCGCCATGGAAGCCGCCAGCGCTCGCGAGATGCACGTCCTGGCCCTGACCGGCAAGGGCGGCGGCGTCATGGGGGAACTCATTACCCCGATGGACGTCCATCTATGTGTTCCCAGCGATCGCACCATGCGCATCCAGGAAGTCCATATTCTGCTGCTGCACGCGCTGTGCGACGGCATCGACGCTCTTCTGCTTGGAGACACCGAATGATTCTTGACGTCAGACCCGCAGTCCGCCCGCTGATGCTTGCCGCCGCGCTATCGACCGCGGCGCTTTCGCTGACGGCCTGCGCGCCCTTGATCGTGGGCGGCGCCGCCGCCACCACGGCGGTCGTGGTCACCGACCGCCGCACGTCCGGCGTCCAGCTCGAAGACCAGAACATGGCGTTCAAGGCCCAGAGCCAGATCGCCCAGAAGCTGGGCGACACGGCCCGCGTCAACGCCATGGCCTACGGCGGCCACCTGCTGCTGACCGGCGACGTGCCCTCCGAAGAAGCCAAGAACCAGGCCACGGCCATCGCGCAAAGCGTCGAAAACGTGAAGCAGGTCATCAACCAGCTCAACGTCGGCCCCATCGCCTCGTTCGGCCAGCGCTCCAACGACACCTGGCTGACCTCCAAGGTCAAGACCGCGCTGCTCAACACCAAGTACGTACCCTCGGGCACCATCGCGGTCACCACCGATCGCGGCGTCGTCTACCTGATGGGCAAAGTCACCCAGGTCGAAGGCGAATACGCCGCCAATGCCACCGCCGACGTCGGCGGCGTGACCAAAGTCGTCAAGCTCTTTGAAATCATCAGCCGCGAAGAAGCCATCCGTCTGTCTGGCAGCGGCTCCAAACCCGCCACCACCGAAAGCAAGGCCCCCATCGAAACCGGAACCGGTCCGGCCACCGACAACGCGGCTGGCACCGGCGGCACGAGCAGCGGCGTTGAAGCAATGCCCATCAAATGAAAAAAGCCATCGTAGCCCTCGCAGTTCTCGTGGCGGTCGGCATCGGCGCCTGGTTCGCCATGCGCCCGGCCCAGACCGCCCCCGACGTCACCTTCACCACGCTGGAAGGCAAGACCTTCTCCATGCAGGACCTGCGCGGCAAGGTCGTGCTGGTCAAATTCTGGGCAACCAGCTGTGTGACCTGCGTGAAGCAGATGCCCGACACCATCTCCGCCTACAACGAGTATGCGGACAAGGGATATGAAGCCATCGCGGTCGCCATGAACTACGACCCGCCCAACTTCGTGCTCAACTTCGCCGAAACCCGCAAGCTGCCGTTCCCGGTCGCGCTGGACACCAAGGGCGAGATCGCGCGCGCCTTCGGCGACATCCGCCTGACGCCCACGGCGTTCCTCATCGACAAAGAGGGACATATCATCAAGCGGTACCTGGGCGAATACGACAAGGCCGAGTTCCACGCCACCGTCGAAAAGGCCCTGGCCGCCGGCTGATCCGCCGCATCGGCGCCGCCCCAAGGAATCGCCCGCTGCAAGCGGGCGTTTTTTTTGGGCACGCGTCCCGCTTCGACTGTCTTCATGCAAAAAGCCGCCCGGGGTCAACGGGCGGCTTTTCGGCAATGCGGCGGGCTGATCCCGACGGGCGCGGGCGGTTCAGACCGCCCGCGACAGGTGCGTCAAAATCAGAAGGCGGGAACCACTGCGCCCTTGTACTTTTCCTGGATGAAGGTCTTGACCTCCGGCGAGTGCAGCGCGTCGACCAGCTTCTTGATGCCGGGCGCGTCCTTGTTGTCGCTGCGGGTGACCAGCACGTTGGCGTACGGCGAATCGGCGCCTTCGATGAACAGGGCATCCTTGGTCGGCACCAAACCGGCTTCCAGCGCGTAGTTGGTGTTGATGAGCGCCAGGTCCACGTCGTCCAGCGCGCGCGGCAGCATGGCGGCTTCGAGTTCGCGGAACTTCAGCTTCTTGGGGTTCTCGACGACATCGGCGGCGGTCGCCAGGATGTTGGCCGGATCCTTGAGTTTGATGACGCCCTGCTTCTGCAGCAGCACCAGGGCGCGGCCGCCGTTGGACGGGTCATTGGGGATGGCGACCGTGGCGCCGTCCTTCAGGTCGGACAGGCTCTTGATCTTCTTGGAATAGCCGCCGAAGGGCTCGACGTGGACCAGCGCCACCGGCACGAGCGTCGCCTTGCGATCCTTGTTGAAGCTCTCCAGGTACGGCTTGTGCTGGAAGAAGTTGGCGTCCAGTTGCTTGTCCGCCAGTTGCAGGTTGGGCTGCACGTAGTCGCTGAACACCTTGATGTCGAGCTCCACGCCTTCCTTGGCCAGCTTGGGCTTGACCACTTCCAGGATCTCGGCGTGCGGCACCTGCGTGGCGCCCACGACCACCTTTTCGGCGTGAGCCGCGTTGGCGGCAACCAGGAGGACCGACGCCGCCAGGGCGGAACGGACAAAGTTCAAACGCATGTGTTGCCTCTTTTATGGTGAAAACCGGGATCGATGTCCCGCAGGTTCGGGCAGGCCCCCTTTTGCGGGGCGTGCCGTTGTGAAAACGCCCCCAATTTACCTGAATGCCGGTTATTTGTCGGGCATATGGACATGGGTTTGCAGCATAAGAAACCTGTGGGGACTACAATCCGTCGTATGCTTGCGCTAGGCGCGTTCCAACCGCGTTCTTGTGCAGGCATTTTTTTAACGCCCATTAACTTTTTTGTTATTTATCTGCCGACTTAGCTGCCATGACCGACACCCCCGACCCTGCTGCCGTTTCGTCTCCCGCCGTCAAAGCCGCCGTGCTGTCCGAGGCTCTGCCGTATATCCGACGATTTCACGGCAAGACCATCGTGGTCAAGTACGGCGGCAACGCCATGACGGAAGAGCGATTGCAGCGCAGCTTCGCGCACGATGTCGTGCTGCTCAAGCTGGTGGGTCTGAACCCGGTGGTGGTCCACGGTGGTGGTCCGCAGATCGATGACGCCCTGCGCCGCATCGGCAAGCAAGGCACCTTCATCCAGGGCATGCGCGTCACCGACGCCGAGACCATGGAAGTCGTGGAATGGGTGCTGGGCGGCCAGGTCCAGCAGGACATCGTCATGATGATCAACGAGGTCGGCGGCAAGGCCGTCGGCCTGACCGGCAAGGACGGTGGTCTGATCCAGGCCCAGAAGAAGCTGATGGCCAACAAGGACAACCCGTCCGAGCCCATCGACATCGGTTTCGTCGGCGACATCACGATGGTCGAGCCGGCCGTCGTGAAGGCCCTGCAGGACGACCAGTTCATTCCCGTCATTTCGCCCATCGGCTATGGCGAAGACGGCACTGCGTACAACATCAACGCGGACGTGGTCGCCGGCAAGATGGCCGAAGTGCTTGGCGCCGAAAAGCTCCTCATGCTGACCAACACTCCGGGCGTACTGGACAAGGGCGGCAAGCTGCTGCGCAGCCTGTCGGCCCAGACCATCGACGAGCTCTTTGCCGACGGCACGATCTCCGGCGGCATGCTGCCCAAGATCTCGTCCGCGCTGGACGCCGCCAAGAACGGCGTCAATTCGGTGCACATCGTCGACGGCCGCGTGCCGCACTGCCTGCTGCTCGAAATCCTGACCGACCAGGGCGTCGGCACGATGATCAGCTCGCACTGATGACGCACACCCCCGCAGCACGGCGCGCCGCGCGAGCCTCATGATGCAAGCGCGACGCCAGTTGCTGCGGCCCGCGGTGCGGATGCGCCGCTCCCGCGGGATTGCCACAGGCGCGCCCGAGCGCCTGTGGCTGTTCGATCTGGACAATACGCTCCACGACACCTCGCACGCCATCTTCTCCAAGATCGACCACGGCATGACCATGGCGGTGGCCGAGGCGCTAAACGTGGACGTGGATGCCGCCAACCTCGTGCGCAAGCAGTACTGGAAACGCTACGGCGCCACCATGATCGGCATGGTGCGCCACCACGGCGTCGACGCCCACGAATTCCTGCATCGCAGCCACGACTTCGACGTCGCGCCGTTGATGCGCTCGGAAAAGGCGCTTGCCTACAAGCTGCGCCGCCTGCCCGGGCGCAAGGTCCTGCTGACCAACGCGCCGCTGCACTATGCGCGGTCCGTCCTGTCGCAACTGGGCATACTGCGCCAGTTCGACAGCCTGTGGGCCATCGAGCACATGCGGTTGCATGGCGAGTTCCGGCCCAAGCCCTCCGCGGCGCTGCTGCGCTACGTGCTGGCGCGCGAAGGCGTTCCCGCCCACCGCGCCGTGCTGGTCGAAGATACGTTGGCCAACCTGCGGGGCGCCCGTCTGGCCGGCCTGAAGACGGTCCACGTGTATCACCCCGGCACGCCCTTCGGCCGCGGACGCTCGCACCGCCCGGCCTACGTCGACTTGCGGGTAAACTGCGTCAGTGATTTATTGTTACGCCGACGCCCCCTGCGGGGCTGACGGCTCGCAGCATCCCCTCCACCCGTCATCCTGCGCGAAGCAGTCCCTCCCATGGCGAGCAAACCCGGCGAGCGCAAGACCCAGATTCTGCAGACTCTGGCCGAAATGCTGGAACAGCCGCACGCGTCCCGCATCACTACGGCCGCTCTGGCCGCGCGCCTGGAGGTCTCCGAAGCCGCCCTCTACCGGCACTTCGCAAGCAAGGCGCAGATGTTCGAAGGACTGATCGAGTTCATCGAAACCAGCATCTTCACGCTGGTGAACCAGATCGCCACCGCCGAGCCCTACGGATTGCCTCAAGCCCACAAGACGGTCTCCATGCTGCTGACGTTCTCGGAGCGCAACAAGGGCATGACCCGCGTGCTGACCGGCGATGCACTGGTCACGGAAGACAACCGGCTGCAGGAACGTATCAACCACATCAACGACCGCATCGAGGCGTCGTTGAAGCAATCGCTGCGCATCGCCATCACCGACGGCGGCCTGCCGCAGGAAGCCAACGTTGCCGCGCATGCCAGCCTGCTGACGCATCTGGTGCTGGGCCGCTGGCTGCGCTACGCGCAAAGCGGATGGCGCGTCACGCCCACGCTGCATCTGGACGAACAGCTGCGTCTGGCCTTGGGCTGAAGCGCCCGCATTAGTGCCGTTTCACGTACCAATCCCGATTCTTTTCGCGGGTCAGGCGCACGCATCGTGATCCGATTGGTTCGCGCCGATGCAACACTCACACGCTTGCCCCGCGCGGGGGGCGACGAGCATAATGCCCAGGACGAGTTTTCCACAAGCGCTGTTCTCCACCTTCTTGACGTTCATCAATACGGGTTTTCCACAATGCCGTCACGATCATCCTGTAGCGTCGACACACCGATTTGATTGACCCCGTGCTCGCGGGCGGTGTTTCGTCAGTTTGACCTCAACCGGAGAAGGATATGGCCGCGGAAACCGCAGTCCCCGCCTCGCAAGCCCCCAAGAAAACCAAAATTCCAATCGGGCTCATCGCCGGCATCCTCGTGATGATCGGCGTTTTAATGATGCCCTTGCCCGCAGACCTGCCCGTTGCAGGCCACCGCATGCTGGCAATCCTGGCGTTCGCCGTGGTCGTGTGGATCACCGAAGCCGTGTCGTACGAAGCCAGCGCCATCATGATCACGACGCTGATGGCTTTCCTTCTGGGCACCGCGCCCACCATCAAAGACCCCAACGTTCTCTACGGCACGTCCGCCGCCATCAGCATGGCGCTGACGGGCTTTGCGAACTCGGCGCTGGCGCTCGTCACCGGCGCCTTGTTCATTGCCGCCGCCATGACATTCACCGGACTGGACCGGCGCATCGCGCTGGTGACGCTGTCCAAGGTGGGCACCAGCACGCGCCGCATCCTCATCGGATGTATCGCCGTGACGATCGTGCTGAGCCTGGTCGTGCCCAGCGCCACCGCGCGCAGCGCCGCCGTGGTGCCGATCATGATGGGCGTCATCGCGGCCTTTGGCGTGGACAAGCGCTCGAACATCGCCGCCGGCATCATGATCATCGTGGCCCAGGCCACCAGCATCTGGAACGTCGGCATCCAGACCGCCGCCGCGCAGAACCTGCTGACGGTCGGCTTCATGGAAAAGATGCTGGGCGAACGCGTGGCGTGGTCGGACTGGCTGATCGCCGGCGCCCCCTGGTCGCTGATCATGTCGGCCGTGCTGATCGTCATCGTGCTCAAGCTGCTGCCGCCTGAAAGCAACAGCATCGCCGGCGGCAAGGAAGCCGTCGAGAAATCGCTGCTCGACCTGGGTCCCATGACCGGTGCGCAAAAGCGCCTGATGGCCGTGTCGGTCATGCTGCTGCTGTTCTGGTCCACGGAAGGCAAGCTGCACAAGTTCGACACCACCTCGACCACCTACTTCGGCCTCGTGCTGCTGATGCTGCCGCGCTTTGGCGTGATGACGTGGAAAGACGTGCAATCGCGTATTCCATGGGGCACGGTGATCGTGTTCGGCGTGGGTATCAGCCTGGGCACGGCGCTGCTCACGACGCAGGCTGGCCAGTGGCTGGGCAACCAGGTGGTGCTGCACACCGGCCTGGACCATCTTGGCCCCCTCGCCATCTTCGCCATCCTGGCGGCCTTCCTGATCGTCATCCACCTGGGCTTTGCCAGCGCCACCGCGCTGACCTCGGCCATGCTGCCCATCCTGATCTCGGTGCTGGCAACGCTGCCGGGCGACTTCAGCCGCCTGGGCATGACGATGCTGCTGGGCTTCGTGGTCAGCTACGGCTTCATCCTGCCCATCAACGCACCGCAGAACATGGTGTGCCTGGGCACCGAGACCTTCAACGCCAAGCAGTTCGCCAAGGTCGGCATCATTGTGACCATCGTCGGCTACCTGCTGATGCTGCTGATGGGCATGACGTACTGGCGCTGGCTGGGCTGGCTGTAAGGAGTCGTCATGAAAATCACGCTAGCCCAAGCCAACGAATACGGCCGCCGGGTGCTGATGGCACAAGGCGTGCCGGAAGACATTGCCCGCGACGTGGCCGAACATCTGGTGGAGTCCGACCGTGTCGGCTACACGAGCCACGGTCTGTCGATCCTGACGAATTACCGCCGCGTGCTGTCCGAGGGCCTGGCTCAGCCCGACGGCCGCCCCGAACTCCTCAACGACCGCGGCGCCATGCTGGCCTACGATGGCCACCACGGACTGGGTCAATACGTGGGCAAGGTGGTCATCGAAAAGGCGATCGAGCGCACGCAGGAACACGGCCAGTGCATTCTGACCCTGCGCCACAGCCATCACCTCGGCCGCATGGGCCATTTCGGTGAAATGGTGGCGGCCAAGGGGCTGATCCTGCTGGCCTTCACCAACGTGATCAACCGCTCGCCCACCGTCGCCCCGTTCGGCGGCGCGCAAGCGTGCCTGACCACAAACCCGCTGTGCTTCGCGGGCCCGTTGCCTGGCGGCCGCCCGCCGTTCATTGTGGACATGGCGACCAGCTCGATCGCGGTGAACAAGGCGCGCGTGCTGGCTGCCAAGGGTGAACAGGCGCCGCCAGGGTCGCTGATCGATGCAGACGGCAATCCGACGACTGACCCGGGTGCGCTCTTTACCGATCCTCCCGGCGCGTTGTTGCCATTCGGCGGCCACAAAGGTTACGCGCTGGGACTGGTGGCAGAACTGCTCGCGGGTGTGCTGTCCGGCGGCGGCACGATCCAGCCTGAACATCCGCGCATCGGGGTGGCGACCAACAACATGTTCGCGCTGCTGCTGGATCCGCAGGTGGACTTCAATACTGACTGGCGGTCGATGGAAGTCGGCGCGTTCATCGACTACCTGCATGCGTGCAAGCCGCAGCCTGGGGTTGAGTCGGTGCAGTATCCGGGTGAATACGAAGCTCGGAATCGGGCGGTCAATGCGGATTCGGTGGAATTTGATAGCCGGATCTGGGATGGGTTGACGAAGTTGGCCGTGGAGCTTGGGGCGCCTGACGCGTTGCCTTAGGGTGCTTTGGATGGCGGTGGTTAGGCTGGCATCGAGTCAGGTTCTTTAGACGCCCGCCGCAGCGGGGGCTTGGGTGCGCGGGGCTACGATTGCGGTCCGGAGCCTTCGCTCCGGACTGCCCCGTCCTCAACCTCGTCCGCCTTCGGCTCCCTTCGGTTTCCGTCGGGCGCATCTACACGCCCCGCGCACCCAAGCCCCCGCTACGTCGTGCTCCAGTTGCTTCAGCTTTGCCGGCGGCGGGGCGAGTTGGGTTCTTTAGGTTCTTGCCCACGGCGGGGGAGAGAGAAAGATCTTGCGGGGCCCGCCCCCGGCCGGCCGCGCGGGCGGCCTTTGGGGGCTTACGCGGCGTCTTGCGTCGTGGCGATGACGCTTCGCGTGTGGCTGCTTCTGCGCTAGGTGTCTGACACCAGCAAACCAGCAAATTCGTAAGACCGAATGAGGTGTCTGACACCCTGATGATGCGGTTCGATTCTTGGCGCTCTAGTAGGTGTCTGACACCCTTACGAGGCGGCTTACGCGCCGAGATCGTGTCCACGGGTGTCTGACACCGGCAGAAGAATGAAAGCCGTCGCACATTTCGGTGCCCAAACCCAACAGCGAAGCGAGCCCGGCTCGCCATTAATCGTCACTTGAACTCAAGTATCCGATGGGCGGCGCGCGTACGGGTCGGGAAGCTGTGGCAGGCGGTCGACGCGCGCCGCCCATCACCGCCCCTCCCCCTTGTTCGTGATGCCATCAGCACACCAACTTCCGCCAGCGCGAAGCGCACCCCGCCACGACGACCCACCGCCACGATGCCGATTGCCGCCGCCCGGGCGGCAGCAATTCGGCGGCCCCGCAGATCTCCTACCCTGACCACAGGTCTTGCAGCGCCCCATACCAAAGACCCTGGCAGCACGGCGTCGCGGTCACCGTGGGCGCGAGCGCCGTCGATGCGCCCGAGGGAATCTGAAGGGAAGGCCGAAGGCCTGGACGAAGATGACGAAGGGGCAGTCCGGAGCGAAGGCTCCGGACCGCAATCGTGGGCGATCGTGCCCACGGTGACCGCGGCGTCGGGCGACCTACAAAGAACTTCTTGGCGCCAAGATCACCGACCTACGAAGCGCCCCAGGCAACAGGAGCCAACAAATGCAGGAGAT
>Ga0209050_1004099_pt1 | contig 10182 bp, 8 predicted proteins | sample Araplavi_mTSA_r2_FD_184276 | JGI IMG/M metagenome (GOLD analysis project Ga0209050, IMG submission 184276) | Arabidopsis root microbial communities from North Carolina, USA - plate scrape MF_Cvi_mTSA_r2 (SPAdes) (version 2) | ecosystem: Host-associated > Plants > Roots > Endosphere | place: USA...
CGAATTCAACCAGATCGACCGGAACGTTTACAACAATCCCGCGGCCGACCGGTTGGTCAGGCTATATAATGCCATAGACCATTTTTATAAACACTGCAAATAGAATCCCCGACAAATATGGAAGAGCAAAACATCGAATTCACAAACGCGCTTCAGCCTGGCATCGACCTGCTCAATGAGCGGGTCATGCGCATCAAACAAGAGATCGGCAAAGTGGTGGTCGGGCAGGAACCGATCATCGACCTGCTGCTGGCCGGCATATTCACCGGTGGCCATATTTTGCTGGAAGGCGTTCCCGGGATAGCCAAAACGCTAACGGCAAAACTCGTTGCCAAGACCGTATCCGCCAGTTTCTCCAGAATCCAGTTCACCCCGGACCTTATGCCCACGGACGTGACGGGGACCACCGTATTCAATCTGAAAACTTCCGAATTCAATTTCAGCAAGGGGCCCATCTTTGCCAACCTGGTCCTCATCGACGAGATCAACCGGGCGCCGGCCAAAACGCAATCCTCCCTTTTTGAAGTGATGGAAGAAAAACAAATCACCATCGACGGCAGCACGCATCCCATGGACTTTCCCTTTCTGGTGATCGCCACGCAGAACCCGATCGAACATGAAGGGACATACCGTTTGCCGGAGGCGCAGCTCGATCGCTTTTTATTCCGTTTGAAATTGAAGTATCCAACCTACGAACAAGAGATCGCCATACTGAAGAAATTCAGAAACGATTTCAACTCCCGTGCCCTGGAAGATGTGCAACCCGTTATTTCAAAACAGGATCTCAGAGATTGCCAGGAACTGATCGAAAAGATCCTGATCAAAGATGAGATCATCGAATACATCGCCAAGCTTATCGACAATACCCGAAACAATGGCGACCTGTTGCTGGGGGCATCACCGCGGGCATCGTTGGCGATCATGCGGGCCGCTAAAGCCATCGCCGCTATGAATGGTCGTGATTTTGTCACACCCGATGACGTCAAGTACGTAGCCTATCCTGTGCTGAACCACCGCATTATGCTCACGGCCGAACGTGAAATGGAAGGCATCGAACCCGAAGATGTGATCCGGGAAATCACGGAACGCGTAGAAGTGCCACGCTGACAGACACATGAAAAACATCTTTCTCTCCAATCGATTTTATTATGCCTTGGCGTTGTTGATTGCCGTCATGATGCTATCGTATGCCTTTCCCTTGCTTTTGGCGTTTGCCAAAACGGGTTGCATACTCTTTGCACTTGTCGTGGCGATCGATGTGGTGTTGCTTTTTAACCGGAGCATCGTTGTCCTCATAAAACGCGACACGCCTTCGGTTTTATCCTTGGGCGATGACAACACCATCACCCTGTCGGTGTTGAACCGATCGGGCATGAAACTTCGCGCCGAACTGATCGATGAGCTCCCCGAGCAATTTCAGATCCGGGATTTTTCGCGCGCCATCGATCTGCTTCCCAACGTCCCCAATGTGCAAACGTATTTGTTGAGACCGGTCACGCGGGGCGAGTATGTATTCGGACACACCTATGTTTTTATCGCTTCCGCCATAGGCCTGGTCAAACGGCGCATCAGCTCCGGGGAAAAGACCGTGCTGCCCGTATACCCGTCCATTGTTCAAATGAAAAAGTATGAGCTGAAGACGTTTGCCCGTACGGCCACCGAGTATGGGGTGAAGAAAGTGAGACGTGTCGGGCACAGCTATGAATTTGAACACATCAAGCAATACATACAGGGCGACGACTATCGCAGCATCAATTGGCGAGCCACCGGCCGCAGAGCCCATTTGATGGTCAACCAGTACGAAGACGAAAAATCACAACAGGTATATTGCATCATCGACAAAAGCCGGGTGATGCACATGCCGTTCAATGGGCTGAGCTTATTTGACTATGCCGTTAACACGTCGCTGGTGATCTCCAACATTGTGTTGGGAAAGCAAGACAAGGCCGGGCTGATCACGTTCGCAGAAACGCCAAAGGCTGTGATAAAGGCCGAGCGCAGCAAAGGCCAGTTAAAAAAAATACTGGAAACACTTTACAAGGAGAAAGAAGGAGCCGTCGAAGCCAACTACGAAAGCATGTATATGGCCGTGCAGAAAGCCGTTAACGGAAGAGGTCTGTTGTTTCTATTTACCAATTTCGAAAGCACATATGCCTTGCAACGCGTGTTACCACACTTGAGAAAGCTCAACAATAAACACTTGCTGGTCGTCGTGTTCTTCGAGAATAGCGAGATCACCACCCAGACCTCGTCGCACGTGGACACCTTGGAAGATATTTATACCCAGGCCACCGCGGAGCACTACACGCTGACAAAACATCAGCTCGCCCAGGAACTCAAACAGCTGGGGATCCTTTGCATACTGGCCAAACCGGAAAACCTGACGGTCTCCACCATCAACAAATACCTGGAAGTGAAGTCCCGGGGAATGATGTGATCCAGCGCAGGGTATGCGGCTGGCCGGTGGCCTAGCGGCCGTAAAAGACATACGTGTCGGCAGCCCGGTCGTGCAGCGCCTGGTGTTTTTCGTCCCATGCGGCCATCATAAAACCGATACATAAAATAAAGGCTGAAATAAATTTGGCTAAGTATCTTCCCAACGCATTTAGAATGCTTATCTGTTCGCCTTTTGCATTTCCCACTTTTATTCCAACCGCCATTTTGCCAAGGGTCGCTTGATGTTCCGATGCCTCCATAACGGTGAAATACGCGATGCCCGTTACCAGGCTAATGACGGTGTATAACAGTGGCTCGGGTGAAAGGGCGAGATTTATAACCGCATTCACCACGCCCAAAAGAATGGAATCCAGAATGTAAGCACCGGCGCGTATCCAAAATCCAGCGTACTCCAATCGTTTCACCTCCACGATCGGAGCATCAAGTATTTGGTCAGGATCTTCCATCATGAATTTGGTATCAAAGATTTTATAGCTGAATACTATGGGATTTCGTTAATGCTGCTCCCGGTCAATCAGATCGGCATCCAATATTTCTTCCGAAGCGGTAAACGTTGTTCGATTGGACCACTGACTTCTCAAAAGTCTATAAGTTCCCCAGCATGATAAAACACCGGCAGGCAAGGCCATAAACCCTAACGCCACGTCACCGACACCTTCCAATGATTTCGACATCCCCCATTCGTATACGAAGAATATGAGTATACCACCGACAAACGTTCCAACATAATAAGAAGCTACGCCTAAGATGGCAAAACCCCATCTGCTCTTGCCATGGAGCTCGGCGAGATCGTAGAATGCTTTGCCGATAAAATAGATAAAGAGTAATCCAATCATAGGGTTGTGTGTTAGATTATAAAGATAAAACTATATTCATTTTCCGCTTCTAAATCTGCGCCAGGAATCGCCACCACACCAAAGCCATCCGGTAGAAGGAAAATATTGCAAGCGAACAGCCACGCCATTGACTCGCAGAAATCAGTGTAATTATTTGCTTATCAATGAATTGACAGATCAAAATTTAATAACTACACCGGGCGCGCTCCGCTGACTGTACGGCAAAAGGAGGGGCCCGAGATGCACTCCCGGGCTCCATCGTGGTAACGCTTCAGACACAAACTCCCGATTTCGCATTCCCTTTTCCCGTTTTGGCCAACGGCATCTTTCACTTCAGGCTACTCCTTTACCGGCGCAGGGAGTGAGTAGTATGGCATTCTTAAATACAAAGAAGAAATGATTTTTCTTTGCTTCCTTCTATATTGCCTGTGGATCATTTCCATTCCGCATGAAAAAAATCACTTCCCTTCTCCACCTGGCGCTCGCCCTGGTGTTCTTCACGGCTTGTCACCAAAAAGAAAAAACTATTCCGGAAGCTGTCCAGCCGCAACCCCTGCCAAAGCCCTCGGCGCAAGCCATTGTCGAATGGCAGCGTCAAAAATTTTCCATGTTCATTCACTTTGGTTTGTTTTCCCTGCCGGCGGGTGTCTGGAAAAATGAGAAGGTAACAAAAGGATATAGCGAACAGATCCGCGCCCATGGAAAGATCAGCAAAGAAGAATTTCATGCCCTGGCCAAGACCTTCCATCCCGAAAAATGGAATCCCGACTCCGTGGCCGCGCTGGCCAAAAAAGCCGGGATGAAATCGATCGTGATCACCTCCAAGCATCACGATGGCTTTGCCATGTTTCACACAAAATTTTCGGAGTTCAACATTGTCGACGCCACGCCTTATAAACATGACGTGATCAAGGAGCTCGCCGATGCGTGCCGGAAACAAGGCTTGAAGTTCGGGGTCTATTTTTCCCTCATCGATTGGGATTTCCCCGACGCCCTGCCGATCTCCGAACACAACAGCGACTCCATTCCACCCAAACACCACCAGCTCAACCTAAACCAGATCGAAGAACTCGTGACCCAATATGGCCCCCTGTCGGAGATCTGGTTCGACATGGGCAAACCGACCCTGCAGCAAAGCCAGGAGTTGGCCGCCATGGTCAGAAAGCATCAGCCCGACTGCCTGCTGAGCGGCCGTCTCTGGAATGACCAGGGCGATTTTGCCGTGATGGGCGACAACGCCTCACCCGATTTTCGCATGGGCACCCTGTGGCAGACACCGGCCTCCATGTTTGACGAGACATGGGGCTACCGCTCCTGGCAGGTGCGCGGAGAGGCGAAAGAAAAAGCCAAAGAGAAACTCACGAGCCTCATCAACGTGGTGAGCGCCGGCGGCAACTATCTGCTGAACATCGGCCCCATGGGCGATGGCGGGATCGTCCCCTTCGAACGCGAAGTGCTCTTGCTGATGGGCTCGTGGTTCGCCCAAAACGGAGAGGCTATCTACGGCACCACCGCTTCCCTCCTGCCGGAACAATCCTGGGGAGTATTGACCAGCAAACCAGGAAAGGAATATTTGTTTCTGCTGAATGGGCCGGCCAACGGCAAGTTGATTTTAAAAGGACTCCAATCCAAGGTAACCAAAGCTTACCGCCTATCGGATCAATCAAAAGCTCTTCCCATCCGTCAGGAGAACGGCGAATGGGAAATCGATGCGGGCAACCCGAGATCGAAAGCGCTCGCCGATGTCGTCGCGTTGGAGTATGAAGGGGATTTGCAATACACTCCCTCAAAAACCATAACGGCCGCAGCCGACGGAGCCTACGAGCTGACGTTGGACAACGCCATACGTTATCATAGCTATAGCGGACGTGACTATAATTCGACCAAGCCAACCCTGATCAAAATGGAATGGTTCATTCAGAATGTGAGCGATGGCAAGTATGCCTGCACGCTGCAGGGCCTTCCTAACGGGGAAGAAAAAGAGATACGGATCAAGATCGACGGGCAGGAGTCCACCGTTAAACTGGAGCGTAACCCAACGCAAAGCACGTCGGGAAGCGTGGCAAGGCACTTGATGGACGTTACCCTGAAATCGAAAAATTTCACTACGGTGGAGATCAGCCTGGCGGATCAATCCAATCCACATAAGAATATGGAAATGGAAGGGCTTGTGCTTCGATTGGAGAAGAATTAAGATGATAACCTGTATTTTTAATCTTTCGAGATAAACGCGGTCGGATTTATCAAAACGCAAGCAAACGGATTCCGTTCATCATGACCTTTCCAAAATCCTGTCTTCTGTTCCTGCTGGGTGTGTTGAGCCTGGCCAAGGCATTGGCCCAGCCAAAGCCAACGGCGATTACCTTGCGCGTTGCCTGGCCACCTCAGCCCACTGTGATCGACGGAAAGCCAACGCTCTATTATGAACTGTTGGTGGACAACCTGTTGAATGATTCTCTTGAACTGACCGCCTTGCAGGTGATACAGACAACCGATCATGCCGTTGTCGCGTCGTTTAACCGGAACGATCTGAGAAAGCGCTTCAGCAGCTTCGATGCGAACCATACGGGAAGAAAGGGCGTGCTGAGCCCCGATGGCTCAGGGGTCATCTACCTTGAAGTAGCGCTGAAGCAGGCCGATGCAGGCGTACACCTGGTTCATCGCCTCGACGTGGACACACGAAACGATCGACAGGAAAAGAAGTCTTTCTCCATCGAGGGCGCCAACGTACAACTATCGAAAACGTCACCTGTCGTGCTAGGGATGCCGTTGCGGGGCGGGCCTTGGGTGGCCATTTATGAGCCTTCATGGGAACGCGGCCACCGACGGGTGATGTTCACCACCGATGGCGAGCAACACATCCCCGGCCGCTTTGCCATCGACTTCATTATGCCCGACCCACAAGGACGATTCTCCACCGGCGACAGCGACTCAACGCGAAATTGGTATGGCTATAGCGCCCCCGTGCTGGCCGCCAGCGACGGCGTGGTGGTAGCCACCCGCATCGATTTTATGGAGAGCCTCACCTTGTCGGCCCACCCGGACTATCCGGCCTCAAGGGCTACGGGAAATTACGTTGCCATTGCCATCAACAACAACCGGGTGGTTTTCTATGAGCATCTGAAACCGGGTAGCATCACCGTGAAGTCTGGACAACGCGTAAAAAAAGGGGACGTGATCGCTGCCATTGGGTTCACCGGGCAGACCACCGGTCCTCACTTGCACCTGCATGTGGCCGACCGGAACTCGCCATTAGGTGCCGAAGGCATTCCCTTTGTGATCGATGCGTTTACGTTGTTGGGTGCCTACGGCGATCCTGCCGGGCTTGGACAACAGCCATGGACACCGTTGGGAAATAAGAAAATTGTGAAGGAGCATCCCGGACCAAACACGGTGATCATGTTGTTTCAACCTTGAAGATTGGACTTTACGCTATGGGAGACTCTTTTTCATTTTGGCCCCTAAGTAGCTCCCTTCTCCGCTTGCCCGCGACTGCTTGGCAATCCTGAAAAAATACCTTTCTTCCTGTTATGTTTTTCGATTTTCACCGTCTACCACCCGGATGCATTCAGAAGAATTCAAAAACAATGTTCTGCCGTTAAAAGGTGCCTTGTACCGGTTTGCCAAATCGCTACTGGCCAACGCCCAGGAAGCGGAAGATTGCGTACAAGAGATCTTTCTGAAGCTATGGACAAAAAGAGCGTCCCTGAGCGCAGTCGTGAACCTGAAGGCCTACGCCATGCAAATGACGCGCAACCTATGTCTCGACAAATTGAAAAACGCGAAACATCACATGCTGGATGTAGAACAGGTAACGGTCGCCTCCGACGTCAATCTTCACAGTCAGTTGGAGGCCCGCGAGGCGGTGGCGTATCTGGAAGACCTGGTGAAAAAACTGCCCGAGCTTCAGCGCACGGTCATTCATTTGCGAAGCGTCGAGGGTCTTGAAACCAATGAGATCGCCGAAATAACTGGGATGCGCATTGAACATGTACGCGTTACTTTGTCGCGGGCACGGATAACGCTCCGTCAGCAATATGAAAAACATCGCCGCCATGAATAAAGAACAGCTGGACGATCTGACCTCGAAATACTACCGTGGCAAAACCTCGCTGGAGGAGGAAGCGATTCTTTTCGAGCATTACAACGGTTCCCCTGCGAATGCCTTGTCGGACTCCGGGAAAGCACAATTCACTTATTTCAAAACAAAAAGAGAAGAAGAGCCTACCGCAGCTTTCGACGATCGGGTGGAGTTACTCTGGATGGACGCGCCGGCGACGAAAGCCATCCATCTCCATTTGATGCTTCGAATAGCCGCTGTTGTCATTGTCGCGCTTGGTTTGGGTTGGTATTTTCTGGCAGAGAAAAACGCAAGTGTTATGCACACCGTAAGCACCACGACCGGAGAACAAATCCGGATCGTTCTGCCTGACAGCACGGTGGTGTGGATAAATGAAATGACGGTGTTGCAATACGATAACAACTTTCAGCAACAACAAAGAAATGTCTGGTTAAAAGGCGAAGCTTATTTTGAAGTGCACAGCGATACCCTGAATCCTTTTATGGTGCACACCGGGGAAGTTTCCACAACGGTCGTGGGCACAGCGTTTAACCTGAGAGGCTACGATAACGAAAAGACGATAGCACTCGACGTCACGCATGGACGTGTCCGTTTCGGGGCAAACAAAAAAGTCGACGTACTCAAGGGGCAAGGCGCGCGCTTCGATTTGCGCCATCACCGGGTTGAAACCACACCATCAAACCCGAACGCTAACGCCTGGAAAACGCGACAACTTATCTTCGAGGACGCAGCCCTACGCGACGTTCTTCGGGACCTGGAACATTACTTTCATGTGTCTTTCGAGGCAGAAGATCCGGCGCTGCTCCATTGCCATTTCAAGGCAACCTTTCAAAACGCTACCGTCGAAGAGATTCTCAACGCGATCGACTACAGTCTGCACGGTCGCCATGCGTTCCAGCATGGAAAATATATTTTATCGGGCCAAAATTGCAAAGAAAAATGAGAGTACTCCTGGTCGTCGCGTCACTTCAAATCCTGCTATGGAACAGCCTGGCAGCCCAGGATCTCAATCGCGAAGTTTCTATTTCCTTTCGGGATGTCCCCTTTGAGCAAGTGCTTTCGGAACTGAACGAGCAGTATGATTTGAAATTCTCCTATAGCCAGGAATGGGTTGGACTGAATAAAAAAATAACGCTTTCCATCGAACCCGTTCGTTTGAAGGATGCCCTGGAGAAAATCTTCAAGCAAGCGGACGTGGAATACAAAGTGGTGGGTGAACAAATTGTGGTCAGAAGCAAAAACGATGCAGATAGCGATATCGTGGTGGGAGGAAAAGTTCTGGATAGCTCCTCGGGAACTCCCCTACCCCTGGCGTCTGTACGGCTGGATGGAACCAGTGTAGGCGTGGCCACCAATGCGGATGGAGCATTCGTTTTGCACATCCCAGCCCAACATCGCGACAATAAAATAACCGTGTCGTATGTTGGCTACCGGTCCCATCATCTTTCTGTTTCAAATGACGAAAGTACGTTGGTGATTCGGTTGGGACCCGAGACAACACAGCTCAACACGATCGTGGTCACTTCGAAAACCGGGCATTCCCTTCTCGAAGAAGCCATTGCCCGCATCCACGAAAATTACGATACAGGAAAAGTCAAGTACACCTACTTCATACGGGATCTCGCGCTTCAGGACGGCGATCCGGTAGAAGCCAGTGAGACGATTTACCAGGCTTATCGCGAATCCACGTCCCCTTTAGCAGAACGGCAGATCAAGGTCGTGAAGGGACGGCGGGTGAAAGACTTCCATGCCGTTCAGAGCACCTTGCAGACCTTTATCCGGTGGACGGGATTCGAGATTGGCCTCGGCACGGACATCATCTTTTCTGCGGATCTGAAAACACAAAACAACAGCGATGAATTTCCGGGCCCAAATTTTCTAAGACAACACGACTTCGAACTGTTGGGGACCAGTATGCTGGACGACCGGGAAGTGTATGTCATTTCATTCGATCAAAAAGATGTTTACAAAAACAAGGCGCTGTATAAAGGAAAATTCTTTATCGATACCGAAAGCCTCGCATTTGTCCGCACAGAAACGGAGCTAAGCCCTAAAAGCATAAAGCAAGCTAAATTCTTTGGGACCTCAAAAGCGGCTGCCCTGCTTTTCGGCTATTCACATTGTGCCGTTCTTGGGCAAAGATCCATCGCCACCTACAAGGCCTGGCAAGGCAAATGGTATCCCGCTAGTATTGCCGTTACCTGGAATGCGAGCTTGGCGAAACCGAAGACGGATTTCTTTGCCGAGATACTTTTAACCGGCGACGTCGTGGTGACTGACATTCAGACCGGGGATGTTAAACCGTTCAACGCGTCCGAAATACTTAGCCCGAAAGATCAACGCAACTGGGAATATCTTTACCAGTTCTCATTTTGGGATGGGATCAATGCCGTTCCTCCTGATGCCACGATGGAAAATGCTTTTCAGATCATCGTACGGAAAAACAAAAAATACGGGCTTGACATGAATTTCTGGAGGCGGTATCAACCTTACAAAAGCGATCACTCCCTCCTGGTGCGCGATTCCATCCTATGTCAGCGGGTGATCACCGGCTTTTCGAATGCTACGCTAGCCACCCCTTCTCATCCAGTGAAAGAGCATGACAACAAACTCCTTACACCAAAGTATCCGTCGCTTAACCGTACCCTTCCAACAAAACACTTTGTGATTCACTTCCTTGCCGGGGACTCGGCGAGTGCGCAAGACCTGGCTTCCGTCGTGGAAAAAAATTACGGCCGCGTACTGAGTAGTTTTGGCATCGAAAATTTGCCTGGGCCGATTCACGTGGAGCTCTATCCCGGGGTGGAG
>Ga0209050_1004102_pt1 | contig 10172 bp, 6 predicted proteins | sample Araplavi_mTSA_r2_FD_184276 | JGI IMG/M metagenome (GOLD analysis project Ga0209050, IMG submission 184276) | Arabidopsis root microbial communities from North Carolina, USA - plate scrape MF_Cvi_mTSA_r2 (SPAdes) (version 2) | ecosystem: Host-associated > Plants > Roots > Endosphere | place: USA...
TGGTTCAGTACGCGCAGAAGACGTTCCAGAGCGCCAAGCCCGGCATGATCCTGGTGAACAACCCCTGGGGCGAATCCAACGAGAAAGGCTTGAACGCCGCGTTGGCCACCGCCAAGATCACGCCCGCCGGCGTCGAAAAATTCCAGCCCAACGATCTGGACATCGTGCCGCAACTGAGCCGCCTGAAGGCCGCCGGCGCCGACACGCTGTTCCTGGTCGGCAACGTGGGGCCGTCCGCGCAGGTGGTGAAGTCGCTGGACCGCATGGGTTGGAAGGTGCCGATCGTGTCGCATTGGGGCCCGGCCGGCGGCCGCTTTACGGAACTGGCCGGTCCCAACGCCAAGAACGTGCACTTCGTGCAGACCTACAGCTTCTTCGGCAAGCAGGGGCCGGTGGGCGACAAGGTGATGCAGGCGCTCAAGACCAAGTATTCCGACATCAAGGGTCCGCAGGACATCACCCCGGCCGTTGGCGTGGCCAACGCGTACGACGGCATGCAGCTTGCCGCGCTGGCCATCGCGCAGGCCGGCTCGACCGATGGCGACGCGGTGCGCCAGGGGTTCTACAAGATCGGCAAGTACGAAGGCCTGATCAAGACGTATGAGCAGCCCTTCACGCCGGCCTCGCACGATGCGCTGCGTGAGGACGACTACGTGTGGACGCAGTTCATCGACAACCGCATCCTGCCCGTCAAGGGCGTGCAGTAAAGCGGCCAGACGCCGCGGGAGACGCGCATGTTGTTGATGTCCGCCATCGTCAGCGGCCTGGGACTGGGAAGCATGTATGGGCTGATGGCCCTGGGCTTTTACCTGACCTATGCCGTGTCCGGCACAGTGAACTTCGCCCAGGGCAGTTCCATGATGCTGGGCGCCGTGCTGACCTACACGTTCGCCCAGACGCTGGGGTGGCCGCTGGCCGTGGCGCTGCTGTTTGCGCTGGCGCTCTGCGCGCTGTACGGCCTGGTCGTGGAGCGGCTGGCGGTGCGGCCGTTTGCCAGCCGTGGCTCCAATGCGTGGCTCATGTCCACGGTGGCGCTGGGCATCGTGCTGGACAACGTGGTCATGTTCACGTTCGGCAAGGAGCCGCGCAGCCTGCCCTCTCCGCTGGCGCAATCGCCGCTGGAGATCGGCGGGCTGGGCCTGGGCATCTATCCGCTGCAACTGCTGATCCCGGTGGTGGGTCTGGCGCTGGCGGCTGCGCTGCACACCTTGTCGCGCCGCACGCGCTGGGGCGTGGCGCTGCTGGCCGTGGTGCAGAACCCGAACGCCGCGCGGCTGATGGGCATTCCCGTGCGCCACGCCATCATGGCCGCCTTCGCGGTGTCCACGCTGTTTGCGGGCGTGGCCGGCGCGCTGGTCGCGCCACTCTTTAACGTCCAGGCGGACATGGGCACGCTGTTCGGTTTGAAGGCCTATGTGGTCGCCATCCTGGGCGGCATCACCAGCGCATGGGGCGTGATGATCGCGGGCCTGCTGTTTGGCGTGGTCGAAGCGCTGATCACCGTGGCGCTGGGTTCCGGGTATACGCAGATCATCAGCTTCACGCTGGTGATCGTCATGTTGGCCGTGCTGCCCAATGGCCTGTTCGGGCGCGCCGATGTGAGGAAGGTCTGATGAACAAGCAATCCGCAATGCGCTGGCTGCCGCCGGCGCTGTATGCCCTGCTGGCCGTGGCGGCGCTGATACTGGCCGCCACCGTCAACGGCTACTACGTTTTCGTGCTGGGCAATGTGGCGCTGCTGGCGCTGGCCGGCATCGGCCTGAACGTGCTGCTGGGTCTGACCGGCCAGATGTCGTTCGGCCACGCGGGCTTTTATGCCATCGGCGCGTACACCGTCGCGATCCTGACCGGCCAGGCCGAATGGAGCTTCTGGCTGGCGTGGCCGGCCGCCGCGCTCGTGTGTGGCGCGTTCGGCCTGCTGCTCGCCGTGCCCGCGCTGCGCGTGAAAGGCCCGTATCTGGCGATGATCACCATCGCCTTCGGCTTCATCGTTGAACACGCGCTGATCGAAGGCGGCTCGGTCACGGGCGGGCAGAACGGCCTGATGGGCATCGTGCAGCCCGCCCTCGGCAGCCTGGGCGGCGACCGCGGCGTGGCCATGCTGGCCATCGTGGCGGTGTTTGCCGCGCTGATCGGCTATGCGCTGCTGTCGCGCGGCGCGTGGGGCGCGGCCATGCGCGCGGTCAAGGACAGCGAGACAGCCAGCGAATCCATCGGCATCAATCCGCTGGTGGTCAAAGCGGTGGCCTTCATGGTGTCGGCCGCGGTGGTCGGCCTGGCGGGCGGGCTGTATGCACCGCTCACGGGCATGATCACGCCGCACAATTTCAACTTCATGCAGTCCATTCTGTTCGTGCTGGCGGTGACCATCGGCGGCGCGGGCTCGCTGGCCGGACCGCTGCTGGGTGCGGTGGTGGTGGGCCTGCTGCCCGAAGTGCTGTCCAGCCTGGAGGAATACCGCCTGCTGTTCTTCGGCGCCTTCCTGCTGGTGGTGTTGTGGGCCGCGCCCGAAGGCGCCGCCGGGCTGCTGGCGCGCTGGCGGCGGCGCGCGCAGACGCAAGGGCTTGCGCCGCGCCACGGCGCGTTGCCTGCGACCGCGCGTGCGCGCCGCACGTTGCAGGCCGACGCGCTCACCATGACCTTCGGCGGCGTGCGCGCCGTGCAGGCCGTGTCGTTCACGGTGCCGCCCGGTGCGGTGACGGCGCTGATCGGCCCCAACGGCGCGGGCAAGTCCACCGTCATCAACATGCTGAGCGGCTATTACCAGCCGACCAGCGGCCGCGTGGCGCTGGGCGATGCGCCGCTGGCCGCGCTGCCCGCGCATCGCGTGGCGCGCAGCGGCATTGCACGCACCTACCAGACCTCGCAGCTCTTCGACACGCTGAGCGTCGAAGACAACGTCGCGCTGGGCATGCTGCGCGGACGGTTGGGCGGGCTGCTGGCGTCGCGCCGCTACCTGGCGCCCGACGTGCGCGAACGCGCGCGCGCCCTGCTCGCGTTCTGCGGCTACGAAGGCGCGCTGGACATTCCCGCGGCCGACCTGCCGCACGTGGACCGGCGGCTGGTGGAGATTGCGCGCGCGCTGGCCACCGATGCCGACGTGCTGCTGATGGACGAGCCCGCAGCGGGCCTGTCGCGCGAGGACAAGACGCGGCTTGCCGGGCTGCTGCGGCGCATTGCCGAGGCGGGCGCGGGCGTGCTGCTGGTCGAGCACGACATGACGCTGGTGATGGGCGTGTCCGACCACATCGTGGCGATCGACGCCGGACGCGAACTGGCGCAGGGCAGCGTCGCCGCGATCCAGCAATCGCCGGAAGTGCGGCAGGCCTATCTGGGCGACGAGGCCGCGCGCCGGGCGCCCGCCGCGCGGCGCAGGCCGGCGGGCGAGGCGCTGCCGCCCGAGGTGCTGGGTGTGGGCAATCTCACGACCGGCTACGGCGCCAATCCCGTGCTGCACGGCATCGACCTGCAGGTCAGGCAAGGCGAGATGGTGGCGCTGCTGGGCGCGAACGGCGCGGGCAAGTCCACGCTGATGCGCACGCTCGCCGGGTTGCACCGGCCCGCGCAGGGCGGCATGCACCTTCAGGGTCAGGAGCTGCACGGTCTGGCCGCTGATCGCATCGTGGCGCGCGGACTGGTGCTGGTGCCGGAAGGACGTCAGGTGTTTCCCGGACTGAGCGTGCTGGACAACATCCGCCTGGGCGCCTTCCTGCATCCGCAGGATCGCGAGGCGCGTGTCGAGGAAATGCTGACGCGCTTTCCGCGGCTGCGCGAACGGCTGCACCAGCGCGCGGGACTGCTGTCGGGTGGTGAACAACAGATGCTGGCGATCGCGCGCGGCCTGATGGCCAAGCCCGTGATCCTGCTGCTGGACGAGCCGTCGCTGGGCCTGGCTCCCAAGATCATCGACGAGCTGTTCGATGCGCTAGACCGGCTGCGCAAGGAGTCGATGACCATCCTGCTGGTGGACCAGATGGCGGCGCTGGCGCTGTCGCTGGCCGATCGCGCGTACGTGCTGGAATCCGGCCGGGTCGCCGCGCACGGCGCCGCGGAAGACATTGCCAAGGACGGCGCGCTGGCGCGCGCTTATCTCGGGGCATAGCGGAAGTGAGGCGCCGAGGCGGCCGCCTGGAAGTGTGGCCGCCGAAAGGGCCCAAAGGGTCGGAAGGGTCGGAAGGACCGAAGGCGGCCCCGCGTGAACATCACGCGGCGTCCGCCCCCAGCCGCGCGCCCGCGCGCACGATGCCGCAACGCTTGTGCGCGCGCATCACCACGCCGACTTCGCTGTTCAGCACGCCGTCCAGCTCGCCCAGACGCCGCGTCACCACGTCCCACAGATGCAGGCTGTCGCGGCACAGCACGTGCCAGAAAAGCTGCGACGCGCCGCTGGTGCCGAACAGGCAGCGGGTATTGGGGTCCAGCGCCAGATGCGCGGCCAGCGCGTCTACCGTTTGCGGACGCACCTGCACCGAGATCACCGCTTCCACCGGAAAGCCGACCAGCGCCGGCTCGACTTCCACGCGAAAGCTCAGCGCGCGGCGCTCCACCAGGTTCTGCAGCAGACGATGCGCGGTGGGCTCGCTGACGCCGGATCGTTCGGCCAGCTCCGCCAGGCTGGCGCGGCCATCGCGCATCAGGTGCGACACCATGCGCTGCTCGGGATCGGTCAGCGCGGCTGGCGGGGACAGCAGCGGCGCGTCCGCATCGCCGTCAGACGCCGGTTGAATGCGCCACTGGCCCGCGCGCCGGAACGGCCGAAGCACCAGCCGCGCCTCCACGTGCTCCACCCCGTCGATGGACGGCAGCACGTGGGTCACCACGTCCGGCATATCGGCCGCGTCGGCCAGCGTCAGCTCGGCCATCAGATCGGCGGAACCGGCCAGCGTCACCACGAGCTGGCTGATGTCCAGCTTCGCGAGTTGGTCGGCCACCTCCGGCACCCGGCCAGACCGGCAGCGCACCCAGGCGTGCAGCACCACGCCGCGGCCGGTGGCCAGCGGGTCCGGTTCCGCGATGACGCGCAGCGCGTCCGCGTCCATCAGGCGCTTGATGCGCCGCGCGACGGTTCGCTCGGCGATGCCGGTCGCCGCGCCCAGCTCGCGCCAGGACGCGCGAGGCTGCGCCTGCAGCGCGACGAGGCACGCGAGATCCGTGTCGTCCAACGCGGCGCTTAGGGAATTACCCTTACTTGACGTGACCATATCCATTAATCTAACGTTCGCGCATTGATAAAAACACAAAATTTACCGGTCCATTTGACCAAAAAACAAAACACAATTTGAGGACGTCATGAGCAGCACATCCGCAACCCTGCGCGCGGCGCAAGGCGCAAGCGCCCCGCCCGTTTCGCGCGGCCGCACGATTCTGGCCGGTAGTGTAGGCAATGCGGTGGAATGGTTCGATTGGACCATCTACGCGTCGTTCGCCATTTTCTTTTCCAGCCAGTTCTTCCCGCCCGGCAACGAAACCACTGCCCTGCTTGCGACGTTCGGCATCTTCGCGGTGGGCTTCTTCATGCGTCCGGTGGGCGGATGGGTGCTCGGCATCTTCTCCGACCGCTACGGCCGCAAGGCCGCGCTGGGCCTGACGATCCTGATGATGGCGGGCGGCTCGCTCATCATCGCCATCACGCCCACCTACGCCACCATCGGCATCGCTGCGCCGCTGCTGCTGACCGCCGCGCGCCTGCTGCAAGGCCTGTCGCTGGGCGGAGAGTATGCCTCGGCCACGACCTTCCTGGCGGAAATGGCCCCGCCGAACAAGCGCGGCTTCTATTCCAGCTTCGTCTTCTTCAGCGCCGCCGTCGGCATCCTGGCCGCCTCGGCCGTGGGCTGGATCCTGACCACCGTTCTCACCAAGGCCGACATGGCCGAGTGGGGCTGGCGCATCCCGTTCCTCTTGGGCGCGCTGGGCGGCCTGGCCGGCATGTGGATCCGCCGCGCTATCCCGGAAACCGAAGCCTTCTCGCACGCCAAGAAGGCCGGCATCGAAAAGCAGCCCCTGCGCACGCTGCTGCGCGACCATCCGCGCGAAGTGCTGCGCATCGTGGGCTTCTCGGTGCTGACCACGTTCGCGTTCTACATCTTCGTGGCCTACGTGCCCACCTACGCCATCCGGCAGGTTGGCGCCGACCCCAAGACCGCGTTTGCGGCCAACACCGTCGCGCTGATCGTGTTCATGCTGGTGCAGCCGCTGTTCGGCATGCTGTCCGACCGCATCGGCCGCAAGCCCCAACTGATCTTCTTTGCCGCCGGCTACCTGATCTTCTTCTATCCGGTCATGACCACGCTCGGGCCGTCATTCGGTTCGATCCTGGCCGTCGAACTGTTCGGTTTGGTGCTCTACGCGATGTACACCGCGATCGCCCCGGCCATCATGTCCGAGCAGTTTCCCACCAGCGTGCGCGCCGTCGGCATCGGCACGCCGTACAACCTGGTCGTCGCGCTGCTGGGCGGCACCACGCCCTACCTGCTGACCTGGCTGCAAAGCAAGGGCATGGAGCGCTGGTTCTTCTATTACGTGCTGGCGGGCGCCGTGATCACGCTGATCACCTTCATCCGCATGCCTGAAACGAAAGGCCAGGTCCTGAAATAGACCAGCCCCGGTAGGCCATCCCCGCCCAGCCATCCCGATCAGATCGCTTTCCGGTCCCGCCGAGGACCGGAAGGCTTTTTCCATTTCGACGAGACACATGCCCGCCCAAGACACCACTCTGCATTTCCAGGACGCCCGCCAGCTTGCCCGCGCCATCCGCGAGCGCAAGCTCCTGTCGCGCGACCTTACCCAGCATTTCCTCGACCGCATCGAGCGCGGCGCCGCACTGGCCGCCTACAGCGTGGTCACGGCCGAGCGCGCGCTGGCGCAGGCTGAGGCGGCAGACCGTTTGCTGGACGCCGGCATCAATCTGGGCCCGCTGCATGGCGTGCCGGTCGCGGTGAAGGACAGCGTGCAGTGGGAAGGCACGCCGTGCACCGGCGGCTCGCAGGCGCGCGCCGGCGTCGTCAGCACGGAAACCGCCGCGGCAACGCGCGGGCTGGCGGCGCAAGGCATGGTGATCCTGGGCAAGACGCGCATGACGGAGTTCGCGTTCGGGCTGTCGGGACAGAACCCGACGCAGGGCACCGCCCGCAATCCGTGGGACGCAACGGTGGCGCGCGCGCCGGGTGGCTCGTCCAGCGGCGCGGGCGTGGCGGTCGCGGCCGGTCTGGCGCCGCTGGCGCTGGGTGGCGACACCGGCGGCTCGGTGCGCGCGCCGGCGGCGTTGAATGGCGTGGTCGGCTACAAGCCGTCCTCCGGCCTTATCAGCCGCGCGGGCTGCCTGCCGCTGTCAGACACGCTGGACGTGCTGGGCCCGATCGCGCGCAGCGTCGGCGACGCCCGCCTCCTGACCCAACTGCTGGCCGCCCCGGACGTCGATGACGGCGCCACGCTGGCGCCGCCGGCCGCCCGCTTCACCAGCCTGCGTCACGCCGCCGCGCGCCAACCGGGCGCCGTCGCCGTACTGGCGCCGCAGGCCTGGCCGGCCCCGCTGACCGACGAGGCGCTGCAAACCTGGCACGCGGCGCAGGGACGCCTGGCCGAGGCTGGCTTCACGCCCACCGCCTGGCACCCGCCCGCCTCGCTGTCGTTCGCGCGCATGGCAGAAGACAACTCGCTGGTGCTGGCGTACGAAGCCTTCCGCTATTTCGGCGCCCTGGCCGAAGACGCCTCGCAACCGTTGTGGGACGTGGTGCGCGCGCGCATCGCCGCTGGCGGCCGGATCACGCAGGCGAGCTACGAGGCCGCGCTGCTGCGCCGCCAGGCCGACATGGCGGCTTTCGAAACAGCGATGCGGGGCGTTGACGCCCTGCTCATGCCGGCCAGCGATCAGGTTGCCCAGGCGCTGGACGCGCAGGACACGCGCCACGCCGGCCTGGGCAAGCTGCTGCGCCCGGCCAACTTCCTGGGCGCGGCGGCCATTGCACTGCCGGCGGGCCTGGACATGGACGGCATGCCGTGCGCCGTGCAACTGCTGGCGCCCGCAGGCGGTGACGCCGCGCTGCTGGACTGCGCAGCGGCGCTGGAAACGGTGCTGTATCCAACCCCGCTGCATCCGGATCTGTCCGCCTGGGGGCTTTGACGCCGCGCGCAGTCACGGCAGAAGCCCGGCCCGGCCGGCGCGCGCCGTGAATCAAGAACCCCGTTCATCGGCGGCACAAAACGAAAAAGCGCCCAATCGGGCGCTTTTCGTTATCCGCATCGCGGATCCTGGATCGCGTCAGGCGGACTTCTTCAGTTCCTGGACCTTGTCCGTGGCTTCCCACGAGAATTCCGGCTCGGAGCGGCCGAAGTGGCCGTAGGCGGCGGTCTTGGTGTAGATCGGGCGCAGCAGGTCCAGCATGTTCACGATGCCCTTCGGACGCAGGTCGAAGTGCTCGCGCACCAGCTTGGCGATCTGGTCGTCGGGGATGACGCCGGTGCCTTCCGTGTAGACGGTGATGTTGATGGGTTCGGCCACGCCAATGGCGTAGCTGACCTGCACCTGGCACTGGCGCGCCAGACCGGCGGCCACGATGTTCTTGGCCACGTAGCGGGCGGCGTAGGCGGCCGAACGGTCGACCTTGGACGGATCCTTGCCCGAGAACGCGCCGCCGCCGTGCGGGCAAGCGCCGCCGTAGGTGTCGACGATGATCTTGCGGCCGGTCAGGCCGCAATCGCCTTGCGGGCCGCCGATGACGAAGCGGCCGGTCGGGTTGACCAGGAACTTGGTCTTGGGCGTGATCAGGCCTTCGGGGAAGCTGGGCTTGATGATGTCTTCGATGACCGCTTCGCGGATGGTCTCTTGCGAGACTTCGGGCGCGTGCTGGGTCGACAGCACCACGGTGTCGACTTCGGCGGGACGGCCGTCGACGTAGCGGAACGTGACCTGCGACTTGGCGTCCGGACGCAGCCAGCCCAGGCGGCCGTCCTTGCGCAGTTCGCTCTGGCGCTGCACCAGGCGGTGCGCGTACCAGATCGGCGCGGGCATCAGGTCGGGGGTTTCGTCGCAGGCGTAGCCGAACATCAGGCCTTGGTCGCCGGCGCCCTGGTTCAGGTAGTCTTCCGAGCTGCGGTCAACGCCCTGCGCGATGTCGGGCGACTGCTTGTCGTAGGCGACGAGCACCGCGCAACCCTTGTAGTCGATGCCGTATTCGGTGTTGTCGTAGCCGATGCGGCGGATCGTGTCGCGCGCGACCTGGATGTAGTCGACGTTGGCGGTGGTGGTGATTTCGCCAGCCAGCACGACGAGACCGGTGTTGCACAGCGTTTCGGCTGCGACACGCGCGTTCGGGTCTTGCGTGAAGATGGCGTCGAGGATCGAATCGGAGATCTGATCGGCAACCTTGTCGGGGTGCCCTTCGGAGACGGATTCGGAAGTGAAGAGAAAATCGTTGTTGGCCACAGATGCGTCCTTATTGTCCGGTCTTGCCGGCGCATAGGTTCTCGAGGCGCGTTGCACCCCGGTCTGCAATGCAATGCCAACTGGGCGCGACGCTTTAGCGGATTTGGCGCAGGCTGCGCGAAGCGCAGTACCCTTGCCGTCGCCCCGCAAGTTGTCGGTTAACTCGGCGACTGGGCGCATTTTAAGCGAAAATGCCGTTCTTATGCTTGTTGCCGGGGTGTATCCATATGCCTCGATCAGCAGTATTACCCTGCCCGATTTCAACCTTTTGACGCATGTTGCTGCCTCTGTTCCGACTTTTTGCCGCCCTGCCGCTCCCCGTCGCGCATGCGATCGGACGGTTCGCGGGACGCGCCATCTACGCCTTGCCGGGCAAGTACCGGCGGCGCCTGCAGGCCAATGCGGCGCAGGCGGGCTACCCCGGCGCGGCGTTCGCCCGGCGCGCGGCGGCTGAAGCCGGCGCGATGATTCTCGAGAATCCCCGCGTCTGGTTCCGCAACCAGGAAAGCCTGGCGCTGGTGGTCTCCGACGATGACGACGTGGTCGCCGCCGCCCGCGCCGAGAACCGCGGCATCCTGTTCCTGACGCCGCACCTGGGCTGCTTTGAGATCACCGCGCGCTACCTGGCCCGCCAGATGCCCATGACGGTGATGTTCCGCCCCCCGCGCAAGGAAGCGCTGGCGCCCTTGCTGGAAACGGCGCGCAACAGCTCGGCCGTCAAAGCGGTGCCCGCCAACATGCAGGGCGTGCG
>Ga0209050_1004103_pt1 | contig 10172 bp, 12 predicted proteins | sample Araplavi_mTSA_r2_FD_184276 | JGI IMG/M metagenome (GOLD analysis project Ga0209050, IMG submission 184276) | Arabidopsis root microbial communities from North Carolina, USA - plate scrape MF_Cvi_mTSA_r2 (SPAdes) (version 2) | ecosystem: Host-associated > Plants > Roots > Endosphere | place: USA...
TCTCCCTCCCCCTCTGGGGGAGGGCAGGGGTGGGGGCAAGCGGCGTTCGATGAAGCGCCGCGACGGTTGTGAAGGCCGTCGTGCCCCGTCCCGACCTTCCCTCAGAAGGGAAGGAGCAATGCGTAGAAAGGACACGTCATGCAACGCAGAGACCTCTTGAAACTCATGGCCGCAGCCCCCTTCGCAGGTGCTGCGGGCCAGCTGATGGCCGCGCCGGCCGCCGAAGGCGCCAAGCTGCTCGTCGTGTTCCTGCGCGGCGCCTACGACTGCAACAGCCTGCTGGTGCCCATCTCGAGCGACTTCTACTACGCCTCGCGCCCCAACATCGCGATCGCGCGTCCCGGCGCGGCCAACGGGGCACTGCCGCTCGACAGCGACTGGGGCCTGCACCCCGCGCTCGCGCAGAGCGTGGTGCCGCTCTTCCAGCAGAAGCAGGCCGCGTTCATCGCCTTCGCCGGCACGGACGACCTCACGCGCAGCCACTTCGAGACGCAGGACTCCATCGAACTCGGCCAGGCGCTCGACCGGCGGCGCGACTACCGTTCGGGCTTCCTCAACCGCCTGGCGGGCGTGCTCGGCGCGGGCCCGATCACCGACGTGTCGCCGATCGCCTTCACCGACCAGCTGCCGGTTTCGATGCGCGGCGATGCCAGGACCGCCAACATGGCGCTCGCAGGCAACGCGCGCCCGGGGATCGACGCACGCCAGAGCCAGGTCATCGCGGCCATGTACCGAAACACCTCGCTCGCGCAACCCGTGGCCGAGGGCTTCCAGGTGCGCGACGAGGTCATGCGCGCCGTGCAGGCCGAGATGGACGCCGCCAGCCGCAACGCCATGAGCGCGAAGGGCTTCGAGCTGGTCGCGCGGCGCATGGCGCTACTGATGCGCGACCGCTTCGACCTGGGCTTCGTCGACGTCGGCGGCTGGGACACGCACGTGGGGCAGGGCGCCGCCACCGGCTACCTGGCCAACCGTTTCGAGGAACTGGGCCGCGGCGTGGCCGGCTTCGCGCAGGAAATGGGCGAAGACGCATGGCGCCAGACCGTGGTGGTCGTCATCAGCGAGTTCGGCCGCACTTTCCGCGAGAACGGCAATCGCGGCACCGACCACGGGCATGGCACCGTGTACTGGGTGCTCGGCGGCGGGCTCGCGGCGCAGGCCGGCGGGCGCGTGGTGGGCGAGCAGCAGGCCCTGACGCAGGCCACGCTGTTCCAGAACCGCGACTGGCCGGTGCTCAACGAGTACCGCGCGGTGTTCGGTGGCTTGTTTCAGCGGATGTACGGCCTGTCGCCGGCGCAGCTGGGCCGTGTCTTCGACGGGGTCGCGCCGAAGGATCTGCAATTCGTCTGAGGCCGGCCTGCAAGCAGGCAACCGCGGCCGGCCGCCATGGCGCGCCAGCGATGGCCGCAGCCAGCCGCACGACCGTCATTGGCGACGCATAAAGTTTCATTTGTTGCAAAGGCGCCTCGAAACCAGGGGATTTGCGCCGTTTCCTGTTACGTCTAGCCTTCTCTCCAGTATTAAAACAACACTGGAGAGAGACCATGCTTACGCAACTGCGCTCAGCGCATCCTGACCCGTTCGCGGTCGCCCCCGCACGGCTGCCCATTCAGGCTTCACGTCCTGGATACCGTGTCTGGCCTTTGGAGCCGGACTTCAGCATGAACCGGATCAACCGGTTGAAGCACGATTTCCATGAGCACCCGTTGCTGCAGCTGTCGGCGCTGGCCGAACTGGCCAAGTACCTGTCGCCGCTGAAGCAGTGCCGTTTCGTGCGGCCGGGCATCACGCAGGCGTCGAACTTCGAGCACGATCCGAAGGACCCGCTGGGCAAGAGCATCGACGAGGTGTTCGAGCGCATCCACGAGCCGAAGTCGTGGGTGGCGCTCTACAACATCGAGACGCACCCGGTCTATGCCGCCCTGCTGCAGAAGATCATCGACACCGTGCGGCCGAACATCGAGCGCGAACAGCCGGGGGTGTTCCTGGTCACGGGCTTCATCTTCCTGTCGGCGCCGCCTTCGGTCACGCCGTTCCACATCGACCGGGAGAACAACTTCTGGCTGCAGCTGCATGGCCGCAAGACCATGAGCGTGTGGAACCGCGACGACCGCACGGTGGTCAGTGCCCCGGCCGTGGAAGATTTCATCGTCGGCCGCACGCTCGAAGGCGTGCGACTGAAGGACGAGTACCGCGCGCGCGGCCATCACTTCGACACAGCGCCGGGCGACGGCATCTACTTTCCGAGCACCTCGCCGCACATGACGCGTTCCGAGCCCGACTGGGTCACCGCCAACGACGGCGTGTCGGTTTCGCTGGGCGTCGCGTTCTACACCTCGGTCACCCGGCGCCACGCGCAGGTGTACCAGGCCAACCGCTTCCTGCGCAGGGCGCTGAAGATCTCGCCGGCCGCGCCGGGCACCTCGGCCTTGCGCGACACCCTGAAGGCGCCCCTGGGGCATCTGCTGGGCGCCACACGCTACAAGCTGTTCCGCAAGCCGGAGCCGCCGGGCGCGTATTGAGCGAGGCGCGGCGCGAAGGGGCGAACCGGAATGAGCCCCTCAGCCATCTCGCGCCGGCGATTCGTCTTCCAGCCGGACGTCGACCACGAAGGCCTGCAGGTCGGCCAGCTTGCCATCACGCAATCGCCATACATCGCAGTACGCGCTGCGCGTGGCCTTGCCCGTTTCGTCCTTCAGCGTGATCTCGCCGACCGCGGCCAGTGAGTCGCCATCGGCGATCAGGCGGTGCACCTCGAAGCGGGGCGGCTGCTTGTAGGTGGCGGCCATCCATTCGCGAACGGCCTGCTTGCCGTCGAGCACGGTTTCGCCCACGAAGGTCCATCGCGTGTCCTCGGTGCAGAACGCCAGGAATCCTTCGTAGTCGCCCCGCGTGATGGCCTCGTTGGCCTTCTGCAGGATGGCCTTGTGGGTCTCGGACATCGGAACTCTCCCGTGATCGGCCGCGCGCACGAACTGCGCGCATGCCGGTGAAAGCCCGGTTCTAGCAGCGTGGCATTCGCCATCTGACGGCCTTCCCGCAACGACGGTGTCAGCCTTTGGCTCGTTGCCTTCCGGGGCGCCCCGAAGCGGGTGCTAACCCTGATCCCGCCGGCGCGGCCTTCAGATTCCGGCATCGGCTGCCGATACATGGACTGTCATGCCCGATTCCCATCCTCACCGCCCGTCTCCGCTCTTGGCCATCCTGCCAAGGCAGAACATCATCCAGGACGATGGTGTGCACGTGCTCGTGTCGACGAAGGAGGTCGAAGGCGCGCGCAGCGACGGCATGCTGCTGCGGCGGTGCGAGTTCTCCCTGTCCGCGCCGTTCGGCTATGTCTGCCTCGGCCACTTCAGGCAGTTCTCCGAGAACTGCTGGCAGGCTTCGCTCGGCAGCCTGGTGGTGGTCGCGGAAGGATGCGTGCGCCCCGACCGGCTCTATCCCACGGAGCTCGATGCGCTTGTCAGCCTCTGGTCGAGCAGGCGGCAGTTGAGCGTGTAAACGTGTGAGCGCGTGAGGCGTGCGAGGTCGGTGTGGCTAGTTGGCGCCGCCGGCGTCGAGTGCTGGCGGCCGGGTCAGGTCTGCGTCGATGCCCATGACCTCGCTGGCGCGTTCCACGGCTTGCCAGAGTGCAGAGGGCATCTGCAGGATTTCTTCGGGTGAGTTGGCGCGCGCGATCCAGGCGCCGATCTGATGGTGCTGGTCGGGCGTGAGCAGGTCGAGATTCAGCATCTCGTCGATGGTTTTCATTGGCTTCTTTGTTTCTTCGATGGGTGGGCTCTGGCGTGCATGTGCTGCTTCTGATGCCCGGATCAAGGGTTATGGCGAAAGGTCAGCCTTCCAGTGTCTGTCGACGGATCGCCGGTCGCGGAAAGAATCAACAGCCTGCCTTGACCATGTTTCGAATGCCACAGCCATCGATCTTTTTACGCAGCTCTGTCGTTGCGCCCAACGCCGGTCCACGGGGCTGGCGGCATGGGCTTATTCCTGGGGCAACTGCGCATGCAAGCATGTTTGCCCGGCGGCGGTGATGCGATAACGCTGCAGGCGGCTCCTGGGCCTGTCGGGGATGGTCATGGCAACCAGGCCCCGCGCCATGGCGGCTTGCAGGTACCGCTCGCGAAAGTGCTTTTCGTCCTTCAGCCCGAGAGCAGCCATGATCTCGGTGCGGCTCTTCTCGCCGTTCAGCACCTGCAACAGGCGCAAGACTTCGGGGGTGACTTCGGGGGTGACTTCGGGGGTGACCGATGCGCTCACCGTCCGCCAAACGATGGCCCGGAACTGGTTGGCATCGCGCTCGTCCACGAGATCGATCCTCGGCCAGGCTCCCAGAGCTCGTGGCACCCCCGTGCCCAGCCCCCGGTACGGCAGGATGTGCGCCGCATGCTCGGCCAGCACCCTGTTGCGGCGGTTGGAGACACCAGTGCGAATCTGCTCTGGAGTCAGGCTGTCCGGCAGATGTCCTGGGCTGATGATCTCCACGCGATCGGTGAATACGAACAACCGAATCGTGGCGCTCACAAGGAAATCACGGTGCACCAGCGCATTGACCAGCAATTCCACCAAAGCCTCTTCCGGTATCTCCAACTGCCCCAGCGTATTGAAGCCCCTGCCAGCCTGAACATGGTGCAGGCTGCGCTTGAGGAATGCCATGCCGCGCTGGAACTGCTCCTCCAGCGTGCCGTCGATGTTCTCGCTGTCGAGGTAGCGCGTGTCGCCCAGGTAAGTGCCCGGAAACCACACGGCGCCGATCTGGCAGACCTGCAGCAGCCTTTGCGGGTGCTTGCCAAAGAGCAACAGCCCCGCCAAGTTGGGCACTCCGTCCTGCGCCAGTTGCAGGTTTTCCATCAGCTGCGCCAGCGACAACCCGGCCTGTCCTTGGCTCTCGCCATAACGGCGCTCGAAATAACGGGCGAAGGCGCGATCGTCGATGTCGCTGATCGAGCCATGGCGCACAGGTACCTGGTCGGCCTGCAGCAAGCCCGCGCGCTGGAACATGCGTTGCATTTCCTCGCGCGCCGTCACATGGCGCTTGTTGGCACCGCTTTTGACCCATACCCGGCCTTGAAGGTCCATGTAGGGCTTGTTCAGGCCGTCGGGTACCTGCACCACCATGACCAGACCTTGTGCGGTCTGCACGTTGTGGCTGATGGGGCTCAATGGCGGGCGGATGTGCTGGCTGGCGGTATTGCTGATCAACTGGTTGAGCCGCCGCACGGCAAGGGCATCCAATCCTGTGACGCTTGCGTTGTCGGCCACGCCGATGAACAGACTTCCGCCACCGCTGTTGGCCAGTGCCGCCAGTTCGGCCGCCAGACTGTCGGCGTTGGTGGCATCGCGTTTGAACTGGTGGCGGCTGTCTTCGCCGCGTGCCAGCAGTTGCAGGAGCTCGGCTTCAGTCATCCGATAGGTTGTAGGTGAAAGGGTGCGACTGATCGGCCGGATCGTTGGCTTGTTTGAAGCATCTATTGTCTTCAATGTCCTGGTTGCGGTGCAACATCGATGCCGGTGCCAGTGGCGGCGCCGGTACGGCCTTCACAGGCATCTCGCGCCCGCCCCTCCACTTGACGGGCTTTTTGTAGAACGCGTACATTGCCCGTGCCTCGTGATGAGCGGGGCCGGGTTGGGAAGCCCGCTGACATCCTGCGACGAAAGCCGCAGTCACCGCACATGGTCTGCGGCTTTTTCGTTCGCGCTCCTTTTTTTAGGCGGCTCGAGCGGGAGGGCTCGCGCCCTGCCGGTTTCCGCAAGGATGTCCCGGTCTTCCTACCCGTTCGAGCTGCCGCCCTCGTTGGGAAGCGAGTGCGTCGGTTGTTGCAAATCGACATCCTTGGAGGCCCATGGCCCACGCTTCTTCTTCGACCGCGCCTTGTCGCCCGGCACCCCAGTTCAGACCCTTCGAATGGATCGAGGGCGACGGGCTCGATGCTTCCCTGCGAAGCCAGGCTGAGTTTCTCAACGACGCACGCGACGTGGTGCAGGGCGTGCAGACGCTCTCGCAGCTCCTCGCGTGGGACGAAGACCGGCAAGAAGCCGCGTTGTCCGATGCAGACCCCGCGCCGCTCTTCGATGCGGCCCAGCGCAGCGCGCTGCAGCGGCTGGTGTGCGCCGCGCTCGGGCTGCTGCACGCCCGCATCGAAAGCCGGTGCGAGGCTCTGACGGGCTAGCGGCAAGCCCGCCGCGGGGCGCTTGCGCCCCGTTCTTCGAGACGACAATCGGCGCGAGACGCTCCGTTCACCCATCACGACCAGACCCAGACCAGGCCCACGACCATGCCCCGCCTCGACGACCCCCTTCACGACGCCGAAATCGGCTCCCGCGACAGCACGCTGGACACCACGCGCATCGACGACGTGCGCATCGGCGCCGTTCGCCCCCTCATGACGCCCGCGCTGCTGCAGGAGCGCGTGCCGGTGCGCGACAACACGCTGGCGCTGGTCGAGCGCAGCCGCGCGGAGATCGCCGACGTGCTGCACGGGCGCGACGACCGACTGGTGGTGGTGGTGGGCCCATGCTCCATCCATGACCACGACCAGGCCATCGAATACGCGCAGCGCCTGAAGAAGGTGGCCGATTCGCTGCAGGACGACCTGCTGATCGTGATGCGTGCCTATTTCGAGAAGCCGCGCACCACCGTGGGCTGGAAGGGCTACATCAACGACCCGCACCTGGACGGCAGCTTCGCCATCAACGAGGGGCTGGAGCGCGCGCGGCGCCTGCTGCTGGAGCTGACCACGCTGGGCCTGCCGACGGGCACGGAATTCCTCGACCTGCTGAGCCCGCAGTTCATCGCCGACCTGATCGCCTGGGGCGCGATCGGCGCGCGCACCACCGAGAGCCAGAGCCATCGGCAGCTGGCGTCGGGCCTGAGCTGCCCGGTCGGGTTCAAGAACGGCACGGACGGCAGCGTGAAGGTGGCGGCCGACGCCATTCTTGCGGCCCGCGCGCCGCATGCCTTCATGGGCATGACCAAGATGGGCATGGCGGCAATCTTCGAGACCCGCGGCAACGACGACTGCCACGTGATCCTGCGCGGCGGCAAGGCGCCCAACTATTCGGCCGCGGACGTCGAGTCCAGCTGCCAGGCGCTGCTGGCGAACGGCCTGCGGCCGCAGGTGATGATCGATGTGTCGCACGGCAACAGCAGCAAGCAGCACCAGCGGCAGATCGTGGTGGCCGAGGACGTGGCGGCGCAGATCGCGGCCGGCGATCGCCGCATCACCGGGATCATGATCGAGAGCCACCTCGAGGAAGGGCGCCAGGACCTGAAGCCCGGCGTTGCGCTGAAGCACGGCGTGTCGATCACCGATGCCTGCATCGGCTTCGGGCAGACGGTGCCGGTGCTCGAAGGGCTGGCCTCGGCGGTGAAGGCGCGCCGCCGGCTGTCCAAGGGCTGAATTTCAGGAAAGTACGTGGGCCGGCGGACCTGGGGCGGTCCGCTCGGCGGCGCTCGCCCGGATTGGGCGGCAATGTGGTTTCGTCACCGCTTTGTCACAGATACGAAACGCAAAAAACATAACATAAGTTCACATTTATTCACCCAGATGCCGCCTCCATGCCCGAAACCTCCGAATATTTGAGCGATTTCAGGCCTCGTTTTCGCCAACCCTGCGCCGGGGACCTCTGCACGACGGTGCCCTGCATGACGGTCGAGGAGACGAACGAGAAGGTGATGGAGGTCTTCAACCGGCATCGCGAGCTGGTGACGCTTCCGGTGGTGGAGGGCAACAGGCCGATCGGGCTGATCAACCGGAACATCTTCATGTCGCAGATGAGCAAGCCCTTCCGGGTGGAGCTTTACGGCAAGAAGAGCTGCATCGCCTTCATGGACAAGGACCCGCTGGTGGTCGATGCGGCGCTGGACCTGGAGGCGCTCACCTTCAGGACCGTGGAGTACGGCGAGAAAGCACTGTCCGACGGCTTCATCATCACGCGCGATGGCGAGTTCGCGGGGGTCGGCAACGGGCTGCAGCTCATGCGCGTGGTGGCCGACCTGCAGGTCTCGCGCAACCGGGAAATCATGCACAGCATCGAGTACGCCAGCGTGATCCAGCAGTCGACCTTGCGCAGCTCGCTCGACGCACTGGCGCGCGCGTGTCCCGAAGGGCACCTGGTGTGGGAGCCGCGCGACGTGGTGGGCGGCGACTTCTACCAGTTCAGCACGGCACCCGAAGGCTGGTTCGCCACGGTGGCCGACTGCACCGGGCACGGCGTTCCCGGTGCGTTCATGACGCTGATCGCTTCCACCAGCCTGAACCAGGCCATCGAGCAGCACGGCGCGCGCGATCCGGCGCGGCTGCTGGGCAGCGTCAACCGCAGCATCAAGCAGATGCTGGGCCAGATGGGCGAGCACGACGGCACACCCGGTTCGGATGACGGCATGGATGCCGCCTGCTTCTGGTTCGAACCCGGGCAGGGCCGGCTGGTGTTCGCCGGCGCGCGCCTGTCGCTGTTCGTGCTGCGTCCCGGCGCGGAGGCCGTGGAGCTGATCGAGGGGCAGCGCAAGGGCGTGGGCTACATGGACAGCGAGTTCGACTTCAGCTGGACCAACCAGGAACTGGCACTGCCCGCGGGCAGCCTCGTCTTCGTGAGCACCGACGGGCTGATCGACCAGGTCGGCGGTCCGCGCGCGATCGCCCTGGGCAAGCGGCGCGTGCGCGAGCTGCTGCTCGCGCACCGCGAAGAGACGCCGGCGCAGGTGAACCGGGCGGTGCTCGATGCCCTGCAGGCATGGCAGGGAGAGCACCACCGGCGCGACGACCTGACCTTCTTCTGCTTCCGCACCTGACATCCGAACCTGACACGGGAATCCCCCATGCCTTTCCCCCAGATCGCCGACAAGTACGGTTCCTTCTTCAACCTGGCGCGCCAGCACCAGGTCATCTTCTACTACGTGGGCTATTTCTCGCAGCACATCGTGGCGGCCATGTCCGACGCCGTGAAGCTGCAGCTCGAAGTGGCCGGCGTGGCCGGCCCGACGCGGCGCAGGCTGTTCTCGTCGTTCGTCGAGATGGCGCAGAACATCATTCATTACTCGGCCGACTCCCTGACCGCCTCGAGCCTGGACAGCGGCGAGCTGCGCCACGGATCGGTGTGCATCCGCCGCGAGAGCGACGGCGGCTTCCTGCTGCTGTGCGCCAACCCGGTCGAGCCCGAGATCGCCGATGCGCTGCGCGTGAAGCTGGAAGCGCTGCGCAGCATGACGCTCGAAGAGATCAAGCAGGCCTACCGCCAGACGCTGCGCGAAGAAACGCCGGAAGGCAGCAAGGGCGCGGGCATGGGGCTTCTCACGGTCGCCCGCGACGCCCGGGAACCGCTGGAGTTCGACTTCGACGCTGCCGACAGCGCCGGCGGCGCCCCGGTGTTCTACCTGAAGGCTGCCATCTAACCAACCCGCGCAAGCCAGGCCACGAATCGAGATCACAGATGGAAAACCTCTACATCGCCGCGACGCCCAGCTCCCCCCAGGTGGACTTCAGGTTCGACACCCGCACGCTCAGCCTGCGGGGCGAGTCCTATCCCGAGAACGCCGCCGCCTTCTACGGCGAGGTGATCTCGCGCCTGAAGGCGTACCTGGCCGAGCAGAGCGGCAGCCATATCGAGGTCAATATCGCATTGGCCTACTTCAACAGCTCCAGCACCAAGATGCTGTTCAACCTGATCGCCGCGCTCAACGACGCGGTGGAGGCGGGCAACAAGGTGGCCCTGAACTGGTATCACGATGAGGACGACGACACGATCCTCGAGTTCGGCCAGGAGCTCAGCGAGGACTTCCCCGCGATCGACTTCGCCAGCCATCCAGTGAAGCCGGCCTGAAATGGACACCGCCGCATCGCCCGATCTGTTCGAGGCCGAGAGCCGGGCGCTGCAAGCCGCCCGCACCGCCTACGACACCTGCGCCACCAGTGCCACGAAGGAGCCCGCACCCTGCCGCCAGGCGCTGGGCGACCTGCTCGGCGCGTACGAGCGGCTGCTGCGCGAGACGCGCCGGCTGGTGCGGCGCAGCGACCGGGCCGAGCTCGAGATGAACCAGCTGAACCTGCGCCTGCAGGACCTGGCGGCCGAACTCGAGTACCGCGCCACGCACGATCCGCTGACGGGCGTGCTCAACCGGGCGGCCATCATCGAACTGGTGAACCGCCACTTCGTGCGCAACGACCTTGCGCTGATCG
>Ga0209050_1004105_pt1 | contig 10169 bp, 15 predicted proteins | sample Araplavi_mTSA_r2_FD_184276 | JGI IMG/M metagenome (GOLD analysis project Ga0209050, IMG submission 184276) | Arabidopsis root microbial communities from North Carolina, USA - plate scrape MF_Cvi_mTSA_r2 (SPAdes) (version 2) | ecosystem: Host-associated > Plants > Roots > Endosphere | place: USA...
TATGCCTTTCGCCATTCCGCCCGCGGCGCGCAGTTCGGCATCGGCTGGCAGGCGGCGGCGCTCCATGCGCGCAACCACCTCGCCGACACGCTGATGGAGCGCGCGCTCCACGGCACGGTCGAGACGATCACCCGCCCCGACGGCAGCGAGGTCGAGCGTCACCGCTTCGACAACCGGCTCGGCATGGCGATGCTCGCCCGGCTCGATCGCATGGCCGACAAGGCGGCGAAGGAGACCACCCACGCCGCCGCACGGCTGGTCGCGCAGGAGTTCGAGCCGTTCCTCGAACTGATCGAGCGCGATGCCGGGCCGGCCCGTGCCGGGCTGTTCCTCGCCCGCCGGGTCGAGCCGGCCGGCGAGGACGATCTCGATCCCATTCGCGCGCTCGCCCGCGCCGATAGCTGGCTGCGCACCCATACCGATCTCGCCGAGCCGCTCGCGCTCGACGATCTCGATCCCGATGCCCGCCAGGCCTGGAGCGGCGAACAATGGCTGCGCGCCGAGGCGGCCGGGCTGGTCTCGCTCGCCCCCGCACCCGCGATGGCGATTCAAGAGATTCAAGATTTTGCCCCGGGCGTGGGGGACGAGGACGAGCCGGTCTGGTGGGACGACAATCTCCGCGTCTGGCACACCCATTTCCCGCCGCCCCGCGACTTCTACGGCGATGAGGCAAGCGAATATGGCCAGCCGGATTACGAGCGCGAGCTGAGCCCGGAAGAGGAGGAAGCGGTCGATGCGTCGATGCGCGCCCGGCTCGAGGCACGGCGCCACGTCGAGGCCGAAGCCCGCGACCGCTGGTTCGCGGCGCTCGCCGTCCCGCCGGCCGATACCGCCGCACCTCTCCCCGCGCTCCCCCAGCAATCCGCGCCATGACCCAGCTCCGGGACCACGGCGCGGACCGGGCTGCGTCAGGCGGTGGCGGGCTTGGGCGCAGCCTGGGCCAGGGCCAGCGGCGTGTCGGCGGTGCCGCTCGGCGCGCTGAACTGGATCGTGTCGTCGGTCAGCGTGATCGTCACCGTGCCGCCTGCGTCCTCGTCGCGCAGCAGGAACTCCTTGTATCCTTCGACCGAGGTGTCGTTGGTCGCCGCGGTCAGCACGTCGACCAGCCCGCCGGCGATGTCGCCCGCGCCCAGCGTCTCGGGTCCGGCGACCTCAAGCGCGGTGGCGATGATGTCGCCGAAATGGGCGATGCCCCAGTCGGTCTTGTCCCACAGCCAGCGGGCATTGGAGGGATCGGTGTTCCAGACATTGCCCTGGCTATCGACCGCGAGCAGGAACCACCAGTCCTCGCCGGTGGTGCCGAAGCCGGTATTATATTCCACGGCCAGTGCCGGGCTGGTGGTCTGGCCGGGGGCCAGGTTCTCCCAGCTCGCCTGGCTCGAATACACGTCGCTATATTTGTGCGACAGGCCGATCGAGACGAAGGTCCTGCTGCTGTTGTTGGTGATCACGGCGGATGCGGTGTTCGCGGTCGTCATGAGTCTCTCCCAGAGTCGCCCCGCTCGGCCATTCCCCTATCGATTCCGTGGCTTGCGGGCAGCAAGGGATGCATCCGATCTCGTGGCGAAAGCGGTTCTGGCGGCGCAACGAGCCGCTTGGCGCGGGGGCTCGGGCGCCATCTCCGGATCGGAGGAATTTGCCGGCGGCTTGAAAAATCCGGCGATGTTCGCTATATGGTCTTCAGGCGCCCACCGCTTTTGTGCGGCGAACCGTTTCCGCGATGCGGAACCGCAGCGCCTTTTCATCGCTTATCCGCCCGTGCGAGCGCCATGCGCCGTCCCGGCCGTGCACCCGCTCAGCGCGATGAGCCAAGAACCATAAACAAGGAAACACATGAACTTTTTCGACAAGATCCACGAAACCCAGATTACCCGTACCAGCAAGAACCCGTTCCAGGCATTCGTGCCGCCGCATCGTCGGCTTTTCCCGCTCGCCAGCCCGCGCAATTGCGCCGTGGCCCGCGCTGCGGCGATCGAGGTTCTCGGCTAAAACAGGCGTGGTCGCGGGGGCGTTCCGGCCCCCGCCCTTGCCTTTCCGGGCCCCAGGGTCCACAGCATTCTTCGCTTCAGTCGCACATTGACGGCCTCCGGCGCCCAGCGGCTCCCTTGACCCTCCTTCTGCCCCTTGCAGCGCGAAGCGCGCCTACACTGGGCGCGCCGCAAAGGAGTATCTCCCATGAGCCATACCGGCACCGTAAAATTCTTCGATGCCGTCAAGGGCTTCGGCTTCATCAAGCCGGACGGCGGCACCCAGGACCATTTCGTCCATATCAGCGCAGTCGAGCGCTCGGGCATGTCGACGCTCAACCCGGACCAGCGCGTGAATTACGATCTGGAAGAGGACAAGCGCGGCCGCCCGTCGGCGGCGAACCTCTCCGCCGCGGAATAGGCCGGGCCGGCGGCCTCCGCTTGCCGGAGCGCCGCCTTTCCTTCCCTCTCGGCAGGAGTACGGCCCCATGGCCCAGCCAGATTATCTTGCCCAGGCCGCCCGTTGCAGGGCGGAAGCGGATCTCGCAACGCTCGAGAATGTCCGCGATCGATGCCTGCGTGCCGAGGCCGCATGGCTCGACATGGCGGCAAGGCAGGAGCAGGTCGCCACTGCCCGCGCCCGGCGCGAAGGCACCGCGGCAAACTGACCTTCAGACCCTCTCGACCCCCTTCCGCGGTGCGCGCGGAAGGGGGTCTTGTGCTGCCCGCCGCATCGGTCGGTCCGGTATCCTGGCGCGACCAGCCGTGCGCTGCGGTGGTTTCGCCTGCACATCCTTGCAGCCTATGGTCCGCCCCGGGGCGGGGGCATGTTCCAACCAAAAAGGGGATGTCCATGAAGCATATCGTCATGCTGTTGCCGCTGGTGCTGGCGGCCTGCAATTACGGGCCGAATGTCACGGCGAAGAATGCCTCGGTCGAGGAAGTCTCGAACAAGGTCGCCGCCGCGGCGGCATCGGGCAGTTTCATCTCTCCCGGCGCCTGGGAGAGCAAGATCGTCGCCGACATGGACATGCCGAACATGGACAAGGTGCCGCCAGAGATGGCGAAGGCGATGAAGGAGAAGATGCAGCAGGGCCAGACGGTCACCAGCTGCGTGACTCCGGAAGACGTCAAGTCGCCCAAGGCCGGCATGTTCGGCGGCGACCAGAGCTGCCGCTACGATCACTTCACCCTGGCCGGCGGTACCATCGACGCCAAGATGACCTGTACCCGCGAGGGCAAGAAGCAGGTGATGACGGTGAAGGGCAATTACTCGGCCACCACCTATCACACCGAAGTGAAGACCGAGGGCGACGGCGCCAAATTCTCGGCGACTGTCGATGCCAGGCGCACCGGCGAGTGCACGGGCAAGGAACAGGGCTGACAAAGCCAATAGGTCGCCGGGCGGCGGGGCCGGGAACGCTCGCCCCGTCCGCCCGTTTCCCGTCGAAATCCCTTGAGTCAGAGAGGAATTTCGATGGCGACCACCCGCAAGTCTTCCAGCACTCCCACCGCCAAGCGCACGCCCGCGGCCCGCAAGCCCAGGGCGAAGGCACCGGCGGCGAGCAAGGCACCGGCGAACCGCACCGCTCATTCGGCGGGAGTCGCCTCGCTCGGCGCGCTCGCCGTGGCGGTGCTTGGTGCGGCGGCGTTCGGGGCATGGCGGCTGCTGCGCCGCCCGGCCGAGGGTACCGCGCCGACCGACCTGATGGGCGATACCCATCCCGACGGGTCGGAGCGCGCCCTCGACGCCTTCCGCCCCGATCCCACCGCCCCGGTCCCGGCCTCGGAACGCGAGCAGTTCCGTCCTGCCCTCGCCACCGCCGGCCCGGATGCGGAGTCTTTGTAATGGCTGCGAAACCTTTCGGCCTCCCCGTGCATTCCCCAATGCGAGCGGGTTCACGGAGGAGGAGAGAGATGCGTATCCTGTTTGTGGGCCTCGCCGCCGCGGCGACGCTGGCCGGCTGCACCGATTATGGTGGCCGCCCCGGCAGCGGCTATGGCTATTCCAGCTATGACTATAACCGTCCGGATCCGTCCTATGGCGGCTATTATGCCGACCGCTACTACCGCGACGACCGCAGCTACCGCGAGTATCGGCTGAGCCGCAACGACCGGGTCTATCGGGGCCAGGACGGCCGCTATTATTGCCGCCGCTCGGACGGCACCACCGGCCTGGTGGTCGGCGCAGCGGCGGGTGGCGTGCTCGGCGCGATCATTGCCCCGGGTGGCTCCGAAGTGCTCGGCGCGCTGATCGGCGCGGCGGCCGGCGGTGCGGTCGGCACCTCGGTCGACAAGGGCGAGATGCGCTGCCGCTAACCCGATCGGGGACCTTCAAGCCGGGGCCCTGATGCCCTAGATCAGGGGCCCGGCCATGAGGGAGAACCGAGACATGACGACCCGTACCGCCACTGCCCGCTACGAAGGCTTCGGCAAGGAAGGCAAGGGCCACATCACCACCCAGTCCGGGGTGATGACGGACCAGTTCTACGGCTTCAACACCCGGTTCGGCGACGAGCCCGGCACCAATCCGGAGGAACTGATCGCAGCGGCCCATGCCGGCTGCTTCACCATGGCGCTCAGCTTCGCCCTGGCCCGCGCCGGCTTCAGCGAGGGCAATATCGAGACCAGCGCCGCCGTGAAGCTGGAGCAGGACGGCGACGGCTTCACCATCACCCGCTCGGACCTGACCCTCAAGGCCAGCGTCCCCGGCCTGGCCCAGGAGCAGTTCGAGGCACTGGCCGCCGGCGCCCATGCCAATTGCCCGGTCTCCAAGCTGCTCAAGGCAGAGAGCAAGCTCGACGCCACCCTGCTCTGAGACACCCCGCCCCATGGCGCTTGCAATGTAGGATTTCGCCTGCTTTGCCGGTGCCATGGGGCAGGCGGCGGATCTTTTGAGTGCGCGTTTCCCCGGCGAAGGCCGGGGCCCAGACTTGCGAATATCTTACGCAAGTCGATGGCGTGCGTGGCCCGGGAAAAGACTCCAAGGCCACCATCCAGACGCCGCTGCGGACGAGAGCGAGAAGGCCCTCGCAGCCACCGCGCCAAACGCCACGCCCCAGAACGCAAAAGGGGCCCGGCATTGCTGCCAGGCCCCGTGTCGCCGGACTGCTGCCGTGGACCCGGACGGATCTTCGGCATGGTTTCGGCGGCTCCTCCGCTCGCGCCGGCAAGGGCATGCGAGCTTCGGGTCGGTCGTCGAGGCTGGCCGTTCTCCACTCACCCCGAAGGGGAGTTGCGGTTACCAGCCCCGGCGGCCCGCTTCGTCTCTCCGGCCGGGGGCCGGAAGTCGGAAGCCTTGCTGGATGCTTTTCTCCGCTCGATCCTTCCAGGTCCCTCCGCATCGCTTGCGCGCTGCTTCCGGCTGGCCGATCTCCCGGCGGTCCGTTTCCCCGCTCCCGAAGCCGGGCACTTGCGCACCCGTTTCCGCGAGCCGAGACATCGTCCCTTTCCGTCCCGTCCTTCTCGCTTCGAGCCGCACTTGCGTGCCGCTTTCTGCTTCCAGTCGAGCCGGGCTCCGCCGTCCTCGAAACCTCGGCAGCGCCTGGGCGGCACTTCGGTCTCGCAACCTGCGGGAGCTTCACATCCCCGAACCGTTCCCAATGCGGTTTCCCGAAGGCACCAGCATCGTTTCCGGCACGTGTAAGCTTCTGATCTTGCTTTGGTTTCCCGCCGCCGGACCGTTCTGCTTACAGGTATGATGGTGTCATCGAACCCGAGTCGCGCAAAGCAGGATTCGCATCTTCAAACCTGTGAAGACTGTGGATAACGTGGAGAACTAGGTAATAATCTTGCGGGGAGCCCAATGTGGAGGCGCCAATTCGAACCCGGCAAAATCGAAGCCCGGAACGACGATGCAGCTCACCAGCGCCCAGCCATGGGGCGCCTCGGTCGCCTGCCAGCGATTCGCCGGGACGAGGCACTGGGGCGCATAGCCGGCGAGCACGTCGCCGCCAAGTCGGGTCGTCACCGGATCCTGGTCCGCCGCATCGGCGATGTGCAGGTCGAGCGGGCTGCCGGCATGCCAGAGCCACCATTCGTCGGCATCCACCCGGTGCCAGTGCGAGCGCTGGCCCTGCTCGAGGAGGAAATGGATCGCCGTGCCCTTCGACCGCCCGTCCCCGCCCGGCGCCGCACGCCAGGTCTCTCGGTACCAGCCGCCCTCGGGATGCGGTGCCAGGTCCAGCCGCTCGATGATCGCCCTTGCTTCGTCCATAACTGCCTCCGGGATGAACGGCTTGTTGTTTTCGGTTAATGAAACCAGACCGGATACGAAACGTTCATGGTCCGGTTTGCCCGAAACTGCACCATCAGGAGTGAGACATGCGTAAATTGATTCTGGCGCTCGGCGCCCTCGCCGTGGCGTTGCCCTCGGCCAGTGTCGTGCCGGTCGCGGCCAATGCAGCCCCCATCGCCAAGGCGGGTGCCGACGGCGCCTATTCGCAGGACCGCCGCTATCGCAAGCGCTATGCCTATCGCGAGTGGAAGGGCCGTGACGGCCGTCGCTATTGCCGCAAGCCCGACGGCACCACCGGCCTGGTGGTTGGCGGCGTGGCCGGCGCGCTGGTCGGCCGCACCATCGACACCCGCGGCGACCGCACCGTCGGTACGCTGCTCGGCGCCGCCGCCGGCGCGGTGGCAGGCCGCGAGATCGAGCGGAGCGGCGATCGCAAGTGCCGCTAAGCGCGGCATGAAGGCAGCCCGCCCGGCACCGCGCCGGGTGGGCCGCTTTTCGCGGGAATGCGGACATTAACCCTTGCGCGCTATAGCGCTGGACCATGCTCCGCGTGCTCGTCCTCTCGACGCTCTTCCCCGATGCGTCGCGGCCCAATTTCGGCATCTTCGTCGAGCGCCAGACGCTCTCGCTGGCCGCACGGGACGATGTAGAGGTCCGCGTGGTCGCCCCACTCGGCCTGCCGCCCTTCCCGCTCTCCCGCCTGTCCCGCTACGCCGCGCTCGCCGCTCTGCCCCGGCGCGAGCAGTGGAAGGGCCTGACGGTCGACCGCCCCCGCTTCCTCAACCTGCCCGGCACCGGCGGCCGCTTCCACGCCCGCGCCCTGGCCGCGGCGCTGACCCCATTGCTCGAGGAGATCCGCAGGGATTTCCCCTTCGACGTGATCTCCGCCGAATTCTTCTTCCCCGACGGCCCCGCCGCAGTCGCGCTCGGCAAGCGCTTCGGCGTGCCCGTCTCGATCAAGGCACGAGGGTCGGACATCCATGACTGGGGCCGGCGCAGGCATGTCGGCCCGCAGGTGATCGCCGCCGGCCAGACTGCCCAGGGTGTGCTGGCGGTGAGCGAGGCGATGCGCGACGACATGATCGCCATGGGAATCCCCGGCGACAGGATCGAGGCGATCGCCACCGGCGTCGACCTCGCCCGCTTCACGCCGCGCGACCGTGCCGCCGCCAAGGCCGAGCTCGGTGTGGCCGGCCCGCTGGTCCTCTCGGTCGGCGCGCTGATCCCGCTCAAGGGGCATGACATCGTCGTCGACGCTGTCGCTACCCTGCCCGGCGTCGCGCTGTGGATCGCCGGCGAAGGCCCCGACCGCAAGCGGCTCGAGGCGCAGATCGAGCGGCTGGGCCTTGGCGAGCGGGTCCGGCTGCTCGGCTCCGTCTCGCCCGAGCGGGTCGCCGCAGCGCTGGCGGCGGCCGACGCGATGGCACTCGCCTCGGAGCGGGAGGGTCTGGCCAATGCCTGGCTCGAGGCGCTGGCGAGCGGCACCCCCATCGTCATCCCCGATGTTGGCGGCGCCCGCCAGGTGGTGACCAGGCCGGCGGCCGGCCGCATCGTCCCGCGCACCGCACCTGCCTTTGCCGAGGCGCTGGCCGAGCTGATCGCCACGCCGCCCGCCTCCGCCGACACCCGCGCCGTCGCCGAGCCGTTCACCTGGGGTGCCAACAGCGCCCGGCTCCACGCCTTTCTCAGCCGCCTCGCGGACCAGGGCGGAACCGCTTAGCCCCACTCGCCGTTCGTTCCCGGGGCGGGACGGAGAGAAAGTCGATGAATCCCTTTCGCAACCTGACGCTGCCGCCCGCCGAAGGGCCGCCGATTGTCTACTACATCCTGCCGCAGGATGAGGCGCCGATCGGCCCCGGCGACCTGGAAATCGAGTTCGAATTCGATCCCGACTTCGATGCGGATGACGAATGATCCATTTCCGCGTTGACTAGCTCGCGCCGCTCCATGACATTCATGACAGTCAGGTTACCTGCGGTGGAGACCGAGTGATGGCGGGCAAGAAGGACAAGAAGGCCGGCGAGCCGAAGACCGAGAAGAAGGGTTTCCTTCCCAAGAGCATCGGCGGACTGAAGCTGCCCAAGGAACTGCGCAAGCAGCTCGACGCGCTGGCCAAGCATCCGGTGGTCAACGACCTGCTCGCCGCAGGGCTGGTCGCGCTCGCCGCCAAGCTCAAGCCCGAAGCCAGGAAAGCCGAGCCGGCGGAAGCCGCTCCGGCCCCGACTCCCCAGCCGGCCGTCGCCGAGGCGAAGCCGGTGGTGAAGCGTGCCCGCAAGGCCCCCGCGGCCGCCAAGCCCGCCGCCAGCGCCCCTGCCAAGGCGGAAGCCAAGCCCGCAGCAAAGGCCCCGGCGAAGACAGCAGCCAAACCGGCCGCTGCGAAGCCTGCCAAGGCACCCGCCGCCAAGGCCGAGGCCAAGCCCACGCCGCCCCGAGCGGCTGCCAAGCCCAAGGCAGACGCGAAGCCGCCGAAGGCCGCCGCCGCCAAGGCCCCCGCAGCGGCCAAGGCCGAAGCAGCCGTGGCGACAGTCGAGGCGGCCAAGCCCGCCCCCAAGCCGCGCAAGCCCGCCACGGCCAAGGCCTCCGCCGCCAAGCCCCGCGCCACCACCCGCCGCACCAAGGCAACGCCGCCCAAGACGACGCGCTGATCCTCTGCTAGGCATCAGGCCGAACAGGGGGCAGATCGATGCAGGATGGGGACACGCCGCACGCCGTCGCGCCGGCGCATGGGCTGGAGCGCATGGCGTTCTTTTCGGACGCCGTGTTCGCGATCGCGATTACGCTGCTGGTGATCGAGATCCATGTCCCGCATGTCGCGGCGCCCTATACCGACCAGGCGTTCCTGCAGGGGCTGGCCAATCTCCTTCCGAACTTCATCGGCTTCTTCGTGTCGTTCTTCGCGATCGGCCTGTTCTGGATCGGCCATCACCGCGCCTTTGCCTGTGCGCGCCACTGGAGCCCCAAGCTGTTCGGGCCCAATCTGCTGCTGCTCAGCGCGATCGCCGCGATGCCCTTCTTCACGGCCTTCGCGTCGGAATATTATGGCCACCGCGTGCCGGCCGCCTTCTATTGCGGCTGGATGGTGCTGATCTCGATCTTCAACATCCTGGTCCAGCGCATCCTCACCGCGCCGCCGGTAGTGGACGAACATATCTCCGCCGAGCAGCCCCGGACGATCCGCCTGCGCGGGCTGGCGGCGCTGCTCGGCTCGCTGACCGCGCTCGTCACCAGCCTGTTCGTGCCGCCGCTCGGCCAGGTCATGCTGATCACCATCCCGCTGTGGCGCCTGCTGCTGGTGCGGATCATCCCGGCGCGCTGATCTCCAACAGCGCGCGCCGCACCGACTCGCCAAAGTCCACGAAGTACACGCCAGAAGCGGGTTTTCGCGGCGCGTAAATTGACACGGTTGCCGCGAGCGCGCCGCATCTCGCAGCTTTGTTGCGCGGGCGGAATCCTATCTTTCCTACTGCCTCAAAGAGCGGCCGGGCCAACGGGCCGGCTAGCGGAGTGCAACAGGCGAAATCCTACATTGCAACCCCAGGCGACGCGCGCGGCGAGCATATCCGTCATCCCGGCGAAAGCCGGGATCTCGTGCGGCTCTTGTCCCTCGTCCCGCGCCTTCGCCTGAGATCCCGGCTTTTGCCGGGATGACGGTGTGGTGGGTTTCGTCGGCCGCGTGGCGAGGCCTCAGCGCGTCTTCGCCCAGGCGCGGTATTGCCGGGCGCTCAGGTCGACCAGGTCGCCCTGCACGACATTCATGTCGATCAGGTGCAGGCCCCAGTCCTTGAGGATCGCGGTGCCGACCTTGATGTCGCCGGGGATCGTGTCGGTGCGCGGATCGGCGGGGTCGGCGTTCACCGTTACCGCCAAGTAATTGAACCCGTCCTTGTTGACGCATTCGGTGGAGATCAGCCCGGGCAGGCTGACAAAGGGCGTCGTCACCGCACCGCCGTCCTTGCTCCACGCCT
>Ga0209050_1004106_pt1 | contig 10168 bp, 11 predicted proteins | sample Araplavi_mTSA_r2_FD_184276 | JGI IMG/M metagenome (GOLD analysis project Ga0209050, IMG submission 184276) | Arabidopsis root microbial communities from North Carolina, USA - plate scrape MF_Cvi_mTSA_r2 (SPAdes) (version 2) | ecosystem: Host-associated > Plants > Roots > Endosphere | place: USA...
TGCCGTCGTAATCGGTGAGGACCATCAGGTACGGATTGCCGAACTGCTCCAGCCAGCGCAATGCGTCGGCGTGTTCGTCCTTCCAGTTGAAGCCGATCACGCGCACGCGCTTGGTTTCGGCGAAACGGGTGAGCACGGGATGTTCGTCGCGGCACGCCGGGCACCAGCTGCCCCAGACGTTCAGCAGGTACGGTGCGCCGCGCAGGTCCTTGTCGGTGACCAGGCGGCCGGATTCGTGCAGCACCGGCAGGCGGAACGCGGGCGCGGGCTTGCCGATCAGCGGCGAGGGCAGGGCGTCGCGGTTCGGATTGCGGCTGAGCAGCACGCCGGCGAAGAGCAACACGCCGAGCGCGACGACGATCGCCAGCGGTACCCAGCGCATCGTGGATTTGCGCGCGGTCGTGGTGCTGCCGGAGGTCGGTTCGCTCATCGTGCGGGCTCCGGCGTCGGTTCGGTCGCGGGCAGAGGATTGCGTGCTTCGGCGACGCGGCGGAAACGCCTGTCCGTCGCCGTCACGAAACCGCCGAGCATCATCAACAGCGCGCCGGCCCAGATCCATCGCACGAACGGCTTGATGTGCACGCGCAGCGCCCATGCGCCGTCGCCGAGCGGTTCGCCCAGCGCGACGTACAGGTCACGCGTGACGCCGCGTGCGATAGCCGCTTCGGTCATCACCTGGCCGCCGCTGGCGTAGGCGCGCTTTTCCGGATGCATCACGGTGAACGGCTTGCCGTCGCGGAAGACGGTGACCGTGCCGCGATCGGCTTCGTAGTTGGGGCCTTGCGAATGCGCGGCACCATCGAAGCGGAACGAATAGCCGCCCAGTTCGACCGCGTGGCCCTTGGCAACGGCGACTTCGCGCTGCGTCGTCAGGCCTTCGGTCAGCAGCGCGCCGACCAGGAACACCGCGACGCCGAAATGCGCGAGCGTCATGCCGAGCATCTCGGCGGTGAAGCGCTGGCCGGCGCTCTGGCTGCGCACGCGCGTCCACACGAAACGTGCCGTGCCGAACAGCACCCACGCCGCGCCGAGCACGCCCGCGGCGACCTTCACCGGTCCCTGCGGCGCCATGAAGTACGCGACGACGGCCAGCGCGATCGCGAAGCCCGCCCACGGCAGCAGCATCGCGAGCGGCTTGGACACCTGTTCGCTTTGCCAGCGGGTGATCGGACCGAACGGCAGCAACAGCACCAGCGGCGCCATCAGCAGCACGAACATCAGCGCGAAGTACGGCGGACCGACGGAAATCTTGCCCAGTTCCAGCGCGTCGGCGAGCAACGGATAGAGCGTGCCCAGCAACACCATCGCGCAGGCGGTCGACAGCAGCAGGTTGTTGGCCAGCAGCAGCGTTTCGCGCGAGAACAGTTCGAACGGCTTGCCGGCATCGTCGGACGACGGCGCCTTCAACGCGTACAGCAGCAGCGAGCCGCCGACGACGATGCCGAGGAAGATCAGGATGAACAGTCCGCGCGCCGGATCGGCCGCGAACGCATGCACGCTGGTCAGCACGCCCGAGCGCACCAGGAACGTGCCCAGCAGCGACAGCGAGAACGTGGCGATCGCCAGCAGCAGCGTCCAGCCGCGGAAGCTGCCGCGCTTTTCGGTCACCGCCTGCGAGTGCAGCAGCGCGGCACCGGCGAGCCACGGCATGAAGCTGGCGTTCTCGACCGGATCCCAGAACCACCAGCCGCCCCAGCCCAGTTCGTAATACGCCCACCACGAACCCAACGAGATGCCGAGCGTGAGGAACGCCCACGCGACGTTCGTCCAAGGACGCGTCCAGCGCAGCCAGCGCGCGTCGATCTTTCCGTCCAGCAGCGCGGCGATCGCGAAGGCGAACGGCACCGAGAAACCGACGTAACCCAGGTACAGCATCGGCGGATGGATGATCATCCCCGGATCCTGCAGCAACGGATTGAGGTCGCGACCTTCGGCGGCCGCCGGCAGCAGGCGCAGGAACGGGTTGCTGGTGAAGATCAGGAACGCGAGGAAGCCCGCGCTTACCAGACCCATCACGCCGAGCACGCGCGCGATGACCGTATCCGGCAGGCTGCGCGAGAAACGCGCCACCGCGGCGGTCCACACCGCCAGAATCAAGGCCCACAGCAGCAGCGAGCCTTCGTGCGCGCCCCATACCGCGGTGTAGCGGTACATCAGCGGCAGCAGGGAATTGCTGTTCTCGGCGACGTAGAGCAGCGAGAAATCCTGCGTCACGAAGCCGTGCGTGAGGACGACGAACGCGAAGCCCACCAGCGCCAGCTGCGCGTATGCGGCGGGACGTGCGATCGCCATCCACGGCGCCACGCCGCGCTGCGCGCCGGCCAGTGGCAGCGCCGCCTGCAGCACCGACACCAGCAGCGCGAGGATGAGCGCGACCAGCCCGATCTCGCCCAGCACTTACTTGGCTTCCTGTGCGGCGCCGGCGCCCGGTGCGGCGACGTCGTGCTTCTTGTGCGCCATGCCCATCTTGTCGGCGACTTCCTTCGGCATGTAGTTCTCGTCGTGCTTGGCGAGGATGGTTTCGGCGACGAACACGCCGCCTTCCATGCGGCCGGTGGCGACGACGGCCTGCTTCTCGCGGAACAGGTCGGGCAGGATGCCGGTGTACTTCACGGGCATCTGCGCATCGCCGTCGGTGACGCGGAAGGTGGCATCGAGCGAACCCGGCGCGCGCTTGAACGAATCGGCCGCGACCATGCCGCCAAGGCGGAAGCGCGCGTGTTCGCCGGCTTCGCCGCGGAGTACTTCGCTGGGCGTGTAGAGATAGGCGATGTTGCGTTGCAGGGCCATCGCGACCAGCGCGGTGGCGAGGCCGGCGGCCACGACCAGGGCGATGACCCAGAGCAGGCGACGGCGGCGGACGGGATTCATGCGGGAAGCGCTCTCGAAAAAGGTCGGCTAGCGGGTCAGTTCGGCGTCACGGCCCGGACGCGCGGCTTCACGCGCGGCACGCAGGCGTGCGCCGCGCAGCTCGCGGCGGATCTGCAGCTTCGTGCTGACGAAGTCCCAGCCCAGCACGATGACGAACACCGCGTAGGCGGCGATCACGTAGTTGATGTAGCTCATGCGCGGCGACCTCCGGCGAGTTCGGCGACCCAGCCCTTGCCGCTTTCGCGACGCAGGTTGTCGGCGCGGGCGCGCGACAGCAGCGCGCCGACGAACCACAGCTTGGTGCCGACGATCATCCAGATCAGCGGGCCGATCATGCTCGAATCCATGCTCGATTCGCCGAACACCCGGATCGTCTGGCCCTGGTGCAGCGAGTTCCACCACACCACCGAATAGCGGATCACCGGCAGCAGCGCGACGCCGACGATCGCCAGCAGGCCCGCCGCACGCGCGGCGGCGCGACGGTCGTCGATGGCGTTGTACAGGCCGATCACGCCCAGGTAGAGGAACAGCAGGATCAGTTCCGTCGTCAGGCGCGGATCCCAGTCCCACCACGTGCCCCACATCGGCTTGCCCCAGATGGAGCCGGTGAGCAGGGTGATCAAAGTGAAGGCGGCGCCGATCGGCGCGCAGGCCATGGCCAGGATCTCGCACAGCTTGATCCGCCACACCAGCGCGATGGCGGCATAGAACGCCATCAGGCCGAAGACGGCCATGCTCATCCACGCGCTGGGCACGTGGATGTAGAGGATGCGGAAGCTGTCGCCCTGCTGGTAATCGGCCGGTACCTGGAACAGCGCGCCGTAGAGGCCCCACGCCATCACCAGCAGGCCCAGGCCGTAGCCCCAGGGCGCCCACCGCGCGGCGAAGCGGTCGAAGTACGGGGGGGAACCGAGTTTGTGGAACCAGCGGATGATCGGGTTCATCAGTTTCTCAGCCCAGTCCGACCGGACGGTTGGACAGTGGCGGTTGCGGCAAATTGTCGCGTCGGCCGGAACGGCGGCCCTTGATCTGGCTCAAAGCCCCGTGCGGCGTCCACCGGTCCGTTCCTTCGAACTCAACTCAGTGCGATGCGGATCGCGGCGGCCGCGGCCAGCGGGGCCAGGACCAGCGCCACCGCCAGTCCGGCTCCGAGCAGCAGCAGCGCCCCGGTCGGATCCAGCCCCTGCGACGAGGCAGCCACGCTGCCCGCGCCGAACACCAGCACCGGCACGTACAACGGCAGCGCCAGCAAGGCCACGAGTATACCGGAGCGCCGCATCCCGACCGTCAGGGCCGCGACCACCGCGCCGATGAGGCTCAGCAGCGGCGTGCCCAGCGCCAGCGAAGTCATCAAAACGCCCAGTTCGCGGTGCGGCAGGTACAGCAGTTCGCCCAGGAACGGCGCGGCGATGAGCAGCGGCAGCGCCGTCGTCGCCCAATGCATGAAGGTGCGCACGCCGACCAGCCAGGCCAGCGGCACCGGCGCGAGCATCCACTGCTCCAGCGAGCCGTCCTCGGCGTCGCCGCGGAACAGCGTGTCCAGCGACAGCAGTCCGGCCAGCAGCACCGCCAGCCAGAGCACGGCAGCGGCGACCTTCGAAAGCGCGATTTTCTCGCCGCCCAGCGCGAGGGCGAACAGGACGACCACCAGCAGCGCGAACAGCGCCGGCTGCAGCGCATCGCCGCGACGGCGCCACAGCAGGCGGGCGTCGCGGGCGAGCAGGGCGCGCGCGGCGCCGATCAGGCTGGGCGTGGTGGACGCGGTCATGCGGCGCCCCCCTTGTTCAGCACCAGCATCCGCGTGCGCACCGGCGGGGCGGCATAGGCGCCGTGGGTGGTGACCAGCGCGGCGCCACCTTCGCGAAGGTGCGCCTGGACCATGCGGTTCACCAGTTCGATGCCTTCCAGGTCGAGGTTCGCGTAGGGCTCGTCGAGGAGCCACAGCGGCGCCGGCGACATCCACAGCCGCGCCAGCGACAGGCGTTTCTTCTGCCCGGCCGACAGCTGGCGGGCGAGGGCGTCCTCGTAGCCGGCCAGGCCGACGATGGACAGCGCGTTCTCGGGCAGCTGCGCGCGGCGACGTCCCTGCAGGCCGCACAGGAAGTCGAGGTTCTCCATCGCGCTCAGGTCGGCCTTCAGCCCCGGAAGGTGGCCGAGGTAGGCGATCGCGCGGGCGCGGCGGGCGTGGCCGGCGGGCTGGCCGTCGAGGTCGATCTCCCCGCCATCGGCCCGCAGCAGGCCGGCCAGCACGCGCAGCAGCGTGGTCTTGCCGGCGCCGTTGTCGCCCTGGACCAGCAGCGCCTCGCCGGCATCGACGTTGAAATCGAGTGGGCCGAACACCGGTTCGTCGTTGCGCGTGAAGCGCAGGCCGCGGGCGGCCAGCAGCGGCGGGGCGGAGCGGTCGTTGGGCGTCATCGTGGAGGCTGGGCGTGCGGCGCCGCGAAGGTCGGCCATTCTATGCGGTTCGCGAAAGCCGCCGCTTGCCCGCGCCGGGCGGAGCCTCATCGTCCACGGCGTCCGTAGCCCGGGCAAGCGGAGCGCACCCGGGAGCTGTCACGCTCGAAGGTCTTGAGTCAGGCCGAATCCCAGTCCGTATGCGCGCCGCAGTCAGCGGCCGGTCGCGCCGCCAGCATGCGAAGCCGCACCGGCTCTCCAGCCGCCCAGTCGAGCACGCCCGCCTGGCCGAACTCCTGCGCGAGCCTCAGCACCGCGCCGGCATCCAGATCGGCGACCAGCCAGCCGGGCTCGCGCCAGCGGCCATCCGGATCCTGCGCCCAGGCGGCGTGGCGCGTGGCGCGCAGTTCGTCCAGCTGCGTCACCAGCAGGGCGTCGGCGGCCTCGTTGGCGCCGTCCGATCGCGGCTGCGAGGCCGGATTCCACGCGGTGATGAAGGCGTAGCGCGAAGCCGGGGCGTAGGCCTCCAGGTCGAGCGCGGGCTCGCCCACGCGCAGCGGGAGGGAATCGCCATCGAGCACCACCACATACTCCGCGGCGGCGTAGGCGCTGGCGAGTTCGGCGGCGTCGACGATCTGCAGTTCGCGCATGCGGCCAAGTGTCCATGCCCCGCGTGACCGGTGCAATCGCGTGCGTCGATGACACCGCTTGCGGCCTGCGGATGCCCAGATGAGCGTTCGTCATGACGGCGCCGTCCCCGCGTCCTTACACTTGTCGGTCCGCACCCGCTTCGAGCTTCCCCCGCGATGACCCTGCAAACCAAACTGCCGAAGGTCGGCACGACCATCTTCACCGTCATGTCGCAGCTCGCGATGGAGCACGACGCGGTCAACCTCGGCCAGGGCTTTCCGGACTTCAACGTGCCCGAGCGCCTGATCGAGGCGCTCGACCGCGCCATGCGCGAGGGCAGGAACCAGTACGCGCCGATGACCGGCATCCCCGCGCTGCGCCAGGCCATCGCCGCCAAGACCGAACGCTGCTACGGCTACCGTCCCGACGCCGACGCCGAAGTCACCGTGTGCTCCGGCGCGAGCGAGGCGATCTTCGACGCCGTCGCCGCGGTGGTGCGTCCGGGCGAGGAAGTGATCGTGCTCGATCCCTGCTACGACTCCTACGAGCCGGCGATCGACCTGGCCGGCGGTCGCGCCGTGCACGTGCCGCTGGATCCGCAGACCTTCGCGCCGGACTGGGCGAAGGTGCGCGCCGCGGTGACGTCGAAGACGCGCCTGCTCATGATCAACTCGCCGCACAATCCGTCCGGTGCGATGTTCGACGAAAACGACATCGCCCAGCTCACGGCGCTGCTGCGCGACACCGGCATCTGGCTGCTGTCGGACGAGGTGTACGAACACATCGTGTTCGACGGCCGTCGCCATGAATCCGTGCTGCGTTATCCCGAACTGCGCGAGCGCGCGTTCGTCGTGTCCAGTTTCGGCAAGACGTACCACTGCACCGGCTGGAAGGTCGGATACTGCATCGCGCCGCCGCTGCTGTCGGCCGAGCTGCGCAAGGTGCACCAGTACAACACCTTCTGCACGTTCGCCCCGGCGCAGTGGGCGTTCGCCGAAATGATCGAAGCCGAGCCGGAACATTACGAACAACTCGGCGCGTTCTACGAAGCCAAGCGCGACCGCTTCCGCGAACAGCTGCTCACCACGCGCCTGAAGCCGTTGCCGGTGCCAGGCGGGTATTTCCAGCTCGTCGATTATTCCGACGTGAGCGACCTGGACGATGCCGCGTTCTGCCGCTGGCTGACGGTCGAAAAGGGCGTCGCCGCGATCCCGCTGTCGCCGTTCTACGAAACGCCGCCGACCGGCCAGCGCCTGGCGCGGTTGTGCTTCGCCAAGAACGAGGCGACGCTGGACAAGGCCATCGAACGTTTGCAGAAGCTCTGACGTTCGACCGATGACGGTTCGAAACACTTCCATTCTTCCGGGCAACCCATGAACGATCTGCGCGTCACCCTCGTCCAAGGCGACACCCGCTGGCACGATCCGGCCGGCAACCGCGACTACTACGGCGGCCTGATCGCGCCGCTGCGCGGCACGACGGACCTGGTGATCCTGCCGGAGACCTTCACCAGCGGTTTCTCGAACGAGGCCATCGGCAACGCCGAGACGATGTCCGGGCCGACGGTCGAATGGATCCGCGAACAGGCTGTGCGCCTGGATGCGGCCGTCACCGGCAGCGTGCAGCTGCGCGACGGCGAGGGCGTCTACAACCGCCTGCTGTTCGCCACGCCCGACGGCGCGGTGAGCACGTACGACAAGCGCCATCTGTTCCGCTACGCGCGCGAACACGAACGCTACGCCGCCGGGCGCGATCGCCTCACGCTCGACTGGCGCGGCTGGCGCATCTGTCCGCTGGTCTGCTACGACCTGCGTTTCCCGGTGTTTTCGCGTAATCGCTACGACGTCGAGCGCGCGGGACAGCTGGATTTCGACCTGATGATCTTCGTCGCGAACTGGCCGTCGGCGCGCGCGTATCCGTGGAAGACGCTGCTGCGCGCGCGGGCCATCGAGAACCTGTGTTACGTCGCCGCCGTGAACCGCGTCGGCAACGATGGCAATGGCCTGCACTACGCGGGCGACAGCGCGGTCATCGATTTCGTCGGCCAGCCGGTCACCGAATGCGCCGACGTCGAGGCTGTCGTCACCGTGACGTTGTCCGCCGCGGATCTGGCCGCGCATCGCGAACGCTTCCCGGCGATGCTGGATGCGGATGCGTTCGAGCTGAAGAGCCGGGACTGGTGAGTCGCGGTTCGTGAGGGGAAGCGGGCGTGGGCTTGGCGCCTGCAAGTGGACATCGAGCGCCATCTCTTCCAATTCAGGGTCCTGATTCCCGAATCACGGCGCGGCGCGCGAGCCCGCGCCGTTTTTCGTGAATGGCCCTGATACGCACGCGGTGCGATCCGCATTGACATCACTGAACCGTGCGCGGGTTCGCGCTTGGCGGCACTCGCGCGCCTGTTCATGAAACGACTGTTTAACGATTGCCGTGTCATTGATTACGGCACCTCAACAACGGCCGTCGAAACACCCCGCGCGCCCCGCGCACAGAACAACACCTACACGTTCAATCGCGCCTGCTTTTCGACTTCCCCCGGTCGCGCAGGCATTGCGTGCGCGAGTGGCGCGCACGTCATCAAGGAGTCATTGCATGGTTATTCGCTCCATTTCCGCCCGTACTTTCCGTAACGCAGGTTTCGCCGTGGCGCTGGGTGCCGTCGCGCTGACCGGCTGCTCGCAGTACATCAAGCGCGACGAGTTCGACGCGACCATTTCCGAGCTGCGCTCGACCGACCAGCGCCTGCAGTCGCAGATCGACGGGCTTTCGGCAAAGCACGACGCGCTGGTCACCCAGCTCGCAGGCCGCACCCGCGTGGATACCGCCGCGCATTTCGCCATCAACGACGCCGCCGTCGCCGAGCAGGACAAGGCGTTGCTGGACGACTTCGCGCGCGTGATCCGCGACAGCCATTCGCAGGCCGTCGTCACCGTGGAAGGCTTCGCCGATCCTTCGGGTTCGGCCGCGCACAACCGCCGTCTGGGCCTGCAGCGCGCCCAGTCGGTACGCGATTACCTCGTGAGCGCCGGCCTCGGCGAAGCCCGCGTGCGCGCGGTCAGCTACGGCGAGGATCGCAACCGCCAGGTGCACGAGGGCGCCGTCGGCGATGCGGGGCAGGCGAACCGTCGCGTGTCGCTGGTCGTCGATTACGCGGGTCCGCGCAGCGACGGGCAGCAGCCGACGACGGCGTCGCTGTAATACTCGATGGGATCCAGGCGCGACATCGCCCGGATCGCATCGCACAACGGGCGTACACTGGCCGGGCCGCACTCGTGCGGCCCGCGTCATGTTCGAAGCCGCACCCGTGCGGCCCGCGTCATGTTCGAAGCCGCACCCGTGCGGCCCGCGTCATGTTCAAGGCCGCACCCAAGCCGCACTGACAACGACCGAAGCCCCGCGCGCCGCAGCAGCGTCGCGACGCGCCCGGCCTCCGAAGAGGAGCCCGTGCCATGTCGTCCGAAACCCTGTCACCGCGTATCCAGGAATTCCTGTCGTCCAATCGCGTCCACTACGACACGATGACGCACCCGCATGCCTTCACCGCGCGCGACACCGCGGCGAGCGCCCACATCGACAGCCACGAGATGGTGAAGACCGTCATGGTGCGGCTGGATGGAAAGCTCGCGATGGCGGTGCTGCCCTCGGACGAATGGCTCGACCTCGCGCAGCTGCGCAAGGTCAGCGGCGCGCGTGAAGTCGCATTGGCGTCCGAATCGGACTTCAAGGACCGCTTCCCCGAATGCGAGGTCGGTGCGATGCCGCCGTTCGGCAACCTCTACGCGATGGACGTCTAAGCCGCCGCGAGCCTGGCCGAGGACGACGACATCGCCTTCAACGCCGGTTCGCATCGCGAACTGATGCGCATGGGCTGGGACGATTTCCAGCGGCTCGTGCATCCGCACATCGTCGAACTAACGCGGCACTAATCGCATCGTGCGTGCAATGCACGGCGCAAAGTTCCCGCCGGACGGAAATCCGGCGCCGTCGGTGCGCGCTTAAGCTCGCCGCATGAACAGGACTTCGAGGGGCACGCATCGATGGAACTGAACTTCGCGTCACGTTCGTGGCAGCGCGTTCCCGCACCCGTACGCGTGTGGATCCGGCGAGTCGGCTTCGCCCTGGTCGGCGTGTACGCGTTCTATCTCATAGCCGGCAACGTCTTCATCAACACGCCGCTGGGCGAGTGGACGGCGAACCGCAAGCCGGAGAAGTTCCAGATCGAATGGGGCCACGGCCACACGCTGTGGCCGGGCCATGTGACGGTGTCGGACGTGCG
>Ga0209050_1004107_pt1 | contig 10161 bp, 9 predicted proteins | sample Araplavi_mTSA_r2_FD_184276 | JGI IMG/M metagenome (GOLD analysis project Ga0209050, IMG submission 184276) | Arabidopsis root microbial communities from North Carolina, USA - plate scrape MF_Cvi_mTSA_r2 (SPAdes) (version 2) | ecosystem: Host-associated > Plants > Roots > Endosphere | place: USA...
CCGGGCCGACCATGCGGAGACCGACCATCTGGTCCGCGCCAAGGCGGAGGCGGCCTATGCCGCCGATCTGACGGCGATCGTCTGCATCGGCGAAACCGGCGACGAACGCGACGCCTACCAGACCCTAGACGTCCTCAAACGGCAGATTTTCGGCTCGCTGCCGCAGTCGGCAAACGCCGACAACACCGTCGTCGCCTATGAACCGATCTGGGCGATCGGCACCGGACTGACGCCGACGGTCAAGGATATCGAAATCGCCCATGCCTTCATGCGGGCGGAACTCGTCCAGCGGTTCGGCGACGAGGGCAGGCGGATGCGCATTCTCTATGGCGGCTCGGTCAAGCCGGGCAACGCCCGGGAGTTGATGAACGTCGAGAATGTCGACGGCGCACTGATCGGCGGCGCGAGCTTGAAAGCCGCGGACTTTCTCGCCATCTACCGGGTCTATGAGGAACTGACGGCCTAAAGCTCTTGATAGGGCTTGGAATGCGCGCGGGCCTCATGTAAAGAGCCGCCAATCTTCTTCTATTGCCTCGTCGAGGGGCAGGGATCTTTAATTCATGCAGACCGTTCTGATCGTCATTCATCTCATGATCGTGCTGGCGCTGGTCGGCGTCGTGCTGATCCAGCGCTCCGAAGGCGGCGGGCTCGGCATCGGCGGCGGCTCCGGCTTCATGTCGGCACGCGGCACCGCCAATGCGCTGACCCGCACGACCGCCATCCTCGCGACGCTGTTCTTCATCACGTCGCTCGCGCTTGGCATTCTCGCCCGGTACGAATCCCGCCCGAGCGACATCCTGAACCGCATCCCGCAGAGCCAGCAGGGTACGGGCGGCGGTATTCTCGACCAGCTCGGCCCGGCGCCTGCGCCGGCTCCGGCAGGCAACGGCGTTCCGTCCGGCTCCGGCGCATCCGCACCGGCAGCGCCTGCGACCGGCGCTGCGCCGGCACCTGCCGCCCCCGCCACCGGCTCGGCGCCTGCCGCTCCGGCTGCACCGGCGGGTGTTCCGACCGGCCAGTAAGGCGCGGTCGACGTTTCAAGCTCCGGCAGGCCAAAAGCCTGCCGGTTTTATTTTGTGAAGATTCCACAGCCGTTTTTATAAAGCGGACGATTTGGGCTGGCGGAATCACCAATGAAAAGGTATCCGGTGAATCCCATGGCGCGATATGTATTCATAACTGGCGGCGTGGTTTCTTCCCTCGGAAAAGGAATTGCGGCCGCGGCACTCGGAGCTTTGTTACAAGCACGAGGTTACCGGGTTCGGCTGAGAAAGCTCGATCCTTATCTCAACGTCGATCCGGGCACGATGAGCCCGACGCAGCACGGCGAGGTGTTCGTCACCGACGACGGGGCGGAAACAGACCTCGATCTCGGTCACTACGAACGCTTCACGGGGCGTTCGGCAACGAAGACCGACAACATCACCACGGGTCGCATCTACAAGAACATCATCGACAAGGAACGCCGCGGCGACTATCTCGGCGCGACCGTCCAGGTGATCCCGCACGTCACCAACGAGATCAAGGATTTCGTGACCGAAGGCAATGACGACTACGATTTCGTCATCTGCGAGATCGGCGGCACGGTGGGCGACATCGAGGCGATGCCGTTCATGGAAGCGATCCGCCAGCTCGGCAACGATTTGCCGCGCGGCACCGCAATCTATCTCCACCTGACGCTGATGCCGTTCATTCCGGCGGCTGGCGAGCTGAAGACCAAGCCGACCCAGCATTCCGTGAAGGAACTGCAGGCGATGGGGATTGCCCCCGACATCCTGCTCGTGCGCGCCGACCGGGAAATCCCGGAAGCCGAGCGCCGCAAGCTGTCGCTGTTCTGCAACGTGCGTCCGTCCGCCGTCATCCAGGCGCTCGACGTCGCCAATATCTACGACGTGCCGATGGCCTATCACAAGGAAGGCCTCGACAACGAGGTGCTTGCCGCCTTCGGCATCGAGCCGGCCCCGAAGCCGCGTCTGGATGCCTGGGAAGAGGTCTGCAACCGCATCCGTACGCCGGAAGGCGAGGTGACGATCGCCATCGTCGGCAAATATACGGGCCTCAAGGACGCCTACAAGTCGCTGATCGAGGCGCTGCATCACGGCGGCATCGCCAACCACGTCAAGGTCAAGCTCGAGTGGATCGAATCGGAAGTCTTCGAGAAGGAAGATCCGGCACCCTGGCTCGAAAAGGTCCACGGCATCCTGGTGCCGGGCGGTTTCGGCGAGCGCGGTTCGCAGGGCAAGATCAATGCGGCGCGCTTTGCGCGCGAACGCAAGGTGCCGTATTTCGGCATCTGCTTCGGCATGCAGATGGCGGTCATCGAGGCTGCCCGCAATCTGGCCGGCATCGAGAAGGCGTCTTCGACGGAATTCGGCCCCGCCAAGGAGCCGGTGGTCGGCCTGATGACCGAATGGGTGAAGGGCAACGAACTCGAAGTCCGCTCGGCGGCCGGCGACCTCGGCGGCACGATGCGTCTCGGCGCCTACAAGGCGGCGCTCAAGAAGGACACCAAGATCGCCGAGATCTACGGCTCGACCGATATTTCCGAGCGTCACCGTCACCGCTACGAGGTGAATATCGACTACAAGGACCGGCTGGAAAACTGCGGTCTGGTCTTCTCGGGCATGTCGCCGGATGGCGTGCTGCCGGAGACGATCGAATATCCGGACCATCCGTGGTTCATCGGCGTCCAGTACCATCCGGAACTGAAGAGCCGGCCACTCGATCCGCATCCGCTGTTTGCAAGCTTTATCGAAGCGGCTCTGGAACAAAGCCGCCTCGTTTAAGGACATCCGACAAAAGGCAGGGTTCCGCACCCTGCCTTTTTGCTATCGGGCGGAGATGTTCCGTTTTTCGCACTGGCGGCATTGCCGCAACATCCCCTATGCTCGCCGGAATTGTTCTTTTCATTTCAGCGGTGCGACATGGGTATTTTTGACAGATTTTCTCTTGAGGGGCGCGTGGCGCTCGTCACCGGCAGCGGTCGCGGGCTTGGCCTGCAGATGGCGAAAGCCCTGGCGGAGGCCGGCGCGCATGTCGTGCTCAGCGGCCGCTCGAGCGACTTGCTCGAACAGGCCGTGGCCTCGATCACCAGTGCTGGAGGCAAGGCGAGTGCCGCTGCCTTCGACGTCGCGGATCTCGATGCCGGACGCGAGACGATCGCCAGACTTCACGCGGATCATGGCCGGCTGGATATCCTGATCAACAATGTAGGAGCCCGCGACCGGCGCGTGTTTGCAGCGTTCAGCGATGCCGAAATCCTGAACCTGATCCAGACCGACCTTCTCTCGGCAATTGCCCTGTCCCGCAGCGCCGCTGAGATCATGAAGGGGCAGGGATACGGCCGTCTCATCTCGGTCACCTCGATCATCGGCAGCATGGCGCGCGCGGGCGACGCCATCTATCCCATCGCCAAACAGGGCCTGACCGGGCTGGTGCGAAGCCTTGCGGCCGAATACGGCCCATTCGGCGTCACCAGCAATGCGATTGCGCCGGGCATGTTCGCGACCGAGACCAATGCGGGGATTTCCGCGGATCCCGGCATGATTGCCTTCATGCGCCAGCGCGTGCCGCTGCAGCGGTGGGGCCAGCCCGAGGAGATCGCCGGTGCCGCGCTGTTCCTGGCAAGCGACGCCGGCTCCTTCGTCAACGGCCATGTGCTGACCGTCGACGGCGGCATGTCCATACAGATGTGATCGCCGGTTATGCCGCCTGCGGCAGCGGGCCGACATAGACCGAGCGCGGGCGGATCAGGCGGCCTTCCAGCGCCTGTTCGCGAGCGTGGGCAATCCAGCCGATCGTGCGGCCGATGGCAAAGACGCCGGTAAAGGCCTCGCGCGGGAATTTCAGCGCGTCGAGCAGCAGGGCGGTATAGAATTCCACATTGACGTCGAGCGGCCGATCGGGCTTGCGCTCCTTGAGGATGGCAAGCGCTGCCTGCTCCACCGCCTCGGCAAGCCGGATCCGGTCGAGATCAACCTGACCGGTGGCGACAAGCGGTTTCAGAGCGTATTTCAGCGCATCGGCACGCGGGTCACGAACGCGGTAGATGCGATGGCCGAAGCCCATCAGCCGCTCGCCGCGATCAAGCGCGTCAGCAAGCCATGGTTTGGCATTCTCTTGGGTGCCGATCGCATCCAGCATGTCGAGTACGGGTCCCGGCGCGCCGCCATGCAGCGGACCTTTCAGCGCGCTGATCGCTGCGAGCACTGAAGAGGTGAGACCGGCTTTGGTCGAGGCGACGACGCGCGAGGCGAAGGTCGAGGCGTTGAGACCGTGGTCGGAGATCGTCACCAGATAGGCGTCGAGCGCTGCGACCTGTTCACGCGTCGGCAGGCTGCCGCTCAGCATGGCGAGAATATCGGCGGACTGGGAGAGCGACGGCTTCGGCGCCACGGGTGTCGCCCCCTTCTGGAGCCGCAGCACGGCCGGCAGGAAGACGGCGGGAGCGGCAAGCAGGCGCAGGGCCGTCTCCAAGTCCTCGCCATCCGGCAGCCGTGCGATCAGGGCGCGCATGGCATCGACCGGCGGCAGGTTCAAAAGCCCCTCATCCGCGGCGGCCAAATGCGAAAAAACTTCGGCGCGGGCCTCGCCAAGACGGGTCTTCAGATCGGTCGCGCCAAGTGGCTGTTCCAGCATGCCATCCAGCAGCAGCACGGCCACGTCTTCAAAGGTCGCGTGCGAGACGAGGAGGTCGAGAGAGACGCCGCGGATGACGAGGCGGCCGGCTTCACCGTCCACGTCCGAAAGCCGGGTCTCGGCGGCGATGACATCTTCAAGTCCGTTGTTTTTCATGGGTGTTTCTCCTTTACGTGAAGGATGATCGGACCTAGTCTTATTGACGTCAATCTTGATGCAATCGATCAATATGAACATGCTCTGGATCACAGCCGAAGAGGCGCTTTCCCGGCTCGGGACCAAACCGCAGACGCTCTATGCCAATGTCAGCCGCGGCCGCATCCGGGCGAAGGCGGATCCGGCCGATCCGCGCCGCAGCCTTTACCAGGCCGACGACGTCAGGCGTCTCGCGGAACGCCATGCCGGACGGCGCCAGTCGGAAGCCGTGGCGGCCGACGCGATCCGCTGGGGCGATCCGGTCCTGCCGACGTCGATCTCGACGATTTCGGGCGGGCGGCTGCTCTATCGCGGTCGCGATGCCGTGGAGCTTTGCGAGCATGCGACGTTCGAGCAGGTGGCCGCGCTGCTCTGGGATACGGAAGGCGTGCGTGTCGCGGCAGGCGGAGAGGGGCAGAGCGACACCAGCCGCATGACGGCCGCCTTTTCGGGACTTTCGGCCCGCGTGATGAGCGACCTGCCGGCGCTCTACCGGAAACCCTTCGTCCTGCGCGCCGAAGCGGCGGACGTTCTCTCGACCGTGGCCAAGGCGCTCGCGCCCTGGCCGGAACCGCAGCCGCTGCACGAGCGGCTCGCGCTCGGCTGGCAGCGTCGCGAAGCCGCCGAGCCGATCCGCAGGGCACTGGTGCTTGCGGCCGAGCACGAGCTCAACGTTTCGGCCTTTGCGGCGCGCGTGACGGCATCGTCGGGTGCCCCACTCTCGGCGGCGACCCTGTCGGGCCTTGCCACACTCACGGGCCCGCGGCACGGCGGCGCGTGGGTGAGCGTCACGGCGCTGGTGGAAAAGGCGGCCTCGGTCGGTGTCCGCGAGGCGATCCGCGGCATGTTGTCCTCGGAAGGCATCGTCAGGCCCTTCGGCCACCGGCTCTATCCGCAGGGCGATCCAAGGGCGCGGGCGCTGATGGCGAGCTTCGGAGTGCCGCCGCTCTATGCCTCGCTTGCCGAGGCGGGCGAGGACCTGCTCGGCGAACCGGTCAATATCGATTTCGCGCTGGCGGCGCTCGCCGCTGTCTTCGCGCTTCCGGAGGATGCGCCGCTCGTCATTTTCGCGCTTTCCAGGACCGCCGGCTGGCTGGCGCATGCCATGGAACAGGTCGAAAGCGGCCACCTGATCCGGCCCCGGGCGCGTTATGCCGGTCCCGGCGGCGATTCCGGTGCATAGCCTGTCGCAAAGATGACCGTTTCCCATGCTGCCATCACACTGTGACGGAAACTCTTCTATTCTCGCATACGAATCAGGGTGAGCATGGACGATGTTGGGCGACGATTTTAGCTTGAGTTTGAGCCTGTTCGTGGCGCAGGGCCGCGAACGCGATACGGCCGAGTTCTACAAGAACGTGTTCGGTGCCAGGGAAACGAATTCCTACGAGATGCTGCGGCTGACGATGATCGAGCTTCTACTCGGATCGATCGGCATCGTCGTCTGCGGTTCCGATCCCGAAAAGGAGTCGGCGCCTTCCTATCAGGGGCCTTATCATCCGAAAAACGACGGTGCCGTCAGCACGATCTTCCAGCTGACGGTGCCCGATGTCGAGAGCGTGGTCGATGCGGCGTTCGAATTCGGCGGCATGATGCGCGACAGGATCCAGACGGACATGAACGGCCGGCAGGTGGCTTCGATCTTCGATCCGGCCGGCCATGTCTGGGTCTTGATCGAACGCGCTCCGGACGAGGAATAGTCTCGTCTGCCAGTTGGCGTGATCAGCGGATATCCCGGTAGGCAGCAAGAGCACGGTCACGGGCGAAACCGTGGTCGACGATCGGATTCGGATAGGTCTTTCCCAGCCGGACGCCCGCTTTTTCCAGGACATGATCCGGCGCTTCGAAAGGCTTGTGGATGTATTTTCGGTCGAACCTTGCCAGTTCAGGCACATATTCCCGGACATAATCGCCATCCGGATCGAATTTCTCGCCCTGCAGGACAGGGTTGAAGATCCGGAAGAACGGGGAGGCATCCGCGCCGGAGCCCGCGACCCATTGCCAGTTGGCGGCATTGTTGGCCGGATCGGCATCGACCAGCGTATCGCGGAACCATCTCTCGCCCCGGCGCCAGTCGATCATCAGGTCCTTGATCAGGAAGGATGCAGTGATCATGCGGACGCGGTTGTGCATGAAGCCGGTGCGCCAGAGCTGGCGCATGCCGGCATCGACAATCGGATAGCCGGTCAGGCCCATCGTCCACGCATGAAACTCTGCGGGCTCGTATTCCCATTGAAATCCGTCGAACCTGTCATCCCAGTTCCTGTCGTGCAGTTCAGGGAATTCGGCCAGCAGATTGTAGCAGAAGTCGCGCCAGGCGAGCTCGCGGCGGAAATGGACGACGTCATCGGCAGCCCTTCGAGAAAGGCCCCGCACGGCATGCCAGATGCGGGCGGCGGAGACCTCGCCATGCGCCAGGTGCGGCGAGAGGAGGGACGTGGCGTCGACCGACGGTAGATCGCGGCCGCGCTTGTAATCGTGCAGGTCGCCATCGACGAAGCTGCGAAGCCTTTCCTGCGCGCCTGCTTCGCCCGGCGTCCATGTTTTTCCGAAGTCCTTGGCCCAATCGGGTTTCCTCGGCAGCAGAGCCCAATAGTCGAGATTTTCGGACGATGGAAAATGCTCGGGCGATGGGATTTTCGTCGGCGCGTCGGCTGGTTCGTGGGGCTCGCCGGCCTTCTGAAGCGCATTCCAGAACGGCGTAAACACCTTGAAGGCGCCGCCGGCACCGGTGCGGATGGATTTCGGCTCGTGCAGGAGCTGTCCATGAAAGGCGCGGATGGCGATGTCGTGGGTTTTCAGCTCAACGGCAATGTCCCGGTCGAACAGCGTCCGCTCATAGGCGCGGTTGGCGAAGACGGTTTTCGCGCCGGTCTGGCGGGCGAGACCGGCGAGCACGTCCCCGGCCTTGCCGGAAATGAGGACAAGGTCACTGCCCAGAGACTTCAGTGAGGCCTGTAGCGCGACAAGCGAATGATGCAGCCACCAGGCCTGCGCGGCACCGAGCGGCCCGATGTTCAGTTGTTCCGGTTCGCGAATATAGACCGGGATGACCGGGCCGCCCGCCTCGATCGCGGCATTCAGCGCCGGGTTGTCGTCGAGGCGAAGATCCTTGCGGAACCAGAGGATGGCGGGGGCCGGTTTTTCAAGAGACACGGTCTTCTCCGTTCAGGGCATTGCTGCCCCAAGGTACGGATTTCGAAAGGGATCGGATCACCGTCAGGGGCGGATCAGCAGGATCGGGCAGGGGGCGCCGGCCGGCAGTTCCGGCGCATGCGCCGGGCGGACGATCAGGCCGTCGGAATGGGCAAAGATCTTCATCATCGACGAGTCCTGCTTATCGAACGCCTCGGCGACGAGATTGCCGTCGCGATCCCTTGTCAGCCTGGCGCGCAAATAGTCCTGGCGCTGGTCGTTGGCGGCAAGCCCGTGGGCCGTGACACCCTGGACCTCGCGGCGCCTTTCCGGCAGATGCGCGAGCCTGCGGACCAGGGGTTCGAGGAAGAGCATGCCGGTGACGAGGCTTGCGACCGGATTGCCGGGCAGGCCGAGGACCTGCATGCCGCCGAGTGCTCCGACCATCAGCGGTTTGCCCGGCCGCATGGCGATGCGCCAGAAATCCAGCTCCATGCCGGCGGCCTTCAGCGTCGATTGTACCAGGTCATGGTCGCCGACGGACGCGCCGCCGAGCGTCACCAGCACGTCGACTTCCGCCGCGCGGGCCTTGTCGATCGCCGCGGTAATATCCTCGGACCGGTCGCGGACGATACCGAGATCGACGACCTCACCGCCATTGTCACGCACCAGGGCGGAGACACCGAACGTATTGGAGGCGATGATCTGCGCTGGTGCGGGTGTCGCACCGGGCGGTACAAGCTCGTCGCCGGTTGCGAGGACTGCCACGCGCGGGCGACGGTAGACGGTGAGCGCCGCATGGTTCATGGCCGCGGTAACCGTCAGATGCGAGAAGTCCAGCACCGTGCCGGGCGGCAGGACCGCTTCGCCCTCGGTAAAATCCTGGCCGCGGGGGCGGATATGCCGGCCCTTCACCACGTCGAACTTCGTGCGGATCCGGGTGCCTTCGAGTTTTTCGGCATCTTCCTGGATAAGGACGGAATCGGCACCTTCCGGTACGGGGGCACCGGTGAAGATGCGCACGGCCTCGCCCTTGTTCAGCGTGCCTTCGAAAGCGTGGCCGGCGGCGGCTGTGCCGATCACGGTCAGTTCCGAGCCGATCGACGGCGCATCCGCCGCGTTAAGCGCGTAGCCGTCCATGGCAGACGCATTGAAGGGCGGCTGGGTGAGGCGGGCGACCAGTTCGGCGGCGAGTACACGCCCGTTCGCATCGCCGAGAGCGACCGTTTCCACCGCTTCGATCGGGCGTGCATTGCCGAGAAGGCGGCTCTTCGCTTCGGAAACGGGCAGCAGCGCCATGTCTCAATCCCCTGCGCGGTAGGTTCCGGATTTGCCGCCAGTCTTTTCGAGAAGGCGGATGCCGCCGATCTCCATGGCCCGGTCGACGGCCTTTGCCATGTCGTAGATGGTCAGGCAGGCGACCGAGGCTGCCGTCAGCGCTTCCATCTCGACCCCGGTCTTGCCGGTGAGTTTGGCGGTCGCGGTCACCCTGAGGCCTGGAAGGGTCTCGTCCTCGGTTATGTCCACGACCACTTTGGTCAGCATCAGCGGATGGCAGAGCGGAATGAGATCCGAGGTCTTCTTGGCGGCCATGATGCCGGCAAGACGGGCGGTGCCGATCACGTCGCCCTTCCTGGCATTGCCCTCGCGGATCAGCGCCAGCGTCTCCGGCAGCATGCGGACGTAACCCTCGGCAGTCGCCGAGCGGGTGGTTTCGGCCTTGTCGCCGACATCGACCATATGCGCCTCGCCGGAGGCGCCGATATGGGTGAGACCTGTCATTATTCCGCCGCCTGGGCTGCGGCCTCACCGGTCAGGAGAAGCCGGGTTGCGGCGGCCACGTCATCCTTGCGCATCAGGCTCTCGCCGACGAGGAAGGTGCCGATGCCGACCTTTTTCAGGCGCTGGCAATCCTCGTGGGTGAAGATGCCGCTTTCGCCGACGAGCAGCCGGTCGGCCGGCACCATCGGAGCCAGCCGCTCGCTCGTTTCGAGGCTGAGCTCGAACGTGCGAAGATTGCGGTTGTTGATGCCGATCAGCGGCGAGGGGAGTTTGAGCGCCCGCTCGGTCTCTTCCTCGTCATGCACCTCGATCAGCGCATCCATGCCGAGTTCGGCCGCCACGTCGTAGAGTTCGCGCGCCTCGTCGTCGGAGAGCGAGGCCATGATCAGCAGGATGCAATCGGCGCCCCAG
>Ga0209050_1004113_pt1 | contig 10137 bp, 8 predicted proteins | sample Araplavi_mTSA_r2_FD_184276 | JGI IMG/M metagenome (GOLD analysis project Ga0209050, IMG submission 184276) | Arabidopsis root microbial communities from North Carolina, USA - plate scrape MF_Cvi_mTSA_r2 (SPAdes) (version 2) | ecosystem: Host-associated > Plants > Roots > Endosphere | place: USA...
ATACCGGCCAGCATCTGGTTGGAGATGCCGAACAGCGGCCACAAGGTGTTGATGCCGCCCAGCGGGTCGATCACGCCCTGGTACAGCAGATAACCCCACATGGCCACGCAACCGGCGGTGGCGATCAGGTTGGCGGTCCAGGATTCGGTGCGGCGCAGGGCCGGCACGAACGAGCCGAGCAAATCCTGGAGCATGAAGCGCCCGGCACGGGTACCGGCGTCGACCGCGGTCAGGATGAACAGCGCTTCGAACAGGATCGCGAAGTGGTACCAGAACGCCATGGTGTTCTCGCCCGGCAACAGCTGGTGCAGGATCTGCGCGATCCCCACCGCCAGGGTCGGCGCACCGCCGGCACGGGCCAGGATGGTGGTTTCCCCGATGTCGTGGGCCACCGCTTGCAACGCTTCCGGCGTGATCGCAAAGCCCCAGCTGCTGACGGTTTGCGCAACGGCCACCGCATCGGCGCCGACCACGGCCGCCGGGCTGTTCATGGCGAAGTAAACGCCCGGATCGATCACCGACGCCGCGACCATGGCCATGATCGCCACGAAGGACTCCATCAGCATGCCGCCGTAACCGATGTAACGGGCATGCCCCTCATTGGCGAGCAGCTTCGGCGTGGTGCCGGAAGCGATCAGCGCGTGGAAACCCGAGACCGCGCCACAGGCGATGGTGATGAACAGGAACGGGAACAGACCGCCCTTCCAGACCGGGCCGGTGCCGTCGATGAATTGGGTCAGGGCCGGCATTTTCAGCTCGGGCATGGTCACCAGGATACCGATGGCCAAAGCCACGATGGTGCCGATTTTCAGGAAGGTCGACAGGTAGTCACGGGGAGCCAGGATCAGCCACACCGGCAACACCGCGGCAACGAAACCGTAGCCGATCAGCATCCAGGTGATCTGGATACCGGTAAAGGTAAAGGCCTTGGCCCACACCGGATCCGCGGCAATCTGCCCGCCGAGCCAGATCGAACCGAGCAGCAACAGCACGCCGATCACCGAGATCTCACCGATGCGACCCGGGCGGATGTAGCGCATGTAGATGCCCATGAACATCGCGATCGGGATGGTCGCCATTACCGTGAAAATGCCCCAAGGGCTCTCGGCCAGGGCCTTGACCACGATCAGCGCCAGCACCGCGAGGATGATGATCATGATCAGGAAGCAGCCGAACAGCGCGATGGTGCCGGGGATGCGGCCCATTTCTTCACGGACCATATCGCCCAGGGAGCGGCCGTTGCGGCGGGTGGACATGAACAGGACCATGAAGTCCTGCACCGCACCGGCCAGCACCACGCCGGCGATCAGCCACAGGGTGCCGGGCAGGTAGCCCATCTGCGCCGCCAGTACCGGCCCGACCAGCGGACCTGCACCTGCAATGGCCGCGAAGTGGTGACCGAACAGCACGTGTTTGTTGGTCGGAACGTAGTCCAGACCATCGTTATTGAGCACAGCCGGCGTGGCCCGAGTGGGATCGAGCTGCATCACTTTATTGGCGATGAACAGGCTGTAGTAGCGGTAGGCAACGAGGTAGATGGCGACGGCTGCGACTACGATCCACAGGGCGTTGATCGCTTCGCCGCGGCGCAGGGCCACGACACTCAGCGCAATCGCTCCCAGGACAGCCACGGCAAACCAGGCGAGGTGTTTAGCCAGACGGGGCATAGCGTGTCTCCTGCCGACAGCCAGTGACTGCGGCGGTAATTTTTATAATTGTGTCCGCATTGCGGAGCTGGCCCAATATCTGCGCATGCCGTCCACAAATAAATCCGCGTTACTACGTACGTGGCATCTACGTAGTTCTACGTAGAACACGCCAATCAAATGTGGGAGCGAGCTTGCTCGCGATGGCGGACTGTCAGACACCTCACTACTGAATGTACCGCCTTCATCGCGAGCAAGCTCGCTCCCACAGGGGATGTGGGTTGACCACCGGATCTAGGGCCACCCCCCACAGGTTCTGCATTTCAACTAAGTGGCATCACGGCCGACAGTCATTCCGTCCAGCAACGCTACTGGCCGAACGCCTCTTTGGCATATGATCCCCAGCCTTCGCGCGGGCAGGAGTCAACATGCAGCTCAAACACAAGATCGTCGCCCTCGGAATTCTGCCGCTGGTGCTGGCCATTGCCGTCATCTGCGCGCTGGTGATTTCCCTCAACCGCCAATTGGGCGATCAACAGGCGCAACTGATCGAAGACAGCATTCTGGCGAGCAAACGCGCGGAACTGAAAAACTACGTGGAAATGGCCCAGAGCCTGATCGCCCCGCTGTACGACGACGGCCATGGCGACGCCCGGGCCCAGCAACAAGTGCTGGAAGAACTGCGCAAGCTCAGCTTCGGCATCAACGGCTACTTCTTCGTCTACGACCACGAAGGCCGCAGCCTGATGCATGCGCGCCAGTCGGACCTGGTGGGCCAGTACCTGTGGGACATGAAGGATCCCCATGGCCTGCCGGTGATTCAGGCGCTGCTGAAAAGCGCGCAATCGGGCGAAGGCTTCCAACGCTACGCCTGGAACAAGCCCTCCTCCGGCCAGGTGACCGACAAGCTCGCCTACGTGGTGATGCTCGACCGCTGGGGCTGGATGCTCGGCACCGGCATCTACCTCGAAGACGTCGAGCGTGCCACCCAGCAGGCCCGTGCCGAAGTGGCCATGGGCATCCGCAAGACCATGATGGCGATTGCCGTGGTCGCACTGGTCGCGGTGCTGTTCGTCTTCGCCACCGGCATGACCCTCAACGTCAGCGAGCATCGCCTGGCGGACAAGAAACTGCAGCGCCTGACCCAGCGCATCGTCAGCCTGCAGGAAGAGGAACGATCCCGGGTGTCCCGCGAGTTGCACGACGGCGTCAGCCAGGTGTTGGTCTCGATCAAGTTCCAGTTCGAACTGGCCAGCCACCTGCTGGAAAGCGGACAAGCCCGGGACAAGGGCCTGAACACCTTGAAGGACGCCACCGAACGCCTGGGCGATGCCATCGGTGAAGTGCGCAGCCTCTCCCATGACCTGCGCTCATCCTTGCTCGACACCCTCGGCCTGCCGGCGGCCATCGGCCAATTGGCGGCAGAGTTCGAGCAGCGCAGCGGGCTGACCGTGACCTACGACGAAAATGAATTCGACTGCCAACTGGTCGACGGCGCGGCGGTGTCGCTGTTCCGCATCGTCCAGGAAGGCCTGACCAATATCGAACGCCACGCCCAGGCGAAGCACGTGTCCATTACACTGCGCGGCTGCGACGAGTCCGTGCGGCTGACGCTGGTCGATGACGGCATCGGTTTCAATGTCGCCCAGGTCGAACGGCGTCAGGCTGGCATTGGCTTGCGTAACATCCGCGAACGCGTCGAACATTATGGCGGGCGCTTCGATTTGATCTCGATGCCGGGCAGAAGCGAGCTGGACGTACGACTGCCGATGAAGCCTGGCGCAAAACACTGAGCCGGCCCCACCACTACAAGAGTGAATAGCTGCGATGAACCTGCCCTCCCCGATCCGCATCGCCCTGGTCGACGATCACTCCCTGGTGCGCGACGGCATCAAGGCACTGCTGGCCGTGATGTCGCCCCTGGAAGTGGTCGGCGAAGCGGAAAACGGCGCCGACGCCATCGACATGGTCGGGCGCTGCCAGCCGGACCTGCTGCTGGTCGACATCAGCCTGCCGGACATGAACGGCCTGGAACTGACCCGCGTGCTGCGCAGCCAGTACCCATCGCTCAAGGTGCTGGTGCTGAGCATGTACGACAATTACGAATACGTCAGTGAGTCGGTGCGCTCAGGCGCCAGCGGCTACGTGCTGAAAAACGCCCCGTCACGGGAAATCATCGCCGCCATCGAAGCCATCACCAGCGGCGGCACCTTCTACAGCGCCGACATCGCCCAGCGGCTGATCGCCGACAAGAACACCGACAACGAACTGACCCCGAGGGAAAGCCAGGTGCTGTCGAAGATGGCGCAAGGGCTGAACAACAAGGAAATGGCCCGGGAACTGGACATCAGCGTGCGCACGGTGGAGACACACCGCTTGAGCATCCGGCGCAAGCTCAACATCGACAAACCGGCGGCGCTGGAAATACGCGCCATCGATCACGGCCTCATTTCCCGCTGACACCACCGCCCCCTGTGGCCACAGCAAAAACCTGTGGGAGCGGGCTTGCTCGCGAAGGCGTCGGCATTGCCAGCAATCTTGTCGACTGACACACCGCCTTCGTCGGAACGCCGCCCGGAGCAAACCCGCTCCCACAAGGGGCACCGAATCATCCATTGACTGCATCAATAGTCACCATCAACTCAATGAAGTTCTCATAAAAAATCCACGACGTAACATCTGCTCCATACCAACCCATAAGCACCCCGGAGCACACGATCATGAAACGCCAGACCCTCCTCAGCATCGCTTTCTCGGTTTTCGCAGTTAACGCTTTTGCCGCAACATCTGCTCAACCTGTGGTCGCTGAAGGCGGCTCGGATCGTCTGATTGAAAGCCGTGTGGCTGAAGGTGGTTCTGATCGCCTGATCGAAAACCGCGTCGCCGCCGATGGTTCCGACAAGTTGATGGAGAACCGCGTCGCTGAAGGCGGCTCCGACAAGCTGCTGCAGAACCGCGTCGCTGAAGGTGGCTCTGACAAACTGCTGCAGAACCGCGTTGCTGAAGGTGGCTCGGATCGTCTGATCCAGAATCGTGCGGCATAACTAATCGCCGCACCACAACGTCCAACAAAACACCCGGCCTGATCAGCCGGGTTTTTTCATGTTTGTTTGGGGGCTTTCACTGGTTTGGAGGTCACTTCATTTTCTGCGCGGGCACGTTCCCTTGTGGGAGCTGGCTTGCCAGCGATGGTCGTTAACGATAACCCGGGTGAACTGGATAAACGCGGCGCACTTGAGTCCATCGCCAGCAGGCTGGCTCCTACAGTAGTTTCAGCGTGGGCACGGTCCTTTGTGGGAGCTGGCTTGCCAGCGATGGTCGTCAACGATAACGCGGGTGACCTGGATGAACGCGGCGCACTGGAGTCCATCGCCAGCAGGCTGGCTCCTACAGTTTCAGCGTGGGCATGGCCCCCTGTGGGAGCTGGCTTGCCAGCGATGGTCGTTAACGATAACGCGGGTGAACAGGATGAACCCGGCACGCTTGAGTCCATCGCCAGCAAGCCACAGGCATTGCGTTGACACTTCACGGACACCAGAAACCGCCCGCACAAAGAACAAAAAGGAATTAACAAATAAAAATTAAGTATTTATCGTTATAAAAGTAGAAGTGTACCCTCCAGTCATCCCGTCATTCATCACCACAGTGAAGTGCCCCATGAATCCGACTGACAACCTCATCGACTTCGCCAGCTACCGCAAACGCAAACAAGCTCAGCAACGGGCACGGGCCATGTGGGAGATGTACGCACGCAACGCCGGACTTCAGGCATTCCAGTGGGTTCAGGCGTCTCGGTCTGCCGAGACACGTCACGCGTGAACGCGCACGAACCCTCGCGCTTTCTGATAAGCGCGGACGAGCCTGTGCTGGACCTGAACAGTCCGGATGCCCCTGAAAAGGACCCGATCTGCGAACGGGTAGCACAAAACCTGCTGCGTCTGCGGGGCAAGCGCCATCTGTCCCTTGATGCCCTGGCCCGACAGTGCGGCGTGAGCCGAGCCATGCTGGCGCAAATCGAATCGGGGCGCAGCGTACCGTCCATCAAGGTGCTGTGCAAAATCGCCAAAGGCTTGAAGGTATCGGTGGCTGCGTTTCTGGAGCATCGGGCCTTCGAAGGTGTGGCCGTGCTGTCGGCGAGCCAGAGCAAACGCCTGGTCAGTGCCAACGGCGCTTTTGTCAGCCGCGCCCTGTTCCCCTTTGACGTGGCGCGCCAATCGGAATTCTACGAGCTGCGCCTGAGCCCGTTGGGAGAAGACCATTCGCAGGGCCATGGCCCAGGCGTCCAGGAAAACCTGGTGGTGGCGCAGGGTGTGCTGGAAATCAGCGTCAACGACGAGCGTTACCTGCTATCCACGGGGGACTCGATCCTGTTTTATGCCGACCAGCCCCACCGCTATCGCAACCCCGCCGACAGTGAAGCGGTGGCTTATCTTGTAGTGACCTACCCGGAACGCCTGGACTGAAACGACCTTGCTCGCGATGGGCTCAAGGCTGACGCGTTTTTTCAGAAAACCCGCGTCATCGTTGACGTCCATCGCGAGCAAGCTCGCTCCTACAGGTACGTTGCAGGATTTAGCAGGTGCAGCACATCAACGGCATGCCGTTGCAGCTCATCATCATCGGCATGCTGCAGTCGTTCATCATTTTCATCATCAGCGCGCAGCAGTTTTTCATCATGTCCATGTTCATGCCGGCCATCGGCATGATTTTGCACATCATGCCGTCAGCCATCATGGTGCATTCCATCACGCACTTCATCGACGGCATCGGCATGCCCATCATCGGCATTGGCATCATCATGTTCATCATCGGCATGGCCATGCTCGCCTGGGACATGCACATCATGCTCATGTTGCCGCAGTGCATCATCATCGGCATGCCGCAGTTCATCATCATCTGCATCATTTCAGCACTGTTCTTGAACATGGCCATGTCCATGCCAGCGGCCGGCATCATCTTGCACATCATGCCGTCGTCCATCATGTCGCAGGACATGGTCGCCATCATCATCGGCATGCCCATCGTCGGCATCATTGGCATGGTGGCGTTCATCGGCATTTGCATCTGCATGGCATTCATCATGGTGTTGCTCCCTGAAGGACTGGATAGTTGGGCGAAGCTGATGGAGGCCGATTCTAGGGAATCGGCCGAGCGCAACAAGCTGGCGATCGAACAGCCAAAGTCGATGTCGGGGCAGGCTTAACGAGGCAGACAGGACGATTGTTTCTGCAATGACGAACAATCGGATTCGATCACGGACAAGGTAAAAGCCATGACGCGGATTAATCGGTTACGGATATGCAGATTGCATCTATATAAATAGCGGAAAGAAATAATCGTTCTAACCGGAGTGACAATCTTTCTCTCCAGGTTAATGATTGGGTCGCAGGAAAAAACCCAATTTTTTCACGGATTGTCAGAAGCTCTACCACCGCCTCACAAAAAACCGGCCTGATCAGCCGGTTTAATGAGATGGTTAGCCTGACGGTGTCCCGGATTCTCAGGCCAGGCTCTCGACAGTCTCCCCGCTGCTTGCCCGTTGAGCATCCAGCAACACATCCAGCGTCGTGAGGAACAGGTCATGGCTCATGATGCCGGTGCACACCGTTGATAGAACCTGATTCCCCGCCTCGTCTTTCAGAGTGACCTTCTCGCTCCAGGCATTCAAATCGACTGAAGCAAGGCTCGACACCGGGACTTTACGTCCGTCAACTTCCAGAAACTCGCGTGTCACACTAATTGTTTGAGTGACGACATTCAGGAAGTCCCCTGCGATTCGCTTGCGCCAGACCTGCCCGGTCGGCACATACCTGAAGGTCACTGCCCCGCCAGACTCAAGTTTGTTCATCACAACCGGCAGACGCTCGCGGACGTGCAACTCGCGCACCAGTTGCTGAAAGTCCTGAAAGCCTTTCAGCGACTCGATGACCCGATGAAAGGGCTCGCGGTCATTACGCCGGTACGCCAGGTTGGTGATCAAGCCAGTGAATGCCGTTTGCCCCGAGCCGAACAGATACAGGTCTTCTACTTCAGCAAACGCCGTAAATTGCTGCTGCTTTCCACTGACAGCGACAATCCCGTGCTCGTAAACCTCATAATGGGTCCCGCGCAACTTTTTATGCCACGCATAAAGTCCGAACAGGACTGCCGAAATGACGACCAGCAAGCCACTGACGGAATAGATCAGCAACTGCGGGCTGGAACCACGACTGGTGTTCGCCCCGGAACTGCCCGCCGGCAGTATGGTCCCCAGGTACAACACAAATCCTGCCAGGCCCAACAAGACAATTGCGAACAACAGCATGAAGACCAGAAAGCCCTTGCCGTGGTGGAAGGTGGAGATCAATTGACCTGTCACCGTTGAAGCGGGTGTGGGTGATTGCTGCATGAGGTGGGTACTTCCCTAGTAGTTGACTGTAAAAAACACCGTAATCCAGACGTGTGTTGGTGAAAAAGCGGAAAACGATAATCATTGTCCGCCTCGCTGTGCAGGCTATCGCGATCTCAGTCACAGCGAACCTGGCTTTCAAATTCGAATTTACAGGTCGATCTCTGACTCGTCTTTTAAACCCTCAACAAAAGCGTCAAACGAACTTGCAAGCCATCGATAGGCCTTTGCATGATTGGTGGCAAAACTGCTATCCGAATCAAAGGAATCAGTTGCGTAAAAACACACATTGCTATCGATCAAATCCAGACAGAAAAAGTTACCACCGTCGTCAATCGCAAACGGCAATAGGGTTTCAGGTATCACACCCTTTGAGGTCATCACTGCGTAACAGCCGTTTAAATACTTTGTCTCTGCAGCATCCAAAGCACCACTAGCCGCAACCGCTTTAAATTTTTTCACTCGAACGGGCTCATATTCATCACCACTATCCCACCAGTCTCTGTCTGCAACTCCACCATTATGAGTCAAATAAAAAACCTTAAAGCTTTCAGGTAACACATGCCCGATTTCGTCTTCCAGCAACGCTAGATCAGAGCTACTCACTTTCGGATCGGACTTGGACATTTGCAAAACACCCATCTTTGTCTCCTTTCTAACAAGTTGTGGAGGCGGCCTTCGGAGCCCGCCCTTTCAGCCAACCCTTAGAGTGCGAAATACCTACAGCATCAGTATTTCCATATGCCCCAGAAGGTAGACCAAAATGCTTTTCAAACTGAGCAACAGAGCCACCATGTGGGAATGTCGCTTCATGTGCTGAAGTTTTTACCAACTGCATAGTGGTCTTACCGGTTTTCGGATCAAAGTCATCAACGTGATGCCAAGTATAATCATCGGCTGCCGAAGCTTTGATACCTGCCTCTTTGTATGCTTGAGTGAAGTCCCGTCCTCTCGCACCCTGCATTGTGATTGAAACGATATTTTTTTGATTGCCCGTCACAGGAAACAAATCAGGAGAACCCGTAAAATTAACCCCTTTGAAAGCCCAGCCCCACGGGTCAATCCATACGTTCGCATTAGGGGCGTAACGGTAGAGGTTGAGTCCCCCATCCAACCCAATCGGATCCTGCGTTACAAACCGCCCCACCTCCGGATCGTAATACCGAAACGTGTTGTAGTGCAGCCCCGTCTCATCATCGAAATACTGCCCCTGAAACCGCAGGTTCTGCTCGACGTCATTGACCGTCAGCTTCTCAACCGAACCCCAAGCCTTGTACGTCGCCTGCCAGACAATCTGCCCGTCACGGTCCGTCATCTCCAGCGGCGTACCAATCTGGTCGGTATGGAAGTAGTAAAGCTGCTGCTCCCCACCCTCTTCCTGGTCCACCCGCGCCAAAGGTGCATAACTCCCCGGCTCATACAGGTACAGACTGCTCCGCCCCGGACTTTCCTCGCGCAACATGCGCAAGCCTTGCCACAGGAAATGCTTCTGCTCGGTGACGCCATCGACCTCTGACACCTTGGCAACCCGCCGCCCCAGGCTGTCGTAACGATACGAACCGGTACTCTCCAATTTGCCATTGACCAGCGTCTCAGCCCGAACCAACCGATTCTCACAGTCATAAACAAACGTCTGCAGCGTGCCCATGCCGCTGCGTTTTTCAATCAGGTTGCCCCACGCATCGTAGACATATTCCTGATCCCGCCAGTGCTTGAGGCGGTTGTCCTTGACGTGGTCAAACTGGCTGGTGTTGAAGTTCAGCCGGTTCGCCGCGGCGTCGTAGCGGAATTCTTCGCTGTCGATCAGTTGACCAGTGTCGCGGCTGTGCAGCTGGCCGTTGGCTTCGTATTGGTACTTGATCTCGCCGCGCAGTTTGTCGAGGGTGCGGGTCAACTCGCCAGCCGGGTCGTACTGGTGACGGCGGTGGATCGGGTTGTAGGCGTGCTCGACCAGCAGGTCGGGCTGGATGCCGGGATTGTGGAGGCGCGAGAGTTTTTCCGCCGGCAGGCGCGAGGCGAACTGCCAGCTCTTGCGGCCCATCGCGTCGTAGCCGAAGCAGCTGGTGAGCGTGCCTTGGGTGCGCAGGACTTCGCGGTGCAGGT
>Ga0209050_1004119_pt1 | contig 10121 bp, 9 predicted proteins | sample Araplavi_mTSA_r2_FD_184276 | JGI IMG/M metagenome (GOLD analysis project Ga0209050, IMG submission 184276) | Arabidopsis root microbial communities from North Carolina, USA - plate scrape MF_Cvi_mTSA_r2 (SPAdes) (version 2) | ecosystem: Host-associated > Plants > Roots > Endosphere | place: USA...
GGCATTTTTGTGCAGAGCATTTCGGGCCAGAAGCATCTTGCGATGCCCGTCTCCGTTCGGCCGCGCGGGCGGCCTCCGGAGACTTACGCGGCGTCTTGCGTAGTGGTGATGACGCTTCGCGAGTAGGCGGCGCTTGGGTGTCAGACACCCGCATAGACGGGCTACAGGCCTGAAGGGTGCTTCCAGGGTGTCAGACACCCATCTTGGCGAAAGCGCTCGTTTTTTGCGGGTGTCTGACACCGTCGTGCGAGCGCGGCTCGCTGCTAATCGTCACTTGAACTCAGGTGCCCGATGGGCGGCGCGTACGGGTCGGCAAGTTGTGGCGGATCGTCGCCGCGCCGCCCATCACCGCCCCACCCCCCGTGAGGCGAACCATTAGCAAACCAATCCCCGCCAGCGCGCAGCGCACACGCCACGACGCCCCACGACCCGATGCCGGGTTGCCGCCGTCCGGGCGGCAGCAACCCGGCGGCCCCGCAGATTTCCTGCCCTGACCACAGGTCTTGTAGCGCGCAAACCAAAGACCCTCGTAGCACGGCGTCGCGGTCCCCGTGGGCGCGAGCGCCGTCGATGCGCCCGAGGGAATCTGAAGGGAGCCGAAGGCGGACGAAGATGACGACGGGGCAGTCCGGAGCGAAGGCTCCGGACCGCAATCGTGGGCGATCGTGCCCACGGGGACCGCGGCGTCGGGCGACCTACGAAGATCTGATGAGACCTACGAAATCCGACGCAGCCCACCAAACCCAAAAGCCATCACCGAACAACCACACCGATCAGAAAATTCCAACGATGCCTACAACAACTTCCCAGGATTCATGATCCCCGCAGGATCCATCACCTTCTTGATCTCCCGCATCAACCGCAACTCAACCGCATCCTTGCTATGCAAGAAATGCTCCCGCTTCAACTGCCCGATCCCATGCTCGGCAGAAATACTCCCGCCATACCGATTCACTTCATCCAACACCGCATCCGTGATCGCCGCCCCATGCTCTGCGACCCAGTTGCGGTCTGCGCCTGCGGGGCGGGACAGGTTGTAGTGCAGGTTGCCGTCGCCGAAGTGGCCGAAGATGAAGGGGCGGATGTCGGGGTACAGCGCGCGTACGCGGGCTTCGGCGGTCTGCATGAAGTCGGGGATGCGTTCGATCGGTAGCGACACGTCGTGCTTCAGATGCGGGCCGTCGGCGCGTTGGGCTTCGGAGATTTCCTCGCGTAGCTTCCACAGCGTCTGCAACTGCGCCAGCGACGCCGAGACCGCGGCGTCCAGGCACAGGCCGCGTTCCAGCGCCGTGCCGATGACGTTTTCGAGCAGCGTGTTCAGGGCGGTTTCGTCCGTCGTGTCGGCCAGTTCCACCAGCACGTAGGCCGGGTAGCGCTGTTCGAACGGTTCCTGCACGCCCTCGGCGTGCGTCAGCACCAGGTCCAGGCAATCGCCGGTGAAAAATTCAAACGCCTGCAGGCGCGCGCCGCATTGTTCGAACAGGATCTCGAAGAGTTGCAGCGCTTGCGCGGGCGATTCGACGGCGGCCAGCACGACCGAGCGCACGTCGGTGCGCGGGTAGAGGCGCAGCGCGACGGCGGTGATGATGCCCAGCGTGCCTTCGGAGCCGATGAGCAATTGCTTGAGGTCGTAGCCGGTGTTGTCTTTGCGCAGGGTGCGCAGGCCGTGGAAGATTTCGCCGGTGGGCAGCACCGCTTCCAGGCCCAGGACCAGTTCACGCGCCATGCCGTAGCGCACCACGTTCACGCCGCCGGCATTGGTGGCGACGTTGCCGCCGATCTGGCTGGAGTCTTCGGCGGCCAGGCTGAGCGGCAGCAGGCGGCCGGCGTCCTGGGCGGCGCGGCGCAGGTTGCCGAGGATGGCGCCGGCCTCGGCAACCATGGTGTTGGCCACGGTGTCGATGGCGCGCACGGCGTTCATGCGGTCCAGGCTGATGACGACGTTGCTGGCGCCGCCATCGGGCGTGGCGCCGCCGCACAGGCCGGTGTTGCCGCCGCGCGGCACGACCGGCACGCCGGCTTCCTGGCACAAGGCAAGGCACGTGGCGACCTCGGCCGTCGTACGCGGGCGCACAACCGCCTGGGCCTGGCCGTTGTACAGGCCGCGCCAATCGGACAGCCACGGCGCGATGTCGGCCGGGTCGGTGAAGACGGTGTCGGGGCCCAGGGCTTGGACCAGCCGTTGAGAAAAGTCGGATGCGCTCATGAGATGTGGGATGCGGCGGGAGAGAGAAGATCGAGCTGCAGGCGGCCGGCGGCTTGCTGCAGGTGGCGGATGGCGGCCTGGCGGGCACGGTCCGGATCGCGGGCGCGGATGGCCTCGAACACGGCGACGTGTTCCTGGTGCACGGCGGCGGTCAGGCCGTCTTGCAGGCGGCTGTTGGATCGGGCGGTGCTGACCGCCAGGCGCAGCTGCAGGTTCAGGTATTGCAAAAGATCCTGGTAGTAGCTGTTGTGCGTGGCGGTCGCGATGGCGACGTGGAAGGCGATGTCATGTTCGACGCCGGCCTCGGGGTGGTCCAGATGGGCTTGCAGCGAGGCGAGGGCTGACGCCATGGCGTCCAGGTCCTCCGGCGTGCTGCGGACAGCCGCCAGGGTGGCTGCGCCGCCTTCAAGTTCCATGCGCAGTTCGTAGACACTGGCGAGCTTCTTGCGGTCGACCGCGATGCCGGTGGACACCTGAAAGCCTTGCGCCCCGGTGCGCGAGACGACCGTGCTGCCCGAACCCTGCCGGCTCTGGATCAGCCCTTGTGCGCGCAGGCGCTCCGTGGCCTCGCGGATGACGGCGGCGCTGACGCCGTATTGCTCGGCCAGCACGCGTCCGGCCGGCAGCTTGGCGCCGACGGCATGGACACCATCCGCGATGTCGCTGGCGAGCTGGCGGGCAACCTGCTCGGTGAGGGTGAGGCTCTTGGTCAACATGGGCGGATTATAGGCATATTTTTCAGGTTATCTGATAACTTTGTTGTTTCGTGAGGGGGCCGGTGCAACCCACCGGCGGGATCGGGAAGTGGGAACGCGTGGCGGAGTCGAAGCTGGAATGCGGCCGAACCGCGGTGGAGTTGCGTCTGGAATGCACCCGCTGCGCAACGGGCACGCCACACGCGGCACACAGCGCTGGACCGATTCGGACCAATTCGGACAGCCGCGCTCCCAATCAAGCCGCGACGGACGCGCTCTGCAATCCTTCGCTTTCAGCGATCTGACCGCTCTGATCCACCACGCAGCAGCGGCCGCCCTGCGCCTTGGCGCGATACAGCGCGGCATCGGCGGAGTCCAGCGCGCCCTGCGGGGTGCGGTTGGCGCCGGACAGGATCGAGATGCCGATGGACAGGCCCACGCAGACGCGATTGCCGTCTGCCAGCGTGATGGGCTGCGAGACGTCTCGCAGCAGGTGTTCGCCCAGCCGCAGTGCGGCGGTGGCGTCGATGCCGGTGACGAGCACGATGAATTCGTCGCCGCCGATCCGCGCGGCGACGTCGTCCACGCGGAGCATGGCGCGCATGCGTTCCGCGATGGTCTTGAGCACCTGATCGCCCCCGGCGTGGCCGTGCGTGTCGTTGATGCGCTTGAAGTCGTCCATGTCCATGTAGAGCAGCGCCGCGGCGCTGTCATGGCCGCGTGCGCTGGCGCACACGCGTTCCAGCGCCGCCTGCAGGCCGGCGCGGTTGGCCAGGCCGGTCAACGCGTCTTCGCTGGCGCGGCGATCACTGTCGCGCTCGGCCAACATGGTCGACACCAGGATGCGGTTCAGGCGGTGCGAGGCGATGACCATGCTGATCAGATAGAACGGAATCTGGATGAACACAATCGCCATGACCCATTCGCCGGTGAAGAGCGCGCCCAGGCACATGGGGCCAAGACTCAGGAAAATCATGGCGCCCACCAGGCGGGGCGCGCCGTAGTTCCGGAAGCAGATCCCGCCGGCCATGGCGCCGCAGGACACGCCAGCCAGTGTCGCGGCCAGCCAGTCGCCGTTCAATAAGGTGATGAAGACGCCATAGCCCACGCTGAACGCCCAGAACAGCGCCAGCAGAATGTAGAGGTCGGTGTGGGTATTGCCGCCCTTGGGGGCCGCTCGCAGCGCGGATCGGAGGATGACGACGCGCACCAGCGCGAGCACCACCTCCAGGATCAGCCACGAGATATACAGCGGTTCGGGCCGCCGCCACGCGACGACGCCCGAGATCATCAGCGTGTTGATGACCCCGCCGGCAAAAATGGGAAGCGTGCCGAACAGACTGGCGATGAGCGCCGCGCGGATGTCCGCCGGCGTGTCATGCCCGGAATGCGTCAGCCAACGTGTCAGCCGCCACTTGGGCAGGCTGAACTTCAGTCCTGTATCCACGCCGTCATGTCCATGCCCCTCTACCCGAAATCAGTAGGCTGGCTGGCGTTATAGCAGGTATTTGAAACCTTTAGTATTGTTCTTGGGTTCAATACCGACAGACTTCAGGCGTGCCCCCGGTGGCCGCAGACCGAGCATTCGGGGTCACGTTGCACGTTGACGCTGCGCCATTGCATGGTGCGCACGTCCAGCCAGAGCAAACGGCCGGACAGGCTTTCGCCCACGCCGGACAGCAGCTTCAGGGCTTCGGCGGCCTGCATGCTGCCGATGATGCCGACCACCGGCGCGAAGACGCCCATGGTGGCGCAGTTGGCTTCCTCGACGTCGTCGGCTTCGGGAAACAGGCAGTGGTAACACGGCGCGTTGTCGTCGCGCAGGTCATAGACGCTGACCTGGCCGTCGAATCGGATGGCCGCGCCGGAGACCAGTGGCTTGCGGTGTTGCACGCAGGCGCGGTTGATGGCGTGGCGGGTAGTGAAGTTATCGGTGCAGTCCAGCACCAGGTCCGCCTGCGCGACGGCATCGGACAAGGCCTGGTCCTTCAGGCGCTCGACCCGGGCGTGAACGCGGGTCTGCGGATTGAAGGCGCCCAGCATGTCGCGGCCGGACTCGGCCTTGGGCCGACCAACGCTTGCGGTGGTATGCAGGATCTGGCGCTGCAGATTGCTGAGTTCGACGACATCGTCGTCGGCCAGCGTGATGTCGCCCACGCCGGCGGTGGCCAGGTAGAGCGCGGCGGGCGAACCCAGACCGCCCGCCCCCACGATGAGCACACGCGCCGCCAGCAGTTTTTCCTGCCCTTCGATCCCGAGTTCGTCCAGCAGGATGTGGCGGGCGTAGCGCAGCAGTTGCTCGTCGTTCATTTGTCCTTGCTGGGCTCGACTCCGGTCGGCGTGATCTTCATGCGCTGGGGCGTTCCGCCGCCGGCCTTGGCGTCAGCCTTGGCCTGGGCGCGGGCCGAGCCCTTCTGCACCGGCTTGCCGGCCAGCAGGTTCAGGGCCTGCTGAAGCTGGAAGTCGTCCTTACCGCCGAATTCAAACACCTTGGCCGGCAGTTCCACGTTGTCCTGGTCGGAGCTGGACTTGATTTCGTTGGTGGTCTGCTGGTTGGACAGGTGACGTTGCAGGTCGGCTTCGCGCGGCAGGCGGAACAGGTCGCCGTCGGCCGTATCGGCAACGACGTAGTCCGGTTCGATGCCGGTGGCCTGAATGGAACGGCCGCTGGGCGTGAAGTAACGCGACGTGGTGAGCTTGACCGCGGTGGTTTCGGACAGCGGCAGGATCACCTGCACGGAGCCCTTGCCGAACGTGCGGTTGCCCAGCACCTTGGCGCGCTTGTGGTCTTGCAGCGCACCGGCCACGATCTCGGAGGCCGAGGCCGAACCCACGTTCACCAGCACCACCATCGGCACCGTCTTGGTCCAGGCCGGCAGGCCGGACAGGTAGTTGCTTTCGCCGCGGGCGTATTCCGACGGCGTCGCCAGATACTTGTGGCGGGCGTCCGGCGTGCGGCCGTCCGTGGACACCACGAGCGCATCGGGCGGCAGGAACGCGCCGGAGACGCCGATGGCGCTGGTCAGGAGGCCACCCGGGTCATTGCGCAGGTCCAGCACCAGGCCCTTGGGCGGTTCCTTCGCGCCCAGCTCCTTGAGCTGGCGGGCGAGGTCGGCGCCGGTCTTTTCCTGGAACTGGGCGACGCGCACGTACGCGATGCCGTTGTCCAGCATCTTGCTGCGCACGCTGCGCACCTTGATGATGTCGCGCACGATCTTCACGACGATCGGCTGCGGGCGATCGGCGCGCATGATCGTCAGGGTGATGGGCGACTTGGGCGCGCCACGCATGAGCTTGACCGCGTCGTTCAGGGTCATGCCCTTGGTGGGCGTGTCGTCGATCTTGATGATCAGGTCGCCCGCCATGACGCCGGCGCGGGCCGCGGGCGTGTCCTCGATGGGCGAGATGACCTTCACGAAGCCGTCTTCCGCGCCGACCTCGATGCCCAGGCCACCGAACTCGCCTTGCGTCGCGGTCTGCATTTCGCGGAACGCGTCGGCATCCAGGTAGGCGGAGTGGGGATCCAGGTTCGACACCATGCCGGAAATGGCATTGTCGATCAGGGTCTTGTCGTCGACGGCCTCGACGTAGTTGTTCTTGATGGCGGCAAAGACATTGCTCAGTTGCCTGAGCTCGTCCAGAGGCAGGGGGCTGCCACGCTGGGCGACCGCAGTCACGCCAACACTCAGCAACACACCAGCCACCGCACCGATGGCAATCAGACCGAAACCGCGAAACTTACGAGTGCCCATGCACACTTCCCGAATTTTGTTTTCGCCGATGGGTTTGGTAATTTACCAACGGTATTTTTCCAACGACATTCATTTACCGACAGCGTTTACGCCGATTGCATTCCAGCAAACCGGCTGCACCAGCCGTCACATCTACTGCGCCAGCCATTGGGCCGGGTCCACTGGAGCGCCACGATGGCGAATTTCAAAGTATAGGCCGGATTCCACTTGGCCGCCGGTTGCGCCCACGGTAGCAATAGTATCCCCGCCGGCCACCGCATCGCCCACCCGTTTGAGCAGACTTTGGTTGTAAGCATAGACGGTCAGGTACTGCTGGCCATGATCCACAATGATGAGGTTGCCAAAGCCGCGCAGCCAATCGGCGTAAACCACAGTACCGGGGGCCACTACCTTGACGGGCGTGCCCTCGGCCGCGCGCAGCACCACGCCGCGCCACACGCCGCCGTCCGGACGATCCACCCCGAACCTGCCCTGCACCTGGCCGCGCACCGGCATGGCCAGCCCATGACGCAGGCCGTTGCCGCCGCCGACCGGCGGCGCCTTGGCGGTCTGCTGGGCCGATGCACTGCGCGTTGGAGTGGCGGGCTCTTCAACAGGTTCCGCCTTTTTGGGGGGATCCGCGGGTTTTGTTGAAGGCGGGGTATCGGCCGGGCCGCCGATGCGGGTCTGCCGCTGCTCGGCGGGACGCAGGCCGGCGGCGTCCGGGTCGGCCACGGCCACCGGGCCGCGGTTCTTCTGGGCTGCCGCTTCGACCTGTTCGCGCGCCTGCGCGGCCTCGCGGGCTTCGCTGTCGCGGCGCGCGCCGTCTTCGGCGGCCTTGCGGTCTGCCTCGGCCTTGCGGCGTGCGTCCTGCGACCGGCGTTCGGCCTCGGCGCGCTTTTTGGCCTCTTCGGCGGCGCGGCGGGCTTCTTCAGCCGCGCGGCGCGCTTCCTCGGCACGGCGGGCTTCTTCGGCGCGCTTGCGCGCTTCTTCGGCCTTGCGGGCTTCCTCGATCTGCTTGGCGATGGCCGCGTCCAGATCGGTGATCAGCCGCGACAGGCGCTGATCGTCGCGGCCGAGCTTGTTGGCCTCGGCGCGCTGGGCGGCGATCTGGCCTTCAAGCTGGGCAAGCAGGCTGGCGCGCTCTTTTTGCTGCGCGACCAGCGCGGTTTTCTGTTCGGAGGTTTCGGCGACCCCCTTTTCGATTTCGGCGCGGCGTTCGTCGGCCTGCGCCTGCAGGGCGGCCAGCCGGTCGATGTCCGTCCGCAGCGCTTTCACGGCGTCGGCCCGGGCACGGGACACGTAGTCCAGGTAGCCCAGATTGCGGCCCAGCACCTGGGGATCGTCGCCCGAGAGCAGCGCCGTCCAGGGCGACAGGCCGCTGGTGTATTGGGTGCGCAGCTGGTCGGCCAGTTCGACGCGGCGCTTGGCCAGCACGGCCTCCTGCGCGGTGATCTGCTTTTCCAGCGACGCGAGATCGGCCGTCGCCTTGCGGTTGGCGTCGGCCAGTTCCTTCAGGCGCAGGTTGATGCGGGAAATCGACGATTCCGACTGCTTGAGCGCGTCGGCGGCCTCTTTGCGGGCCGCCTCGCGGTCGTCGATGTCCTTTTGCAGACTCTCGATGCGGTCGCGCAAGGCGGCCTGCTGTTTTTCGGCGTCGGACTGACGCCCGGCGAGGTCACTGGGCGCGGCGCGCGCAGGCAGCGTCCCACTGGCCAACATGACCGCCAACAACAACCCCGCCGTGCGACGCATAGAGATATCAGTCCTTCTTGGCCTTGCCCTGGGCTGCGACCGCAGCCATGGCCGCCTCGATCTCGGCGGCATCGCCCAGATAATAGTGGCGGATCGGACGCAGGTCATCATCCAGTTCGTAGACCAGCGGCTGGCCGGTCGGGATGTTCAGGTTGACGATATCGTCGTCCGACACGTTGTCCAGGTGCTTGATGAGGGCGCGCAGGCTGTTGCCGTGGGCGGCGATCAAGACCTTGCGGCCCGAGCGGATGGCCGGGGCGATGGAGTCGTTCCAGAACGGCAGCACGCGGGCCACGGTGTCCTTCAGGCACTCGGTGGCGGGCAGCTGGTCGGCCGGGATCTTGGCGTAGCGGCTATCAAAGCGCGGGTGGCGTTCGTCGTCCAGCGACAGCGGCTCCGGGGCGATGGCGTAGGCGCGGCGCCAGATCAGGACCTGCTCGTCGCCGTACTGGGCGGCGGTTTCGGACTTGTTCAGGCCCTGCAGGGCGCCGTAGTGGCGTTCGTTCAGGCGCCAGTTCACGCCGACCGGGGTGTACATGGCGTCCATGGCGTCCAGGGCGATCCACAGGGTGCGGATGGCGCGCTTGAGGACCGAGGTGTAGGCCAGGTCGAAGGTGAAGCCTTCTTTCTTGAGCAGTTCGCCCGCCTTGCGGGCCTGTTCGCGGCCGGTGTCGGTCAGGTCGACGTCGGTCCAGCCGGTGAAACGGTTTTCAAGATTCCACTGGCTTTCACCGTGGCGCATCAGTACGAGTTTGTGCATGGTTTGGGGCGCCCGCCGGGCGGGTTAAAGTTGGAGGATGGTTAAGGAATGCGCTCATTTTATAATTGAGTGATTTTGCCCGTGATTTTGCCCCGGCGCACCGCGTCCATGTCCTGGACGCGTCGCATCAGGGTTCGCCCCTACCAGGCTGGCCGGAAGACTTGCCCACCCGCAAGCCGACGTAGCGCCCGCCGACGTACTACAGGAAGCCTTCGTGGACCTTTTGCAATTCTTGCTCGATAAAAACAACATCTTCATCGTCGCCGTCGCCGTGGTTTCCGGCGTGATGCTGATCATTCCCGCCCTGCGCAAGGGCCGGACCGGGTCCGCCATCAGCACGACTGAAGCCATCCAGATGGTCAACCAGCGCAATGCCGTGTGGGTCGACGTGCGCCCCGTCGAGCAATTCCAGGCCGGTCATATCGCTCAGGCACGAAACGTGCCGGCAGCCGACCTCGAGCAGAAGGCCGGCTCGCTGCCCAAGAACAAGCCGCTGGTGGTGGTTTGCGACAATGGCCGCGATTCGGCCCGCGCCGCCGCCAAGCTGCGCGCCCAGGGATTCACCGACGTCGTGCCGCTGGAAGGCGGCATGCGTGCCTGGTCGGCCGCCAGCCTGCCGGTAACCCAGAAGGGTTGAAGCAGGGGGACTCGCCCCCATCTACCTATTCTTGTACCCACAGGAGCGCCCTATGAACAAAGTCGTCATGTACAGCAAGGACTATTGCCCCTATTGCTCCCGCGCCAAGGCGCTGCTCGAGCAGCGTGGCGTGGCCGACCTGGAAATCATCCAGATCGACCGCGAACCGTCCCAGCGCGATGTCATGATCGAACGCACCGGCCGGCGCACCGTCCCGCAGATCTTCATCGGCGATACCCATGTCGGCGGTTGCGACGACCTGATAGCCCTGGACCGCTCGGGTGGACTGACCCCCTTGCTGAACGGCTAATCGCCCCTTTTTGCCTCTCCCACCAAC
>Ga0209050_1004124_pt1 | contig 10101 bp, 11 predicted proteins | sample Araplavi_mTSA_r2_FD_184276 | JGI IMG/M metagenome (GOLD analysis project Ga0209050, IMG submission 184276) | Arabidopsis root microbial communities from North Carolina, USA - plate scrape MF_Cvi_mTSA_r2 (SPAdes) (version 2) | ecosystem: Host-associated > Plants > Roots > Endosphere | place: USA...
TTATCGGTCTGAATGTTCACCGTGTTCAACGCGAGTTCAATGCCCTTGTTCTCCATGCTTCCCACGTTGCGCACGATCGATGCATAACCCGACAACGTTGGCAACGGTGCATCTTCAGTAAACTTTCTCGGCGCGGAGAATTTTTACTTGAGCGCACGCCAAAGAGTGACTCACTGCTTGTGACCTGCCGCTATCTGCCGGACAATCATACGAAACGCCACGGCAAATATTTTGCGGTCTTAAAGAAAGTCGTGACCATGAATAGGTGGTATCCGCGCAAGGTTGCCCGTAAGCAAGCCTTATGTCTCCAGGTCACTAAAACCAAACGTAGAGGTCTTTCCGATTTTAAGATTGTTATCCGAATACTTCATAAAATATTTTGCCAGTCGCTGATCATTTTTTTGGACATGACTCTTCAGCGTGCTGATCTCCAGTGCGGCAATTTTTAGTGCTGAATATTCTTCGCTCCTCAGCTCGAGCACCACTCTCCCCCCAATAGGATCGAACCCCGATGTAACACCCGAAAATATTCCCTGGAGCACTTTTGGCCGCTCAATGTCACCCATTCGGTAGATGTGGTGAAAACATTTCCCCTCCTCATTTTGTAGCAGAACAAAAAGTACGCCCTTCTGCATTCTAAATTCTCCGGAGTAATCCAACCGCTCGCCCTTCAGCGACATAAAAATTTTCTTGTCTTTTTCATAGATGCGCACAGGCGAACGAAGTAATACACCCTCATTTGAGTTTTGCCTCACGTAACTGTAGTAGGAACCGACAAGGGATTTGAGTTGGCGGCTCACGGGCGAGTCAACGACCTGGATAAACGCGTTTATGGTATCGTACCCGATGTTTTTCAGCAGCTCGTTCACGATGCTATCACGGAGACCCAGCGAATCCGTTGGTTTTAGTTTTCGAATGGGCTGTTCTATTTTTTTATAGAGGTACTCGGGGTTGATCGCGATCTTGTGTTTCTCTTTAATGGTGGAACAAATTTGCTCGAGCCCCCCCCGTTCATAGATAACATTATGTTTTTTAACGAGTTCTTCAAGAAGACGACGAAGGTATTTTACTTTTATTTTCATACCGTAAGGTAACTAAAAAATAGGGAACATTTCGGGAACATTAAGGAAAAAGCCGTGACCATTCAGGCACGTTTGGGAAACGATTTGCCGGCGCCAACCCTGCATATTTGTGTCGTTCAAGAACAACGATCGATCAAACGTCTGACTTCGTGTAGTGCGCCGAAATGCTTCGATGGGTAGTATCACGCCTGCTGCACCGAGCCGGACAAACCCACCCATTTTCTTAAAGCCATAAGCTGCTGATGAAGTTGTATGCCGCATTGCGCGCCGCGTACGGCCGAGCATCGTCATGCCTTCACCAGCAAGCCGAAAGGCAATTTCTCAATCATTTAACATTTAAAACAATGAAACACTTCAAATACTTTTTGATTGCCCTGCTGGCGTTTGCCGCTACAAGTTGCGTGGAAGAACCGATCTTAAAAGGCGATGGTGACGACGATCCGATCGTGAATCCTCCGCCTCCCAAGCCGAAAATGACAGCGTCGGTGGAGATGGTTTCTCTTAACGCGTAATCCAGAAACGGCGGAGCTTGCAACGAGCTTCGCCGTTTTCTTATTTTTTTGTAACTTCCCACACTTGTTTTTTCGTTATGAGAGTTGTCTGGATCATCGCCCTTTTCCTGTTCTTTTCCGTACCTGGTTGGGCCCAGCGCGAAATCGATAGCCTTAAAACCCTTTTGAAGACCAACATCCGTCAAGGCGATACCGCGCAAAGTATCAGGAATTCAGCCTACCTGGGCTATTATTTTTTTGTCAACAAACAGTATGACTCCGCCCTCCGATATTACTATTTGGTTTCGCAAAAGAAAACCAGGTTCATTGATTCCCTGCTGCTGGCTACATCCCGCAATGGCATCGGTGCCATCTACAGCGCCACGGGTTTCCCCGACAGCAGTCTATATTATTACACCGAAGCGCTGATGCTCTTCAATTCCCTGAACGACACCACACAAGCCATTGAAGTGGAGTCGAACATGATTATCATCTATAAAGACATGGGCATGTTCGAAAGAGCCCTTGAGTTGTCGTTTGGTGTGCTCGATCGGCTGGAGCGCAAAGAACCCAGCCGCGCGTTGGCCTCATGTTACAATTCCATGGCCTTTGTCTATGAAAAGACCGGAGATTTTGCAGACGCCATCAGGTATCACCGAAAAGCTTTGGCGATCCGGCAAAAGATCCGCTACCGAAGTGGTGTGGCCGCATCCTATAACAACATCGGCCTCACGTATCATAGAATGACACTATACGACAGTGCCATCGTGGAGCTGTCGAAGGCGCTGGCCATTAAAGACAGCTTGCGAGACGTAAAGAGCGCAGCGAGCACCTTGAATAATTTAGGTGAAGTATTCCTGGATGAAAATAAGCTGAAGGAAGCGGAGGGGTATTTTGTCAGATCCCTGAAGATAAAACGCGAGTCGAACGACAGAACGGGCCTCGTCATCACCCTGAACAATCTTGTGAAGTTAAAGCTGCGCCAGCACGCATCGAACGAAGCGTTGCCGTTTTTGCGGGAGTCGGAAAGGCTGGCGCGTCAAACCAGATCGCTGGACGATTTGCGTCAGGCGCTTGAACTTTATATCCAGGTCTTTCGAGCGAAAAACGACGCAGCCAGCGCATTGAAATTTTATGACGAATTGTTTGTTGTAAAAGACAGTCTGCTCAATATCGATAAAGCCAAGAGCCTTCGGTCGCTGTCCGTCCAATATGAAACGGAAAAAAAAGAGCAACAAATTATTCTGCTTGAGCAACGCGATGCGATCCGGCAGGCAGAACTTGGCAATAAGCAAACTACTATTAAGGCCTTGTGGGTGGGGGTGCTCTTGTTGATTGTCATCGCCGTGTTGATCTTTGAGAATTTCAGAACCGTGAGGAAGAGCAAGCGCAGGATAGAGATGCTGTTGAAAGAGCTTCATCACCGCGTTAAAAACAACCTGCAAATTCTTTCCAGCGTGCTTGCGCTGCAATCGGAACAGCTCACCGATGAGGACGCCATTCGGGCTGTGAAAAGCAGCGAGGGCCGCATTAATGCGATGGCATTGATACATCGGAAGCTTTACAACGTAGACCAACGCCGCGACGTCAATATAAAAGACTACGTCGCCGAACTGATCCAATATTTGCTGGGCGCCTATGGCTACCAGGAAAAGGACATCAAGGTAGATATTCATGTTCCTTCCATTTTCATCGATGTCGATAAAGCCATACCCGTGGGACTTATTTTAAACGAACTGATCAGCAACGCTTTTAAGTATGCCTATGTCGATCATGCCGACCCGCGGTTGCATGTGGCGCTCTACCAGCAGTCGTCTAAATTACAAATTCAAGTCGGCGACAACGGGAAGGGGATTGATACCAGACATTCGGCCGGAAAGGAGAATTCGTTTGGTCTGAAAATGACCAGCATGCTCATGCGCGAGCTCCACGGGAACTTGTCGGTGCAGGTAAACGGGGGCACGCACTATACGCTTAACATACCATTAGACTAATCATGGAAAAGATCAATCTACTTATCGTAGAAGATAAACCACTCATCGCGGAGGCGATAGCTTCCAAGCTGAAAAAACACGACATCAACGTCGTTGGCATATATCCCACCGGTGAAGAAGCGCTGGATTCGCTTGAACAGACCATGCCGGACATCGTCCTGATGGATATTCAATTGGCCGGGAAGCTCGACGGCGTCACCACAGCAAAAATGATAAACGATAGCTATGAACTGCCCATCATCTATCTTAGCGATCACGTAGACGACGCAACCGTGCAGCGTGCAGCGAAAACTTTCCCGGCAAACTATTTAGCAAAACCTTTTAACGAGTCGGACCTCGTGCGGGCCATCAACATCGCGTTCACAAATTTTGCGGCCTCGGGAAAGGCAAGGAAGAGTATCCTGGACAACCACATCTTCGTCAGGGTCGACAATGCACACATAAAGCTGGGCTACGACGAGATCATTTATCTTGAAGCCGACGGCGCATATTGTAATGTGGTCACGCAAAGCAAGACATACGTTCAATCCATCAGCATGAATCATGTACTGGAGCGTATCCGGCACAAAGATTTTGTTCGCGTACACCGGTCGTATGTGATCAATGCAAACAAGATCACCAAGATCGATGGCAATACTATCACGTTGGGTGATCATGAGGTGGTGATGAGTAAATCCATGCGTGAGGAGCTAACGGGGAAGCTTAACTATTTAAAATAGCGGAAAACTATTTTAAACCTTTCGGAAAGTAAACTTGATAGACGCTGGAGAATAAATTTCTTTGGTGTATAAATACTTCCATGTGGCCCAATAAATATAAGTACGACGCATTTATCTCCCATGCCGTAGAAGACAAACTGGCGATCGCCAACGAACTGTGCTCCAGGTTGGAGGAGAAAGGTTTGAAAGTTTGGTATTCCGGTAAGGAGTTGAAGGTGGGCGATAGCTTGGAGCGTACCATCTTGAAGGGGTTGGAGCGGTCCAGGTATGGGATCGTAATCTTCAGTCCAACCTATGTTAAAAAGAACTGGCCGATGAAGGAATTCTACTTCATGATGTCCAGGGAGATTGAAAGCCGTAAAATAATCTTGCCCGTCCTGTATAAGATCACCGCCGAAGAGTTGCGATCGCTCGATATTATGATAGCCGATAGATGGTCACTCTCGTACCATAAAGGAATGGACTTTGTGGTGGAGCAGTTGCTGATGGTAATACACAATAGAGTCGCTACAGAGAAACGAAGCTGGATAGCAAACCTGCTGGATAAAAGGATATCCGCAGTCCTTGTATTGGGCCTGCTGGCCTTGGCCTCTTTCTTTGTTTATTCAGAGATTGTTCGATCCCACACACCACCGTCGCAAGTTGTCGAGGCTGAGATACAGAAACGCATAAATGATCTTGAGCGAAAGGCCGGGAAGGACCACGAACTGCTGCGGGCCTCGTGGGATGCGAGGCCCGCGACCATGGCCGATGTGAGTGCGATCTATACAAATTTTTCAAATTTGAAGACGCACTACCGAAATGAGTATGAACTGGACAATGGGTTTAGGAGGGTGCAATCCAGAAAAAATGTAGAGGCCGCATTGAAGGTGGATGTGACCTCGCTGACGCCGTATCGTTCCTATAGTCTTTCCTCGCCTAGGATTTTCCTTGCATCCAGAGAACAAAAGAACAAGCCGACAGAGGCTCATTATAGCCTGGAGAATACGCAGCCCGTGCACTACACCATCAGTGCCGAAAGACTCCGCGACGAAGAATATGAGGTAAGCGTTACCTACAGCAACAACATACGCTATATGTTTGTCAATCTGAGTTTCCCAACGGCGGGTGACTTCCCCAAACGACATCAGTTGATCCTTAAGGCGTTACTTCCTAAAGAGAAGTATACGTTCATAAATCGTTCCGAAGAGTGGGTACTGAAAAGCGTGGAATGATTTCCACTTTGGGAGAGCATACGGGCAGTTCGGAAAGTTAATCCGTTGTTGCGGAAAGATGTCTTCCCCGTTCAGAGGCGATGGAGTTATTTGCTGAATACACGTTAGTATGAATCTTTATAAAAGTAACCAGTTCCTCTTTGTCTTTCTGCTGCTGTTGCTGCAAAGCTGCGCCTTTAGCCAGGAAGTGCCGGATGTTTGTATTACCAGGACAGGCGAGAAGTATCATCAATGTACCTGCCGTTATCTTAAATACAGTAGTTTTCAAATAAGCCTGACCGAGGCTACGCAGCGGGGTTATACGCCCTGCAGCGTATGCAAGCCGCCCATCCCCCAGGATAATCCAGAACCGGTGGCTCCCCCACAACCGGATGAGGGCACGGTTAAAAAGGCCTCTCCAAAGACAGACTCGGTCGGCGATGGACGTTGCACGGCGACCACCAAAGCCGGGACACGCTGCAAACGTGCCGCGGCCGCGGGAAGTGCCAAGTGCTGGCAACATCAATAGCCCTCAAATACCTCCATTCGGAAACGATCTCCCGGTGTTCGGAAAGTTGATTGAGAATTGACTGGAAGACCTGCCATATTTAAAATACAAATAATGACGGTGAGCTCGATGGTATTGGAGCAGTAGTATTAAGTTGTTCTTTTTTAATCAATATAGAAACTAAATCGTAAAGCTATGTCAAACAGGATTACACACATCAGAAAGCCAAACGTAGATAGTGATGTAGAGCACATTACTCGTGTGAAAGGTCTAAATTCAAACGGTGAATTTGAGTTTTCAGTTGAAGAGGTGATTGACTATTTAAAAAGGAATTACAGGTTCTTCGTGCAGGTTGGATCAAATCAAGTGGATGTTATCCATCAAAGAAGTGCTTCAGGCAGGGAGTATATAAAAACCCAGCGCGATAACACAAAGAGAGATAATTTGTTAAGCCTTCCTCAATTCTAACCGTTTCTAACAAAATGAACGCAGTATTCTTATTTCTCTCCGGTGTCGGATTCCAGGAACTGTTCGTCGTGTTCTTTGTTCTGGGTATTTGCATCCTGATATTTCTCACGCTACGCGCTTTAATGTTGTGGTATTGGAAAATAAATACCCTTGTCGAAAACCAGGAGGAACAAATCAAATTGCTCAAAGAGTTGGTTTCTACGCTGGACACTGCCGTGAACAGATACAAAAGGGTTATTGACTGATTATAACCGTCAAACAAAAGCAACACAGGCGTTGCGTTAAATCACAATTGTATGGGTTGGTCGTTTAGAAAATCCTCGTCGCTGGGTCCGTTTCGCGTCAGCTTTTCGCGGGCGGGTATCGGTCTTTCATTCGGTGTGAAGGGTGCTCGAGTCAGTGTGAGTAAACGGGGCACCTATGTAAATGTAGGCGTTAACGGTTTTCGCTATTGGCAACGCCTGGATAGCCCTGCCAACTCCCCCGCGAATCATGACATCACGCCGCCGCAAGACCCTTCTGCCTACACATCCCATACGCCCCTTACCATTTCCACGGGTTCGGTCGAGAACGTGACGGATGCGGACTCCCGGGCGTTTGTAGAAGAGCTTGAATCCAAGGCTGGCAAGAGATCATTCTTTAAGATCTTGGGTGTCTGGCCCTCCGTGTTCATTGTCCTGTTTACGCTCTCGTACAGTAATGCTGTTGTGCAAGTAGACGAACACTATGCCGATGTGTTCACCATCAGTAAGGGAGTCGTGCACATCCGACGTGCCCCGTCGAAAGACAGTCTCTCGATTCGAAGGACCTTTATAGGTGAAAAATATCCCCTCTTGAGCACTGACGCTGGGTGGGTAAAGATCATCATTCAGCGCCACCCACAACAAGAGGGTTTTGTGCGGGCCGACATGGGGCTAATTTCCAGGGAACTGATGGGCAAAACCGAGATCAAACGCGTCGAACGACAACCTGCATTGAAGTGGGCCATTCTCATCCTCATTGTCTTTCTTGTATTCTGGTGTACTTATCTCAAACGCCTCGACCGGCAGCGCAAAACACTGGAAATATATTATTCGCTGGACGCGGAGATAGAAACCCTGCACAAAAAGTTTCTCACCTATTTCAAGGAGTTCACCTACTCCAGAAAGATCTGGCAGAACCTGCATGCGCAAAGAGTCGACGATACCAAATATCATGCAGGCGCTTCAACATTGGTATCGCGTGTGCCCATAGGCGGAGTTTCGCTGCACAAACTGCCGTCGCCATTTCTGAAGACAAATGTATCCGTTCCGTGTATTACCCTTAAAAACACAGAACTGTATTTCTTTCCGGAACGCCTTATCGTGAAACGAGGCTCCAAGTTCGGGGCCATATTCTATAAAAACATCGATATCGCTTGCTCCAACGTGCGCTTCATCGAGGATCAAACCGTGCCACCGGATGCCATCACGGTCGACTACACGTGGAAGTACCTCAATAAGAGCGGAGGCCCGGATCGACGGTTCAATGGCAATCGCCGGCTCCCCATATGTAACTACACGGAATATACCTTCACGTCGGATAGTGGGCTTTATGAGGTGATCACCACATCCAAACTCTGCGGCATGAATAATCTCGCCAACTTCCTGAAGCTTATCGGTGAATTTCAACAACGATTGAATTGATGAACCCCAAGTTTTACATCGGCCGCGTACGTTACGAATCGCTGAACAATAGCCGTTACAAGGACTATACATATGGCGACAATAAGTTTGTCGATGCCACCGAAGCACCCGAAGCAAACGGCCATGGTACCTATGGAAAACTGCTCTTCGACAAGCGATGGATCGATAAACGAGCACAAATACTATTGCGAGACAATCGACGCTGTGTAATTTGTAAGGATCCTGACAATCTCCAGGTGCATCATCGCCAATATCATTTTATAAGGGCGCTCAAACAATTTAAGGCACCCTGGGATTACGACGATCATTTGATGATAACGCTGTGCGAAAAGTGTCATACCCGTGGGCATCGTAAGTTTCGTGTTCCTCATGTTTATCTGTAGAAAAATCTATGAATCTTTTTAATTTTTTTAAAACGGGAGCAGACCACACGGCAGCGTCTCAAATCGATTCCAGTCAGCGCGAAGAGGCTTTTGAGACAAAGCCGTCGCTTATGAATGAACCACCAGGGGAGCCAGGCGCGAAGGTAGCCCTTCCCGAAATTCCCGAGAATGTTTTTATAGAATACGCCACCGCGAAGCCCAAAGATAAAATGGAACCCTCCGAAACAAAACAAGAAGTGAACGACCTCCAAAGCCTCTATCGATACCTGGAGCAAAATCTGGAAAAGAAAGGCTATGAGGACGCCCTGGTTAACCCCGACACAAGCTACATGGATGAACACGTCCAGTACATCGGCAATGAACTCGGGTTATTGATCGCCAAGATCAAAACCTACTACTCCGGCTATATGCGCACCATCGACTTTCACATCGAAACCCGGAAGCGTAGCGGCATGATCGAAACGGTGGACGAGCTCCTTTCTCACAAAGAAACCGTGCTTGAGGAAATAAAAATTGTAGCCGTCATCGAAACGGATGCAGGCAAGGGAATTGGTCTCAGTCAGAATCTTATTCTGGGGTACAAGAAAGGTTTTAGAAATGGCTTTGCTGCAATTACATACAACAGTGTCCTGGGAAGAAAAAACTAAATCAAATCATGCGCGATAAATGGCTGTCCTTTGGGTGTTTCTTAACCGGTTTCAACTACAGAATTTTAAGGTCCTGCAGCGAGAAGTCAATTAAACGGGTTATTCGGTATACTTCGGCGTTGCTCATCATCTGTCTGTTGTGGGCCTTTATTGGTTTCGCTTTCACGGGACGATACTTAAAAGGAGAGTGGTATGCCTGCGTCGCGGCTATTGTCATCATGGTCTTTTTAGTCATTCAAATCGAACGGCAGGTTATTCTGTCCGATAAGGATAATCGGCTCCTTCATGCATTTCGGTTTATGCTGGCCATCTCCATGGCCTTGATTGGCACCGTCATCATAGACCAGATCATTTTTCAAGAAGACATCGATAAAAGGAAGATGTTGACGATAGACGAAGAAGTCAAGACCATATTCCCCGGGAGGGCGGGTGAACTGAAGCGGCAAATCAGTCAGATGGATTCAACTATCCTTTCTAAGGAAAGTGAAAGAAAGCTGGTCGTCGACGATGTCGCGAAAAATCCATTCGTTACAGTCTATGAAAGAACAGTTCAGCGGGACAGTACAGGGAGAGAAATTGTGACGATTATGAAGAAATTTCTACCCAATCCCAAAGTAAATCTGCTGGATCCTATCGACAAAACCATAGCTGGTCTGCGGTTGCAAAAAACAAAAAAGGACAGTATTCTCCTGGCACTTCGCCCCGTAATTGAAGCCGATCTAAAGCAGAATGTTGGATTTCTGAATGAGTTGGAGGTCATGTACGCACTGCTGTCGGAATCGGGTGTTGCGTTAGCCGCCTGGTTTATCTGGTTCTTTTTTTTGGTGGGCCTGGAATTGTTCATTCTGGCGAGTAAGCTGGGGGAGACGGAAACGGACTACGACCGGATGATGAATCAGCAAATGATGCTGCACTTTAAGAAAATCGAATTGCTGAATAAGCAAATGGTCGA
>Ga0209050_1004137_pt1 | contig 10059 bp, 11 predicted proteins | sample Araplavi_mTSA_r2_FD_184276 | JGI IMG/M metagenome (GOLD analysis project Ga0209050, IMG submission 184276) | Arabidopsis root microbial communities from North Carolina, USA - plate scrape MF_Cvi_mTSA_r2 (SPAdes) (version 2) | ecosystem: Host-associated > Plants > Roots > Endosphere | place: USA...
CTGGTGCTGCTGCAGGCGCGCGACGCCGTGGAGGCCTTGCGCCTGCGCGCCACGCGCCTGATGGTGCTGCGCGCCGGCAAGGTGGTGGCGACCACGCCGCCGGCCACCGCCACGCTGAACCTGCCGGGCCGTCCCGGCGAAGTCAGCTTTCAGACGTCGGCCCGCTAACGTACGCCGGCCGCGCAGCGGCCGTCACGATGATCTCCACCAGCAGATCAGGCGAGGCCAGCTTGGCCTCGCACGTGGCGCGGGTGGGCATTGCCTTCGGTAGCGCCCATTCCGCCCACACCGCATTCATGCCGGCAAAGTCGCGCTCGATGTCCTTGAGCCAGATCTGCACCGTCAACAGGCGCGACTTGTCCGTGCCCGCCTGCTTCAGATAGCCGTCGATCTTGGCCAGCACGTCGCGCGTCTGCGCGGCGATGCCGCCTTCCGCATTCGAGGTCACGCCCGCCACATACACGGTGTCGCCGTGAATCACGATGCGGGACAGGCGCTCGTTCGTTTCCTTGCGCACGATATCGTTCATTGGTGTTGCTCCTTGGTGGATGAACCGGATGCCAGGCCGGCATCCGAGAAACGTTCGATCCGGAATGGGGCGATCGGCAGGTCCGTCGCGCCGGTCGTGATCAGGTCAGCCATGATGCGGCCGACGATGGGCCCGAGCTCAAAGCCGTGCGCTGAAAACCCGAACGCATGAAAGGCCGTCTCGTGCCGGCTGCTGCGCCCGATCACGGGAATCTCGTCGGGCATGGCCGCTTCGATTCCCGCCCAGCCCCGGTTCACGATCGCATCGCGCATGTGCGGAAACAGGTCGACCACCGTGCGCGCGCCTTCGGCCAGCGAGCGGAAATCCAGCTCGGTCCATTCGGCGTCGCGGTCCACCCACGCGCGCCGTCCGCCCACGATCAGCACCGTGCCGTTGGTGCGCTGCTTGAACGACAGCGCGCGGCCGGTGCCCAGCACCACGGGATCCAGGAAGTGGTCCATGCGCAGCGTGACGAGCATCATGGGACTGATAGGCAACAGCGGCACCGGCTCGCCCCATTGCGCGGCGATCCGGTCGGCCCACGCGCCCGCACAGTTCAGCACCTGCGGCGCGGTGTACACGCCGGCGTCCGTCTCCACACGCCATTGGCCGTCGTGCCGCGCCACGCTGTGCACGCGCACGCCTTCGAGAAACTGCGCGCCAAGACTAGCGGCCTTCATGCGAAAGGCAAGGGTGGTGCGGTAGGGATCGGCCGCCGCGTCCTCGCGCGCGATCAGGCCGCCTTGCACCGTCGGCGCAATCGCAGGAATCAGGTCCAGCAGGTCCTCGCGCGTTATCCACTGTTCGTGGGTGTAGCCGTGGTCCGTCATGGTTTTGAGCCGCGCGCGCAGCGTCTCGGCATCCGCCTCGTTCTCGGCCACACGCACCTGCCCGTGCTGCTCGAAGCCGCAGTCGTCGTCCACCAGCTCGCCGATGCGATACCAGAGCTCGCGCGAGGCCAGCGCCAGCGGCACCTCGGCCAGATGGCGCGACAGCGTGCGCACGCCGCCCGCGTTGACACCCGAGGCGTGCCGCCCCACGTAGTTCTTTTCGATGACCAGCGCGCGCACGCCGGCGCGCGCCAGATGCAGCGCGGCCGAGCTGCCGTGCAGCCCGCCGCCGATGATGATGACTTCAGCCGCCCGCGTTTGCACGGTCATGGCGTCCACCCGTCATTTCTTCAGGCGGACGACGGCCTGACGCGAATCGTCGGTCTGCGGCAAGGAGGCAAGTTCGCCCAGCGTGAGCGGCTTGGTCGGGAAACGCAGCCGGTAATAGCCCACTTCCTCGGTCGGCACGCCGCGTTCCTCGGCAATGATCTCGGCCACCGTCAGGCCGCAGAAGCGGCCCTGGCAGGGTCCCATGCCACAGCGCAGGAAGGCCTTCATCTGGTTCGGCCCGCTGCAGCCGAGCTTGACGGTCTCGCGCACCTGCGCGGCGGTGACTTCCTCGCAGCGGCACACGATGGTGTCGCCGGTGGGCCGGCGGAACGCCTCGGGCGCCTTGTAGAGCGTGTCGAAGAACTCGCGGCCCCGCACGGCCCGCGCCAGCGCCTCGCGCGGCGCGGCGGCCTCGCTGTCGCGCTTGCGCGCGTCGATGCGGCCCAGCAGATGCGCGGCCTGCAACGCGGCCAGCCGGCCACGGTGCTCGGCCGCCACCGCGCCCGCGATGCCCGCGCCGTCGCCAGCCATGCCGATGCCGTCCACCGCCGTCGTGCCCCACCCGTCAACCTCCGGCTCCCAACAGTCCAGCGCGTCGTTCCAGCGATGCGGCACGCCCACGGCGCGCGACAGGTTCACGTTGGGCACCACGCCCTGATGCAGCATCAGCTGATCGGCGGAAAGCGTCTTGGTGACGCCGCCTGCGGTGTAGCGCACGCTTTGCAGCTTGCCGTCGCCCAGCGCTTCCAGCGCCGTCACGCCCTTGACGATGGGCACGGCGGCCTTGACCGCGCGCAGCAGCTTCAGCCCCTTGCCCAGGTACGGCGAGCGCAGAAATCCCCAGACCTTGGGCAACGCCTGCCCCATGCGGCCGGGCGGCGTGGTTTCCAGCAGCGCGTCCACCTTCACGCCTGCATTCAGGTATTGCCAGGCCACCAGATACAGCAGCGGCCCGCAACCGGCCAGCACCGTGCGATCGGACGGCACGACACCGGATGACTTCAAGAGGATCTGCGCCGCGCCCGCCGTGATGACGCCCGGCAGCGTCCAGCCCGGAATCGGAAACGGCCGCTCCTGCGCGCCGGTGGCCAGCAGCAGCCGGCGCGCGTGCACGATGCGCGCCTCGCCTCCTACCGAATACGCCACCTCGAAGCCTTCCGCTGATTCGGGCGCCGTGCGCTGGGCCACGGCCCACACCGTCGCGCCCGGCACGTAGCGCGCGCCCGACTGCCGAAACGGCGGCACCAGCGTGGCGCCGTGCCAGTAGTCTTCGCCCAGGATGCCGCGGTCGGTGACGGGCGTGGTGGTGATGGCGCGGTAGATCTGGCCGCCTGGCGCGGGCTGCTCATCCAGCAGCACCGTGTCCACGCCCAGGTTGGCGGCCAGCGTCGCCGCCGCCAGACCCGCCGGGCCTGCGCCCACCACCAGCAAATCGCATTGCGTCGTGTCGATCATGCCTGCACCTTGCGCGCACCCAACTGGCGCTCGATCTTCATTCCTTCCCGCACGGGCGTCATGCAGCCCTGCTGGTTCGCTTGTCCGTCGATGGTGACCAGGCAGTCGTAGCAGACGCCCATCATGCAGTACGGCCCGCGCGGCACCTCGTTGACCGCCGTATCGCGACAGGCCTGCACGCCGCCCGCAAACAAGGCGGCAGCGACGCTGTCGCCCTGACGGCAAAGCATCTCGGCCCCATTGACCGTTACCCGCACCGGCGCGCCCTGCGCCTGCCGCTGCGCCTCGTCAAGCCGCTTGAACATGAAACCTCCGGGTCGAGAAGGGCGCCATGTCGTCGGCCAGGCTGCCGGCGGCGATCATGGGCGCCAGATTGAGCGCATGGGCGGCGGCAAGCGTCACGCCGCTGTGACAGGTGGCGACGAAGGCCCCCGGGCACGTTTCGGATTGCTGATAGATCGGAAAGCCGTCCTTGGACATGACGCGCAGCGCCGCCCAGCTGCGCACCACGCGCACATCGCGCAGCGCGGGCAGCGTGCGCACCGCGCGGTCGGCCAGCGTGCCGAGGATCGGCAGGCCCACCAGGTTATCCACATAGCCGGCCTCTTCCTGCGAGTCGCCGATCAGCCAGGTGCCTTCGTCGGTCTGGCGCAGCGTGGACAAGGGGGTTTCCAGCATGCGGCGCGTGCGCTCCAGCACGACGATCTGGCCGCGCTGCGGGCGCACCGGCACATCCAGTCCCACCTGTTCGCCAAGCTGCTTGTTGGACAGCCCCGAGGCCAGCACCACCTTGTGCGCGCGCACCGTGCCACTGGGGGTGGCGATATCGAACACGCCGTCACGCAGCCGGATGCTCTGCGCCGGCCGCTGCGGCAGGTAATCCACAACCCGCTGTGCAAAACTCATGTGCAACGCGCGCAGGAGCTTCAGCGGATTCGCAATGCCGTCCACCGGCGTCCACGTCGCGCCGCGCACTTCCGGGCCGATGCCCGGCACCAGATCCGCGACTTCGGCGCGGTCCAGCATCTTCCAGTCGTACTGCGCCATGCCCGGCTGCGCGAGCAGCGTGGTCATGAAGCGCGTGCGCGCCTCGACCTCTTCGTCGCTCAAGAGCGCGTGCAGGCCGCCGCGCTGCTCCAGATGCACGTCGACCCCGGTCTCTTCCTGCAGCAGGGCAGCAAGTTGCGGCCAACCCTTGGCCGAGGTCATGGTCCACACGCCATAGCGCGGCAGCCCCATCCCCTTGCTCTGCACCCACACCAGCCCGAAGTTCCCGCGCGAGGCCCGGTAGGCCACGTCACCCTCGTCCAGCACGGCCACGTGGTCCAGCTCGCGCCGCAGCCCGTAGGCCACGGCCGACCCGACCAGCCCGCCCCCGATCACCACCGCATCGTAGATGCCGCGGTGCACGGGCGCGCGCGGCGCCAGTTCTTTCTCGTCCGTCATCAGCGTCCCTTTCCTACAAACAGCTTCTCCAGACCGACGGCGCGGTCCAGGATGAATATGGCAATGATGGTTACGTAGATCAGCACCGCCGACACGGCTGTCACCAGCGGGTCGATGGTGTCTTCGATATGCAGGAAGATCCGGACCGGCAGCGTGGTGGTGGACGGCGAGGCGATGAAGATCGACATCGTCAGCTCATCGAAGCTGGTGATGAACGCGATCACCCAGCCGCTCACCACGCCCGGCAACAGCAGCGGCAGCACCACGCGGCGGAAGGCCGTCCAGTTGGACGCGCCCAGCGATTGCGCCGCCCGCTCCAGCGCCGGGTCGATGCCCGCCGCCGACGCCAGCACCAGCCGCAGCGCGTACGGCATGACCAGGATCACGTGCGCCACCACCAGGCCGAAATACGTGCCGGCCAGGTCCACGGTCGTGAAGAACTTCAGGAACGCCAGGCCCAGCACGACGTGCGGAATCATCAGCGGCGACAGAAAGAACGCCACCAGTGCCTCGCGACCGGCGAAGCGGTTGCGCGCGATGGCCAGCGCGCTGGGCACGGCCAGTGCAATGGCAAGCGTGGCCGACAGCGTGCCCAGGCCCAGGCTGAACCAGAACGCATCGACAAAGCGCGGGTTGTCCAGGATGGCGCGGAACCAGCGCAGCGACAGCCCGCCGGACGGCAGCGAGATGAAGCCCTCGGACGTGAACGCCACCGCGCACACCATGACGATGGGCGCCAGGATGAACAGAATGAACAGCGTGTGGAAGACGAGGCCGATGGGGCCGTTGCGAAATTGCATGTCAGCCTCCGGCCTGGTTGAACACCGCGCCATAGCGGCGCTCGATGATGCGGTTGGCGGACAGCAGCACCACCACGGTCGCCACCAGCAGCACCACGGCCAGCGCCGCGCCCAGCGGCCAATTCAGCGTGTTCAAAAATTCGTCGTACGCGGCGGTGGCCACGTTCTTCAAGCGGCGTCCGCCGATGATGGCCGGCGTGGCAAACGAGCTGGCTGCCATCGCGAACACCATGATCGCGCCGGACAGAATGCCGGGCATCACCTGCGGCACGATCACGCGCCGGATCACGGTGAATTGGCTGGCGCCCAGCGACAGCGCGGCGGCCTCGGTCGCGGGGTTGATCCGCTGCAGCGATGCCCACACCGCGATCACCATAAACGGCACCAGCACATGCGTCAGCGCAATGCCCACGCCCAGATTGCTGTACATGAGGTCGATGGGCGTTGAGATCAGCCCGATGCCCATCAACGCCTTGTTGATCAGACCCGTCGAGCCGAACAGCAGCGCCCAGCCCAGCGTGCGGACCACCACCGAAATCAGCAACGGCCCCAGCACCACCATCAGGAACAGGCCCTTCCACGGATTGGCCATGCGCGAGAGCACGTAGGCTTCGGCCGTGCCCAGCACCAGGCACGCGACCGTCACGGCCGCGGCAACGCCGAACGTGCGCGCGTAGATCTCGTAGTAGTAGCCGTCCGAGAAGATCTCGATGTAGTTCTTCCACGTAAAGGTGGCTTGCATGCCGCCATAGAACTGGAAGTCGAAGAAGCTGATCAGGAACACCAGCGCCATCGGCACCACGAGGAACGTGGCGTACACCACCAGCGCCGGCGCGCTGAGCACCCACGGATTGGTGCGCGCGGTCATGACGCTTTACCTTGCGGCGCAGCGGCCGGATCGACGGTGCACATGTCCTGCGCGCGCCAGCGCAGATGCACGGGCTCGCCTTCGGCCGGCACCGGCACCCCGTCGTTCTGACGGATCACCATGACTTCGCCAACCGACGTTTCCACCTGGCACAGCCAGTGATTGCCCTGGAACACGCGCGTCTTCATGCGGCCGGGCAACGCACAGGCCGCGGGTTCGGAAAACAGGATCTTTTCGGGGCGCACGATCACGGCGCCTTGCGGCACGGGCGCGCCTTCCAGGCCGATGTGCGCCTCGCCGATGCGGGCGCGCATCTCGCCTTCGTACTGCTCGGCCTGCGGGGTGAAGACGTTGGCCTTGCCCAGAAAGCCGCCGACGAAATGGCTGGCGGGGCCTTCGTACGCGGCGAACGGTTCGGCCACCTGTTCGACGCGGCCCTGGTTCATCACAACGATGCGGTCCGACAGCGCCAGCGCCTCGGACTGGTCGTGCGTAACGAGGATGGTGGTGGTGCCGACGGTGCGCTGGATGCTGCGCAGTTCAAGCTGCATTTCTTCGCGCAGCTTGGCGTCCAGGTTGGAGAGCGGTTCGTCCAGCAGCAGCACGCTGGGACGGATGACCAGCGCGCGTGCCAGCGCGACGCGCTGCTGCTGGCCGCCCGACATCTGCGCCGGATGCCGGTCGGCCAGATGCGACAGGCCCACGAGCTTGAGCGCATCCGCCACGCGAGCCAGCCGCTCGTCCTTCTTGACCCGTTGCATCTCCAGGCCAAACGACACGTTCTCGGCCGCGGTCATGTGCGGAAAGAGCGCGTAGTTCTGGAACACCATGCCCAGCCCGCGCTTGTTGGCCGGGACCTTGCTGACGTCCTTGCCGTTCAGCACGATGCTGCCGCCGGACGGCTCGACAAAGCCCGCGATCATCTGCAGCGTGGTGGTCTTGCCGCAGCCGGAAGGCCCCAGCAACGAGATGAACTCGCCTTGCTTCACGGACAGGCTCAGGTTTTCAACGGCAGTGGTGTCGCCGTAGCGTTTGCTCAGGCGGTCCAGCACGAGATAGGTCATGAAAGCTCCCGGTGGGCGGCGCCAGGGCCGCCCTTATGCACACGCAGTCAGCGCTCGATTTCCCGCGTCCAGCGCTTGTTCCAGTCGTCCCGGTTCTGGTTGACGGTGTCCCAGTCGATCACGATGAGGTCGGCGGCGCGCTTGCCGATGGGCAGGGGCACGCGAGGATCGTCAGCCACCTTGGCTTTCTTGTTGACCGGGCCGTAGCCGTAAGCCGAGGCGAGCTTCTCCTGAACCTCAGGCGACACCAGGTATTCCACGAACGCCTGCGCCTTCGGATTGGCGTTGGACTTGGCGATCGGACACACGGACGAGAGCAGTGCGTAAGCGCCTTCCTGGGGGTAGACGAAGCCGACGGGGAAGCCGGTGTCGGCAAACGCCTTGACGCGGCCGCTGCCCCACACCGCGATGGTGGCCTGGCCGCTGGAGAAGAGTTCGGTCATCTTGCCGGGCGAGGGCTCATAGACCAGCACGTTGGGACCGACTTCGTTCTTGAACGTGGTGAAACCTGGGTCGATCTTCTTTTCGCCGCCGCCGCCTTCGCGCGCATACTCCACCAGCGTGTGCAGGCCGTAGGTGTTGTTGAGCGGCGGGATGACGAGTTGCTTCTTGTACTTGGGATCCTTCAGGTCCTTCCACGACGTGGGCGGCGCCCATTTCTTCTCGTCGAAGACCTTCTTGTTGTACATGATGCCGGTGGCCACGATGCCGATGGCAACCGCCTTATCGTCCTTGTAGCGCGCCGTGGTGTAGATGTCGTCGGCGGGCAGGTTCTTGATGGGTTCGCAAAAGCCCAGCGCAATGGCCTGGTACATGGGACCGTCGTCGATGATGGCGACGTCGATCTGCTGGTTGCTCCTTTGCGCCTGCAGGCGCGCAACGGTGTTGGTGGAGTTGCCGGCAACGTAATCCAGCTCGACACCGTGCTGTTTGGCGAAGGGCGGAAAGATGTCCTTGCGCATGATGTCTTCGAACGAGCCGCCGTAGCCGGCGACCACCAGTTTCTGCTGCGCCTGTGCGTTTGCGCCCAGCCCGGCTGCTACCGCCGCGGCCGCGAGCACTGCAAGTACCTTGCTCATGAGAACCCCCGAATTTTGGAAGAGAACTGCAAGAACCGACTGATTTGTTGCCCGGCGACTTCATGTCCGCCGTACAATTTGTCCGTACATGAATGTCCGGACAAATAATGGATCCGGCAAGACTGCCTTGTCAATCGGTTATTGTCCGGACAAACCCTATAAAACCAATCAAGGAGGCTTCCCTCATGACCCGATCTTCCGAGCGCGCTGCCAGTTCCGGCGGGGAGCGGGAAGCGCGCGGCCGGCCTGGCGCGGCGCTCCCGGCCGACGTGGCGGGCGGACCGCGCTACAAGAGCATTTATCAATCGCTGTCGCAGGACATCAGCTCGGGGCGCTACCCCGTGATGACGCTGCTGCCGACGGAACACGAGCTGTGCGAACAGTTCGGCGCCAGCCGTCACACGATCCGCGAAGCCATCCGCATGCTGACCGTTGCCGGCGTGGTGTCGCGCCGTCCGGGCGTCGGCACGCGCGTGGAAACGGCGCGCGCCACCACGCGCTTCACGCAGCGCATCTCGCAGTTCCCCGACCTGCTGCAGTACGCCCGCAACGCGGCGCTGCTGGTGCAGGACGTGCGCACCGTCAAGCTCACCAAGCGCCTGGCTGAAACGCTGGGCTGCGAGCCCGGCCAGCAGTGGCTGCACATCAACTCCATCAAGACACTGGACGATCCCGACGTCGCCGCCGCCTGCACGCTCATTTACGCGGACCCGGCGCATTCCGACGTGCGAGTGGACGTGAAGTCGCGGATCTCGCTGCTGCGCCTGATCGAGGACCACTTTGGCGACCGCATCACCGAGGTCAACCAGGAGTTCTCCGCCACGCCCATCGGCGCGGCGATCGCAAAGCAACTCCAGGTCGACACGGGCACACCGGGCTTCGTCATCACGCGCCGCTACTACGGCAATGGCGGCGTGCTGCTGCTTGCCACCATCACCACGTTTCCGCACGACAAGATGAAGTACTCGATGACGCTCAACGTCAGTTGATGCGCAGCGCGGCTCACGCGGACAAGCCATAGTCCGCGCGCGCCGCGTCGGCGCTGATCTTGCCGTCCGCCAGATCCTGCGCCACGCGCGCCCGCGGCCGCGCCGAGGCCGCGCCGTAGCCACCGCCGCCAGGCGTTTCGATGCGCACGCTCTCACCGGCTTCGAGCGCAATGTTCGCGGTCTTGGAGAACAGCTCCTCTTGTTGCGGCGTGCCGAAATTGCGGATCAGCCGCGCGCGTCGTCCGTCGCGTCCGCCGTCCACGCCCGCCGCCACGCCGACGGTGTGGCTGTCCGAGCGGGCCGAGAACACGATGCCCGGTCCCACGGCGCGGATGATCGCGTAGGCGCCGGCCGTGTCCATGCGGCGCACCTTGGTGAGGTCCAGGGTCACGTCCTGGCGGCCGCGCAATTCCTGGGTCAGCGCGTCGCCGACCCCGCCCAGCAGGTTCGTCGTCCAGTCGCCGCCGAGGATCGCTGTGGGGCGATCCGTCGCGGCCTGCATCTGGAACTGCGCGGGCTTCTCCATAAAGGCGTTGTCCGGGGCGTCGGCGCGGCTGTCCAGCCTTCCCGTTCCCGTTCGTCCTCCTCGCAAGACGGCGCCTTCGCCTGAACAGCCCCGGGGCCCGAACGCTCATATGGCGAAGGTTGTTCCGCCCACAAGCATCCCCA
>Ga0209050_1004138_pt1 | contig 10056 bp, 11 predicted proteins | sample Araplavi_mTSA_r2_FD_184276 | JGI IMG/M metagenome (GOLD analysis project Ga0209050, IMG submission 184276) | Arabidopsis root microbial communities from North Carolina, USA - plate scrape MF_Cvi_mTSA_r2 (SPAdes) (version 2) | ecosystem: Host-associated > Plants > Roots > Endosphere | place: USA...
TCGCCGACTACAGCCGCATCTCACTCGCCACACTGCGCACAGAGACCGGCATCGCCTATGACGAGCGGATGCAGGGCACGCTGCAATTGTTCCGCACACAGCAGCAGCTCGATGCGTCCGGAAAAGACGTCAAGGCGCTCGCCGCCGACGGCATTCCCTACGAGGTGCTGGACCGCGACGGCTGCATCCGGGTCGAGCCGGCGCTGAAGCACGTGCGCGAAAAGATCGTCGGCGGCCTGCTGACACCGAAGGACGAGACCGGCGACTGCTTCAAGTTCAGCAACGCACTTGCGAAGAAGGCCGAAGACCTCGGCGTGCGCTTCAACTACGGCAGTATCATCCGCGGCCTCGACGTCGAAGGCGGCCGTGTGCGCGGCGTCGTCACCGCGCACGGAACGCTGCAGGCCGACGCCGTGGTCGTGGCGCTCGGCAGCTTTTCGCCGCTGCTCGTCAGGCCACACGGCATCCGTCTGCCGGTCTATCCGGTCAAGGGCTATTCGCTGACGATCCCGATCACCGACGCGTCGCGCGCGCCGGAATCGACTGTGATGGACGAGACCTTCAAGATCGCCATCACAAGGCTCGGTGATCGAATCCGCGTCGGCGGCATGGCCGAAATCTCCGGCTACACCAACGATCTCGGCGAGCCCCGCCGCCTCACACTGCAGCATTCCGTCACCGACCTCTTCCCCGGCGGCGACGTGTCGAAGGCCAGCTTCTGGTCGGGCCTTCGCCCGATGACGCCGGATGGCACGCCGGTCATCGGTGCGACGAGGGTCGCGGGCCTCTATCTCAACACCGGTCACGGTACGCTCGGCTGGACGATGAGCTCCGGTTCGGCCCGGGTGATCGCCGATCTCGTCAGCGGGCGCAAGTCTGAGATCGACGCAACCGATCTCGCAATAGCTCGCTACGCTTAAGCAGCTCTCTTAATCACTTTCGAGGAAACAGATCATGATCCAGGAAATCCACACGAACGACGCGCCGGGCGCGGTCGGCCCCTTCTCCCAGGCGATCAAGGTCGGCAATCTGCTGTTCGTCTCCGGCCAGCTGCCGATCGATCCAGCGACTGGGGAATTCAACTCGGATGACGCGATTGCACAGGCCGATCAGTGCCTCAAGAACCTTGCCGCCATTGCCGCCGCCGCCGGCACGAGCCTCGCTAACACGGTCAAGACGACGGTCCTTTTGACCGACCTCGGCAACTTCGCCGAAATCAACAAGGTCTATGCCGGCTTCTTCTCCAAGCCGTTCCCCGCACGCGCCTGCTACGAAGTCAGCGCGCTTCCAAAGGGTGCAAAGGTCGAGATCGAGGCGGTCATTGCGCTCTAAGCGCCTCGCGTAGGAGACGTCAATCAAATGGGCGGCCAACACCGCCCAACCTCTCCAGGCATGGCGTGCCTTGATACCACGCCAAAAGTGTTCGTCAGCTTCCGGCGCGTTGTCGTTCAAGCCATTCCGCGATGACCTTGGCGAGAGGCTGCGGCGCCTCCATGGGAACCATATGCCCGGTGTTTTCGATAATTTCGAAACCTGAGCCGGCGATGCCCTGGTGAAGCTCAAGCGCTTCGGCCCGAGACCTCAACCGGTCCTGCTCTCCCGCGATGACGAGGGTTGGACACCGGATCGTTTTCAGATCATCCCGTTCGTCCCGCCGGTCGATCAGCGACTGCCTGCGAAACACGTCGCCGCCCAATCGCTGCCCTGCCGCCTGGATGCGCGCAACGATATCTGCCCGCTCGGCATTGTCAGGGTGCAGCGACGAGACCACAGCCGTCCTGCTCAGCCCCTTGAAGACGGCACTGCCAGTCTGTCCAGCGATTGCTTTCTTCCGCTGAAGCTCGACATTGCTATCGCCGCGTGCGGATGTTGCTATGAGGATAAGGGCGGTTACCCGGTCGGCGGCTTGCCGGACGATTTCCCGAGCCACGTAGCCGCCCATGGAGAAGCCGACGAGCACGAATTTGGACGGCGCTTCCCCGAGGGCGCGGCGGGCCAGAGCCGGTATGGAACTGTCCTGCGAAAGATCAGCGTATGTGGCGGGGCCAAATTCGCCCAGCGCGGGAACCACGTCACGCCAAAGATCGGCGTCGAGCATGAAACCCGGAACCAGAAGCATCGCCATGTTTCACCGCCTCACCTGCACGTCGATTGACGGTATCGGAAGAAGGAGGGCAAGTCGTCAAGGAAAAGAGATAGAGAGAGGAGGAGCGAGCCGCGCAATCGGCCATCTCTGTTGTCGAGAGCCGCACCGCCGTGTTTGTCAGTGCCGTAAGCGAACGCAAGCACTATGTGTGCAAGCGAAATCCGCAGAATTTAGTACCCAGTGAGAGCGACCTCCTGAGAAACGTTGTAGTGAGTCCGTCGCGATTCCCCTCAACGCGCCGCAGCTAGTACCTCTGCACAAAGGATTTGACGAGTTGGTTGGGTTGCAGCGTGGGTAGGCAGTTGTGGCTGATGAGCAGTTCGATGCTGCGGGCGACGCCGGGTTTCCTTCGGATTAATCCGGCCCGCTCGAGGGAGAGCACCATTTGGTGGACGGATGGTAGGGTGACGCCGAAATAGCGTTGCAGGTCACGCTCGGCCGGTGCCCGTTCGTTGATTTGGCTATAGGCCCAGATGAAGGCGAGGTACTGGCCTTGCTTTTCGGTGAAGTGGGGTGGCGCTGCCGGCTGCCCGTCAAGTAATTGATTCATTTTTCGATTCATCCGGAACCTCCGCAACTGAAGGAGGCTTTCCGGATGAATGGACGCCATCGTGTCGACCTCGATCAACCCGAACGCGACGAACTCTTGAGCATGCTGCGCGGCGGCAAGCACCCGGCGCGCAAGCTCAAGCGGGCGCAGATCCTGCTCGCCGCCGACGCGGGGCTCAGCGACGAGGCCATCGCCGCAACGGTGGCGGTCGGCGGTTCCACGGTTTACCGCACCAAGCGTCGCTTCGTGGAGATGGGCCTGGAGGCGGCGCTTGGCGAGGAGCCGCGCCCCGGCGCGCAACGCAAGCTGACCGGCAAGGAGGAAGCCCTGCTGGTGGCCACCGCCTGCTCCAGCCCGCCGCCGGGCTGCGCCCGCTGGACGCTGGAGCTGCTGGCCGACGCGTTCGTCAAGCTGACCGAGCACGAACAGCTGTCGCGCGAGACGGTGCGCCGGCGCCTGGCCGAGAATGATCTCAAGCCATGGCGCAAGGACATGTGGTGCATTCCCAAGATCGATGCCGAGTATGTCGCGCGCATGGAGGATGTGCTCGACCTCTATGCCGAAGCGTCCGACCCGCAGCGGCCGGTGGTGTGCTTCGACGAAAGCCCGACCCAGCTCATCGGCGAGGTGCGCCAGCCGATCCCGGCCGAACCCGGAAGGCCGCAACGCTACGACTGCGAGTACAAGCGCAATGGCACTGCCAACCTATTCGTCTTCTTCGACGCGCACCGATCCTGGCGCAAGGTGAAAGTCACCGAACGGCGCACGGCCGAGGACTTCGCCCACTGCATGCGCGATCTCGTCGATGTCCATTATCCCGAGGCCTGCATCCGCGTGGTGCTCGACAATCTGTCGACCCACACAGCCGCTGCGCTCTACCAGGCCCTGCCGGCCGATGAGGCGCGCCGAATCCTCAGAAGGCTGGAATTCCACTACACGCCCAAGCACGCCAGCTGGCTTAACATGGTCGAGATCGAAATCGGCGTCCTGCGCGGCCAGTGCCTCAACCGCCGCATCGAAAGCCGCGACCGCCTCGTCGCCGAGGTCGCCGCGTGGGAACGCCGACGCAATGCCTGTGCTGCTCGCATCAAATGGATGTTCTCCACCGAGCAAGCCCGCGTCAAACTGGCCAAAGCCTACCCAAAACCAACAGCCAAAGAGTCATAACCTCTGTGCAGAGCTACTAGCGGGGAGCGGCAATTTGATCGGTGGACGTGCCGACGTGTTCGTGCAGTGTGGTGGAAATCGAGGACAGATCGCAACCTTTCGAGAAACGCCACACTGACCACCCACTGACCACCCACTGACCACCCATGGCGACCGGGCGGCCGAGGCGGACTGACGCGCTCCGCAATGGGCGATAGTTTGGCGTCTTTGACCCATCCGCTAGCAGCTTCACGCCGCCGAGCACGCCGTTTCCGAGACCTTGATGTTAACTACCCCGATAGGATGGACTTGCTGGCTGCCTCAGGCGGTGTTTCAATGCGTGGTAGTAGTTGGGGGCTCACGTTATATGTCCGACGCCGTAATCGGTATCGCCGCATCCTGGCGGCCGTCGGCGTGGCTATCCATCTCCTGTGAGGCTTCTGGTGGGTCGGGATTCAGGCATGGGCTTTCGCCGCCCGTACGTTGTTCGGCTCGGTCTACTTCGGCGGGCGCCTTGGCGTTGACGGGTTTGATATGTCAAGATGCGCAGAGCAATCATCGGATGATACATGTCAGAGCTCATCGACTTTAAGGCAATCCTGATCGTCGCAATGATCTTCATTCCGCTCGAACGGCTTCTTCCGCTTCATGCCGGTCAGAAAGTGCTGCGAAGGCACTGGCTAAACGATTTGATCTATCTCCTATTCAACGGCATCTTGATCAAGCTCGGTTTCCTCGTCCTGGTTGGCTTGTTGATGTTCGCCATCCGATTCGTGGTCCCGGAGAGCGTGGCCGGCATTGTCCAAAGCCAGCCGATATGGCTACAGGCGGTCGAGGTCATCCTTGTCGCCGATACAGGCTTTTACCTGGCGCACCGCACCTTCCATGCAGTGCCCTTCCTCTGGAAGTTTCACGCTATCCATCACAGTATCGAGGAGATGGATTGGCTGGCAGCTCATCGTGTTCACCCGGTCGACCAGATCGTGACCATGACCGCCGCTCGACTTCCGATTTATGCGCTTGGCTTCTCCGGCGCAGCGGTGGCCATCTATGTGTTGGTTTATCAGGCGCAGTCGCTTCTGGTCCATTCGAACACGCGGGTCAGGTTCGGTCCTCTCAAATGGGTGCTCGCCTCACCGCAATTCCATCACTGGCACCATGCCAACGAGCGGCAGGCTTACGACAAGAACTTCGCCGGGCAGTTGCCCTTCATCGACGCACTGGCAGGCACTCTGTACATGCCTGAGCGGATGCCGAAGGTCTACGGCACAGATGACCTGGTTCCGCCGCTCTACCACCAGCAACTTGCCTATCCGCTCAAGAAGATCGCCGGCCAAGTGCCGGTGGTTGGGCTTTCAAAGGAAAAGGGAGACTGACGCCCATGATCAGTAAGTTCGAAGATCGTCTTGGCAAGGTTTTCCTCGTGCTTGTCTTCTTTTTCTTGGCGCTGCAGCAGATCGCCTCAATCGTCGCGATCATTCGGCTCCGCGGGAGTGTGGATTTCTGGCCGCTCGTCCTCTCTTCGCGACTGGTAGGTTTGCTATTCCTGTGCTCGATCGTCGGCCTGACGGTGCTCCGTCTGCCGTCACGGCACAGCGCGGACGGGATAGAGCCCCGACTGAGCGCCCTCGCAGGGACGTTTGGTCTGATGATCCTGGTAGTGCTGCCGCGAGGAACGGTCGGACCGGGGCTGTTGATCGCGTCGACGATCCTGACGCTCATCGGTGCGGCACTGTCAATCTACTGTCTATCTTGGCTGGGGCGGTCGTTCTCGGTAATGGCAACGGCTCGCAGACTGGTCACGACCGGGCCATATGCGATCGTCCGCCACCCGCTGTATGCTGCGGAGGCTATCGGTGCCCTCGGGTTCCTGATCGCGAACTCGTCGCTGGCTGCATTGCTCGTCGGTGGCACCCACTTCGCCTTTCAGTTCAGGCGGATGTACAACGAGGAGCGTGTGTTGCGACGCACTTTCCCTGAATACGCCAGCTACGCGAGCCAGGTTCCAATGTTGATTCCAAGGTCGTTGACGCCCGTGGCGGGTGCTCGGAGGGGGTAAAGAGCTATGCGCACGAAATATCGCCTTTGCCGATGCCGAGTGGCACGTGTTGACCGCCCAGATCATTGAGAGCGCGACCCTGGTCATTTCGGACCTGCCCTATTTTCCGTGCTGCCCTACAACTCGGGGCAACAGTCTTGATGAGACAGCGTACAGAGGGCTTCCGTGGCTTTGCGAGGCTTCGCCGACCAGCGCAGCAGCGCCGCTTTCTGCAGACCGGATCGCGGCGGGATATCCGAACCTCGATGCGCCGTGGAGTGTCTATTCGATAGTGGCGGAGACGCCGGACTCAGCGGGTGCTCCCAGGCGGATTCTCCCCAGGTGCGCCACCCAGTCCTGCCAAGCGCGCTAGACGATCATCAGACTGCGGATCAGGGCAAACCGTCAGCAGCACACTCTAGATCCGAAGTTTTCCAGACGGCAGTTTATGCCGCATACTTGCGGACCGGATGAGGCCTGGCTCGCCAAGGAAGACGGCTGCAAGGACGCACTGATTTCCACTCCCGCTCTGCGGCATCGTCCGCGGCGGTTCTTCAGAGACACAGGAGCAGTGGTATGATTAAGGATACCGTTGCGTCGCGCGTTCCGGGCGACACCACCGATGACATGATCGGCGGTGGCATCTCCCTGCCCGCGATGCGGTGGGCCCTACCGTCGACCAGATTTCTGCCGTCGCCAACGTGATCGAGGAGACGTGGACGCGTTGGGAAAGCAACCACGCCGAGCCCAGAACCAACCATCTAGACATCGTGGCGCGGAGCGCAAACAGCGTGAACGTCTCCGAATAGCACCACGGACCGGACCGAAGCAAACTGAGACGGAAGGATGCCTTCGCAGCCCGCCGTCGACGAAGCGCGTCGCTCAATGCCTCCGCGTCATCGAACGTTCAGAAACGTAGAATTCGCGCTCGAATGTTGCCAGGGCAACAGTGGCGTTAACGGAACCTCGTGGCTATTGTCTCGCGAAATTCAATCGCGCTCGAGAGCCGACTGATCCATCCGCATCTGGCGCAGCATGTTCCGCCCGGCAATCAGCATTTCAAACAGGAATGCCACAAGCGAACCAATGAGCGAGACGATCGCACCTCCGAAGAACCAGAACTCAAGCGCACCGGCAAGCAGGTTCAGGATCGCACAGCCGGTACAGATCGCGGCCAAGTTTCCCAAGGCGACCGCTATCTCAAGGGCAAGCGTCCGCCGGCGCAGATAGTCTAGTTGTATGCGCCGCGCTTCACCCTCCCCGTCCTTCTCCCCCACCTCGTTAACCCGATCCGAGACCCTGCCGAGGCAAGTCGCATAGACACTGACAAATCCGGCCGTGCCAGCAAGAAGAAAACAGGCGCCAGAGACGTCTGGATGATCGAGGCAAAATCGTTGATGATTGATGGTGAGTCCATGCGCGCCCGTATCTCCTCCCGCCGCGGCGGGAGGAGATACGGGCCATCTCAGTGCCCCCAACGTCAGTAACATTCCTGGGTGAGGCAATAGGGGGGGGCAATTCTTCGATTCGCTTGACACAAGTATCCCGACTTGAAGTCGAGTAATATCGGATCAACCTACAGCAGCTGCGAAAATAGACAATTTTCCGGCCGGCAGTTCAGACGACGCTCCGCAGCTCCTTGCCGAGAGCCGCCTGCTTTATTGCGTCGCACTGGATCAATGCGCGAAGCGAAATCCTCAATGCCGAATAGGGAAATCCGTGAACTCTCTTTAAAGAAGGACCATCCTCAGCAGGTTCGCCATTTCATTCGGTGCAATGACGAGCGAAACGGATGCTCTTGATGATCGCCGCATGAGCGCTAACGCAGGCCAAGAGGATCAGAACGAACAGGGCGAACGCCGCAGACGAGCCGTTGACGAGTGACCAGCTAACTGGCGGAAGTTGCGAAAACGAAATACTGGCGAGCCCTGCGCTGTTTTGCGATATCTGGAGCACAGCGAGCCCAGTAGCGATGAGCGCCGCGTGCGCATGAATGAAGCGCAGCCGCAGGTGTCGCTCCGGCCGAACCGCGACGTAACCGCCGGCGGCGGCGGCGACAAGAAGCGTCAAGGTCACGCCCCAAAAGACCATGTCGGAAGCGGTTACGAGCGTCAGTATAAGCGTGCGCGTCGTCGGCAACATGGTCGTGTACAAGGCCCAGGCGAGCGGGCTGGACGGAGTGTTGCCAAGCAGCGCGACACTCAGAAGCGAGATGGTTGCGAGCAAGTAGGCTCCGCAGGGCCCAAGTCGAATGATGGTCAGCGCTAACGCCCGCATGGCTCTATTCCTTCATACCCGCCCACCCGATGTGGGATGTGTCGGACAGAAAATATAAGATGATGCTTAATTGAGGCTTGCGAGATTGCCGCCTGGATCGGAATATCTCGCGGTTTCACGGGGGCCGCCCTCATCAGCGTCTGTCGGCTGCAACCCCTTGAATTGCAGGGCTGAAGGTCGGAATTGCGGAGGCAGATGCGGCCGGCCAGCCGGCATGTGTCTCTTTATTGCGACTCCCAGTTTCAATTCTATCTTTATTAGTTATTTTTCTGGAAGATTTCCGGTGAGCTCATTTCTAGGCGAGGCTAGGATGCCCGCAATCGGGGGAATGTAATGGAAATGTCTCGGAGCAAAATAGGCCGCGTTACGCTGCTCGCGGGGGCGCTGTTGCTAGGCGGGTGCCAATCGGATGCACTCGACGATGTCGCTGCCTTCGGCGATAGCGCGAAAACGCTCAACGATGATTCGGCGGTCGCCTTCTATAAGGACGATGAGCTGGTGACCACGGGCAAGCTCCAGTTCCAGGAGAAGAACTACGGAAAGTCCTACGCGATCTACAAGCGGGCGGTTGAGGTCTTTCCGCGAGATCCTGCGGCATGGCTGGGCTTTGCGGCCTCGTCCGACATGGTTGGTCGCTTTGATACTTCGGATCGTGCCTATGCGCAGCTTTCCAAGATGATCGGCGGTACAGCCGTCTACTACAACAATATCGGCTATTCCCATCTGCTGCGCGGCGATCTGCCGGGGGCCCGCACCTACTTCCTGAAAGCATACGAGATCGACCCCTCGAACGAGACCACGGCGAGGAATCTCGAGTTGATGAAGAACAGCGTCAAATACGCGCAGCGGTAGATTGCTGGCGTCACTCGTTCACGACCGCCGGCGCCGCCCCGCTTAGGGAGAGGTCACGGACACGGGCCATATTAAGAACGCAAAGAAGCGCGACGGCACTACTTTCGGAGTGGCGAACGGGTGTCGCTACAACGCAGTTTCAACGGAGTTGCAGGCCATAACCAAGGGATCGGCCTAGCGCACCTTTCTTAGAACGAGCTTGCCATCCGCCGAAACGGTTCGCTCGTAGCGTGGCAAATTACCGATCGAACCGCCTTGGGGTTCGGCTGCGGCCAAGACATCGTCAACCGCGGAATCCGGAGCGGCCACGGAATAGGATGATGGTGACAAACGCTGGGTCACATCTTTCCCCGGTGCGCTGATGATCATGCTGCCACTGGATGCGAACAAACTTGGGCCTACGCGGCCGTCAAGGTCGGCGACATCCTTCTGCAACTCCTCAACGGATTTCCGAACAGCCATCATATCGTCGGCTTTGGCCCCATCGGCGATATTCACGGCCTGTTTGCTGATCTGTTGCTTCAGGCCGTCGATCGAGCGTTTGAGTGCTGAAAGGGTTTCTCGGCTTTCGCGCACGTCCGCGGCATTTTTTGCCGTGTAAAGCAGGATACCGGCGTTCAGCGGCAACAGCATGAGTACCAGCGCGATGATCGGCATGCGTCTCGAACGGCCTGGCTCCTTCGCGGAGTGCTCGTTGCGCCGCAACTTGGCGTCCGGCTCGATCTCGATATCGACATTCGAAATATGAGTCATCGAATTCCTCCGTCACGAAGCTGAGCTGCAGCCCTGACTTTCCGTGTCCCCGAAACCCCGAATGATCCCCCGGGATCACGCTCACTCAAGACATCCCTCGCTATCGCGCCGATGGCCGGTCTGCAACAGTATTTCGTACATTCCTTAACGACATGCTCGCCCGGTTCAGTTCCCGCCTCAGTCCAGTGTGAACACCCCTCCCCAAGCCCGATCCAGCATCTCCAGCGACGCGACCTTCGGCAGGTCGTTGAAATCGCAATAGGAGGAGATGAAATCCAGGAGGTATTTGGGATG
>Ga0209050_1004139_pt1 | contig 10056 bp, 8 predicted proteins | sample Araplavi_mTSA_r2_FD_184276 | JGI IMG/M metagenome (GOLD analysis project Ga0209050, IMG submission 184276) | Arabidopsis root microbial communities from North Carolina, USA - plate scrape MF_Cvi_mTSA_r2 (SPAdes) (version 2) | ecosystem: Host-associated > Plants > Roots > Endosphere | place: USA...
GAAGACCGATTCGCTGTTCGACCAGACCATCGCCACCTTCGACGAAGACGGCGGCGCCTACAACCAGGCCGACGCCGGCGGCTTCATCAAGCTGAACGCGCTGCGCATGCGCATCGCCGCCAACGCCAGGAACAAGCGCGGCCAGTAAGCTGTCCCCGCTCCTCCAAGACGGGCCGCTTTGCGCGGCCCGTTTTTTTTGCTACATTGCCTTGGAAGAAAGCCCCCCGTCCCCGGAGACCCGCGCATGAACAATCTGAGCATCAAGAATAAACTGTATATCGGCTTCGGCAGCATCGTGGCAATCATCTTGCTACTTTTGATCACGGCCTATAACAATTTCGCCAGCCTGACCGATGCCAACAGGTGGGACCGGCACACGATGGAAGTGCTGCTTCAGATCGACCGCATCAACAGCGTGTCGCTGCAGATCCAGGTCGATACGCGCGGATATATCCTGACCGGCAGCGAAGCCCTCATCGGCACCGAGCGCGAAAACGCGGAGCAGCTGAAGCAGCACGTTGCCAAGGCGGTCCAGCTGACAGCGGACAATCCGCAACAGAATGAACGCCTGAAGCGCGCGCAGGCCTTGCTCACCACCTGGGCCGACGTCAATATCCGCCGCCAGATCGAAAAGCGCCGCGCACTGGGCGACGCCAAGGGTGCGGCCGAGATCCTCGGGCAGTCGTCGGAGCTGAAGGAAGCCGGCGCCATCGTGGCCAGCGCGCGCGAGCTGCTGGACCAGGCGACTGAGGAAGAGCGCCGCCTGCTGGCTGAGCGCAGCGCCAAAGCAGTTGACCTGCACTCGAGCCAGAACGCCTTGCTTCTGGGCGGCGGCGCTGTGGTATTCGTGGTTTCCCTGCTGATCGCCTATGCCCTGGGACGCGTGATCATGGGGCCACTTGCCAACCTGACCGCCGCGCTGGCCCGCCTGGGCAGCGGCGACCAGGTGGCGCGCATCGTCGTGACCTCGGGCGACGAGCTGGGCAAAGTCAGCGAAGACTTCAACAAGATGGCGCAGCAACTGCAGGACGCAACGCAGCGCGAGCAGGCGCAGACCAATGAGCTGCGCGCGAAAGTCGACTCCTTGCTTGGCGTGGTGGCGCGTGCTGCCGGCGGCGACATGACCGGCAAGATCAGCGTGGGCGGCGAGGATGCCATCGGCCAGCTGGGTGAAGGCCTGCAGCGCATGTTCGACAACCTGCGCCAGCTGTTGACCAATGTGCAGAAAGCCGGCATCCAGGTCACCACTTCGGCCACCGAGATTGCCGCTTCGGCCAAGCAGCAGGAAGCGACCGGTGTCGAACAGGCACAGACGTCGGTCGAGGTGCTCAGCACAACCAAGGAGATTTCCTCCAATACCTCGCAACTGCTGAAGACGATGGAAGATGCGACCGCCGTGGCCGACTACACCACCAGCGCGACTTCCGAGGCCCAGGGCAACCTGCGCCGCATGGACCAGACCATGCAGAACATGGTCAATGCAACCGATTCCATCAACGCCAAACTGGCTGCCCTGTCGGAAAAGGCTTCCAACATCAACTCCGTGCTGACCACCATTACCAAGGTGGCCGACCAGACCAATATCCTGTCGCTGAACGCGGCCATCGAAGCCGAAAAGGCCGGCGAGGCTGGCCGTGGCTTCTCCGTGGTGGCCACGGAAATCCGCCGCCTGGCCGACCAGACTTCGGTGTCGACCTGGGATATCGAGCAGATGCTGAAGGAAATGCAGTCGGCTGTTTCGGCCAGCGTGATGGGCATGGACAAGTTCTCGGAAGAGATCCGCCGCAGCGTAGGCGAGGTGCGCCAGGTGACCGACCAGCTGTCGGGCGTGATGGACCAGGTGCAGAAGCTGGCGCCGCAATTCGACGCCGTGCTGCAAGGCATGCAGGCGCAGGCTGTGGGCGCGCAGCAGATCACCGAGACCATGATGCAGCTTAACGACGCCACCCAGCAGACGGTCGAGTCGCTGAAGGCAACCAGCGAGGCAGTGCACCAGCTGCAATACGCGGCGGGCGACCTGCAATCGAGCGTCTCCACTTTCGCCGTGAACGCATGAAAGTCCTGGTCTTCCACATTGGTGCCGACCGCTACGGCCTGCCGTTGCGGCAGGTGCGGCGTGTGTTGCCCTTGCTGGAACTGAAGGGCATTCCGCTGGCGCCGGACAGTGTGGCAGGCTTGCTGAACCTGCACGGCGATCCCATGCCGGTGATCGACCTGTCGCGTATCAGCGGCGGCCCACCGTCGCGCAAGCATTTCGACACGCGCATCGTGGTGGCCGATTACACGTCGCCCGAAGGTGCAGTGCATGCGCTGGGGCTGATGGCCGAGCGCGTGCAGGGCGTGCAGGATGTCGCGCCGCAAGACCTGGCGCCAAGCGGCGTGCAGGCTGCGCCCTTCCTGGGCCGGGTGGCTGGCGATGCGAAAGGCATGGTGCAGCTGGTCGAAGTCAATCAGCTGCTGCCGGCCGAATTGCGGGCGCGCCTGTTCCCGGCGGAGGCTGCAGCGGGATGAATGTACTCTCCACATTGCGCCGCCTGACCGGCATGAACCTGGCCCGCAGCACGGTCGAACAGGCAGTGAAGCGGCGCATGGAGGCAACTGGCGAGACCGTCCGCAAGGCGTATGCCGATGCACTCGATGAGGCGGAGCTGCGCGAGCTGCTGGAGCTGGTGGTGGTGCCGGAGTCCTGGCTGTTCCGCGACCCGCAAGCATTTGCAGCGGCAGTGGCTTGTGTCCGTCAACGCCTGGCCGCGGGCGCCAAAATCGTGCGCATCCTTTCCGTGCCCTGCGCCGGCGGTGAAGAACCCTATTCCATGGCGATGGCCCTGTTCGATGCCGGGGTGAAGCCGCAATCGTTCGTGATCGATGCCGTGGACATCAGCGCGGCCTGCATCGCCCGCGCCGAAGCGGGAGTATTCGGGCGCAACGCTTTTCGCGGGCAGGAACTCTCGTTCCGCGACCGCTATTTCACCCGGTCCGGCAACGACGAGCTGTATCGCATCAACGATGCGCTGCGGTCGCGCATCCGCTTCGGCCAGGGCAGCATCCTCGAAGGCGACCTTGGCACGGCACGGCAGTACGACGTGATCTTTTGCCGCAACCTGCTGATCTATTTCGACGAAACGACAACGGCCGCCGCCATCGAACGCCTGTCGGCGCACCTGGCCAACGACGGCATGATCCTGGCGGGATACGCGGAAGTGCCATCCTTCGTCCGCCACGGCTTTTCGCCGCTGCCGCACCGGCAGGCCTTCGCCCTGCGCAAGGACATCAAGCGCCCCGGCGCCCCGGCCCGCGCCGCCCTGCCCGCCAACGCCTCCTTGCCGGGCAGCGCCGGCCCTGCGCCCCGCCCCGCCGTCGCGCCTGCCCCGCCGCCGGTATTGCCCACGGTTGCCCACGTCCGCCGCGGCACCGCCGCCCAGCCAGGAGGCGCGCCGAGGTCGCCTCATGCCAGCCGCACCAGCACCGGCACTGTCGCAACGCCGCCGATGGCCGCCGCCGGCGACGACACCCTGCTCGCCCATGCGCGCCAGCTGGCCGACGCCGGCAAGCTGGGGGAAGCCGATTCCGCCTGCCGCGAATTCCTCGCCCAGCAGCCCGAATCTGCCGAAGCATATTTCATCCTCGGCCTGCTGGCCGAAGCCGCCGGCAAGCCCGCCGATGCCGAAGCGCAGTTGAAGCGCTGCCTCTACCTGCAGCCAGACCATTACGAAGCCCTGTGCCACCTGGCCCTGCTGCAAGAACAAGGCGGCAACAACAGCGCCGCCGCCACGCTGAAAGCACGCGCTGCACGCGCGTTCCAGCGCCAGCAGCCACAGTGATAGCCGACGAAAACGATGACTGATCAAACACACATACTGGACGCCTGCTGGAGCCGGATCGGGGTTGCCGGCGACCATAGCTGCGAAATCCTCGACAAGGCTGTCCACTGCCGCAACTGCGAGGTGTACGCCGATGCCGCCGTGAGCAACCTGCAGCGTCCCGTCGATCCCGGCTATCTGCGGGAATGGGCCGAGCACTTCCGGGCGCCACAGGAACGTGGCGAGCAGCACGACAGCTCCTGTGTCGCGTTTCGCATCGGTCGCGAATGGCTTGCCTTGCCGACCAATATGTTCCAGCAGATCGCGCCGAAAGCCATTCCGCACCGTCTGCCGCACCGCACTGCGCGCGGACTGCGCGGCGTCGTCAATGCCGGCGGCAAGCTGTATCCCTGCATCTCCCTGGCCGACCTGCTGGGCATCGACGAAGCCGGCGGCGAAGCAGCCAGCGGCCGCCATACTTTCGCCCGCATGCTGCTGGTGCAGTGGGAGGGCCAGTCCTATGCGCTGCCGGTGGCGGAACTGCACGGCATCATCCGCTACGCCGCCAGCGAGCTCAAAGCGCCGGCCGCCACCATCAACAAAGGCATTGAGCGTTACCTGGCCGGCGTGCTGGCGCACCAGGACATGCAGGTCGGCTGCCTGGACGACAGCCTGCTGGGCTACCAACTCGCGAGGACCCTGCGATGACCGACAAGAAGGACGACCTGAGCCAGTTCTCCATGCTGGACCTGTTCCGCATGGAAGCCGACAGCCAGACGCAGATCCTGACGGACGGCCTGCTGGCCTTCGAGCGCCGCAGCGATCCGGGCTCCGTTGAATCCATGATGCGGGCGGCGCATTCGATCAAGGGCGCCGCTTCCATCGTCGGGCTGGAGATGATCGTGCAGCTGGCGCACGGCATGGAAGACGCATTCATCGCCGCCCAGGCAGGCAAGCTGAAACTCACGCCGAACCGGGTTGACGCCCTGCTGGCGGCGGTCGACCTGATCGTGCAGTGCTCGCGCGTCAATGGCGACCTGGATGGCTGGCTGGCGGCGAATGGCGCGCAGGTCAGCAAGACCATGAATGATGTGCAGGGGATTGCCTTCCTTCCCGAGCCGGTCGAGCTGCCGCCTGTCCTGCCGCCGGCGGCACCAGCGCCTGAGATCCGGCCGGAGATCCCGGTTGCGGAGCTCGCGGCCGACGGCATGGCGGAACAGCCGGTACCAGGCCGCGCCCTGCCGCCGATGAAAACCGCGCAAAACTTCGACCGCCTGCTTGCATTGGCCAGCGAAGCCCGCATCAACGCCCACCAGCTGCATCCCCTGATCCAGGGCATGCAGCGCCACAAGCGCAACCAGGCCGCCCTGTTCGCGGTGCTGGAAGACGTGATGGAGGCCGCGTCGCGCACCAGCGACCCGGCGCTGAAGGAAAAAGCCCTGCTGGCTATCCAGAAAAGCCAGCCGCTCAAGCAATTCATGCTGGAGCACATCACCGACATCGAGAACTACGAACGCCGCCTGCTGACGGGTTCCGAAAACATGGTCGACGAGGTGCTTTCGCTGCGCATGCGCCCTTTCCGCGACGGCATCCAGCATTTCCCGCGCATGGTGCGCGACCTGGCCCGCACCCTGGGCAAGGACGTGGTGCTGCAGGTGGAAGGCGAAGACACGCTGGTCGACCGCGATATCCTGCAGCGCATCGAAAGTCCGCTCAACCACATGCTGCGCAACGCCATCGACCACGGCATGGAAACCACGCAAGAACGGCTTGCAGCGGGCAAGCCGGCGACCGGCACCATAGTGATGGAAGCGCGCCACCGCGCCGGCATGCTGAATATCGAGATCAGCGACGACGGGCGCGGCGTTGATCCGGAAAAGATCCGCCGCACCGTCATCGAGCGCAAGATGGCCACCGAGCAGATGGTGGCCGCCATGTCGCAGGCGGAGCTGCTGGAATTCCTGTTCCTGCCCGCGTTCAGCCTGAAAGGCGGCATTACCGAGATTTCCGGCCGCGGCGTCGGCCTGGACATCGTGCACGACACGATCCGCCAGCAAAACGGCACCGTGCGCATCGAATCCGAATTGGGCAAAGGCTTCCGCACTTCGATCACGCTGCCGCTCACGCAATCGATCGTGCGCGCACTGGTGGTGGACGTCAAAGGCGAGGCCTATGCAGTGCCCATCGTCAAGGTGGAGCGCGTCCTGATGGTGCCGCAAAGCGCCGTGCACACGCTGGAGAACAAGCAGTTCTTCGACCACGGCGGCGAGCACCTTGGCCTGGTGGCGGCCGCCCAGGTGCTGGAACTGGGCGACATGGAGCATGCCGATGAAATGCCGGTGGTCGTCATCGGCGGCAACGCGCGCCGCTACGCCCTGGTGGTGGACAAGATCCGCGGTGAGGAAAGCCTGGCGGTGCAGGCCATCGACCCGATTTTCGGCAAGATGCGCGACATTTCGGCAGCCGCCCTGCTGGACGATGGCGAGCCGGTACTGATCCTGGACGTGCCCGACCTGTTGCTTTCGGTCGAAAAGCTGCTGGAAGAAGGCAGCCTGCATCAACTGACGCGCGCAGACCACGCGGGACGGCGTAGAATGAAACGCATCCTTGTCGTGGACGATTCGCTGACAGTGCGCGAAATGGAGCGTAAATTGCTCGTCGGGCGCGGTTTTGACGTGGACATTGCCGTTGACGGCATCGATGGCTGGAACGTGGTGCGCAGCGGCGACTACGACCTGGTCATCACCGATGTCGACATGCCGCGCATGGATGGCATCGAACTGGTCACCCTGATCAAGAAAGACCTGCACTTGCACAAACTGCCCGTGATGATCGTTTCGTACAAGGACCGGCCGGAAGACCGCGCACGCGGCCTGGCTGCGGGGGCGGACTATTACCTGACCAAGGGAAGCTTCCACGACGAGACGCTGCTCGATGCGGTGTCCGACCTGATAGGCGAAGCATACCGATGAGGATAGGCATTGCCAACGACGTTCCGATGGCGGCTGAAGCGCTGCGGCGCGTGGTCGCCAGTACGCAGGAGCACCAGGTGGCATGGATCGCCCGCACCGGACTGGAAGCGGTGCAGAAATGCGTTACCGACCGTCCCGACCTGGTCCTGATGGACCTGAATATGCCGGAGCTGGACGGAGTCGAAGCGACCCGCCGCATCATGGAGGAAAGCCCCTGCGCCATCCTGGTGGTGACCGGACGGCCGCAGGACAATGTCAACCAGGTGTTTCGCGCGCTGGGCGCCGGAGCACTCGACGTGACGGCGACACCTGTGCTGCAGGGGAAAGCTGGCGGGGACGCCGAGCTGCTGCACAAGATCAAGACCATGGACAAGTTGATCCGCCACAGCGGCGGCAACCAATCCATGCAGCCGCGCCGCAACGCAGCGTTGCCCGAGCCGCGCGAGGCGGCGCTCGACACCCTGGTGGCGATCGGCGCCTCGACTGGCGGCCCGCTGGCCATTGCGCGCATCCTCGCCGGCTGGACGCCGCCGCCCAATTGCGCCGTCGTCGTGGTACAACACATCGACGAAAACTTCGCCGACCATTTTGCAAAATGGCTGTCGGAACAGCTGGCGGTCCCGGTGCGAGCAATAGAAAACCGCACGCCCCTGCAGGGGGGGATCGTCATGGTCGCAAAAAGTAACGACCATCTGGTACTGGATGAAAAACACCAACTGGGTTACGATGCCAACCCGAAGGATTACGCATACCGGCCCTCCGTCGACGTGTTTTTCAACTGCGTGGCACAGCACTGGAAAGGTGACGCAGTCGGCGTGCTGCTGACCGGCATGGGGCGCGATGGCGCCGAAGGCATGCTGGCATTGCGCCGCGCGGGCAAGAACACCATTGCCCAGGACCAGGCCAGTTGCGCGGTATATGGCATGCCGCGCGCCGCGATCGAACTGGATGCGGCGCAAACCATCCTGCCTCTTGATAAGATCGGCCCATTCCTGCGAAGCTCGATCGGAGGCAAACTGATTTAAAGGAAAGCGATGCCGGACGTACTCACCTTGAACCTGGAAAACGAACCAAGCCTGACCCACTTCAAGGTGCGCGTGCTGCTGGTCGACGACCAGTTGATCATTGCGGAAGCGGTGCGGCGCATGCTGGCCGACCAGGAAGATATCGAGTTCCACTTCACCACCGACGCGCGCGAGGCGATTTCCGTCGCCAACTCGCTGCAGCCGACTGTGATCCTGCAGGACCTGGTGATGCCGGAAGTGGACGGCTTTGAGCTGATCCGCCGCTTCCGCGCCGAGGAGATGCTGGCGCATGTGCCGATCATCGTGCTGTCCGCGCGCGAAGACCCCAAACTGAAAGCGCACGGCTTTGCCGTCGGCGCCAACGACTACCTGGTCAAGCTGCCCGACAAGCTGGAATTGCTGGCCCGCGTGCGCCACCATTCAAACGCTCACATCCACCGCCTGCAGCGCGACCAGGCATTCCGCTTCCTGCGCGAGAGCCAGCAGAAACTGGCGGCAGCCAACGTGGAGTTGCAGAAGCTGGCGGCGCTCGATCCGCTGACCGGCATTTCCAACCGCCGCCGTTTCGATGAAACCCTGGTGCTGGAATGGCAGCGGGGGAAGCGCGACAAGACTCCCTTGTCGCTGCTGATGGTGGATGTCGACCACTTCAAGCAATACAACGACACCTACGGCCACCCGGCCGGCGACCTGGTGTTGAAAAAGGTGGCCGCCGTGATGACCGAGAACCTGAAGCGGCCGGCCGACCTGGTGACCCGTTACGGCGGCGAGGAATTCGCCATCATCCTGCCGGAAACCGACAATGCCGGCGCCATGAATGTCGCCCAGTCCTGCCTGCGCCAGCTGGAAAAGCTGGAGATCGAAAACGTCAACGCCGCGCCTTACGGCGTGCTGACCATGTCGATCGGCGTGCGAACCGTCGTACCAACCAAGCAATCGTCGTGGAGCGAGCTGGTGTCGGCAGCCGACCGCGCGCTCTACGCCGCCAAGGCCGGCGGCCGCAACCGCGTCGTCAACGCAGAATGAACAATTAAATGAATACTGGCTCGGGTTCGAGCGTTACGCCGTAGCGCGCCGAGACGTCGGCCTGGATGGCGGCAGCCAGGGCTTGCACTTCGGCGCCGGTAGCGCCGCCGTTGTTGACCAGGACCAGGGCCTGTTTCGGATATACGCCGGCCGAGCCCAGCGTCTTGCCTTTCCAGCCGCATTGGTCGATCAGCCAACCCGCAGCGAGCTTTTCACTGCCGTCCGGCTGGCGGTGATGCACCAGGGCCGGGAATTTTTCCAGCAATGCGGCGCAGTGCTCGGCGCTGACCACGGGATTCTTGAAGAAACTGCCGGCATTGCCGATTTGCGCCGGGTCGGGCAGCTTGCGGCGGCGGATGGCGATCACGGTATCGGCGACTTGCTGCGGCGTCGGCGCGGCAATACCCTGCTCCGCCACAGCATTGGCCAGTTCGGCGTAGCGCAAATTCGGCTGCCAGGCGCGCGGCAAGGCAAAGCTCACGTCCAGGATGATCAGCTCGCGGCCTTCGTGCTTGAACACGCTGTCGCGGTAGGCAAAGCGGCAGTCGGCGCCGTCCATCACCCGCACTTCGCCGCTGGCCGGGTCAAAGGCGGTCAGCGACAGGAAATAATCCTTGGTTTCCGCCCCATACGCCCCAACATTCTGGATCGGAGCCGCACCTACGGTGCCCGGGATCAGCGACAGGTTTTCCAGCCCGCCGACGCCCTGCGCCAGGGTCCATTGCACGAAATCGTGCCAGGTTTCGCCGGCTGCGGCGCGAACGTGGTGGTGGGTCGGGGTGCCGGCCAGGATTTCGCGGCCTTCCAGGGCGATGTGCAGCACCAGGCCCGGGAAATCGCGCGTCAGCAGCAGGTTGCTGCCGCCGCCCAGCACCAGGCGCGGCATGGCGGCCAGTTGCGGATCGGCCAGGGCGGCGCGCAGCAGCTCCAGCGATGTCACGCGCAGGTAATGTTTGGCGCGTACATCAATACCAAACGTATTTAAATGCTTCAGTGGGTATTCGTGCTGGAGAAAATCTGGGAAAGGCATGGGTAGATCAAGTTTTTGCTCGATTATAGTGCAATTATGACAAAAACGACCGAGCGTTCGCTTGTTTGTCCGTTAAAATGTCGCTTCTTTTGAATCCGCCCCCTGGGCGGGTGCTTCATTGTAAAGGAAAGAATATGCCATCGTTTGACGTAGTATCCGAAGCGGACATGATCGAGGTGCGCAACGCCGTCGACCAGAGCAAC
>Ga0209050_1004140_pt1 | contig 10054 bp, 7 predicted proteins | sample Araplavi_mTSA_r2_FD_184276 | JGI IMG/M metagenome (GOLD analysis project Ga0209050, IMG submission 184276) | Arabidopsis root microbial communities from North Carolina, USA - plate scrape MF_Cvi_mTSA_r2 (SPAdes) (version 2) | ecosystem: Host-associated > Plants > Roots > Endosphere | place: USA...
CTTCCCGATGACGCGTTGATCGCGCGCCATGGCCATTAGCCCGAACGGAGCGAGCTTGACGGCTTTAGAGAGAACACTCGCCTCCTTCATTGCCTTGCTCGTTACCGCCTTGATGCTGGCTACGCTACTACGCGCCCCGAGTGAACCTGTCGCGCCGCAACTCGGTTCGGCCACAATGATGGTGTGGATCGCGGCTCTGCACGCAATGTCATCGTGCACACGTTGCGGGAACGCGGATGTTACCGGTCAACCGCGTCGCGATAACGTATTCGGCATGGAGTGCAGGATGACTTAGCCTCCGAACGCCGCCTGCATCGCCGCCGCGTCCGGCCGTTCGATCACGCCGTGCTCGGTCACGATGGCGTCGATCAGTTCGTGCGGGGTCACGTCGAACACGGGGTTCCAGGCGCCGATCTCGTCCGCCGCGGTGCGCACGCCGCCGACGGCGAACAGTTCGCCGGGGTCGCGCTCCTCGATGTGGATGGCGTCGCCCGACGGGGTTTCCATGTCGACCGTGGACGACGGCGCGACGACCATGAACTTCAGGCCGTGGTGGCGCGCGGCGATGGCGAGCTGGTAGGTGCCGATCTTGTTGGCCGTGTCGCCGTTGGCGCAGATGCGGTCGGCGCCGACGATGACCCACTGCACGTCGCCGGACTTCATCAGGTGGGAGGCGGCGGAGTCGGCGATCAGCGTGGGCGAAATGCCGTCCTGCTGGAGTTCCCACACTGTCAGGCGCGCCCCCTGCAGCCACGGCCGGGTTTCGCCGGCGAAGACCTTGTCGATGCGGCCTTCGGCGACACCGGCGCGGATCACGCCCAGCGCGGTGCCGAAGCCGGCAGTCGCCAGCGAACCGGTGTTGCAGTGGGTCAGCACGCCACTGCCCGGCGGAATCAATGCCGCGCCGAGCGCGCCCATGCGGCGGTTCGCGGCAAGGTCCTCGTCGGCGATGGCCTTTGCTTCGCGTTCCAGCACTTCGCGCCAGTCGGCGCCGGCGGCGGTCAGCACGCGACGCATGCGCGCCAGCGCCCAGGCCAGGTTCACGGCGGTGGGACGCGCGGCGTTCAAGCGCTGCATGGCCGGTTCGAGTTTCGCGGCCGCATCGCTTCCGCCGCTCGCTTCGACCGTGCGCGAGGCCAGCACCACGCCCCAGGCCGCGGCGATGCCGATAGCCGGCGCGCCGCGCACGGTGAGCGCGTGGATCGCTTCGGCGACGGCGTCGCTGTCGGCGCAGGTGACGTACTCGACCTCGAACGGCAGCTTGCGCTGATCCAGCAGTTCCAGGGCCTGCCCGGTCCAGCGGATCGGGCGGATGCGGTCGTAGCGGTCGAAATCGATGGCGTTGGTGTTCATGCGGCCAGTTTACAGGCCGCAGGTTTCAGGTCGGGAAACGGGCGCTGCCGGCCCCGTTTCCCGCCGGTGAATCACTGCACCTGGAAGTCCGCCCGGCAGCCGTTGCTGACCCAGATGCCGTTGCGGTCCCAACCCCAGCTGCGGCCTTCGATGCACGCGGCCTTCGACGCCTGGCGCACCATGCGCGCGTCGCGGCGGATGGTGACGTTGCAGCGGCGCTGGCGGTTGTCGTCGGAGCCGCAGTACAGCGACTGCACGGGACCGCCACCGCCATTACCGCCGCCCCAGCCACCGCCGTGGCCACCGCCATTGCCACCACCCCAGCCACCGCCGTTGTTCGTGGCGAATTCCGCGCGGCAGCCATTGTTCACCCACACGAAGCCGCGACCGACGCCCCAGCTGCGCCCTTCGACACAGGCCGACTTGGAGTACTGCCGAACCAGCGTCGCGCCGCGACCGTCGATGGCGCATTGCTGGTAGCGGTTGTCGTTGGAATCGCAGCGGACGGTGCGGCCATCGCCACCATTGCCACCGCCATTCCATCCGCCGCCGCCGCCCCAACCGTTGCCGCCGCCCAGCGCGAACTCCGCACGGCATCCGTTGTTGACCCACACGCCGTTGCGGTCGTAACCCCAGCTGCGGCCTTCGATGCAGGACGCTTTCGACACCTGCCGCAGCAGGCGCACGCCGCCGCGCGTGTCGGCGTCGCAGTGGCGCAGGCGGCTGTCGTTGGAATCGCAACGGACGGTCCGATCCGAGCCATAGCGGCCGGCATCGACCTGCGCCTGGACGGATTGCGTCCACAGCGCACCGGCCGCGATGACGGACAAGAAACCAAACGCCTTGAGCGATTGCGCGATCATCGGAGCTCCCCTGCGTGCGATGAGAATTGTTCTCAGACTAACGAGGGAAACTTAACGGGGGCCGCACGAAAGCGGGCCCGCTCGAGGCGGTTCAGCCGCCGGATTGCTGCGGCTTCTGATGGATCTCGAACTCCGCCCGGCAACCGCCTTCGACCCAGATGCCGTTGTCGTCCACGCCCCATGTGCGGCCTTCGACGCAGGCCGCGCGGGAAAGCTGCTTGAAGACCCGCACGCCGCCCTTGGTGTCGATCGGGCAATGGCGCGGTCGCTTTTCGACGGAGTCGCAGCGCACGATCTGTCGCGGCGTCTCGTTGGCGACGTCGACCATCATGCGGAACTCCGCGCGGCAGCCGCCCGAGACCCACACGCCGCGCGCATCTGCCCCCCAGTTCTGGCCGCGCATGCAGGGGTTCTTCGAAAGCTGGCGGACCAGTTCGACGCCGGCGCGCGTTTCCGACGGACAGTGCGTCCACCGATTGCCCTTGGATTCGCAACGCATGACGCGCGAACCGCTACCGCTGCCTACGCTGCCGCCATAACCCAGGACGAAGTCCGCACGGCAGCCGTCCTTGACCCAGACGCCGGAGGAACTGACACCCCAGGTCTTGTTCTCGTCGCAGTCCGTGCGCGAGAGCGTGCGCAGCAACCGCACGCCGCCGCGGATGTCGGCCGGGCAGATGTTGTTCTCACCATCCTTGGATTCGCAACGCAGGATGCGATCGCCGTAGAAGCGGCCACCTTCGTCCTGCGCCCATGCGTCAGGCGCAATCACCGCACATGCCGCAAGCAACGTCGAGACTGCCAAGCCGCGCATCATGCACCCCTGTCTTCCAGACGCCACTGTATAGCGTTCGCGCGTAAACGGGCATCAAGACGCGAGGGAAACGCGAAACCGGGACGTCAGGCACGCGCGAAATCGAAGGCCAGCACATCGGCGATGCGGCCGGTCCCGAGCATCGCCATCATGAGCCGGTCCATGCCCAGCGCGACGCCGGCGCATGCGGGGAACCCCGCCGAGAGCGCGTGCAGGAGGCGCTCGTCGCGCGGCGGTTCGATATCGCCACGGCCGTGCCGCACCTGGCGGTCGCGGTCGAAGCGCGCGCCCTGCTCGGCCGCGTCGGCCAGTTCGTGGTAGCCGTTGGCCAGCTCGAGCGGGCCGAGGTACAGCTCGAAACGTTCGGCCACCGCCGGCTCGCCGTCGCGGATGCGCGCCAGTGCGCATTGCGAAGCGGGGTAGTCGTAAACGGCGAGAAGTTCGTCCGCGCCGAAGGAAGGCTGAAGGCGATGCGTCATCAGCAGGTCGAGCCAGTCGTCGCGCGTCAGGCCGGCGGGGTCGATCACGACATCGCCCAGCGCGGCGCGCAGCTGTCCGTCGCTCGCGGTCGCCACATCGAGGTCCAGGCGTTCGCGATACAGATCGTGGTATGCGATGCGCGACAGCGTCGCGGTCCGCCCGACCAGTGCCAGCGCGGCCTGCACCAGCGCGGCGGTTTCGTCGATCAACCGCGAGTGGTCCCAGCCGAGGCGATACCACTCCAGCATCGTGAATTCCGGGTTGTGCCGCCCGCCCGCCTCGCCGTCGCGGAACACGCGCCCGAGTTCGTAGCAATCGCCGAAGCCCGCCGCCAGCAGGCGCTTCAACGGATACTCTGGCGACGTGCGCAGCCAGCGCGTGCGTGGCGCGCCGTCGGTGCGGCCGCTGAATTCCAGGTGGAACGAGGCGATGTTCGGATCGGTGTTGCCGGCCATCGACATCACCGGCGTTTCCACCTCTACCACGCCACGTTCGGCGAAGAACGCGCGCACCGCCGCGTTGAGTCGCGCGCGCAGGCGCAATGCATCGAACGATGCCGACGGTTGCCAGTCGCTCATCCGTCAGCCTCCGTGCTGCGCGAGGAACGCCAGCAATCGCGCCTCGTCCCAGATCTCGACGCCCAGCTCGGTCGCCTTGTCGAGCTTGGAACCGGCGGCTTCGCCTGCGACGACGAAGCTGGTCTTCTTCGACACGCTGCCGGCGACCTTGGCGCCCAGCGCCTCGAGCTTCGCCTTGGCTTCGTCGCGACCCATCGCGGTGAGCGTTCCGGTGAGCACGGCGGTCTGGCCATCGAGTACGCCGCTCGCTGCGGTGTCTCCAGCCGGCGTCAGCGATTGCAGCATCGCCAGCGATTCGCCGCCGCGATTGAGCAGACGCGCGTGTTCCTCGTCCTCCAGCCATTGCGCAAGCGCGATGGCCGTTTCGTTCGGCAAGCCTGCCGTGACGAAGTTGTGCTGCGGCGCGTCGAGCAGCGCCTGCACGTTCGGGAACGCGGTGGCCAGTTGTTCGGCGCGGATCTTCGTGACCTTCGGAATTTCCAGGTCGACCAGCATCGTCGCGAAATCCAGTCCGTCGCGCAGCTTCGCGCTCGGCGCATGCGTGTCGGTGATGTTCACGCCGCGCGCGAGCAGGTCGTCGATCACCTGCTGGTTGCCCGGCTGATCGAAGAAATGACCGATGGCACGCGCCACTTCGCCGCCGACGTCGGGCACGCGCTTGAACAGCGGCCACGGCAGGCGACGGATCAGATCGATGTCGCCGAACCAGTTCGCCAGCGCCTTCGCCGTGCTCTCGCCGACGTGCTGGATGCCCAGCGCGTAGAGGAAACGTTCCAGCGTGGTGTTGCGGCTGTGGTCGATCGCGGCGATGAGGTTCTCGGCCCACTTCGTCGCGACCTTGCCGGCCTTTGCCGTCTCCGGTGTCGTGCCGTCGCGCTCGTCGGCGCGGCGCTTCATTTCCAGCAGGTCGTCGAGTTCGAGTTTGTAGAGATCGGCGACCGACTTCAGATAGTCCAGGTCGGAAAGATCCTCGATGAAACGCTCGCCCAGGCCTTCGATGTCCATGGCACGGCGCGATGCGAAATGGCGGATCGCTTCCTTGCGCTGCGCGGCGCAGGTGAGTTCGCCCGAGCATCGCCACACCGCCTCGCCTTCCTCGCGCACGATGTCCGAACCGCACACCGGGCACTGCGTCGGCATCTGCCATTCCGGCGCGTGCGGGTCGCGGTATTCGGGCACGACGCGGACGATTTCGGGAATCACGTCGCCGGCGCGGCGCACGATCACCGTATCGCCGATGCGCACGTCCAGTCGCGCGATCTGGTCGGCGTTATGCAACGTCGCGTTGGTCACGACCACGCCCGCGACCTGCACGGGTTTCAGGCGCGCGACCGGCGTCGCCGCACCGGTGCGTCCGATCTGGATGTCGATGCCTTCCAGCACCGTGGATTGTTCCTGTGCCGGGAACTTGTGCGCGATGGCCCAGCGCGGCGCGCGCGAGACGAAGCCCATTTCGCGCTGGCCTTCGTAGTCGTCCAGCTTGTAGACGACGCCGTCGATGTCGAACGGCAGCGATTCGCGCTGCTTGCCGATGCCGCTGTAGTAACCCAGCAGGCCTTCGGCACCGGCGACCACTTCGTTGAGCGCGCTTACCGGAAAGCCCCAGTCGCGCAGCTTCGCCAGCGTCTGCGAATGCGTCGGCGGCAGTTCCGCACCTTCGACGACGCCGACCGCGTACGCGTAGAACGCGAGCGGACGCTGCGCGGTCACGCGCGGATCGAGTTGGCGCAACGAACCGGCCGCGCCGTTGCGCGGATTGGCGAGCACCTTTCCGCCCTCCTTCACCGCGCGTTCGTTGTAGGCCTTGAACGCGGCCAGCGGCATGTAGACCTCGCCGCGCACTTCCAGCACGGCGGGCCAGCCCTTGCCGCGCATCTGCAGCGGAATCGCCTTGATGGTGCGCAGGTTCGCGGTGACGTCCTCGCCGGTCGCGCCGTCGCCGCGCGTGGCTCCCTGCACGAAGCGGCCATCCTCGTAGCGCAGGCTGATCGCCAGGCCGTCGAGCTTGGGTTCGACCGAGAACTTCGGCGCGCGCCGGCCGAGTTTTTCCTCGATGCGGCGTTCGAAATCGGCGACTTCCTCGTCGGTGAACGCATTGCCCAGCGACAGCATCGGAATCGCATGGCGCACTTCGGCAAAGGTGCCGCTGGGCGCGATGCCGACGCGCTGCGTGGGCGAATCGGGCGTGACGAGTTCGGGGTGTTCGGCTTCCAGCGACTGCAGTTCGCGCAGGAGCGCGTCGAACTCGGCGTCCGGAATCGAAGGATCGTCGAGGACGTAGTACCGGTAGTTGGCGTCGTCGATGCGCTGGCGCAGTTCGCCGATGCGTTGCGCGGAAGGGGAAGGCTTGGCCACGTGCGTTCCTGGGGTCGTCGCGATGTCGCCGTCGCGCGGCGGGGCGCGGGTATTCTGCGGGCGCAGGCGTGATGGCGGAAGCGTCCGGCATCGCCCACTACACGCCTGCTTCACGGAACTCTTTTCTTTTGTAGCCCGGGTAAGCGGAGCGCACCCGGGTTGAGCGCGACAGGTCCCGGGTGCGCTTCGCTTACCCGGGCTACGAAACCTGTCCGTAACGCTTCAATCGCTCTTCCAGCGAACCGGCATGCAGCTCGAAGAGGTGGTTGTCAAAGTCGTGGAAGTACAGCGATTCGCCTTCGCCTTCCACCCTCGGCCTCGGAGGACGGATCTCGACCCCCAAGTCCTCCAGCTTCGCGCGGTAGACCGGCAGCGCTTCAGTGGCGACCTCGAAGGCGATGTGCTGGTACGAGCGCTCCGAAGGCGGCTCGCCCTGCATCGCGGCCAGCCAGGTCCCGCCCAGCACGAAAAACTTCTCGCGGGACAGGGAGAACGTCCGTTCGCCGCTGTCGTAAACCTCGCGTGCACCGAGGCCATCGCAAAGCAGCCTCGCCATGCGGTCGAGATCCTTCACCACGAACGTGATGTGGCTGATCCCGCGAATCGGATCCACGATGTCGTCGGTCACCACCGCGCCGGCTTCGTCAGCGGCGGCGCTTCGCGCTGGCGGTCGTAGGCACGCAGTTCGTCGCGGATATGGGCGATGCGCTGGCGGCCGAGCGCGTTGCGCTGTTCGTCCAGCACCACGCCGTCGAGCAGTTCGGCCATGCGCTGCGCGGTGGGCAGCATGGTTTCCCACGCGTCCAGCGCGTTCACCGGCGCGGGCAACGTGAGGAAGAACGCGATGGCCGGCGTTTCCATCGACTGGATGTTGGCCATGTCGAAGCTGCCCGGCTTCATGATGTTGGCGACGCTGAAGACCGGGCCGCGGTCGGGATGGTTCTCGACCAGGCGGTGGAACACGCCCATGTAGCCGTAGACCAGGCCGGCCTTCTCGGCGGCGACGACGATGTCCGGACCGTGCAGCTTCTGCCCGGCGCGCGCGGCCAGGTACAGGGTGACGATCTTGTCGAATTCTTCCGTGACACGGCGGCCAAGCTCGCTGTTGGCGCCGCCTTCGAGCGTGCGGTCGAACAGCTCCAGTTCGGCCTGCGCCGTGGACCCGCCGGCGGCGGCGCCCTGCGCGAGGTCGCGCTCGATCTGCTCGCCCAGCGTCGGCTCCTGGCGCGGTGCGCCGGCCGACGAGGACGACGGCTCACGCGGCACGCGCTTGCCCTGCCCCGGCTTGCGTGGGCGGCCAAAGAACACGATGGCGGCGACGAGGATCAGGCCCGCGATCAGGATGCCGATCCGCAGCAGGGTCACGTCGGACATCGGTTGGACTCCTTGACGATGAGGTTACGACGGAACAGGCGTCGCGATCAGGCCACGCCGGCCAGACGCGAGGCTTCGGCGAGGTCCACCGACACCAGGCGGCTGACGCCCGGCTCGCGCATGGTCACGCCGGACAGCTGGTGCGCCGCTTCCATCGTCGCCTTGTTATGGGTGACGAAGAGGAACTGTACCTGTTCACTCATCTCGCTGACCATCTGTGCGAGTCGCCCCACGTTGGCTTCGTCCAGCGGCGCGTCCACCTCGTCGAGCAGGCAGAACGGCGCGGGATTGAGCCGGAAGATCGCGAACACCAGCGCCACGGCGGTCATCGCCTTCTCGCCGCCGGAGAGCAGCGAGATGTTCGACACGCGCTTGCCCGGCGGGCGCGCCATGATCGACACGCCGGTGTCGAGCAGGTCCTCGCCGGTCAGTTCCAGGTAGGCGTGGCCGCCACCGAACAGGCGCGGATACAGCTCCTGCACGCCGCTGTTGACGCGGTCGAAGGTGTCCTTGAAGCGGCCGCGGGTTTCGCGGTCGATCTTGCGGATGGCTTCTTCCAGCGTTTCCAGCGCGGTGGTGAGGTCGGTGTTCTGCGCGTCGAGGTAGTCCTTGCGCTGTTCGGCCTCGGCGTGTTCGGCGATCGCGGCGAGGTTCACCGGCTCCAGGCGGCGCAGCTTGCCGTCCAGTTCGGACACCGTGCGCTCCCAGACCTGCGGGTTCATGTCCTCGGTGAGCGTGTTGACCACGTCCTCCAGCACGAAGCCGGCTTCAACGACGGCCGCGGCCAGCTGTTCGGCCTTGAGCACCAGCGCCTGCTGTTCCAGGCGGCGCTGGCCGATGGCTTCGCGCTGCTGGATGGCCTGGTCGTCGCGCTGGTGGCGGACCTGCTCGAAGCGGCGCAGGTCGTTGTCGATGCCGTCCAGCGTGGTGCGCGCAAGCGTCAGGTTCTGTTCGGTGATCACGCGCTGCTCGAGCGCGACCTGCCGCTGCTCTTCCAGCACCACGACCGGGTCGTCGCCTTCGGCCAGCTGCAGCGAGAGCTCTTCCAGTCGCGTGTCGAGCTGGCCGCGCTGGCCGCCCATGCGCGACAGCGCCTGCTCCAGCGCGGCGATCTGCGTGCGCTGCGATTCGAGCGTGAGCGCCAGCGCATGCGCGGTATCGCGCGATTCGCGGGCGATGTTGCGCGCCTGGTCGCGCGCGTCGGTCATCGAACGACGCTCGCCTTCCAGCGCCTGCCGCGTGTCTTCCAGTTCGCCCATGCGCACGACCGCCTCTTCCTGGCGATTGCGCGCCTCGCGGGCCTGGTCCTGTGCGGCTTCAAGATTCTGCGAGATCTGCGCCAGCTCGGCGTCGATCTTCTCGATGCGCGAACGGGCGTTGTCGAGACGTCCCTGCTGGCTCTGCAGCTGGCCGGCGAGCTCGGACACGCTGCGATGCGCCATGTACAACGTGCGCTGCGCATCCTCGCGCTGCTGTTCGGCGGCGAGCGTGCGATCGCGCAGCTGCACCAGCAGCGATTCGAGTTCCTTCTCGCGCGACAGCAGCGTTTCGATCTCGCCGCGCAGCGTCTGGATTTCGCGTTCGCGCAGCAGCGCACCCTGCTGGGCGGCGCCGGAGCGCAGCACGCGCACCCAGCCCGCGCCGAGGCGCTCACCCGTGCGGGTAATGACGGATTCGCCTTCGCCCAGTTGCGGCAGCAGCGTGCGCGCCTGCGTCAGGTCGTCGGCGGCATGCAGGCGGGCGAGGATGCGACGGATCGCGATCGGTCCGCGCACCTTCGAGGCGAGCGAGGTCGGCGCGAACTGCACGGCGTCGTTCTGCGGATCGACGAGCGCAAGACGCCCCTCGCCGAGTTCGCCGATGGCTTCCACCAGCGTTTCCGGCGATTCGACCAGCACGCCTTCGATCATCTGGCCGAGCGCGCTTTCCACCGCGTTTTCCCAGCCGGCGTCGACATCGAGCGCCTCGCCCACGCGCGTGGCCGAATCCAGCCCGCGCGCCTTGAGCCAACCCAGCGCGGCGCCCTGTTCCTGGCCCAGCGCGGCGTGCTGCAGCGTTTCCAGCGACGACAAACGGCCGCGCGCGGCCTGCGCCTGCTTGCGCGCTTCTGCCAGTTCGGACTGCGTGGAGCGCTGCTGCTCCTGCAGTTCGCCCAGCGTGCCCTTGCGCGTCTCCAGCTCCTCGCTGAGGCTGTCGATGGAGAACTTCTGCGTTTCGTGTTTTTCCTGCAGCTCCGC
>Ga0209050_1004141_pt1 | contig 10053 bp, 10 predicted proteins | sample Araplavi_mTSA_r2_FD_184276 | JGI IMG/M metagenome (GOLD analysis project Ga0209050, IMG submission 184276) | Arabidopsis root microbial communities from North Carolina, USA - plate scrape MF_Cvi_mTSA_r2 (SPAdes) (version 2) | ecosystem: Host-associated > Plants > Roots > Endosphere | place: USA...
GAAAACATGCGAGGGAAGGTTGGAACATGGGTCAATTCTCAATGGAAATATCAGGCCACGCCGGGTCAGTTCTCAGTGGCAATCAACATGTCAGTAGTTACAGCGGAATGCAGTTTTGCTTTTGCCAACGCAGATTTGGTGTCCCACGCGGCTCGATAGCCAGCTGGGATAGGTTTATTCATTAAAATCTGATGGCGTTCGATAAAATTGTGCGGGTTTTCTTCAAATAGTGAGGCTCGGTGTGCGATCATTTCGTCCCGTAATACGACTGAAAAGGGCCCATAGCCGGAGATCCCGTCACCGGATAGTGTTAGGCAAGCGAAGATGATCTTCTCCTGAAAATTAGGGTAAAGCGCACTTTCGTATGACGTACGGACCTTATCCCACTCGTTGTCTTCCGGGTCTCGGGATCCAGAGTGCACCTGAGCCTGAAAGCTTGTATAGTGGTTACGGTCACTGTGGGCGAGATCATCTACAACTTTTAAGCTGCGGGCAATGACTGCATGGGCATGATCGACGCTTTGCCCAAAATCGTCCAACTGTATAGTACAATTGCGAGCGGAAGCGGAAACATACGCTTGGCGGACTCTAACGGCCAAGGCGTCAACTTCGTCCTGCGACGATGCCAGCCGTACATTCGGGAAACCGCAGTCTCGACCACAAGCAGGGCAATCTTTTCGGTTCGCTGGAACGGGCGACGTGCATTGGCAAATCATTTCCGCCACTGACACGAATCCTTGAGTTATATGCAACGATAGGTTCATTAGACAGCCTAGACTGGGTTTGCAATAACTCGCGGAAATATCAGGCCAACTACAACTCGGAACTGCCATGAAAGTTCGGCATGTATCCCATTTGCCACGCCAATAGTCTCTTAGGCGTCTCTCAGATTGGCTTATTCCTCCTGAGGCCTAGCCGGGCGGCACAGGAGTTTCCAAACGGGGCTGATGGGAGAAGTAGGCATCGGAAGCAGCCGTCCGCCCTCGATCAAGCCACCTTCTGCGCAGCCAAGGAGACCTGTTATAGTCTGCCTCGATCTTCTCCTTGGGCACCTCTGCCCGCGTTGATCTGTACGACCCTAGCCCCCTTATGTCCCGACTGTCTCATCGACGCCAATTTGATCTTCAAACGTTGATCCAAGCGTAAGTCGCGTCACTTCATTCTCGGGCGTCTCCAAAACGGACTCAAGTTCATTTACCCGCAGCGAAACAATAAGCTTCAGGGGGTCGGCATGATCGACCTCTACGGTTCTCGACTTCAACGGTCCGAAGGCGATCTCAAAGCGTCGATGGTGTCCCTCGACCAGCGCGTGACGTTTGCCGGCAAAACTGATGGCCTTTTCGAGAAGCGCGGCGACATCCCCCAGGAGCGCCTCCCGCATTTCTTGAATGTCCCCGGGAGGCCCGTCCGGGCCATCGGGGTAAATACGCATTGCCTGAACATTCCGGCGAACCCAATCAGCCACCTTTGTCCGATCGTCAATGTTATCCTTCGGTCCAAGTGAAAGCGAACGAAGCAACCCTTCCGTTTCAGCGGTATTGTCGGTTGGCTGCGCTCCACTTGCCGCGATTTCGGCTATCACCTTCGCCCTCTGCTTTTCGATCTCCGCGATTTCGACCGTCAGCTCAGCAAGCTTTCGCTGCACATAAGCGCCTTCGACCCCGTCGGTGGAGAGCATTCCGAACGCTTGGTCTCGCACGTTAAGCTTCTTAGACAATTCGAGGTCAAGTGCCGCAAGGTTTGCTTCGAGCGATAGCCGTTCAAGATGATACGGGCTCCGCTCGCCGATAAGCGTTGATAGATCGAGTTCGCGGACGAAGCGTAAGAAGGCGGTTTCCAGATGCTGGAGTGGCCAAAATGATGCCCGGCACCCGACTTTTCGCCGGGAATTCTCGCAGCCTAGATACACACCTCCTTTTTGACCGGTACCCTTGTCGATAATCCTCATTTTGCCGCCGCAATATCCGCAGGTCGCAACACGGGAAAACAGGTTGATATTGTTCCTCCCCTTCCTGCCACTTCCCCGGTTCTTACGCGCCGTACGACCCGCTTCAACAAGAGTAAAGAGGTCCTCGGAGATGATACGAGGGTAATAGTCCTTAACGGGCTCGCCTTCGGGCTGGCGCTCGCCAGCTACAAGGCGGTGTGGCTGGAACTCACCAAGCACCGCCCTGTTTGTCAAAAGCTTGCTGACGAAGGATTCATGCCATCCGTTCCCATCTCCGAATGGCGGGACATTGGCATGGTTCAAGGCACGGGCAATTTGAAACGATCCCTTACCCGCTGACGCCTCAGCGTAGACCGAGCGAACGATGTCAACGCGATCGGGCAGCAGTTTGAATGACCTCCTGTCGTCATTGAGCTCCAACCAAGAGGGGCACATTCGGGTCAACTTCATATCGCTGATGCTTCGCCTCTTGTTTTCCCACGCTGCACCGACACGCATACTTTTAGTCTTGGACTCCTCGTGCGCGCGGCTCATGATCAGCACGGACTGGATAATGTCGATGAAATCGGCATTGCCGGCACGATAAACGTGCCTGTCAGCAAGTGTGACGATATTCACGCCAGCCTGAAGAATCTGGAGGAAAAGCGCAGTAGCAGCTAAGGAACTTTGTCTGCTGATGCGATCTAAGGACTCGACCAAAAGGAACGAGCCACGGAGAATTTGCCCGTTCTTCACAAGATCAAGGAAGCGTCCAAGAGAACCGTCTTCGACATTCCGTCCGTGAAAGGCCGAGATGCCAATGTCCTCCAGTTTAAAGTCTTCTACGAGTTCCAGGTCAGCTTCGGTCGCGTATTTCCTAGACGCTTCTGTCTGTCTGCGTAAGCTATCGCCCCGCAGTTGGACTTCAGTGGACATTCGGATGTAGGAATAAGCCTTGGGCTTCATTGGGCACCTCTTCAGTGCCCAGGTAGGTCAATCGGCAGGTCATCTCAACGCGAGAACTGTGGACATGAAGGGAAGGCCGAACAGAAAAAATCGCCTGTTTGATCAACCCTAGGAATTTACGCCTTCTCGCGCAGTCGGCTCGTTTGATCCGCTAGTGTTTAATCCACCTTGCCAGCTGCATGTTGATCTTGCCCGGCCCGACCATGACCTGCACGTCGACCGGAACGCCTTCTATGCCCTGGAATGCAACCGTGCTGACACGCGCAACCATATCCACCCCGCCCCTAACACCATGTCCGGGACGTCAGCGATACACGCTTTCCGAGCCAGCAATTGCAATCTGGCATAGAAAAAAGAATAAAACAAGAACATTAATCGAACAGTTTCGCGCGCCCGCTGCAATCAGGTTGCAGGCGGTTGTATCGCGCGAACAAAGGCGAACCGTATGAGAAACGCCGGCTGCTCCGGCAGCCTGCATCAGGCGCGTTTGGCCTCGATTGCGTCCCAGAGGAGCCCGGCGACGTCAGCGCCGCCGAACTTTCTGACCTCGCGAATACCCGTCGGGGATGTGACGTTGATCTCGGTCATGTAGTCGCCGATGATATCGATACCGACGAAGATGAAGCCGCGCTCGCGCAAAGCGGGTCCTATCCGGGCGCAGATTTCCTTTTCGCGCGGGGTGATCTCCGTTGCTTCCGCACGGCCGCCGACATGCATGTTCGACCGGCTGTCATGTTCGGCGGGAACACGGTTGATCGCGCCGACCGGCTCGCCGTCCACCAGGAGGATGCGCTTGTCGCCCTTGCGCACGGCCGGCAGATAGGCCTGGGCGATATAGGGTTCGCCGCGATACATCTGGCCGAACATTTCGAGAAGCGAGGTGAAATTGCGGTCGTCGCGCGCGGAATGGAACACGCCGGCACCGCCATTGCCGTAAAGCGGCTTCAGGATGATATCGCCCATCTCTTCGCGGAAACGGGCGATTTCGCCCGGGTCGCGGCTGATCAGCGTTGCCGGCATGAGGTCGGCGAATTCGGTGACGAAGATCTTTTCCGGCGAGTTTCGCACCCAGGCCGGATCGTTGACGACAAGCGTCTTCGGGTGGATGCGCTCGAGCATATGCGTCGAGGTGATATAGCCCATGTCGAAAGGCGGATCCTGGCGCAGATGCACCACGTCCATCTCCGAGAGGTCGACGCGTTCCTTTTCGCCGAGCGTGAAATGATCGCCCTTGACGTCGCGCACCTGAAGCGGCTCGACGGCGGCAAAGATCCTGCCGTCGCGCATGGTCAGGCGGTCGGGCGTGTAATGAAAGAGCTCGAAGCCACGCGCCTGCGCTTCCAGCGCCATGGCGAAGGTGGAATCGCCGGCAATGTTGATGCCGGAGATATGGTCCATCTGGAACGCGACCTTGCGGATTTTCGCCATGACTTCAGCCCCCTAGGATTGGCCCGCCTGATGTAGGATGACAGGCCCCCAAAGGCAACTGCAATCAGGCCAATATCACGCGGAGATGCCGACCCGCCTCTTTGCCAGCAACAGGTTGCGCAGACGGAAAAGCATGGCAATCGGCTTCGGGAAAGGCCGGCGGATGAAGGCGACCTTCTTCAGATAGGTGTCGATACGCCAGGTGGCCCAGGTCCGGCCCTTGAAATAGGCGACGTCGCCCGCCGTCAGCGTGCGCTGCGTGCCGTCATCGGCCGTCACATGCACTTCGCCTTCGAGGATCACCACCGTTTCATCCCAGTGGAAATACCAGCGGAACTCGCCGGCCGTGCATTCCCACACGCCGGTCGTGGCGCAATCGTCTTCCGCCGTGGAATGGGAGGCGGCGCGTGCCTGCGGATCGCCGGCGAGCACCCATGTGGGCTCGATCGGCATCGGCTTCATCTCCAGAGAATGCGGGCAGGCGCCGATAAACGCCTTAACCTTCGGCCTCTCGGGCGTATCGGACTTGTATCGAAATGCGATAGCCGCTGCGGTCGCGGCGAGGACGTGCCAACTCATCTTTCCCCCGGAAGCTGTCAACTCCCGGGGACGTTAGCCGCAAACAGTAAGCCGGCTGTTCAGACCGGTGTTAGAATTTTAACGATCGGCCTGAATTTCCCGACAACCGCCTTCAGAGAACCGGTTCGGCCGGTGCGAGCTTTGCCTCGGCCGGAACGTTGCCCGGCAGGCGTTTGCCCGTATCGATCGAGAAGAAATGCAAGCGCTTGGCATCGATGGCGATGCGCATGTCCGGGGAGAGCGCAATCTCCGGAGAAACGGCGGCGGTGATCTGCTGGTCGCCGACGGTGCCGTGGATCAGGCGCTGGGCACCCAGTTCCTCGGTATATTCGAGGCGGAAGGGCAGAGCCTCTTCGTCCTCGCGGGCAATGCGCAGATCCTCGGCGCGCACGCCGATGGTGACGGCGCCGGACGTCGGCGCAAAACCGTTGAGGGCGATCATCGCCGGGCCAATCGCCAGCTTGTCGCCATACAGCTCGCCCTTGACGAGGTTCATGGCCGGCGAGCCGATGAAGCTTGCGACGAAGGTGGAGGCCGGCGCGTGGTAGACTTCCAGCGGCGCGCCGATCTGCTCGATCCTGCCGCCGTTCAGAACGACGAGCCGGTCGGCGAGCGTCATGGCTTCGAGTTGGTCGTGGGTAACGTAGATCGACGTGGTGCCGAGGCGACGCTGCAGGCGCTTGATCTCACCGCGCATGGAAACGCGCAGTTTCGCATCGAGGTTGGAAAGCGGCTCGTCGAACAGGAAGGCGGCCGGCTTGCGGACGATGGCGCGGCCCATGGCGACACGCTGGCGCTGACCGCCGGAAAGCGCGCGCGGCTTGCGTTCCAGATACTGGGTGATTTCCAGCATGCGGGCGGCTTCGGCAACGCGCGCGTCGATCTCCGCCTTCGGCGTGCCACGGTTTTTGAGGCCATAGGCGAGGTTGTTGTAGACGGTCATATGCGGATAGAGCGCATAGTTCTGGAAGACCATGGCAATGTCGCGGTCGGCCGGTTCAACCTCGTTGACCACCCTCGCGCCGATCTTCACCTCACCTTCGGAAATGGTTTCCAGGCCGGCGATCATACGCAGAAGCGTGGATTTGCCGCAGCCGGACGGGCCAACCAGCACGATGAACTCGCCATCGGCGATGTTCAGCCTGATATCGGTAACCGCACGCACGCCGCCGGTGTAAACCTTGCCGACGCTTTCGACATCGATGGAAGCCATTGTTATTTCTCCGTTTCAACCAGGCCTTTGACGAACAGGCGCTGCATGAAGATGATGACGAGGACGGGCGGCAGGCCCGCCAGGATGACGCCGGCCATCACCAGGTTCCATTGATTGTCGCCATCCAGCACGTTGGCGAGGCGTTTGATGCCCATGACGACGGTGTAATAATGCGGTTCGGTGGTGATCAGCATCGGCCAGAGGTATTGGTTCCAACCGTAGATGAACATGATGATGAAGAGCGCGGCGATATTGGTGCGCGACAGCGGCAAAAGAATATCGCGGAAGAATTTCATCGGACCGGCGCCATCGACGCGGGCCGCTTCCATCATCTCCTCCGGCACCGTCAGGAAGAACTGACGGAACAGGAAGGTCGCGGTCGCAGAGGCGATGACCGGAATGACGAGGCCGGAGTAGGAATTCAGCATGCCGAGATCGGCGACGACCTTGTAGGTCGGCAGAATGCGCACTTCCACCGGCAGCATCAGCGTCATGAAGATCAGCCAGAAGGCCGGCACCCGCAGCGGAAAGCGGAAATAGACGATCGCGAAGGCGGAGATGATCGAGATAGCGATCTTGCCGACTGCGATCATGATCGCCATCGCCAGGCTGTTTCCGAGCATAAGCAGGAAAGGCGGGGCACCGGCGGTCGATTCCCCGGTCCCGAGGAGATAGCCGTAATTCGCCGAAAACTGGTCGCCGGGCAGCAGCGGAACGATGCCGCTCATGAAGTCGGTCGGGCCATGGGTCGAGGCGATGAAGGCGAGATAGACCGGGAAGACCACCATCAGCACCCCGAGAATGAGGACCAGGTGGGTCAGGAAATTCAGGAAAGGGCGGTTCTCGACCATCGGTAAACCTCAATACTGCACTTTGCGCTCGATCCAGCGGAACTGGACGACGGTGAGGACAACCACGATCAGCATCAGGATGACCGACTGGGCGGCGGAGGGTCCGAGGTTCAGGCCGATGAAACCATCCGCATAGACCTTGTAGACAAGGATATTGGTTGACTGCGACGGCCCGCCGGACGTGGTGGCGTCGACGATGCCGAAGGTGTCGAACATCGCGTAGGTGATGTTGATCACCGCAAGGAAGAAGGTCGTCGGCGACAGCAGCGGGAAAACCACGGTCCAGAAACGCTTGAACGGGCCGGCGCCGTCGATGGCGGCGGCTTCGGACAGAGACTGCGGCACGGACTGAAGGCCCGCCACGAAGAACAGGAAATTATAGGAAATCTGCTTCCAGGCGGCCGCGATGATGATCAGCACCATGGCATCGCCGGTGTGGAGACGATGGTTCCATTCGTATCCGAAGGAACTCAGGAGATAAGGAATGATGCCGACGCTGGGGTTGAACATGAACCACCAGAGCAGGCCGGCAGCCGCCGGCGCCACCGCATAGGGCCAGACCAGCAACGTCGTGTAGAACCGGCCCGAGCGCAGCACGCGGTTGACCGCGACGGCGAACATCAGGGACAGGCCCATAGACAGAACCGTGACGCCGACCGAAAAAACGAAGGTCGCGCCGAGCGCATTCAGATAATCGGGATCGTCCAGCAGACGCGTGTAATTCGCGAACCAGACGAAGGTCGCCTTCAGGCCGAACGGGTCCTGGCGCAGGAACGACTGCCAGATCGCCTGGGCGGCGGGCCATACGAAAAAGATAAGCGTGATGATCAGCTGCGGCGCCAGCAGGAAATAAGGCAGGACGCGACTTTGAAAAACGGTGCGCTTGGTTTGCATGGCGAGATGTGCCCAAGGAAATGCCCTCCCCGGGGATCGGGAAGGGCTTGAGGTTTAAGGCGATGCTTAGTTGGAATTCGAAGCTTCGAATTCGCGCAGGACAGCGTTGCCAGCCTTGGCAGCATCGTCGAGAGCCTGCTGGCCGGTCTTCTTGCCGGACAGGACGGTTTCGAACTGCTGGTCGATCAGGTCGCGGATCTGGGTGAGGTTGCCGAAGCGGACGCCCCTGGAGTTGTCCGACGGCGTGCCGCGGGTGATCTGCTTGATGGCGATATCGGAACCCGGGGTCTTTTCATAATAGCCCTGCTTCTGACCAAGCTCGTAAGCAGCGTTGGTGATCGGCAGGTAACCGGTGAACTGGTGCCAATCGGCCTGGACTTCCGGCTTGGAGAGGTAGGTGAAGAACTTGGCGACGCCCTTGTAGACGTCGGGGTTCTTCTGGCCGTTCAGGGTCCAGAGCGTGGCGCCGCCGATGATCGAGTTCTTCGGCTCCTTGGTGACGCTGTCGTCATAAGGCATCGGCGCGAAGCCGACCTTGAAGCCCTTGGCATTGTTGATGACGCCGGCGCGCGAAGCGGAGGAGCCCATGTAGATGGCGCACTGTTGCGCGTAGAACATCGGAGCCGTTTCGGCACCGCCACCCGGGCCGCCATACTTGAAGACCTTGGCATCCTGCTGCTTCTTCAGGTTATCCCAGAACGCAGCCTGTTCCTTGCCGTTGAACTTGAACTCGGTCTTCAGGCCGCCGAAGCCGTTCTGAAGCGTGCCGTAGGGCAGGTTCTGGATGGCGGAGTAGTTTTCGAGGCCGACCCAGGTCGCAGCGTAGGACAGCGTGAAGCCGCAGGCAGCAGCGCCGGAATCGACGATCTTCTTGCCCATGGCGGCAAGTTCGGCCCAGGTCTTCGGGGCAACTTCCGGATCAAGGCCAGCCTTCTGGAAGACGTCCTTGTTGTAGTACATGATCGGGGTCGAGGAATTGAAGGGCATCGACAGGATGTTGCCCTGGGCGTCCGAATAGTAACCTACGACCGGGGCGAGGAAGCCCTTCGGATCCCAAGGCTCCTTGTTGTCGGCCATCAGCTTGTAGACCGGATAGACGGCGCCCTTGGCGGCCATCATCGTGCCGGTACCGACTTCGAAGACCTGAACGATGGCCGGCTGCTGGCCAGCGCGGAAGGCGGCGATAGCGGCGGTCAGGGTTTCCGGATAGGTGCCCTTGAAGACCGGGACGACCTTGTAGTCGCTCTGGCTGTCGTTGAACTTCTGAGCGATCTCTTCGAGCTTCTTGCCGAGCTCGCCGCCCATGGCGTGCCACCAGGTGACTTCGGTCGCGGCGAGCGACGAGGTCGCGGACAGGGCGACCGCGATCGCGGCCATCGAAAGCTTTTTGAACATTTTAACGTCCTCTCCACCGTTGTTGGGGTGAGGATCGCAATAGGGCCCGGCTGTGACAGGCCCTTAACAGTTTCGTGTCAGAAATATTACATTGCACAGCCATGCAAAAATTTCACATGAGCGTCAGAAAGCGTTCGCAAAATGCCGCGGCAGGCGGCCGGGAAGAACCGCGACCACATCGTAACGCCGTGACAATCTTGCGGCATCCTTCCGTTTGGAAAGCCAGAGGTCACTTGCCGCGCGAATGCGCTTCTGGGTCGTGAAACCGACGGCATCGACAGCCGCCTGTTCCCCAACCCGCGCCTTGACCTCGACAAAGGCCACCAGATCGCCCTTTCGGACGATGAGATCGATTTCGCCGAGCCTGGTGCGGTAGCGGATCGCAAGAACCCTGTAGCCTTTGGCCAAGAGATAAAGTGCTGCAAGATATTCCGAGACATGGCCCCATCGCTGAGCCTTCCGCCTTTCGGCAGCTTGCCGGTCGGGCCGGCGGCGTTTCAGGCCTCGGTCACTCTCCGCCACCCGCCTCGCCTTTCAGGTTGAGGATCCGCTGGTAAAGATCCTTGCGCGGAAGTCCCGTGATGCGAGCAGCCTCGGCGGCGGCCTTGGCGGTCGGCATAGTGGCCGAAAGCTGGCGCAGCAGCACGTCCACCTCGACCTCGCCGGGCGGCTCTTCGGCTTCGGGCGGCGCCAGAAGCAGCACGATCTCGCCCTTCACGACGCGATCGTCATTATAATAGGCGGCAAGCTCCTCCAGCGTGCCACGGCGGAACTCTTCAAACGTCTTGGTCAATTCGCGG
>Ga0209050_1004143_pt1 | contig 10052 bp, 9 predicted proteins | sample Araplavi_mTSA_r2_FD_184276 | JGI IMG/M metagenome (GOLD analysis project Ga0209050, IMG submission 184276) | Arabidopsis root microbial communities from North Carolina, USA - plate scrape MF_Cvi_mTSA_r2 (SPAdes) (version 2) | ecosystem: Host-associated > Plants > Roots > Endosphere | place: USA...
CAAAGCCAAGATCCTTACTGCGCATGAAATCCAGTTGATTGGAGATCACCAACGTTCCGATCAACAGAATGAGCGACACCGTGAACTGACCGATCACCAACACCTTTCGCAGGTTGATCTTCTGATGCCCCGCTTTGTGCAGGCCCTTTAACACTTTGACCGGCTGAAAGGCCGCCATGACCACCGCCGGATAAATGCCCGCCAGCAACCCTGTAAACAAAATAATGGCGAAGATCACCAGGAGGTTGAATGGTCTGATCATTTCCATCGCGTCCAACTGCACATTGGCCAGCGCATTAAAAACCGGCATGGATAAGCGCACGAACGCCAGCGACACGACGCCAGCCATCAACGCGATGAGCACCGATTCGCCCAAAAATTGGAAGACCAGGTTCTGTTTCTCCGCGCCCATCACTTTGCGCATGCCTACTTCTTTACCCCGGTTCGAGAAACGCGCAATGGACAGGTTCATAAAATTGATACAGGCAATCAGCAACACCAGCACAGCGATGGACCCGAGCGTGTAGATATATTGAATATTACCACTCACCGACATCTCGCCGCCGGTGAAGTCAGAGTACAAATGGATGTCCTTGATGTTTTGAAGGGTCAGTCGCGCGTTGTTGTCCGTATAGCGCGGGGGATAATATTTTTTTACAAAAGCCGGAAGCTTCGATTCCAATGCTGCCGGCGAACTACCGGGTTGAAGCACGACATAACAATAGTACCATAAGCCCACGTAGGCGTGATCGACACGAAAACCAATGAATTGATTGAGATACGGTTTGGCGTTGGCCAGGAAATCAAAGTCAAGATGGGTTTTTCCCTTTATCGGCTTTAGCACGCCGGTCACTTTCAATGCCACCGTGTCTTGCAGCTGCAGCAGCTTGCCCATGGGATTGGTGTCGCCAAAATATTTTTTCGCCATGGCCTCTGTCAGCACCACCGAATTGGTGTTCTCGAATGCTTTGGTGGCATTGCCATATTGAAATTCAAAATCAAATACGGTAAAGAAGCTGGAGTCTGCCAGGTAGAATTTCGTTTCTTCAAATTCGGCATCGCCATAGCGAACTTTGGGCACGGCGTTGCTGAGGAAAAACATGCGGTACATCGTCGTGGCATTCACGGCCTCCGGATAATCCTGCACCATGTCGAACACGGCCGGGTAGTGTGCCGACGGATACACGTTGGATGCGCCGTTCACGTCCACATGCGTGTTGATGCGATAGATATTATCGGCGTTGGCATACATCGTGTCGTACCCGGTCTCGTGGTGGATGTATAACGCGATCAGGATGAAGCACGCCAACCCGATGGCTAACCCGGAGATGTTGATGAGGGTGTAGACTTTGTTTTTTACGAGGTTGCGAAAGCCGATCTTGATATAGTTGCGGAACATAGCAGTTGGTTTTTGGTCGGTTATTCAGAGAAGTAAAATGCTACGGAAGATAATGATTTGAAACGTGTTTTTATGAGAAAGGCATAAAACCGGGGTGACCAAAAAATGTCGCACACCGGCCCTACCCCGTCGCGGGTGAGATTTCTTTTCGCTGCCTCCACATTGTTTCCTACCTTACCATCCCAATCCATCACCCATGGCCTCGAACGAAATCCTCACGCTCATCCAACGCATAAAATCCATCGCCGACGTCGGCCTGCTCTATGCCAAAGACGACTACGACCGCGAGCGTTACCACGAACTGCAAGACATCACCCGCAGCTTTCACCACCTCCTTTCAGGCATGGACCTGGCGACCCTCCAAGCGTTCTACACGCCCGCCAAAGATTATCCCACCGCTAAGGTCGACATCCGCGGACTAGTCCTGTCGCACGACGGCAAAGTGCTGCTGGTCAAAGAAAGCGCCGATCAAAAATGGTCGCTGCCCGGCGGCTGGGCCGACATTGGCTACAGCCCCTCGGAAGTGATCGTAAAAGAATTCAAAGAAGAGACCGGCCTCGATGTAGCCGCCGAAAAATTGTTGGCCGTGTTCGATAAAAAAATGCATCCCCACCCGTCGCAGCCGTTCTATGTTTACAAGATCGCGTTTCTCTGCCGCGCCCTGTCCACTGAATTAAAAAAAGGATTCGACGTGCTCGACGTACAATACTTCGACATCCATGAGCTGCCCGAACTCTCGGCTGACCGGATACTTCCGTCACAACTTGAAATACTCTATAAAAAAGCCGTAACATTGAGCAGCTCCCCTTATTTCGACTAGGCCCATTATGAAAGAACTCTTTTTATTCAGCGGCCTTGGCGCCGACAAGCGGGTTTACGAATACCTGGACCTGAGCGCTTATAAAGTCAACCACGTGGACTGGATCGATCCGCTGCCGAACGAATCCATCGAACAATATGCCGGGCGGCTCGCGGGGAAGATTGGGAAAAACAATCCTATTCTCATGGGGGTCTCGTTCGGTGGCATGATCGCCATCGAAATCGCCAAGCTGATTTCGGTTGAAAAGATCATTCTCATTTCCTCGGCAAAGTCCCGGGAGGATATTCCCGCGCCGCGGTTCCAATTCACGCGCAAACTCCAGCTCCACCGCTTCATCCCCACGCACTTTGTAAAAAATCCCAACCGGATCGTGTTCTGGTTCTTTGGTGTGGAAAAAAAATGGGAAAAAGACTTACTCCGCGCGATCATGCGCGACACAAATGTTGCTTTCTTCCGGTGGGCCATCGACCGGATCGTCAATTGGGGGAACGAAACCATCTTGGACAATGCCATCCATATTCACGGGACGAAAGATAGATTGATCCCGTTTACAACCGCAGACTACAAGATTGAGGGTGGCGGGCATTTGATGATCATCAATCGCGCCGAAGAAATCGACGAGATCATACGCGTATGCTGCTAACATAGCGTCTCCTTTGCGTCGTAGCGTCTTTGCGGTGAAAAATGAAACCGCAGAGACGCTAAGACGCAAAGAAAGGCGCAGAGGCTATTTGCCGGACCAGTAGTCCAACACCGTTACTTTATCAAGGTATGGCTTTAAGACTTCCACAAAGGCCTGGTGATCGGGATGCACCAAATAGGCATCGCGGTCTTTGTCGCTGGAAAAGGTCACCAGGAAGACATGGGTCAGGCCTTGGTTGAGGCCTTCGGGGCTGGAATTTTTGCCCCACTCAAAATCCTTGATGAGTTTGATCTTAGCGGCGAGTGCGCGAAACGCATCCTCCACTTTCTTTACATCCGCCGGGGCGGCATCGTCTTTGAACTTAAACAGCACGACATGGCGCAACACGGGCGCAGTGGGTTTGACTTGGGCTGATGCTTGTGTGCCGGCCAGCGTAGCGAGCAAAGCAGTGGCGAAAAACATAATGATTATTTTCTTCATCGTCATCTCTATCAATATCCCCATTTTTTCATGATCGCCAGGTCTTCCTTCACCGAGTCGAGCGGCGTCTTACCCTGGTAAGATTCCTGTTCAATAATAAACAGCGTCGTACCGCCCGACTTCCGTCCCAGGTCGATCACTTCCTTGGTGTTCACAATGCCCGCACCCAAGATCGTGCTCTCATATTTTTCGTGCCCACCACCCGTTGCAGCGATCTCATCCTTCACGTGCATGGACTCGAAACGGCCGGGATACTGGCGCACGATGTCGATAGCCTTTGCACCGCCGTTGTACAGGTTGCCAATGTCCAACTGCTGCATCACCAGCTTGGGATCGGTGCTTTGAAGGATGACGTCATACATGGTCTTGCCGTCCATCTTCACGCTAAACTCAAAATCGTGGTTATGATAACCGAACTTCATACCCGACTTCTGGCAGAGCTCACCCGATTTGTTGAACACATCCATAAAGCGCTTCAGGTCCTCGGGAGAATTGCGAAGGCCTTCCTCCAGCGAGGGGCTGATCACATATTTCTGGCCCACGATGGCGGCGTCTTCCACGGTATACTTCCACGCGTCGGTAAAATCTTTTTTCGCGTCGTCCCAGTGCTTTTTGCCCATCACGGTGTGGCCGCTGGGCATTTTGAGACCCAGGTCGTCGAGCACTTTTTTGAAGTCTTTTGCCGAATGTCCGTAGAATTTGCGTTCCACATAGTTGGCGTGTTCCACATACTTGTAGCCGAAGGAGGCAAGCTGCTTCAACGTGCCGAGGGGATCGGTCTTCATCTGGTCGCGTATAGAATAGAGCTGAACGCCCGTCATTTCCACTTTGGCCTTGGCCAACAGGGTGTGCGAGAGCAGCGAGGTGCTGGCAAGGGCCAGTGCACCTTTCTTCAGGAAATCTCTTCGTGAGGTTTGCATAGTAATATTTTTGGTTTTGATCGTTGTGAAAGATAAGTTTTTTCTTCTTACGAATGGCGAAAATGGGATGAGTGGCCTCAAAAGTTAAAACAGCAGGTCACGGACGAGAACCTTAGCTTTGCCAAACAAATAGGACACACCGATTATTTCTTCACCGCAATAATGATCCCCGTCGACCATACCTGTTTCGTGAGAAACAAGTCCTGACGGGCTTCCAGGGTAGCCATAAGCTTGACCGATTTTTCATGATGCCCCTCGGGCCAGTTCGGCTGACGCAACATGTCGTCGATGATATAGAAACCGCCCTTGTTCAGCATGGCCAGCGTTTCATCCAACATCAGGTATTTGCCATGCCAGGTGTCGGCAAAAATAAAGTCAAACCGCAGGTGCTGGTTCGCGTCGAGCCACTCGCCGCCATCGGCCGTAACCAGGGAAAGCCGTTTGTCGTCGCCCAGGAATTTTTCGGCGACGGCGATATACTTCGGATCGTAATCCACCGAGATAAGCGTCGCGTTTTGATCCATGCCGTTTAGCAGCCAGGAAGTGGAGAGGCCGGTACCCGTGCCCATCTCTAAAAATTTTCCACCCGGCTTCGAAGCGGCCAGTGTGCCCAGGAGCGAGCCCGTGAGCAAGTCGGATGCCATCGTAAATCCGGAAGCTTTGGTGGCCTCTTCAATGTGCGAATAAGCCTTTGGGAGAGGTTGCGAAAAAGATGTGTTCACACTAACGTACGTTTAGTTGATAATAAAGTAATGACGCCAGGTGAAGGTGCTGTTTCTAACAACGATTTGCAAGACCGCAAACAAAATTTTTACCCGCGCGCCCTCGTTGGTGTTCTTCACCAACACGCATCGTAGGGGATCAACAATACGTAAACTCAATTTATTTCAACACCCTTGTCGATGTCCTTACCGACAAGCACGCCGCCATCCACGGTATGGATACATGCCGTTCAAGCCAGATTCAATTCTTCGAATAATTAAACATCCAATTCATCCCAAACTTATCCGTCAACTCCCCATACAAACTTCCCCAAAACGATTGATGCAAAGGCGTTCTCACTTTTCCTCCATGACTCAGCTTATCAAAAAAAGCATTGATCTCCTCATCACTTCCGCAATTCAAACACAACGTCACCGCATTACCATTTACCAACCCCGCTCCCATCATGTCGGAGCCCATCAAAACAATATTGTCGTGTGTCAGCATGCCATGCAGTATCTTGGCGCCTTCCTCCGAAGGCATCTGCGCCGCCATGGGCGATTCGGAAACTTTTTGCAACAGGAGATCGCCTCCCAAGCAATCGTGATAAAACGTCATCGCTTCACGGCAGCGGCCATTGAAGTTGAGATAAGCATTGATCTGTGTTTTCATTGTGGTAGGTTTATTCATTTGTAGCGCCTTTATTTCTTTAGACAATAGAATCACGCGTTCGCGATCGTCGTCAAAAAGAAATCTTATCGTTTTAAATTTCACGCTTCAACAATACAAACCTACGGCACGAAAATTTTCGTTGCTTAGTGTGAAAGCGACAATCTGAAGGGTCTATTACGACACTAAGGTTTAGGATGGGTATTTATTGCAGAATTCCCTCCGACGGAATGGCGATCGCTTTGCTAGGGCAATGCTATAACCTGTGCGAACAAAAAAATCTACCCGCTCGTCTGCTTCACTACGGGCTGGACCCTGATGAGAACGCCCATCCCGTCAAACGCTCGCCCATCTTATCGCCAGAGACCCTAATTTTAGTCAAAAAGTGACACCAAATAGTGTAAATACGACAATATAAAGGGTTGATTGCGACAAAGCGACATTTTACCTTTGGCTAAGGATGAAGGATCATCCCCCCAAAAACATTAAATGTCAACCCCATGAAAAATGTATGGATCCTGGTTCCCGAAACTGCCGTTTCGGCTGCTATCGTAGACCCGCGTTACATGTTCACGGCCGTGAACGAGTTTATCAAAAGTTCCGGCCAGCCACCGTTGTTCAACGTGCAACTGGTGGGGCTCAGCAAGGAGGTGAAACTCAGCGACGGCCTCATCTCCATCCACACGGACGCCACGCTCAAGACCGCCAAGCAGGCCGACCTCATCATTGTGCCGGCCATCAGCGGGAACCTGGCCAACGCCATCAAACTGAACCAGGAATTTCTTCCGTGGATTGTACAACAATATAAAAACGGCGCCGAAGTAGCCAGTCTTTGTCTGGGCGCTTTCCTGCTCGCCTCCACCGGTCTCCTGGACGGCAAGACGTGCTCAACCCATTGGCTATACGTAAATGAGTTCCGCGGCATGTTTCCCGACGTAGCGTTGGTCGACAACAAGATCATCACCGAACAAAACGGCCTCTATTCCAGCGGCGGCGCCAACTCCTATTGGAACCTTCTTCTTTACCTCGTCGAAAAATATACGAATCGCGAAATGGCCATCCTCGCGTCTAAATTTTTCGTGCTCGATATAAGCCGCGACAGCCAATCACCGTTTAGCATCTTCAAGGGCCAAAAGATCCACGACGATCCCGAGATCGTCAAAGTCCAGGAATTCATCGAAGGCCATGTGCCCGACAAGATCTCCATCGACCAGCTCTCCGAAGAATTTGGCATCGGCCGCCGGACCCTGGAGCGACGTTTCAAAAAAGCCACCAGCAACACCGTGGTGGAATACATTCAGCGGGTGAAGATCGAGGCTTCAAAAAAACAGCTGGAGTCGGGCAGGAAAACGGTGAATGAGGTGATGTATGATGTGGGTTACACGGATTCTAAAGCGTTCCGCGATGTGTTTAAAAAAGTGGCGGGGCTTTCGCCGGTGGACTATCGGAATAAGTTTAATAGGGAAGTGGTGTTGCCGAGGGCGTGAACCAGAAGTCAGTAGTCAGTAGTCAGTAGTCGGGTTGTTTATTTTTTTTCAATTAAAAATGAAGGTTATGAGTAGAATTATGAAAACTGGGGTGAAGACGGCGGATGAATATTTGGATGGGGTTCCGGAGAATGTTCGGGTTACCTTGGAGAAACTTCGGAAGTCGATTCGGGCGGCGGCGCCGAAGGCGGAGGAGATCATTCGGTATGGCATCGTGGTGTATCGGCAAGAAGATTGGCTGGTGGGGTTTGGGGCGTTTAAAAATCACTGCGGGTTTTACGTGATGAGCAATTCGGTTTTGAAGCGCTTTGAGAAGGAAGTGTCGGGATATGAAACAGCGACGGGGACGATTCGGTTTCCGTTGGACAAGGTGCTCCCGGCGACGTTGGTAAAAAGTATTGTGAAGGCTCGGATGGAGGAGAATGAGGCGGCGAGAGTTTTGAAGGAGGCGCGGGCCAGTGCGAAGAAGCTGGCGGCAAAAAAAACTAAGCGCGGAGGCGTTAAGGCGCAAAAGTAAGACACAAAGGTTGTTTTAAATTACGATTGACTTTTCATGGCCAGCACGTAGGCCTCCTTGTAGTGTTTGATCAGGTTGGTCCAATCAAAGATCGACGAGTTATTTTCTACATTGTTTCGCTGCATGATCCTTTCGCGCATCGACTGCATCAGGAATCCGTACATCACATCTGTCAATTGACCGGCAGACCAATCGAAGGTTCGCTTGCCGCGCTCAATCACGAAGAGTCCATATTTTTCGGGATCTTCAATGTGATGAAGAATATAATCACCAAAACCCGAAAGGTCGCTGGTCACGGACGGTATCCCACTGGCCATGCACTCCAGTGGCGTATAGCCCCAAGGTTCATAGTAGCTGGGAAAAATCCCAAGGTGACATCCTCGCACAAATTGGTTGTAGTCCATTCCGAACAACGGGCTGCTCACGTTAATGAAGTCGGGATGATACACCACCTTCACGGGATCATCGGCGTTGTTCAGCAGCTTTTTTGCCTGAAGGGCCTGCAGCACCTCATCTTGTTCTTCGTTGATAAGACGGTGGGTGACTACGAGCGGATTCTTTTTTGTTTTCCAGGCCTGCAGCGTACGCCGGTAGCGAAGCTTCCAGTATTCATCTACAAACGTATTGAGATCGGGAAGATGGTTGTCGTCTTGAACCGTGCTTTGATAGAACAACCGCTTCCCGACCTGTTGCTGAATGGCTGCAGTGGTCTGGAAAATCTCCTGCATCATCGCTTTTGATTGCAGCACTTCCGGGCGGATGTTGCTGAAATCGCGGCGCGTGACAAAGAACATGACCACGGTGATGTCGGACTTTTCTTTTTTGAGACGCGCATTCAGACGTTGCAAGGCTTCGATGGTGAGATCAAAACCTTTATTCTTATATTCATAGCGCCCCGAAGTAAAGAAGTAGAGCGTTTTATCGAGATCGAAGGAATAGGATTGAAAGAAATGCGCCATCACAAAACGATGGATCTCTTCCTTGTTCATGACGTGCTGGTTTTGAAATTCGTGCAAGGCTTCGAAGCGCTCGATATTCAATCCATTGGGCACCACCACCTCGGGCTTCCGGTGCAGGAGGTGACGGCACTCGCGGGCGGTTACTTCGCTCACCGTGCTGAGCACATCCGCATGTTGCGCACAGCTCACTTCGATCTTGGCTTCCGTTTCGATGCCAAAGCGTTTGGCTTCCTCCTCCCATTTGAAGAACGGCAAGTGTGCATAGAACATTGGCGAGTTAATGGCCAGGTGGCGGCCCAACTGTGTGGCGTGCGTGGTGAAGATCGTTTTGATGGGCATGCGCTCCCTTTTGATATCGAGGATGGGGAGGCCGGCCATCCATTCGTGAAAGTGCGCGATGATGGGGTGCTCGGGGTCGACAAGTTTTGCCAGCTCATCAAAAAAAAGTTTCACCAGGTAACCAAACAGGATCACCTGGTTGATCAGCGCGTTGTCGCTGGGTGTGCTGATGCCATGATTTTTCCAGAGCAGGTATTTTACTACGTTGAGTGATTTGTCCTGTACGGCATTGGGATTGAGCAATACCACCCGGGGCTTACCCGTCACGAGCCATTCAGCATAGAGCACGTCGAATCCTTTTTTTCGAAGAATGGCCGCTGCTTGCCCAAATACATCCTGCGAATCGTCGAGGGGCTCTAACTCTGCATTGATATTTTTGTTTACATAAGGGCCTACCATACAATACGGGCCGTTGGCATGCTTTACCATGGCCGGCGCCTTCGAGCGGATAACGGTGTAGATCCCTCCCACTTGATTGCAGACCTCCCACGACACTTCTGCGATACAGGCAGCGGGAAAATGGTTGGCTAATGTTGTAGAACGTTTTGACATTTTTAAGGTCAGTATGGCCGATTGCCGCGATTAAAGCTATTAATTAAATGTCAAAATTTCCGAAAATAGCAGTATCATTTATATGGTTAGTATTTTGATAAGGAAACGCGGAGACCTACGATTATGAACTTCGAAAAATTTACCATAAAGTCCCAGGAGGCCCTGCAAAAGTCTGCAGAGATCGCCATAGCCAAACAGCAACAGGCCATCGAACCCGGGCACATACTGAAAGCCATCCTGGAAACGGACGAAAACGTTTCCAATTATCTATTTAAAAAACTGAACGTTAGCGAAACCATCCTGCAAAACAAGCTCGAGGACTTGCTGAACGCGTACCCCCATGTTCAGGGGCAACAACCCTACTTGTCGTCGGCCAGCAACACGGTGTTGCAAAACGCCGAAAAGGAGCTGCGCGAGTTCAAAGACGAGTTTATTGCCATAGAACATCTGTTGCTCGCATTGCTGGCGTCCAAGGACAAAGTTTCTTCCGTGCTGAAAGACGCCGGATTGGAACGGTCGCCGTTGATCAAAGCCATCAAAGAGCTTCGCGGTGGCACCAGCGTGA
>Ga0209050_1004146_pt1 | contig 10039 bp, 6 predicted proteins | sample Araplavi_mTSA_r2_FD_184276 | JGI IMG/M metagenome (GOLD analysis project Ga0209050, IMG submission 184276) | Arabidopsis root microbial communities from North Carolina, USA - plate scrape MF_Cvi_mTSA_r2 (SPAdes) (version 2) | ecosystem: Host-associated > Plants > Roots > Endosphere | place: USA...
TGTGGCGAGGTCGAAGGCGTGGTCGAAGTGCTCGTCCAGCCAGGCCTTGCCGCGCAGCACGCGGCGGTGGATCTCCTGGCGCACGCCGGGCCGCGCGGCGTTGATGCGCTCGCGCTCCTCGCGCACCTGGGCGGCCAGGTCGGCGAGCGCATCCAGCGCTTCGCGCAGCCAGCCGTCCCAGAGGCCGGCGCCGTCGGTGGCACCACCGGGCGGCAGGCGGTCCAGGCCCAGCATGAAGCGGCCCAGCGGCGAGTCGCGTTCCCACAGGCGCTGGTTGACGGGCATGGCCTCGGCGTCGCGCTGGTCCGGCGCGTCCAGCAGCCGCACCAGGGCGCTCAGCCGCGTGGAGGCGACGTCGCGCACCAGCGTGTCGGCGAAGAACAGCACGCGCGTCTCGACCTCTTCAGGCGCGGCGATGTCCAGGTCATAGGGCTCACCGTGCGTGGTGACCAGGAAGCGCCCGGGCCGCAGCGTGAAAGCCTGGCCGGCGACCGTCCAGCGGGCCTGGCCGCGCTTGACCGACTTGATGGACAGCGGGCCCGGGTAGCCGCGCACGTGGTGGGTGCGGCCGCGGGCGCGCAGCAGCACGTTGGCCTCGAAAAGCGCTTCGGGTGTCGTGCGGATCAGCAGCGCGTCGGCCATGCCCGCCTTACCCGCGTCACTCGGCGATGCAAGCCCTGTTCTTGCCCGTGTGCTTGGCCTCGTAGAGCGCCACGTCGGCACGGTCCAGGGCGGCTTCCAGCGTCTCGCCGGCGCGGTACAGCGTCACGCCGGCCGAGAAGGTCACGAAGACGTCCTTGCCTTCGTGGTTGAAGAGGGCGCTGGACAGCGAGCGCTGCAGGCGCACCAGCACTTGCTGCGCTTCATCCAGCGGCGTGTCGGGCAGCATCAGCACGAACTCCTCGCCGCCGTAGCGCGCCACCATGTCGCCCGGGCGCAGCGAAGCCTGGGTGCGCTCGGCCAGCGACTTCAGCGCGATGTCGCCGGCATGGTGGCCCAGGCTGTCGTTGAGCTTCTTGAAGTTGTCGATGTCCAACAGCGCCAGCGCAATGCGCTTGGACTCGCGCTCGGCCTTGGCCTGCTCGATGCCGAAGGCATTGATGAGGCCGCGACGGTTGGCGACCTGGGTGAGCTGGTCGGTGTGCACCTCGCTGGACAGGCGGCGCAGCTCGGTCTCCAGCTCGTCCACACGCTGGGTCAGCGCGGCGGCGCGGTCGTGCTCCAGCGTCAGGCGCTGCTGCGTCTGGGCGACGAGGCCCTGGACGCTGCGGCTTTCTTCCACCATCTCGCGCACGGTGCCGGCCAGGCTTTCCAGCGAGTCGGCCTGCTCGATGGCGTCGGCGTAGCGGCCCACGTTGTTCTGGAAGCGGTCGGTGTGCTTGCCCAGTTCACCCAGCTCGGCCAGCATGCGCTGGATCAGGCCCTTGAGCGCGTCGCGGGCCTTGGAGCGGTCCTCGCGCAGCGTGCGCTGGCGCTCGCGCGTGCCGGCCAGCAACTCGGACACGGTGCGTACGCTGCGGCCAGACAGGCCTTGCGCCAGCGTGTTGTTCATGGCCTCGGCCTGGCCTTGCGCCCAGGAGTCATCCTCGGCCAGGTCCACGAGGCTGCCGCTGAGCTCTCGGCACAAGCCGCCCAGCTCGTCGAAGAGGTGGCGGCGGTGGTCCAGCAGGTGGCGGGCGCGCAGGCAAAGTGCAGCCATCTGCGTGGCGCGCTCGGGCGTGGCGCCACCGGCCTTGATTTCGGCCTGCGCGGCTTCCAGCTCGCGCATCAGCGCGTCGGCGGGCGTGGCCTCGGACTGCGGCGAGCGCAGCGCATGGCGCACGGTGGTGTTGAGGTCGGCGCCGATCTCGGGCCAGTGCGTAGGCTCGGCCGGTGCAATGGTCAGCAGCGGTGCCGGCGCTGAATCGCGCGCGCCGGTGCGGCTGATCTCGGCGAAGCCACTTTCCGCGAATGCGCTCTCAGCGAAGAACTGGCTGGGCGTGCCGCCCTCCTCATCGGTCTCGATGCCGCTGCCGTCGCCGTCCTTGTCCCAGCTCGCGATGAGCTGGCCCAGGCGCCGCACGAGCTTGCCGCTGTCGTTGCGGCCCAGCTCCAGCACCTTGCTGACGCCGTCCTTCTTGCGCGCCAGCGTCCAGTGCTTGCCGCCGCGCTCCAGGCCACGCACCAGGCGCTCGATGACCTGCACCAGCGCCTCGGCCTGGGCGCCCGGGCCGGCGGTGTCCAGCAGCTTGTCGACCTCGCGCAGCAACTCGTCATAGCGCTGCTCACGCAACGCCGTCTGCAGCTCCTGGCGGGTGCTTCCCGAGGGCAGGGCCAGGCTGAGCAGGCGCGACATCAGCTGCTGCACGCGCTCCGGCACGCCATGGCCGTTGCCGGCAGGCTGGTTCTCCGTGCCGGCCTCGATGGCGTAGGCACGGGCGTAGTTCTCGGGCGTCGGCTCCAGCCGGGCCTGGGCAAGGCGCTGGAACGCGGCCTTGGCCAGCTGGGCCGGCGGCAGGGGGGAAGCCATTTAGCGTTGGCCGCGGGCCAAGTCAGATGAACCGTCGGCCTGCGTGATCCAGGGCGCCTTGCGCGGCAGCACGGTCTGGGCGATCCAGCGCTCCAGCTCGTCGGCCGGCAGCGGCTTGCTGAACAGGAAGCCCTGCATCAGCGAGCAGCCCAGGCGGTGCAGCACTTCCATCTGGCGCAGCGTCTCCACGCCCTCGGCAATGACGCGCAGGCCCAGGGCCCGCGCCAAGGCGATGATGGCGGTGACGACGGCCGAGCTTTGCGGCGTGATGCCCAGGTCGCGCACGAAGGTGCGGTCCACCTTCACCTCGGAGATGGGCAGCGTGGTCAGGTAGGCGAGGGACGAGTAGCCAGTGCCGAAGTCGTCGATGGAGATCTCGACGCCCACTTCGTTGAGGCGGTGCAGAGACGGGATGACGTTCTGCAAGTCCTTCATCAGGTTGTTTTCGGTGATCTCGAGCTGGATGGACCGGTGCGGCACGCCATAGGCGCTGACGCACTGGTGGATGTGCTCGACGAGATCGGTGCGCTCGAACAGCCGGCTGGGCAGGTTGACGGCGATGGAGTCGCTGAAGCCGAACTGCAGCGACCACAGCTTGGCCTGGCGGGCGGCTTCCTTCAGCGCCCACTCGGACAGCGGCACGATGAGGCCCGTCTCCTCAGCCAACGGGATGAAGTCGGCCGGCGGCACCAGCACGTTGCCGCGCTGCCAGCGCATCAGCGCCTCGGCGCCTACCATGCGGGCGGCGCGCACGTCGATCTTGGGCTGGTAATGCAGCACGATCTCGTTGCGCTCCAGCGCCTTGTGCAGCGCGCTTTCCAGCTCCAGCTTCTGCTTGCCGTGGCCGGCGAGCTGCGGCGAGTAGACGGCCGAGGCGTTGCGGCCCTGGCTCTTGACGGCGTACATGGCCACGTCGGAGTTGCGCAGCAGGTCGGCCATGGTCTGGCCGTCGCGCGGGTACAGCGCAATGCCCACGCTGGCCGTCACAAAACATTCCTGGCCGCCCACGAAGATGGGCTCGCGAAGGGCGTCCAGCACGCGCTGGGCCACGCGCTCGGCGTCGCGCTCGTCGGTCACCTCGGGCAGCAGGGCCACGAATTCGTCGCCGCCCAGGCGGCCCACGGCCTCCAGGCCGCGATGGCTGCGGTTGCCGAGGCCATCCAGCACGCCTTCGAGGATCTGGTCGGAGTGGCGCACGCAGCCGCGCAGGCGTCGGCCCACCTCGACGAGCAGTTCGTCTCCAGCGGCATGGCCCAGGGTGTCGTTGATGACCTTGAAACGGTCCAGGTCGATGAGCAGCAAGCCCACCTCATGGCCGCCACGGCGGGCGCTTTCGATGGCGCGCTCGACGCGGTAGATGAGCTGGCGGCGGTTGGGCAGGCCGGTCAGCGCGTCGAAGTGGGCGAGCTGGCGGATGCGGTCCTCGGCCTGGCGGCGGTCGGTCACGTCCTGCAGGATGCCGGTGTAGCCGCTGACCGCGCCTTGCTCGCTGAACTCGGGCTCGGCCTCGATGTGGACGACGCGCTGGCGGCCGTCGGGCAGCGTCAGCGGCAGGTCGGTGACGAGGACCGAGGTGTGGGCGATGACGTCGCGCAGCAGGCGCAGGAAGACGTGGCGGTCGTCCGCCGGCACCATGCGCATGACGCCGATGAAGTCCAGCCGGTCCTGCGGGCCGCGGCCAAAGACGCGCAGGCCCTCGGCGGAGATGACGAAGCTGCCGGCGACGCCGCGCCACCACTCGAAGCTGCCCATGCGGGCCAGATCCTGGGCGCGGGCCAGCTTGGCCTTGCTGCGCTCCAGCTCCAGCCGTGTGCGCGAGCTGCGCAGCAGGTAGCGCAGCCGGCCGTCCAGCAGGCTCCATTGGGGTGACTTGACGAAGAAGTCGGTCGCCCCGGCCTGGTAGGCGCGGTTGATGGAGGCCTCGTCGTCCAGGCCGGTGAGCATCAGCACGGGCAGGGACTCGAAGCCGGGCGTGGCGCGCAGCAGCGAGCAGGTCTCGAAGCCGTCCAGCTCGGGCATCAGCGCGTCCAGCACGACGACGTCGGGCGTGCGCGTGGACAGCAGGCTCAGCGCCTCGCTGCCACTGCTGGCTTCGGTGAGTTCGAAACCGCGCTCGCGCAGGGCCGCGGCGGTCAACAGCAGGTTGACCTCGTCATCGTCCACCAGCAGCACGCGGGGGCGCGGCGGGAGGTCGTCGAGGGCTTGACCAGGTGGCAGCATGGGGCTGGTTGTCACAGCAGCGCGGCCAGGGCCACGCGAACCTGTTGGATGTCTTGGAGCATAGCGTCCAACTGCTCCGGCAAACCCTGCTCCCGTCCATCGCGGGCCATGGCTTCAATGTCCGCGCAACGCGCCGACAGCGCCATCGCGCCGAGGCTGGCCGACGAGGACTTCAGCGTGTGGCTGACATGGCGGACGACGTTGAGGTCCAGCGTGTCGCCTTCACGGGCGCGGGCGAGGTCGGGGAGCAAACGGTCCAGTGAGTTGGAAAAGGCGGTCACGACACGCTCCAGCAGCTTGTTGCCGCCGCTTGGGTCAAGCTCGCGCAGGCGGCGTATCGCCTCGGGATCGAGCTGGGCTGCGGGATGGGGGGCGGTCATGAAGAGGTCTGCGGGTCAGGTGACTCGGCATGCTGCAAATGTATCTCGGGTAAGAGGGGGGGCCAACGCGAAGAAATGCACAGATTCGGCCCTATCCACGCTGGTTTGCGGCATATAGCCGCTTCGATGGCTCAGGGTTGTACCGTCGCGGTTTGCTGGCCCGGACCTGGGGATGCGCTGCCTACAATGCCCCGCATGAACAGTCTCAGCGACGACAGCGCGCTCACGTCGCGCCGCCCGGAGCGGCGCCTGCCGATGAGGCTGCTGGTGCTGGGGCTGGCTGGTGCAGCGCTGCTGATGCTGGCCCTGGGCACCCTCGTCGTGCTGGCGCTCACGCGCGTGTGGGGCGGCGAGGTGGGCCTCGTGCATGCGGCCCTCGTGCTGACGGCATTCTTCACCGGTGTCATGGTGCTCATCGCGGCCGCCCTGGGCTGGCATGCCGGCGTGCGCCTGACGCGCCAGCGCCTGGCCGAGCCGCTGCGCGAAGCGCGCCAGCAACTCCTCATGCAGGCCCAGTTGCAGCGCGACTGGCAATGGGCCACGGACGCCACCCACCGCCTGGTGCGTTGGCAGGCGCCCCAGGGTGTGCCTTCATCCAGCTGGGTGGGTGCGGGCGCCAGCACCCAGCAGCTCTGGGAACGCTTCGAGGTGGCCGAGCCCGCCGCCCAGTTGCGCGAGCGGCTGGATCACCACCAACCCTTTGCCGAACTGCTGCTGGGCGCCGCCGAAGGCGACGCGCGCTGGCGGCTGCGCGGCCTGCCCTGCATAGACTCCCACGGCCATTTCGCCGGTTACGTGGGCACGGCCAGGCCCGAAGAGGAGGCTGCGGTTGCCGTGGCCGCAGAACCTGTGCCGGCGGCCCAGTCCGACCTGGCCTCCGAGCACGAGTCCTTCAGCTACACGGTCTCGCACGACCTGCGCGCCCCGCTGCGCGTCGTGGAGGGTTTTGCCCGCATCCTGAAAGAGGACTACGGCGGTCGGCTGGACCGGGTCGGCAACGACCACCTCGACCGTGTCATGAGCGCCGCGGCGCGCATGAACAGCATGATCGACTCGCTGCTGTCGCTGAGCCAGCTCTCCACGCGGCCGCTGGCCCGCCAGCCGGTCAACCTGTCGCAGTTGGCCGGCTACGTGATGGAAGAGCTGCGCCGCTCGGCACCGCAGCGCGAGCTGGTGCTGGACATCGAGGAGAACTTGAGCGTGCAGGGCGACCCCACCTTGCTGCGCATGGTGCTGGAGAACCTGCTGGGCAACGCCTGGAAGTACAGCGGCAAGGAAGACTGCGCGCAGATCGCCTTCGCCAGCGTGCAGCAGGGCGGGCGGCGCGTCTTTGTCGTGTCGGACAACGGCGCGGGCTTCGACATGCGGTTTGCCGAACGTCTCTTTGGCGTGTTCCAGCGCCTGCACAGCGCCAGCGACTTCCAGGGCACCGGCGTGGGCCTGGCTTTGGTGCGCCGCATCATCCGGCGCCATGGCGGGGATATCTGGGCAGAGTCGGCGGTAGGCGAGGGCGCTCGCTTTTACTTCACTCTGAACTAGATCGGCGAACGCCCAGGGCGGGCCAGGAGTTCCACCGCATCCACAAGGCGCCTCGCCTGCTCCGGCAAGCTGTGCCCGTCCGCCGCGGCCAGGCTCATCAGCCGGGCCATGGCTTCGTCGCGGGGCAGGGAGTAGCGGTGCATCAGGATGCCGACGGCCAGGGCGGTCGGGTCCAGCAGCGGCAGTTCGGACATTTCGGCGACGGGCACGGTCTCGGGGGCGGGCGTCGTGGAGCGCGCGAAGGCGGCTTCCACGGCGGGCACGATCTGCGAGATGTCCAGCGGCTTGACGAGGTAGGCGACGGCGCCCAGCTCCTTGACCTTGGCCACGGTCGCCTCGTCGGCGAAGGCGGACAGGAACATGAAGGGCGTCTGCAGGTATTCGCGCAGGTAGGCCGCCACGTCGAAGCCGGTCAGGCCTTCCATGCGGATATCCAGCAGCGCCAGCTCCGGCCGGTGTTCGCGGGCGAGCAGGATGGCGTCGTCGCCGTTGTCGGCGTCGATGACCTCGAAACCCGCCTGCGTGAGCCCGTAGCTCAGCGTTGCCAGCACCAGTCTGTCGTCGTCGACGACCAGGATCTTGCCCTTGCTCACCGTGCCCCTCAAGAACTTGGTTTTGTGGCGGGATTGTGAACCACGCTGGGCGGGATCAGTTCCAGCCGGCAAACGACGTCGTCGCCCTGCTGCTCCAGGCTCAGGATGGCGCTGCGCCGCGGCAGCAGCGCGCGCACCAGACCGAGGCCCGCCACGCCGCTCTTCACGTTCTGCAGCACGAAGCCCTCGGGCAGGCGGCCGGGGTTGACGATCTCCACGGTGACACCCACCGTGTCGCAGATGAGCTGGCAGCGCACCTGGGCGCCGTTGCTGTGCTTCAGCGCGTTGCCCAGCAGCTCGTTCAGGCTCAGCGCGATGGGGATGGCCTCGGCCTCGGGCAGGCACCAGTCCTCCATCAGCGCGCCGCCCTCGGCGGCGGTGGTGAGCACGCGGCCCTGCATGCGCTGCACCGAGCCGACGATGGCGTCGAACACGCGTTTGAGCACCAGCGGCCCGGTCGCGCCCACCTGCAGGCCATAGACCTGGGCAATGGCCTGCACCTGGCCCACGGCCTCCTTGAGCACCGGTGCCACCTCGGGCCGGCGCACGGCGATCTGCTGCAGCAGGCCGGCCACGCCTTGCAGGTTGTTCTTGATGCGGTGGTGCACCTCGCGCACCAGCAGCTCGCGCTGCGAGATGGCGGCCTGCAGGCGGGCCTCCTCGGCGGCGCGCTGCTCGGTCACGTCGCTGGCCACCAGCAGCAGCAGCTCGGGCGCGTCGTCGCCGCTGACACCGGCCAGGTGCAGCAACCGCGTGTCCCAGACGCGTGTCGTGGGGCCGGCCGGCACGCGGTATTCACGCTGCACCACGGCCAGCGACGCCAGTGCCTCGCGCATGTCGGCCGCCAGTTGCTCGCCCTGCTCGGCGCCGAACAGCGCCGCCGGCCCACCGCCCAGCAGCTGGGCCTCGCTGCGGCCGGCCATGCTGGCCGCGGCCTGGTTGAGCTTGACCATGCGCAGCCCCTGCGCCTCGTGCAGGCTGATGGCCAGCGGCGCGGCCTCGATGATGCGGGCCAGCGACGCCTGGGCCTGGCGGCTCTGCGCCTCGGCCTGGCGGCGGCGGTCGATGTCCAGCAGCGCGTAAGTGAGCTGCGTGGCCCCGTCCTCGCGCGGCGTCTGCACCGCATTGCCGATGACCCAGAACTCCCGCCCGTCGCGGCCGCGCAGCCGGCACTCGAACACGTCGACGCTGGGTTCGCCGTGGAAGGGGTGGCCCTCGTCCTCGGGCGCCAGCACGCCCATGGGCTGGCCTTGCACGTCCTCCAGCTCGCAGCCGAACATGCGGCGCGCCGAGCGGTTCATCCACTCGATGCCGTCCGGCCCCACGGTGACGATGCCCACCAGCACCGAGTCCAGCACGGCGCGCTCGCTCTCGGCGCGCAGCAGCAGCGCGTTCTCGGCCTGGGCTTGCGCCGTCACGTCCAGCGTGACGACCGAGGTGGAGCGCCGGCCGCCGGCCAGCAGCCCCGGTGCCACGCGCGTCAACAGCCAGCGCCGGCCCAGCTCGGGGTGGCGCACGGCGTAGCGCACCTCGATGGCGTCACCGCGCTTGAGGGCCCGCTGCAGGCGCTCGAACTCGGGCAGCGACGCGGGCTCCACGATGTCGCGGTTGATGCCTTGCAGCGAGCCGGCCGTGCCGGTGGGCTGCTTGCTGCCCGTCTTGAAGGGCGAGCCCTTGCGGTGGGCCTTGAGCCAGCCGGCCTCGGGCTGGAAGGTGGCCAGGCCCACGGCGGCCGTGTCCATCAGCGCGTCGAGTTGCTGGTGGGCGAGGTCGCGCTCGTGCAAGGTGCTCTGGTCCTCCAGCACGGCCAGCAGCAGCGACCGTCCATCGTGGCGCCACAGCCGCAGCCGCGCCTGCAGCCAGTGGTGGCGGCCCTGGGGGTCGATGAACTCGGCCTCGGTGACCAGGGGACCGTCATGGGCCCGCTGGGCGGTCAGCGCGGGCAGTGGCGTACCGCGGTGCCAGCCGAGCAGGGCTTGCAACAGGTCGGGCAGATCGTTCAGGTTGCGAGGCGCCCCGACGATCAAACCATCGAAAGCGGCATTGCGGCGCAGCATGGCGCCGCTGGACGCATCGGCCAGCAACTGGGGCAGGGGGCTCAGCGCCAGCCATTCGGCCAGCGGCGGCTCGCCGGGGTCGGCGGCGCTGAGTTTGGCGTGCAGCAGCCAGTTGGGGCGTTCGCGCACCAGGTGCAGCGTGGCGCGTTGGCCATCGGCCAGCTTGAGCGGCGGCGCCAGCGGCGGCGCGCGGCCGGCGTCGATTGCGTGCGTGGCTTCGCGCAGCCAGGTCTCCAGCCGCATGCCGGCGGCGTGGCGCAGCAGCCGCCAGCCCTCGGCCGCGTCCTGGCCCAGCCATTCGCGCGCGGCCGGGTTGGCGCGCAGCGCGGACAGGTCCGCCCGCAGGATCAGCACAGGGTCGCCGACGAGGTCGAGCAGGGCGGCGGAAGCGGGCGTGCCGAACATCGGGTGCGAGACAGTCCGATCTTGCGGCGGGCTTATTCGAGCTGGGAAGCCTTGCTCAGGGCCCGCAGCACGCAGGCGTTGATCTCGCCGGCTTCCAGCATCAGCGCCTCGGCCCGCTCGCGGTAATCGAACACCGATTCAGCCTCGATGGCCTTCACCAGCTCCAGGTAGGGCAGGAAGGGGCCGGTGTTGTCCACCAGGGCCTGGCGCACGCGCTCGGGCACAGGGATGGACTGCAGCAGCTTCTCGAACGGGGCCTTGAGCATGTGGTCCAGCAGCGAGAACAGGCCGCAGATGAACATCTCGTCGCGCTGCTCGCGCTCGCTCATGCCTGCG
>Ga0209050_1004147_pt1 | contig 10038 bp, 10 predicted proteins | sample Araplavi_mTSA_r2_FD_184276 | JGI IMG/M metagenome (GOLD analysis project Ga0209050, IMG submission 184276) | Arabidopsis root microbial communities from North Carolina, USA - plate scrape MF_Cvi_mTSA_r2 (SPAdes) (version 2) | ecosystem: Host-associated > Plants > Roots > Endosphere | place: USA...
CAGCACCACGGCGGCGTCGGCGGCCGAGGCCGCCGTGACCATGTTGCGCGTGTACTGCTCATGGCCCGGCGCGTCGCCGATGATGAACTTGCGCTTGGCGGTCGAGAAGTAGCGGTAGGCCACGTCGATCGTGATGCCCTGTTCGCGCTCGGCCGAGAGGCCGTCGGTCAGGAGGGCCAGGTCGGTCTCGCCGCCGCGCTGCACGCCGGCGAGCTGGTCCTGCAGCACGGTCTTGCTGTCGACCAGCAGGCGGCCGATCAGCGTGCTCTTGCCGTCGTCGACCGAGCCGCAGGTGATGAAGCGCAGGGCGGTGCCGGTGTCGCCGTGCACGTCGGTGGTCGCAGGGGTTGCAGTCGTCGCGCTCATCAGAAGTAACCGTCTTTCTTGCGTTTTTCCATGGATGCTTCGGAGGTCATGTCGTCCATCCGGGTCGCGCCGCGTTCGCTCACGTCGACCGACAGGGTTTCGAGCACCACGTCGCCCGCGTCCACCGCGAGGCTCTCGACCGGGCAGGTGGTCGTGATGTCGCCCACGGTGCGGAAGCGCACGTCGCGCACCTGCACGGTTTCGCCGTCGCGCGCCGGGGTCAGCCCGGTCACCGGCACCAGCAGGCCGCGGCGCTCGACCACTTCACGCTTGTGCGTGTAGTAGATCGACGGCAGGCCGACGTGTTCGCGCTCGATGTATTGCCACACGTCGAGCTCGGTCCAGTTCGAGATCGGGAACACGCGGAAGTGCTCGCCGGGAGCGAGGCGCGTGTTGAACAGCGTCCACAGCTCGGGGCGCTGGTCCTTGGGCTGCCATTGGCCGAAGGAATCGCGGTGCGAAAAGATGCGCTCCTTGGCGCGCGCCTTTTCCTCGTCGCGGCGGGCGCCGCCGATCAGCGCGTCGAAGCGGAACTCCTCGATGGCTTCGAGCAGCGTCACCGACTGGTGCGCATTGCGCGATTCGCCGGGGTGCGCGAGGCGCACGGTGCCGCGCTTCATCGAGTCTTCGACGCTGCGCACGATGAGTTCGGCACCCAGCTCCTTCGCGCGCTGGTCGCGGTAGTCGGTCACTTCGGGGAAGTTGTGGCCGGTGTCGATCATCAGCAGCGGGTAGGGAATGCGGCCGGTGCCGAACGCCTTCTCGGCGCATTTCAGCAGCACCAGCGAATCCTTGCCGCCCGAGAACAGCAGGGTGGGCCGCTCGAAGGCGGCCGCGACCTCGCGCAGGATGAAGACGGTTTCTTCTTCGAGTGCATCGAGGTGCGTGTTGGACAGGCGCGCGGGAGAGTGCATGGGCGGCTGCAGCAGTTCGGTTTCGGTACGGGCGTTCATCGGAGGGGATGCTGGATGCGGTGAATTGGTGAGACCTTGGCTCTCAGTGCGCAAGATGCAATCCGCACTCGCGGTTGTCTTCGCCCTTGGTCGGGTCCACGTAATCGAAGTTGTTCGGCAGGCCATGCGCCTCGCAGTACTCGTACAACTCCTTGGACGACCAGTGCAGCAGCGGTGCGACCTTGATCAGGCCGTCCGGGTTGACGCTGACCGGGTCCATCTGCGCACGAACGGCCGTGTCGGTGGCCCGCAGCGCGGTGAACCAGACCTTGGGCGCCGTCTCGCGCAGCGCGCGGGCAAAGGGCTCCAGTTTCACTTCTTCCGTGAAGGCGGCATGGCGCGGATCGTCGAGTGCCGGCGTCGGGCCCTCCACCGCTTCGCGATGCGCACGCGAGCGGCGCGGCAGGTAGATGTGCAAGTCCAGGCCCAGTTGCTTCGTCACCTCGTCGGCAAAGCGGTATGTGGCCTCGGTGTTGTAGCCGTTGTCCATCCAGATCACGGGAACATCCCGCTTGGCGCGCGTGACCATGTGCAGGATCACGGCCTCGAAAGGGCGGAAGTTGGTGGTGACGATGGTGGGCTGCCCCAGGCCGATCGCCCAGTCCACCAGGCCCTCGGCGTTGCGGCCGAGTTCGGCGTTGATTTTGGTGAGGTCCATGCTCATGGCTGAAGGTCTCTTGGGGCTCAGGTGCCGGCCACGAAGTGCGGCGCGGTCTTCACCGCATCGCCCTGGTAGAACGCGGCGAAACGGTCGAATTGGCGCTGCGCGTCGGAGGCGTCCACGCCTTCCTTGAGCACGGCGCTGGAGAAGCCGGTGCGTTCCATCTGCACCAGCTGGTCGATCAGCACGTCGCCGGTGGCGCGGATGTCGCCCTTGAAGCCCAGGCGGCGGCGCAGCAGGAAGGCCTGGCTGTAGGCGCGGCCGTCGGTGAACTTCGGAAAGTTCAGGTCGATGCGCTCGATGTCTTCCAGGCATACCTCGATGGCGAGCGGGTCTGCGTCGTTCGGCAACTGCAGCACTTTCGGGTCGCCGTCGTCCACATGTTCTTCGGCGGCCAGGATGTTCAGGTTCTTCTTCATGCTGCTTCCTCCACCTTGAAACGCGCACCGTTGGCCGCGGCCTTGAACGGGTCATGGCCCACGCGGCGCAGCGTGTCGATAAAGTTCTCGCCGCTCTCGCGGGTGTCGCGGTACGCGGTGAGCACGGCCTCGATCACGCCCGGCACTTCGGCCGCCGAGAACGACGGGCCGACCGCCTTGCCGGCCTGCGACGTGCCGCTGAGCGCGGAGCCGTCGGAGCCGCCGAGGGTGACCTGGTACCACTCCTTGCCGTCCTTGTCGACGCCCAGGATGCCGATGTGGCCGCTGTGGTGGTGGCCGCACGAGTTGATGCAGCCGCTGATGTGCAGGTCGATCTCGCCCAGGTCGTCGAGCTCGTCGAGGTCTTGGTAACGCTCGGTGATCGCTTCGGCGATGGGAATGGAGCGTGCGTTGGCCAGCGCGCAGAAGTCGCCGCCGGGGCAGGCGATCATGTCGGTCAGCAGGTGCACATTGGCGCTGGCAAAGCCGGCAGCGCGGGCGGCAAGCCACAGCGCGTGCAGGTCTTCGGCGTGCACCCAGGGCAGCACGACGTTCTGGTCGTGCGTCACGCGGGCTTCGCCGGCCGAGAAGCGGTCGGCCAATTGCGCGAGCGTGTCGAGCTGGTCGGCCGAGGCATCGCCGGGCGCCTGCTTCAGGCGCTTGAACGACAGCGTCACGGCGCGCAGCGCGGGGTTCTTGTGCGGCGCCACGTTGCGCGCCAGCCAGCGGGCGAACATGACGTCGTCGGCGGCCTGGGCGCGCAGCTCGGCGTCGGTCTTCTCGGCGCTTTGCAGCACGCGGGTGGCGAGCGTCGGCGGCACGAAGGAGGCGGCCACGCGGTCGTACTCTTCCTGCGTGATGGTGTGCGGCGCGCCGTCGTGCTCGAGGATCTGCTTGTACTCGGCCTCGACGTCGTCGATGTAGCGCTGGCCCTCGGCCTTCACCAGGATCTTGATGCGCGCCTTGTAGATGTTGTCGCGGCGGCCATAGCGGTTGTACACACGAATCACCGCCTCGAGGTAATTCATGATCTGCTGCCAGGGCAGGAACTCGCGCAGCACGGTGCCGATGATGGGGGTGCGGCCCATGCCGCCGCCCACCTGCACGCGGAAGCCGATCTCGCCGGCCTCGTTCTTCACGATGTGCAGGCCCACGTCATGCCAACCGGTCGCGGCGCGGTCTTCGGTGGCGCCGGTGATGGCGATCTTGAACTTGCGCGGCAAGAACGCGAACTCGGGGTGCAGCGTGCTCCACTGCCGCATGATTTCCGCGAACGGACGCGGATCGGCGATTTCGTCGACGGCAATACCGGCGCGCTCGTCGCTCGTGATGTTGCGGATGCAGTTGCCGCTGGTCTGGATGCCGTGCATGTCGACCGAAGCCAGCAGGTCCATCACGTCGGCCGACTTGGCGAGCGGAATCCAGTTGAACTGGACGTTCTGGCGTGTCGAGAAATGGGCGTAGTGGGTCGGGAGCTTGTGGCTGCCGAGCAGGCCCTGCGTCTCGATGGCCTTTTTATAGACCTCGGCTTCGGGCTCGTCGTATTCGCGGGCGATGCGGGCCAGCACGCGGATCTGGCGGCTGGAGAGCTCGCCATAAGGCACGGCCACGCGCAGCATCGGTGCGTAGCGCTGGACATACCAGCCGTTTTGCAGCCGCAGCGGGCGGAACTCGTCCTCGTGGAGGCGGCCCTTTTGCCAGCGCTCGAGCTGGTCTCGAAATTGGGCGGCTCGTTGATGAACGAACTGTCGGTCGAATTCTGTGTATTGGTACATCGTGCGTGTGTCTTGAAGTGCAGTGCGTCCATCGCCCCAGCAAGAAGCCGAGATTCTGAAAGCCGGCCTTATGGAAACAAACTATTTTTTGGTTCGCGCCTTATGCGGATAAGCTTATTCCCCAGTATCCACGCGGGTTGCGGGACGGTTGGATGCTTATTCCGGATAAGGCGCTGGCGCCGGCGAGGAGCCGCCGGACCGGCAATTCTGGCCTGAAAATAAGCACAAAATGTCCAAAAGGCACACAGGGGCTCGGCACCATGGCGTCTCCAAACCACTCGTCAGGAGCACACCATGAGCCCTTCGCTTCAATCCATCTGGGAGATCTATACCGCGTCATGGAAGGCAAATTCGGCCGCAGACAGGGAAGCCCTCTTTGCCCAGTCCCTCGACCCTGCCTGCACCTACGAGGACCCGCTGGCCACCGCCCAGGGCTGGGCGCAATTGACGGCCTGCATGGATGACTTCCACCGTCAAGTGCCGGGCGGCCATTTCGTCACACACTACTTCGCCAGCCACCATCGGCAAAGCATCGCCAAATGGAACATGCTGAATGGCAGCGGCCAGGTGATCGGAGAAGGCGTGAGTTACGGCCGCTACAACGACCAGGACCGGCTGGTTTCCATGACCGGTTTCTTCGAAACCGCTTGAGCCGATACGGCCGTGCTTCATCTCAGGCAAATACAGGAGGGCATCGACTTCATCGAGGCCCATCTCGAATCCGATATCCATCCCTCCGATGTTGCACGGGCCGCCGGGTTGAGCCAGTGGCATTTCCAAAGGATCTTCAAGGCGCTGACCAACGAAACCTTGAAGACCTACATCCGGTCGCGCCGCTTTGCAAAGGCGATGGAGCAGCTGACCGGCACCCGGCTGAGCGTGCTCGATATTGCGCTGGCGGCGGGTTACGAAACCCAGGAAAGCTTCACCCGCGCCTTCAGGGAGTGCTTCCGGTTGACGCCGTCGCAATACCGCAAGATGGGAAACCGGTCGCTTTTCATCCGGAAGATCCGGTTCGACCAAAGCTACCTTGCGCACCTTCACCAGAACATCTCCCTGACGCCTGACATCAAGGCGCAGCCGGCCATGCAGATGGTGGGAATGCCCACCGACTACTACGGCATCGATTCTGAAAAGAACAACCTCGGCCAGAAACTGCCTCCCCTGTGGGCCCAGTTTCTGCCGCGATTGAAGGAGATTGCCCATGCGGTGCCCGGAGTCTGCTACGGCGTCGTGGCACCGGCGGGGCCGCACAGCGAACAGTTGCGCTATCTCGCATGCACCGAGGTCCGCGGCCCTGGCGAACTGCCGCTCGGCATGGTTGCCATGCAAGTGCCCGCATCGACCTACGCGCGCTTCACCCACCGGGGCGCCGCCCAGAAGATCGACGCGACGGTGAACTACATCTATTCCAGCTGGATGTTGTCGTCTGGAAACTCGCACACCCTGGGGCCGGACCTTGAGATATACGATTCGCAGTACCACCCGACGTCGGACACATCCGTCATGCACTACGCGATCCCCATCGCATTCCCGGGCCCTGAGTGCGTCACTGAAACTGGTCCGCCAGCGAAGCGCTGGCACCGTCTCCCCCGACCGCCCGATATCAGCGCAGCATCGACGACATCGCCGAACAGCAGTTCAGCATGCGCACCGCAGCCTCCACCGTCTCGGCGTTGAAGCGCAGGGTGACGCCATCGACCCGCTCAAACGCTGGCCACTGGCAAAACAGATCAGCCATCATCGGCGACTGGGTGCGCAGCGTGACCACTTGCGAACCTTTGAAGACCAGCGGCCTTGCGTTGCCACGCGCAGCCAGCGCCTCGGCCACGCCGGCACGGATCGCCTTGCGCGACTGCTCCGGCGACAGCGACACGCCGCTGTTGAACCCCGTCGCTTTCTTCGTCTCGACAAACGTCGCATGCGGGAAAAGTGCGCGGTTCTCGGCGATGAACACGTCGTCCCCGCTGCCCATCACCACCGGCACGCCGTACTCGCCTGCCAGCGCGCCGTAGAGCCCGGCCTCGCCCAGCTCCTGCTCGCCGAGCCGGATGCCGGCAAAGGCAAAGCTGTTGATCGTGTGAGCGAGGATGCCCCGGCCCTGCGCGCGCGAGTGGTAGCCCACCATGCAGACCGCTTCCACGCCTTCTTCCTCCACGCCCGCCACCATGCTCAGGTAGCGCGGCTTGCCCTGCACGACGCGGGCGCGGGGGTCGAGCACGTCGGGCGGCATGTTGCGAAAGCCGCCGTGCGAGTCGTTGACCAGCACCTCGGTGGCGCCGGCATCGAAGGCCCCGGCAATCGCGGCATTGGCCTCCTGCGTCATCAGCAGGCGGGCACGCTCGAATTCCGGGTTGCCGGGACGCGTCTGCTCCGAGTGGTAAACGCCGGCAACGCCTTCGATGTCGGTGGAGATCAGGACTTTCATGAAGGGATGCTCGATTCCGCAAAGGAAGAAAGAGAAGAGGGCGGCAGAAGCTCGGACAGCGCCTGCCGGTGGTTGCCATCGCGGCCGGTGACGGCCGTGGCACGCCAGAGCGCGTGAAGAATGGCTTGCTCGGTGCTGTCGGCCGCAGCCTGGAAGAGCCCGTCGAGCAGCCCGTCGTGCACCATCGCAATGGCCGGCATCGGCCGGTCGATGCGGTCGGGCACGGTGTAGGCGGTGGAGAAGGCCAGCACGATGTCGCCGCTGCCATGGCCGAAGACCGAGCCGGTGCGCGCCAGCCCCGCGCCCGCGCGCAGCGCCAGCCGCCGCAGCTGGCGCGCATCGAGCGGCGCGTCGGTGGCGACGACGATGATGATCGAGCCTTTCTCCGGCTCCTTGCATTCGGCCGTGCCGTGCGCTGCCAGCCGCTCGCCGACGGCATGGCCGGCCAGCACCAGCTGCGGCTGGCGCCCGTAGTTCGCCAGCACCAGCGCCCCCACGGTATGCACGTCGCCGTCCAGCGCCGACACGCGTCGCGAGGCGCTGCCGATGCCGCCCTTGAACTGGAAGCTCGACATGCCGCGCCCCGCGCCAACCGAGCCCTGCGCGAAATCGGCGCCGGCGCCGTCGAGCGCGCGAAGATAGTCCGCCTCGGTCACGGCCAGCCGCTGGATGTCGTTCAGAAAACCGTCGTTGCATTCGAAGACCAGCGGATTGACCGTGGGCAGCGAACGACCGCTCTCGGGGTTGGCCGCCACGCAATGGCGGATCTGCGCCGTGGCAACCGTGCCGACCGAGAAGGTGTTGGTCAGCGCAATCGGCGTCTCGAGCACGCCGAGCTCGGCCAGCTGCACCAGTCCCACGCTCTTGCCGAAGCCGTTGAGCACCACGGCGGCCGCCGGCACCTTGTCGCGGAACGGATCGCCGGCATGCGGTCGCACGACCGTCACGCCGGTCTGAACACCGCCGTCATCCAGCGTCTGGTGGCCGACCGTGACGCCTTCGACGTCGGTGATGGCGTTGCGCGCGCCCTGGAGCAGGTTGCCGATGTAGGGCAGGGTGATGGATGGCATGAACGAAGAATTACTGGCGGTCGATCTTCGGATCGAGCGCGTCGCGAAGCGCATCGCCCAGCAGGTTGAAGGCGAGCACGGTGAAGAAGATGGCCAGGCTCGGGAACAGCGCCACGTGCGGCGAGGTCACCATGTCGGCGCGGGCCTCGCTGAGCATCGCGCCCCATTCGGGCGTCGGCGGTTGCGCGCCCATGCCCAGGAACGAGAGGCTGGCGGCCGTGATGATCGAGGTGCCGACGCGCATCGAGAAATACACCACGATCGAGGAGATGGTGCCCGGCAGGATGTGCCGCACGATGATGGTCCAGTCGGATGCGCCGATGCTGCGCTCGGCCTCGATGTAGGTCTGCTGCTTCAGCACCAGCGTGTTGCCGCGCACGAGGCGCGCGAACGCCGGCACGCTGAACACCGACACCGCCACCACCACGTTGGTCATGCTGCTGCCCAGGATGGCGACCACGCCGAGCGCGAGAAGAATGCCGGGGAAGGCGAACAGCACGTCGGAGATGCGCATCACGATGCGGTCCCACCAGCCTTCGTAGTAGCCGGCCAGCAGGCCGAAGGCGGTGCCGATGATGCCGCCCAGCACCACCGACAGGAAGCCCGCCATCAGCGAGATGCGCGCGCCAGCCAGGATGCGGCTGAAGATGTCGCGCCCGAGTGGATCGACGCCGAACCAGTGCGTGGCCGAGGGGCCGGTGTTGAGCATGTCGTAGTCGAAGAAGTTCTCCGGATCGAAGGGCACGATCCAGGGTGCGAACACCGCGACGAACACCAGCAGCAGCACGAACACCGCGGCGACGATGCCCACGGGTTGCTTCTTGAAGCGGCGCCAGCATTCGCCCCAAGGGGTGCGGACCTTGCCGGCGGTTTGAACCGCCACGATGGGCTGAGTGATCGGATCGGCAGTCGCGCCGGTAGCTTGCGTCATGGCTTGCTGCTCACTTGTAGCGAATGGTGGGGTTGATGTAGCCATAGAGCACATCGACCACGAGATTGATCAGGATGAATTCGAGCGAGAACAACAGCACCAGCGTCTGGATGACGGGGTAGTCGCGCATCTGCACCGCGTCCACCAGCAGGCGGCCGAGGCCCGGCCAGTTGAACACCGCCTCCACAAGAATGGAGCCGCCCAGCAGGAAGCCGAACTGCAGGCCCATCATCGTGACCACCGGGATCAGCGCGTTGCGCAGCGTGTGCTTGAACACCACGCTGGATTCGTGCACGCCCTTGGCGCGCGCGGTGCGCACGAAGTCTTCCTGGATCACCTCGACGAAGGAGGCCCGCGTGAAGCGCGCCATCACGGCCGCCACGGCCGCGCCCAGGGTGATCGAGGGCAGGATGTAGTGTTTCCAGCTGCTGGCGCCCACCGTGGGCAGCCAGCCGAGCTGGACCGAGAAGATCTGCATCAGCAGCATGCCGAGTGCAAATGCGGGGAAAGAGATGCCCGACACGGCGAGCGTCATGCCCAGCCGGTCCGGCCATTTGTTGCGGTACACGGCAGACACGATGCCGATGCCCATGCCGAAGATCACCGCCCACACCATGCTGGTGATGGTCAGCATCACCGTCGGGAAGAAGCGCTCGCCGATTTCCACCGACACCGGCCGCCGTGTGCGGATCGAGGTGCCGAAGTCGCCCTGCAGCATGTGGGTGAAGAAGTTCACGAACTGCTGCGGCAGCGGCTTGTCGAGCCCGAGCTCCGCGCGGACCATGGCCACGGTCTGCTCGTCGGCATCCTGGCCGGCGGCAAGTCGCGCCGGGTCGCCGGGCAGCATGTGGACGAACAGAAACACCAGCACCGCCACGATGAGCAGCGTGGGGATCAGGCCCAACAGTCGTTTGAGGAAGTAATTCAGCATGGGGTGCGGTTGCCGCGATCGGGCGATGGCGGCATGCCATCGCCCGTCGGGCAGTCAGTCAGGAAACGAGGAGCCGGGATCAGTTCGACGTGGCGATGGCGTCGATGTTGATGTTGCCGTCAGGCATCACGAACACGCCCGAGAGACGCTTGGCGTGCGCCGAAAGGTTCTGCTCGGTGATCATCGGTACGCGCGGCAGGTCCTTGCGGATCTCTTCCTGCGCGGTCTTGTACAGCGCAGTGCGTTCCTTCTCGTCCGTGGTCACCAGCGCCTTGGCCAGCGCGTTGTCCACCACCTCGCTCTTGTAGAACGACATGTTGTTCAGCTTCGGTGCCCAGGCTTCCGAGGCGAACAGCGGGCGCAGGCCCCAGTCGGCTTCGCCGGTCGACGACGACCAGCCGGTGTAGTACATGCGGACCTTGGCCGTCTTCGGATCGGGCCATGCATCCACCTGCTCGGTGCGCTGGCCCACTTCGAGCGCCTGCACCTGCAGCTTGATGCCGA
>Ga0209050_1004149_pt1 | contig 10035 bp, 10 predicted proteins | sample Araplavi_mTSA_r2_FD_184276 | JGI IMG/M metagenome (GOLD analysis project Ga0209050, IMG submission 184276) | Arabidopsis root microbial communities from North Carolina, USA - plate scrape MF_Cvi_mTSA_r2 (SPAdes) (version 2) | ecosystem: Host-associated > Plants > Roots > Endosphere | place: USA...
GAGGTCGCGGGGGTCCTGGCCGATCAGCAGCGGCGCCAGGTCTTCGACCGCGCCGACCACCGCGCGGGTCTTCCATTCCAGGGTCGCCTCGCCCCAGCCCAAGAGGCCCGGCTGGTCGGTCTCGACCCGGACGAAGATCCAATTGCGCATTTCCGCGTTGCAGACGCGGGCGCTGATCGAGGTGATGCGCACTCGAGCTCCCAGGGCCGTTTTTTAATCAGTTATGTATGATCTATTCCGCAATACGTCGATCGTGTCAAGGCGCAGACCGGCCGCGGCCGCGCCTCGTCAGATTTCCGACATGTGGGAACCCTTGCCCGGCGCTTTGCGTTCGCGTAAGCCTCGTCGCCTCCCGATTCTCCGCGTCCGTCTCCTGGGGATTTCATGAATCACGACACGATTTCGGCTCTGGTCCTCGGCGCGGTCGAGGGCTTCACCGAGTTCCTGCCGATTTCCTCCACTGGCCATCTGATCCTGGTCGGCGATCTGCTCGGCTTTCAGGACACGACCGGCAAGGTGTTCGAGGTGGTGATCCAGTTGGGCGCGATCCTCGCCGTCGTGGTCTTCTCCTTCGGCCGGCTTTGGCAGGTCCTGGTCGGCCTGCCGAGCGATCCCGCGGCACGGCGTTTCGCCGCCGCCGTGATCCTCGCCTTCATCCCGGCCGCCGTGCTCGGCCTGATCTTCCACGATTTCATCAAGACCGTGCTATTCTCGCCCTGGGTGGTTTGCGTTTCCCTGGTCGTCGGCGGCATTGCGATCCTGCTGATTGAGCGGCTCTCGCCGCGGCCGCGCCACCGCAGCATCGAGAGCCTGCCGATGAAGACCGCGCTGGGCATCGGCTTTTGCCAGGCCGTCGCCATGATCCCCGGCGTCAGCCGCGCCGGCGCCACCATCCTCGGCGGCGAGCTCCTGGGCGTCGATCGGCGGATCGCCACAGAGTTCTCCTTCTACCTCGCCATCCCGACCATGCTGGGAGCGACCGTGCTTGACCTCTACAAGGCGCGCGACGATCTGACATCCCAGGGGATCGGGTTGATCGCCTTGGGCTTCATCACCGCTTTCGTGGTGGCGATTCCGGTGGTGAAGGGGCTGATCGGCTTCGTCGGCCGCTATGGCCTCACCCCGTTCGCCTGGTATCGTATCGTGTTCGGCCTCGGCTTCGCAGTCTGGCTGCTCTACGCCGGCTGAAGCGGAAATTCGCCGCGCCGCGACGAAAACTCACTTGTCTGAGCCTGTCTATACAGGTGATCTTCTGAGGAGCCCGCCAGAAGTCCCCAAAACGCGGGCATGACAGGAGGCTTTCAATGAACGACCAGAATTGGAACGACTTGCGCCGCGCCCTCCGGGAAAACCGGATCGGCCGCCGGCGCTTCTTGGAAGGCGCCGCCCTGCTCGGCGTCTCGACGGCACTGGCGACCAGCACCCTTTCCAAGGCCGGCTTTGCCGCCACGCCGAAGAAGGGCGGCACCTTGCGCCTCGGCATCGGCGGCGGCAGCACGACCGACAGCCTCGACCCTCGCACCTACACCGACACCTGCGGCATCGTCTTCGGCGCCTCGATCCTCAACCACCTGGTCGAGATCGACACCGACAAGAAGCCGGCACCGGTCCTCTTCGAGAGCTGGGAAGCCAAGGACAAGGCGACGCGCTGGGTCTTCAACATCAAGAAGGGCGTCACCTTCCACAACGGCAAGACGCTCGACGCCGACGACGTGATCTATTCGATCAACCTGCATCGCGGCAAGGACAGCCAGTCCGGTGCCGCGGAGAATCTCGCGGCGATCAAGGAGATCAAGAAGCTCGACGCCAACCAGATAGAGATCGTGCTGGAGAGCGGCGATGCCGATCTCGACTATGTCCTCTCCGACTATCACGTGCTGGTGGTGCCGAACGAGTTCAAGGACTGGACCAAGCCGATCGGCACCGGTGCCTATAAGTTCGAATCCTGGGATCCCGGCGTCAGCGCCAAAGGTGTAAAGAACGAGAATTACTGGCGCAGCGACCGCGGATTCGTCGATGCGATCGAGTTCACCGTGATCAACGATACGCCGGCCCGGATGAACGCGCTGGTCGCCGGCCAGGTCGATGCGATCAACCGGGTCGATACTTCGACCATAGATCTCATCCAGGCGGCGCCTGATCTTGAGATCGTGCGCTCGCCCGGCGGCTATCACGTGATCTTCGCCATGCGCACGGATGAGGCGCCGTTCGACAATCCGGACCTCCGCCAAGCGATGAAGCACGCAATCAACCGCGAGCAGCTCTTGAAGTCGCTGTTCAACGACTATGGCACGGTCGGCAACGACCATCCGATCCCGGCCGGCGACCCCTATTACAACAGCGAGCTGCCGCAGACGAAATACGATCCGGAGAAGGCGAAATTCTTCGCCAAGAAGGCCGGGCTGAGCGGCCCCGTCTCGGCGCCGCTCTCGACCTCGGATGCCGCCTTCCTCGGCGCTGTCGATTCAGCGAGCGTGTTCCAGGCCAATGCGGCCGCAGCGGGCATCAACTTCACCACCAAGAAGGAATCCAACGACGGCTTCTGGGACAATGTCTGGCTGAAAGCCCCGTTCTGCGAAAGCTACTGGGTCGGGCGTCCCGCCGCGACCCAGATGCTGACCGTCGCCTATAAGAGCGCGGCCGCCTGGAACGAGACCGGCTGGAAGAACGCCCAGTTCGACAAATGGCTCGCCGAAGCCAAGGCCGAGGTCGACCCGGCCAAGCGCAAGCCGATTCTCTGGGACCTGCAGAAGATGCTGCACGACGAGGGCGGCGCGATCATCCCGATGTTCAAGGACTACGTCGAGGCCCATTCGAAGAAGGTGAAGGGCCACACGCCCCACAGCAACGACGAGTTCGACAACAACCTGATCGCCGAAAAGGCCTGGATCGAGGAGTGAAGTTGTTGGGGCGGCAGCGATGCCGCCCCACTCTCAGCATCCAAGCGACGAGCTGGAGGAAGCTCTAAAGAATGAACTTCGACAGGTCCGTGTTCTTCGCCAGCGGCGCGACCTTTTCCTTCACCATCTGGGCGTCGATGCGGATGGTCTTGCCGCTCTGCTCGCTGGCGGTGAAGCTCACCTCTTCCAACAATCTTTCCATCACGGTCTGAAGCCGGCGGGCGCCGATATTCTCGACCGTCGAGTTGATGTCGGTGGCGAGATCGGCCAGGGCGTCGATCGCGTCCTCGGCGAAATCGAGGGTGACGTCCTCGGTCTTCAACAAGGCGATGTATTGCTTGATCAGGCTGGCTTCCGGCTCGACTAGGATGCGCTTCATGTCTTCGCGGCTGAGCGCGTTCAATTCGACGCGGATCGGCAATCGGCCCTGCAGTTCCGGCAGCAGGTCCGAGGGCTTCGCGAGATGGAAGGCGCCGGAGGCGATGAACAGGATGTGGTCGGTTTTCACCGGTCCATGCTTCGTCGAGACCTGAGTGCCCTCGATAAGCGGCAGCAGGTCGCGCTGCACGCCCTCGCGGCTGACATCTCCGCCGATGCGGGCACCGTCGGAGCGGGCGCAGATCTTGTCGATCTCGTCGATGAACACGATGCCGTGCTGCTCGACAGCGCGGATCGATTCCGCCGTCACCTTCTCCTGATCCAGCAGCTTCTCGCTCTCCTCGGCAACCAGCACTTCATAGGAATCGGCGACGGTCATGCGGCGTGGCTTCTGCCGGCCGCCCAGCGCATTGCCCAGCACCTCATTGAGGTTGATCATGCCCATGCTGGCACCCGGCATGCCGGGGATGTCGAAGGTCGGGAGGCTGCCGCCGCCGGTATCCTTGACGCTGATCTCGATTTCCTTCTGGTCGAGCTCGCCCGCACGCAGCATGCGGCGGAACTTGGTGCGGGTCTCGGCGCTGGCATCGGTGCCGACCAGGGCGTCCAGCACACGGTCTTCCGCGAGGCCTTCGGCCTTGGCGGTCACTTGGCGCTTCGCCTTCTCCTTGGTCATGGCGATCGAGATTTCGACCAGATCGCGGACGATCTGCTCGACGTCGCGGCCGACATAGCCGACCTCGGTGAATTTGGTGGCCTCGACCTTCAGGAACGGCGCCTGTGCCAGCTTCGCCAGGCGGCGCGCGATCTCGGTCTTGCCGACGCCCGTCGGCCCGATCATCAGGATGTTTTTCGGCGTCACCTCGTCGCGGATTTCGGCTGCCAGTTGCTGTCGGCGCCAGCGGTTCCGGAGTGCGATGGCCACGGCGCGCTTGGCCTCACCCTGGCCGACGATGAAGCGGTCGAGCTCGGACACGATCTCGCGCGGGGTCAGCGCACCGGCCGCCGTTTCTGCGGGCGCTTCGATCTTTTTCGCGGGTTCGGCCATGGCTTACAGCTTTTCCAGGATGACGTTGTGGTTGGTGTAGATGCAGATGTCGCCGGCGATCTTCATCGCCTTGCGCGCAATCTCTTCGGCTTCGAGATCGTCACGGTCGATCAGGGCCCGCGCCGCGGCCAGCGCATAAGCGCCGCCCGAGCCGATGCCGATCAGACCGTCCTCCGGTTCCAGTACATCGCCGGTGCCGGTCAGAACCAGGGAGACGGACTTGTCGGCGACCGCCATCATCGCTTCCAAACGCCGCAGGTAGCGGTCGGTGCGCCAGTCCTTGGCAAGCTCGACGCAGGCCCGGGCGAGTTGGCCCGGATGCTGCTCCAGTTTGCCTTCCAGCCGCTCGAACAGGGTCAGCGCATCCGCCGTGGCACCGGCAAAACCGGCGATCACCTGGCCCGGTCCATCCGCCTTGCCGAGGCGCCGGAGCTTGCGGGCGTTGGATTTCATGACCGTATGGCCGACCGTCACCTGTCCGTCACCGGCGAGCACGACTTCGGGGCCTTTGCGGACCAGCAGGATGGTGGTGCCGTGCCAGGGGGCGAGGCCGTGGGCGGCGGCGTCTTGGGAGGGGTTGTTGGACATTGGGCTCAAATAGGTTAACGGACCAGGGTCTTCAAGCTGCGGCTTCTTGGCCTCAACCGGCAAGGCTGGTAAGAAACCCGCGCCAAGCAGGTTTTGCCACAGTTTTTTGAAACGGGATCGGGTCGCTCCAATGCAGGCTTTCGGGCGTAAGGCGAGTGTCGCACGCAAGACCAAGGAAACCGAGATTTCGGCCTCGGTCGATCTCGACGGTTCGGGGAAATCCGAGATCGAGACGGGGATCGGCTTCCTCGATCATATGCTGGAACAGCTTTCGCGCCACAGCCTGATCGACCTCACCGTGAAGGCCAAGGGCGACCTGCACATCGACTTCCACCATACAACCGAGGACACCGGCATCGCCATCGGCGAGGCGGTCTCGAAGGCGCTCGGCGAACGCAAGGGCATCAACCGTTACGGCGATGCCATGATCCCGATGGACGAGACGCTGACCCGGGTCGCGCTCGATGCCTCGAACCGGCCCTATCTCATCTGGAAGGTGAACTTCACCAAGCCGAAGCTCGGCGAGATGGACACCGAGCTGTTCAAGGAATGGTTCCAGGCCTTCGCCCAGAATGCCGGCCTGACGCTCCATGTCGAGAATCTCTACGGCGAGAACAACCACCACATCGTCGAGAGCTGCTACAAGGGCTTGGCGCGGGCCCTGCGTGCGGCGGTCGAGATCGATCCCAGGAAGTCCGATGCGATTCCCTCCACTAAGGGCGTGCTCGGCGGAACCCTGAAGGCCTGAGATGGCGGTCGTCGTCGTCGATTACGGCGCGGGGAACCTGAAATCCGCCGCCAAGGCGCTCATGGAAGCCGCCAAGGGCACCGGGACGGAAGTCGCCGTGACCGCCGATCCGGCTGAGGTCAGGCGCGCCGACCGCATCGTGCTGCCCGGTGTCGGTGCCTTCGCCGATTGCAAGGCCGGGCTCGAAGCCCTGCCCGGCATGGTGGACGCGCTGAACGAGGCGGTGCTCGAGCAGCGTCGGCCCTTCCTCGGCATTTGCGTCGGCATGCAGTTGATGGCCACGCTCGGCATCGAATACGGGGAGCATCGCGGCCTCGGCTGGATCCGAGGCAAGGTGGTCAAGCTCACGCCGAAGGATCCCGCGCTCAAGATCCCGCAGATCGGCTGGAACAATCTCAGCGCTTCGCCACATCCGGTGCTGCGCAATCTGCCGCAAGATGCCGATGCCTATTTCGTGCACTCCTATCATTTCGTCGCCGACCAGGCGTCCGACGTGCTTTCCCGTATCGACTACGGCGGGCCGGTGGTGGCGGCGGTCGGGCGCGACAACCTGATCGGCGTTCAGTTTCACCCCGAGAAGAGCCAGGCCATCGGCCTCAGGCTGCTTGGCGATTTCCTGAAGTGGCGCCCATGATTCTTTTTCCCGCCATCGACCTCAAGAACGGCCAATGCGTGCGCCTCCGCCAAGGCGACATGGGCCAAGTCACGCTGTTCAACGCCGATCCCGCGGATCAGGCCGGCAAGTTCGTGCGCGAGGGTGCCGAATGGCTGCACTTGGTTGACCTCGACGGTGCCTTTGCCGGAGCGCCGGTCAATGCCGCCGCCGTCGAGGCGATCCTCCGCGCCATCAAGATACCGGTGCAGCTCGGCGGCGGCATCCGCGACCTCGCGCGGATCGAGGACTGGCTGCAGAAAGGCATTTCTCGCATCATACTCGGCACCGTGGCGCTGAAAAAGCCGGAGCTGGTGAAGGGTGCCGCGCGCATGTATCCCAAGCGGATTGCGGTCGGCATCGATGCCAAGGCCGGCCGGGTCGCGGTCGAGGGCTGGGCCGAGACCAGCGATGTCACGGCGCTCGATCTGGCGCGTCGCTTCGAGGATGCCGGGGTCGCCGCCATCATCTACACCGATATCGACCGCGACGGGCTGCTGCAAGGCGTCAACGCCGAAGCGACCGCAGAGCTCGCGGCCAAGCTCACTATCCCGGTGATCGCTTCCGGCGGCGTCGCCGGGCCGGAAGATCTCGACCGCTTGAAGGCCTGGCTGCCGCGCTCGAAGGCCGCCGGCGGCGGCATCGCCGGCGTTATCGCCGGCCGCGCGCTCTATGACGGACGGCTGGATCTGAAATCCGCCATCACCGCTTTAAAGGCCGCCTGATGCTGAAGATGCGGATCATCCCCTGTCTCGACGTGAAGGACGGGCGCGTGGTGAAGGGCGTCAACTTCGTCAATCTGGTCGATGCCGGCGATCCGGTCGAGCAGGCGCGGGTGTATGACAAAGCCGGCGCCGACGAGCTCTGCTTCCTCGACATCACCGCCTCCTCCGATAACCGCGACACGCTCTACGACGTGGTGCAGCGCACCGCCGAGGCCTGCTTCATGCCGCTCACCGTCGGCGGCGGCGTGCGCAAGATCGAGGATATCCGCAAGCTCCTGCTCTCCGGCGCCGACAAGGTCTCGATCAACACCGCAGCCGTGAAGGATCCGGACTTCGTCAAACAGGCGGCGCAGAAGTTCGGCGATCAATGCATCGTGGTTTCGATCGACGCCAAGGAAGTGACACCGGGCAAGTTCGAGATCTTCACCCATGGCGGCCGCGAACCGACCGGAATCGACGCCGTCGGCTTTGCCAAGCGCATGGCGGAGAACGGCGCGGGCGAGCTGCTGGTGACCTCGATGGATCGCGACGGCACCCGCGCCGGCTACAACCTCGCGCTGACCCGTGCCATCGCCGATGCGGTCGGCGTGCCGGTCATCGCTTCGGGCGGCGTCGGCACGCTGGAAGAGGTTATCGAGGTGCTGTCGTGGAAGCGGCTGGACCTGCACCACAAGCCGGTGATCTTCCTGAATCTGAACGGTTTCTGGGACACCCTGCTGGCGGCGATCGAGCACGGCATCACCGAGAAGATGACGCCCGAAACCTTCCGCGAGGGCTATAGCGTGGTCAACACGGTCGAGGAGGCTGTCGCCCTGATGCAGGCGGCGGACGATATGCCTCACTTGCAACATGATCGGCGTTAAGTAATCGTCGATCAGTTCGCGCGTCGCTGCGTTTCGTTTGGCAACGCGCCCTTGACAGTTTTGAATAACAACGCACACTGAAGCGGCGGGCTCGACTGCGAGACCCGGCCCCATTCGGAGATCTCCCCATGCGCGCCTTCATCGTCGCCGCGGCCCTGTTCGCCGCCGCCCCCGCCTTCGCCCAAGCCCCCGCCACCAGCGCCGTCCTGGCCGACGCCGCCCGCGCCCCGGCCGGCCGCACCATCATCGACGGCGCCAACTGGCGTTGTGAAGGCGCGACCTGCACCGCCAGCGGCGGCGCCAACCAGCCGGCCGCCCGCGCCTGCCGCCGCGTCGCCGCCCGCTTCGGCGCCGTCTCGGCTTTCACCTACAAGGGCGTGACCCTGTCGAACGAAGAAATCGCCGCCTGCAACGCCTGATCGGCGCGCACGGCTGAAAAGAGAAGGCCGCCCCTCACAGGGCGGCCTTTTTGCTGTCCGGCGTCAGGGAAGACGGTTCAGGCCGTCTCGCCCTGGAGCCGCTTCACGATGCGCTCGCGGCCGATCATGGGGGCGATGGCCGCCATGTCCGGGCCGTGCGGCTGGCCGGTCAGGATCAGGCGCAGCGGCATGAACAGGGTCTTGCCCTTGGCGCCCGTCGCCTCCTTCACCGCATTGGTCCAGATCGGCCACAGAGTGTCGTCGACCGTCTCCGGCAGCACCGCCAGGGCGGCGGCGGCGAAGGCCGGGTCCTCGATCACCGGCGTGATCGGACCACGCACGATGGCCGCCATTTCAACGACATCGGCGAATTTCTGAAGGTTCGGTCGCACTGCGTTCCAGAAGCCCTCGCCCAGATCGGCGTCCAGTCCGGCCAGGCGCGGCTGCGCCACGGCGTAGTCCATGGCGTGCAGGGCCTGGGCGTTCAGGCGGTCCAGATCGGCGGTGTCGTAGCGCGCCGGCGAACGCCCCATCTTGGAGAAGGCGAAGCTGTCGCCCAGCGCCTGCACCGAGGTTCCGACTTCCAGCGGGTCCGAGGTGCCGATGCGGCCCAGGTGGCTGGTGATGGCGATCGGCTCGTAGCCCAGGTCGCGCATCTCCGAGATCGAGAGCGAGCCCAGACGCTTGGACAGGGCCGCGCCGTCGGCGCCGACCAGCAGCGGCATGTGGGCGAACGCGGGGACCGGGCCGCCCAGCGCCTCGAAGATCTCGATCTGGGCGCCGGTGTTGGTGACGTGGTCTTCACCGCGGATGACGTGGGTGATGGCCATGTCGATGTCGTCGACGACCGACGGCAGGGTGTAAAGGAACAGGCCGTCCTCGCGGATCAGCACCGGGTCCGACATCGACGCGGTGTCGACCTCGGCATGGCCGCGCGCCAGGTCTTCCCAGGCGACGCGCTTGCCTTCCAGCTTGAATCGCCAGTGCGGACGGCGGCCCTCGGCCTCATAGGCGGCCTTTTCGGCGTCGGTCAGGTCCAGAGCGGCGCGGTCGTAGATCGGCGGCAGGCCGCGCGACAGCTGCACCTTGCGGCGGCGGTCCAGTTCCTCGGAGGTTTCGTAGCAGGCATAGAGGCGGCCCGAGGCCTTCAGGAGCGCGGCGGCTTCCTCATAGCGGTCGAACCGCTTGGACTGGTTGTGGCGCTCGTCCCAGAGCAGGCCCAGCCAGGCCAGGTCGTCCTCGATCCCCTGCTCGAACTCGGCGGTGGAGCGGGCCAGGTCGGTGTCGTCGATGCGCAGCACGAAGCTGCCGCCCTGCCCCTTGGCGAACATCCAGTTCACCAGGGCGGTGCGGACGTTGCCGACGTGCAGCTTACCCGTTGGCGACGGGGCGAAACGAACCTTGACGGTCATGGGAAGGCAAACCTTGAAATGCGAGGCGCGTAGGTCGCGCTCCAACCCGGCGAAGTCAAGGCGGGCTTGGGCTGGAGGGCCTATCATGATAGCATCGCACTCGTCATGAACGCCCCCGTGCAGATCCGGAAACCTGAGGTCGCCGAGCGCCTGCGCGAACTGGCGCGCCTTGAGGGGAAGTCCATCACCGACCTGGTCGAGGAGATGGTGCGCGAGAGGGATGAGCGGCTGACGGCCGCCCGGAAGGCGGAGATCGAGCGCAAGCTGGCGGCTGCGGAGGAGATCGTGGCTCATTTTCAAAG
>Ga0209050_1004152_pt1 | contig 10032 bp, 3 predicted proteins | sample Araplavi_mTSA_r2_FD_184276 | JGI IMG/M metagenome (GOLD analysis project Ga0209050, IMG submission 184276) | Arabidopsis root microbial communities from North Carolina, USA - plate scrape MF_Cvi_mTSA_r2 (SPAdes) (version 2) | ecosystem: Host-associated > Plants > Roots > Endosphere | place: USA...
AGCGATGATGTTCACGATCCAGCAGTTCGTAGGTGATGATTCCAGGTTTGCCGATGGTGGTGTCGTCGAGATCTACCCGGAAGCGCTCCAGATCGAGAAAGCGCGGCTTGGCGGCATGCATGTCGAAGATCAGGCGCTTGGGCGGATGCGATGGCTGTACGATGTCGCCCCAAACGGCCGGGTTGCCAATCTTGCCGATCTGTTTCACTGCCGCGGCCTGAGCTTCGGGTTCGCTACCGAACGTATGGAGCAGTTTTTTGACCGCGACGCCGTCGTTGTTTTTCAAAAAGGCGGAATAAGAATAGGTAGCGACAAGGGGTTCGCCCGGAAGCGCCGTGGCAGAAAACAGGTAATGCATCTGCTGTGAAACTGCTCCGGCATCGGCCTTTGAAGCGTATGCCCTGGAGAAGACAACGTTCTTTTTCTCGTCGTAATTCAGGTATACTTCAAAAGTCTCTTCCTGTGGCAAGTCGCGTACAAAATAGCTGCCCGACTGCCCGGCAGCTTTCAAGATTTTCCGGACAGCGTCTTTGGCAACCTGGGGTGATTCAAATTTTTCTTCCGTTTTAAAAAACGGATCTTCTTCCAGCCGCAGCTGCAGCACAAATTTCTCGGGATATTTGACTACCTCAAAATTGCAGAGGCTTTGCCGGCGCAAGGCCGGAGCCCCGGTGAGGGCCATGAAGCGTTTTTCGAATCCCGAAATGTTATCGCCAGGCCAACCGTTGCGTGTGTAGTCGAAGGCCCGTCCACGATTGCTGCTGATGTCTCCATAGTGGGCCAAAAACGTTTCGGTGGCCGCAATCTCCCGGCGTTGCAATTCCCTTTCGTCATACATGCCAAACGACAGCAGGGCATAGTCGGCAAACGTTTCGGCAAAGCGCGACAGCAAGTGTTGCTGAAATCCTTTTCTTCGGACGACATAACTTTCCCTGTCCTCGGCGATGATTTGCAGTTGCCGGCCAAAGTCCTGTTGCCGCAACACCAGGTCGAACGAAAACCTATTTTCACCCGCCACGGTATAGGTATGAACACATTCCGGTGTTTGCGATACGTAGGCGAGCCAGGTTGCCGCCTGGCGCGCCTCCTGCTCATTCCGGTAATATCGTGCGCTCACCAGGGCAGTTTCCTGCGACGACCCTGTGATGTAGTAGAACACGCATTGATCGCCCCGGGTGATGATATTTATGGTGTAGCCCTGCGTGCTGAAATCGTCGCGCCATTGCCAGGCGGCGACGTCGCGTTCGGCTTTGGTGGCAAAAGTAAACGGCGCGAGCTTTGTTCCTTTCCGGTTGCGCTCCAGTTCAACCTCCTTCACCTGGCTGCCCAGCAACAACAAGTCGTGTTTGCCCGCCAAGGTTGCCAACGTACTGCCTTCGCGGGTGGCGGCATCCATCTGCGCACCGAAGCGGGCCAGCACTTCATTGTTGGGTGCATCGTCGATCGTGTTGGTGAAATAGGTGCGTCGGTACTCATCCTTGTTCGCCGGCGAAAGCGAATACAAGGTTCGGACATGGCTCATCTGCGACAGGTAGTTGGCCAGGAGCTGATCGAAGAAGAGCAGGTAGCCCTGGAGTTGACGGGCCTGTGCCACGCGAAGCGGCGAAGCATCCTGAGGCAACGCCCCTTTTTCGATACCATAAACCCGTGGAAAGTCGTTTTGGATAGAGGACCAGGTGCTGATTCCGTTCAGGAATTCACCGCGGGGAATAACGTTGTCGAGCACGGGCGACGTCGACTGATAGGGCACTTTTCCCGTGTGCTCGCGATTCAACTGGAGCACGGTTGCATACTTGTCAAAGTCGAAGTTTACGGGCATCCCGTTGCGCGAAAATTCTATTCCGGTGCAGCGCGGCGAAAAATCGGGAACATGATGCTGCGGGATGTTCACCACCCACTTGTCGCCCTCCAGGGTCTGGTTGGCGCAGTTTCGCAGACGCAGGCGGCTTACTTTGGCCACGCCTTTCACCCCGAACAAAATATTATAAACATCCGAGACGTGAATCTCTTTCCGCAGGGTGAGCGCTTCGAACTCGTCGGTATCTACAAAACCGTAGCTCTCGGAAACGTTCCGCGGCCGGCCGGCAAAAATGTTGTCGATGGTCTTTTTCTTTTCCAACAACTGATCGAGCGTATAGAAGCGCGGCGCCGGGGAGAAAAAATTCTTCAGGTTTTCCATCAGCGCGAGGTAAACCGCTTCGGCATCGGCCTGGGGTTCGAGTTCGACCTGGGCGCACACGCCGATCTCCCACTTGCAAAGGATGGTGATATCGATAAAGTCTTCACAGATGTTCCGGTGCGCCATGAGCGCCTGTCTTATTTTTTTTAAGATATTCTGGATGTACTCGTTCTTTGCCTCTGGTGTTGAAAAGGCCGTATCGATATTCCGTTCTAAATCCACGTAGACGCGGTAGAGTCCATTGAGATAGCTGACGCAATCGCTGTCCTCGTTGGTACGGTCGGGATTACAAAAACGTTCCGGGTCCAACTGATCGGACACGTCTTCGTCCTTTGGGGTGGCCACCGTCAGCCATGCATTTCTGACGCCATCGATGTCGATCAATAGTTTCCGGAAATCGGTTATCGTAAGCGGGTTGCAGGTAAGGATATCGGACGGCGTGATGAAATTTGTATCAGGTGTCTTGTCGTTGGGATCGCGCGTGAAGAGATCTTTGGCCGGAAGGTTGGTGCGATAGCCAAGGTCCAGCAACGCATAACACAGCATTTCGAGCATGGTGATGCCGGGATCATGGACGTTATGATCGGTCCAGATCTTACCGGCCAGGTTGCCCAAATGCGTGATGCCTTCGGTGCGCAACGTGTCAAAATCCAAGTACGACGGAAAGCCGGAGTTTCGTTTGCTGATGACGTTGATATCGTTTTTGATTTCCGCCATGGGTGGTTACATTAAAGTCAGACGGTTAAGAAAGATTCGTTCGGGCTCATGCGCGCACCGCTTTTGTCTATCCCACGCTTCGCAGGCTTCCGGTGCGATACAAATGTCGATGTCGCCGGCCAGGAGAATGGAGCGCGGCGTGTGCGGGCAAACTTCCTGCACCGTGCTGTCGATCGGTTCTTGATCGGCTTCGTGTTGCATTTTCAGATCGAGTATATAGTCCACATAGTCAAGATCCTCCAGGAAGCGCAAGAGGTCCGACCGGTTCACACACTGGCCGAAGCCGATCTTGCTGTATTCGCCCACCGACCAGGGTGCCAGAAACCGGCGCAGGTCTTGCTCCAGTTTTTCTTTGTAATAGTTCTCGTCCTTGCCTTTGTATAGTTTCACTTTCAGGCAGAAGCGAATTTTTTCATACCGCGGATTCATGACTTGCACCCGCACAAAGGGAGACGTACGCGCCTTCAGGTGCTTGGCAATGGCATCGAGCACGCTCACAGGCACTTTGGGTTCGAACGCATGGCCGGCGTCCATTTGCGTAAGGTCGGGGATGACGGCGATCAAGACATACCCGGGGGCCGCGGGAAAATCGTTCTTATATTCGCTTGCGTTGAGCGCATAGCTGTGGTTGATGCATTTCGCTTTATAGATCGCCGGAAATCCTTCTAACGTGATCCGCTCGTAGTCCCATTTCTGAATTGCCCGGCCTTTGTGCCGAAGCTGTTCGCTGGCGCGGACATAAAAATGCTGCGCCACCTCCGGTTCATGCCCGCCAAAGGAGGCATAGGGCTGGTTCACGACCTTGATGTTGGCATCGGCGATCTTTAGTTTGGACAAACTTTCGGCCGGCAAAGGTGCGCGTAGCCGAAGCGTATCGTTATCGGAGCGGTTCGTAAAAATTGTTCCCACGGCATTGGGGTGGAGATCGATGGTTTCGCTTGTTGCTTTGCTGTTTCTGACGACAGCGGCTTTTATCCAATGCAGCCCTTTCGGCAGGATGGTGTTCTCCAGCGTCATGTTTTGAGGAAGGGCCAATGTGACGATGCCCGTAGCGGTGAAGCCATTTGTTCCGTCTCGCACCACTTCAAAGCCTTCACGAAGCGGCTTCCACGTGTTGTTGTCCAGATAGTGCCACGCTACCGTTTCTTTTCTGAATTCCGAATTGGCCGTAGCCTCCGCTAGTTTGAACAACAGGTTCAGGTTGCCACCGGGAACAAGTCCCTTCAAACCGATGTACAGCGTGCCCTCGTCACAATATGTGGGCAACAACGTTGGCGTTCCCTGCAAAGCAATCTGCTGATAGGTCTGATCGAAGGCATGAAGGTGGATGAGGCTCATGTCTTGCGTGGTGGCCGTGGCCGAATAATCGATGGACATATTCTCAAGGATAGGCGTCCAAGGCTCGGCGGGAATGGGTACCGACAGGTCTTCTTTTAGTGTGCCATCGTTATTGAATATAAAATCGAATATAGACAGGTTCTTCTTTAGCTCTTCCAATTTTATGTTTGATGCATTGGCTGCCGCGCTGGCATCGTCTGCATTGGATACCGCATCCTCGAGTGATTTTTTTATGCTTGGATTTCCGGCGTTGAATTCGGCGTTGCTAATGTTCTTGGCGGAAGTGTTGTTGCGCGCCGCCTGGATGTCGGCGTCCAATCGATCCACATTATCCTTGGTGAGCGTGGCTTTGGCGGCAGCTTCTTTAATGTCGGTGGCGAGCGATACGATCCGCTGACCGGTGTCACTAAATACAATAACCGAATTGCCCGCTGTATAATACACGGCGCCCTCCAGGCCTTTATCCGGAAATTTTCCAAGCGCCATCATTTGACGGGCCAACACAAAGGCATAATCGCGATGAAAGAAATCCTGGTTTTGCAGGTTCAACCGCACAAAGCCTTGCCGGCTGTTGGCTTTGTCGAATGCGGTGACGTCTTGCGTGAGGTCGGCGAACGTCTTCGAATTGCTAAAATCGGTATGCTCGATAAAAAAGGAATGCGAAAAATTCGCGTTTTGATCGGCACAGTCCGGCCCGCAGTTCTCCTGGCTAAAAAGCCGCCGGTTGTTGTCGTTCGTCAACGCGTTCACGGGAGCCTTGACACTCGGAAGCTCCTTTTGCCACAGCCCCTCTTCCAACAGGCTTAAGTTTACCTGGAAATCGGCTTCGTCCAGACCCGACACTTCGATGAAGTCGCCCAGGTTGACGGGGTCTGGTATGATGCGTTTGAGGTAGGCCTTGTAGTATTCGTTGAAACTAACCGGCTTGTCTTTCCAATTCATGCGAACACAAACGCTGTCCCAAGCTTTAAAGAAAATCTCCTTGCTGCCGATATAGAAATTGGATCCCCTTAAATTCGGATTGGGCACCATGTTCGGAGGCCGGTAGTCCGGGTTTTGAGACATCACACTCGCCGGATGATGAATACTGAAGTCGACAATATCCGGCTGCGCGCCAAAAGGATAGATCGTGCCCTTGATGTCCATCACATTCTGATCGTTCTGGACGATGAAGTTTTTTACGCCACACACTTTCACACCGATGGTGGTGCCCGGCTGTCGCAGGGTCACTCTCCGGAAAAACTGGTACAGCGACATTTCTTCCTCCAGCGAAGCCTTCGTCGCCAGACAGCAAGGATCGTCCTCTTGGCCTGGAAACAAACTTGGGAAGGCGACCTTCTCAAATTTGACATGATCGTTAAGTTCTATTTTGGCAACCGGATCGGTTGTGCCGTAATCTTCTTTCAGCGTTTCCTTGTTGAAGAAAGTAATTGCAGGCTGTTCTGCCTTTAACGTCAGCGTTATCTGCAAAGTAAATTCCTGGCCGTTGACGTTTGCTATGCCGATACTGGCCTGCTCCGGAGCCACCCACGCTTTCTCACCACTCAATTTTATATCAAATGCGTGCATCGGCTTGAGCACCTCGGCAAGGCTGTCGAACTCTTCCGGGGTCAGCATTTTGGGATAGGTATCTTCCGGGATGCTGACCACGTTGCCCTCGGGCATAACAAGCTTGTCTTTCGACACCAACGTATCGTAGGCATAAGTGATCGCGGGGCAATAGCAAAGCTCACCGCTCTGCCGGAGAAAGCTGTACAACTTATCGACAATGATTTTATCGACGCCAAGTTTGATGGCCTGCGCTATAATATCCTTGCTGATGTAGAAATAAGTCGTCTGGAGCATTTCGTTGAACGCCGTCAGCATGGACGTATTCAGCACGGCATCGGTGGGGACGTCTTTATCGGGAACGGTTTCGTTGTCGGGAGCGCTTCCGTCGTCAGCAGGATTTTGTTCTTCACAACAGCGGCTTCTCCGGGTCGGTTCGGCTTTTATCGCGCACGGATCGCTCAGCGAGCAGGCCAGCGATATGGTGATCGTGCGCACTCCCTCCTGCAGATAAAGCACCGGTGAACCCAGAATAAATCCAACACGCGCGTTCGGATAGGGCTTCATGGACTTGCTTTCGGCGTCGAAATACTTGCTCAGCTTGTCGCCAAATGTTGCCCAATTTTTGGGACCATCCTCCGGAAAATCCTTTTCTTTTCCATCGGCCTTTCGCGCGTTGGCCGCAACGTATAACCCTTCGATATAGCGATTGTAGTCCTGGTTGGTCGAATCATAAACGCGCTGGTGGTTCAGGAAAAGTGTGCGCACGTCGATTACTTCGGTTTTGTTTACGACGAGCTCGTCTTCCAGCGCAAAATTGATGTCGGCTTTATTGTCGTCTTTGTCGCCCTGTACTTCGGTGTCTTTTTTCAGCCGGTACTTGTCAAGCTGCTTTTGAATCTGGAACAGCAGGTAAGCTTTGTCGGGCACGGCGGCCTTGGGCATGAGTTTCAAAACGTCCTGGTAGAAAAAATCGAGGTGCTTTTTTGTGATTCCGTTCAGATCCTGCTGCAGGTGTTGGAACAATTTTAGAAAAGCAAAGATCAACGCCAGGTGCGGCGCATGAAGTTTCTGAAATTCCTCCTTGAGCGGAAAGAGGCTCTTCTCCAGGCTCAACTCAGCCGCCTTCCCACTCAGCTCGATCACATTCACTAAACCACTGAACAACCCGGTGAGCACGGCGTGCAGTTCGATCATTTGTTTGCGACGGGTGGGTGCCGTCGGCTGAAAACACTGCGTCTGCACCAGGTCCTTCGCGGTGAAGTGCCAGGCTTCATTTTCCCTCAGCGCGCCCAACTCGATCCTAGCACAGTGGAAACGCTGGACGGCCACGTTCGACAGACAGATAAATTTTCGCACCTGGTCGGCCATGGTATCGCCGATCAACTTCTCGATCACGCCTTCCACCGGGAGCTCGCTTCCCTTCACGGTTTTATGCCACGCGTTGACGGGCGCGATCAGTTGGTTGTACATAAAATGAACGACCAGTTGCAGGGCCTGCTTGTTGGGCCGCTTCAGGAACAGCTGGTTGTAGCGCTCAAATTTCTCCTGCACGGCGCCCTTGTTGTAGCGCACCATGCCGGCCAACGTAAAAGGAATGCTCTTGGAAAAAAAGGCTTGCCAATCCCCCGGGTTGAGAGCATTGTCGTAGTAGGTGATGTGACGCGAGAGCAGCGTAAAATATTGCAGCAACTCGGCCATGGTCCTTCCGTCGATCTTTGCCGATCCGGCCAGAAGATCGTCGACGATCCGCTGGCGCTGGCTCGTGCCCGGGTCGTTTTGAAAGGGATGGATCAGGTTGTCACAGCAAGTCATGGCGTTTGTTGGCTATGCAGTTATTCAATGAATGGTTTCTATACGGGTTTCAGCGATTCGTTCAGGTAATAGTCGTATACATAGTTAAAGCGGGAGTTTGTCCCCGGAATGGAGTAATCAATGCTGATGACAAATCGTCCCTCGATCAGGTCGAACGACTCGTCGGCGGTCACTTCGATGTTCTCCACCATGATGCGCGGTTCATAAAAGAGTATGGAACTTTGAACGCGGTCTTTGAGATAGCCGATCATGGTGCTGCTGAGTGGCTCGAAGGTATAGTCCGACAAGTTGCAGCCGTATTTCGGCTGCATCACCCGTTCACCCAAGCTGGTTGAAAGCAGGATGTTCAGGCTTTGATGAATATCTTCCAAGTCGGCCACCAGTTCGACCGTGCCCGTCTCACGATTAAAGTTTGGCGGAAAGCTCCAGCCGGCGCCGAGAAAAGATTGAAATTTTTGCTCCATGCTATTTGTGTTGTCTTTGACGTTTGAAATGTTCATCCTCCGATTTGCACCGTGGGAAAGCCCATAACGATCACACCACCGTGGGCCGTAAGGTCCCCCATCCGGGCCGCCGGGCGGCCGCCTATCATGACCGTTGTGGACCCCTTTACAATGGAATCCGGTGGCCCCACACACGTGAGAATATCGCCAACGACGGCCGCGGGCATGTTACCAATCATTACCGTAGGAACGCCAGGCCCCACAATAGGTCCTCCCACGTGCGGCACCAGTACGGTGATCATGGGACAAATGTGTAGGTCGGTCAGTCGCGCGGCGGGAGGCATAGGTTGCGTTTTTTTGGTGTCATCATCGCGTTAGTTTATCAGTACCGGCAAGCCGCTGATCACGTTTGGCCCTTGTGAGGCCAGCTTCGCCGTGGCGCCTTCAATGCTCACGCTGGCGTCGGCCTTCATCGACAGCGCCGGGGCGCCGATGGAGAGGGACGCACCGGCGCTCAGGGTGAGCACGGCGCCGGCTTTAATATCGATGTTGGCGGGACTTTGCAATGTGATGCCTTGCGGCACCAGGGTCACCTTGTTGCTGCTCTGGTCGGTGATCTCGATCTTCTGCTGGCTTTCGTCCACCACGATCTTGTTGCCCGCGGGTGTGTCGATGGTGATGGACTTTTTACTGTCATCGAACTGGATGTGCATCTTGCTGCGGGTGGTAAACCCTTTTTCGTTGTTCACATCCTGGGCTTTGAGGGGTGCCGGCTTTGCGCTGCTGTGGAGCATGCCCAACACCACGGCATCGCGTGGGTCGTCGTTTATGAAACCGACAATCACTTCGTCGTCTATTTCGGGACGGAAGAATGCGCCGCGGTCTGCGCCGGCGTCCAGGCTCGCGACACGCGTCCAAATGCCCTGGGCGTTGTTGTCGATCACGGGCACGCGCACCAGGATGCGATCTTCACCGTCGGGATCGTTTTGCAATTGCACCACCTTGCCGATCTGCAGTCCGCGGATGCCACCCATCAATCCACCGGCGGGAGCGTCCTGCACATCGTTGTACTCATAACAATAGCGGCTGGGATCGAGCCCAAATTGAATGTGTGTATCCCATGTGCCTTGCCCTACCTCCTGCCGCACGGCCGTTACAAACGCTTTGCCTTTGAACCGATCGCCCACGCCCTCCAACGCCACCATGTCGCCGGGCTTGATAGCCGCAAAACCGGTTACTTTCGCGCGACCGCGAATTTTTGAAAGCCGGCTGCGCAACATCATCCCCGAGGTCCACTCCTGCAATTCCTGCTCCGACAGGTGGCCGCTGTGGTGTAGCAAATATTTGTCGGGGCTGGTGGCCTCCGACAAGTCACTACCCGACACGTTGCCATGTTGCGCAAAACCGGAAGCTTCGGTGGCATCGGATTTGAATAGCTGCTGGTTGGCATAGTCCCACGCCGTGGCTTCCACTTTTTTCCATTGCGTGCGCGCATCCATCTCGGCCTCCAGTTCCAACACGGAAGAGCCATAGGTTACCTGCAATGCCGCCGCGGCCGAAGTTTTGGGTTTGGCGATGTTGATGGCGCCGTCGTCGACGTTCACCAGCATGCCATTGGCTTCGGCGCGCAACAGCATAAAGTCCCAGTCGGAAATGTGATGCTGGACGAGCCCTTTGTGTTCGAACGAAGTTTTATCGCTGTTGCCCATCAGGCCCTTGTAGTGGCCGATCAATTCATCGAAGACCTGGTTGTCTTTCTTTCTCTCGTAATATCGGCTTTGCCTTCCCAGGGTCATGCGCACCGCCTCGTCACGGCAATCGATATGCAGCTCCGTGTTGCCGTTCTCGCGAACGCGGATGCCGTGCTTGACAATAATGCCTTTAAAAGCCTGGGTGTTGGTGCCGTCGAACCCGATCTTGATCGTGATCTTTTTTCCCGGCACAAAATCATCGGTGTTGCTGATCTCGAAATCCTTCGCCGCCGCTTCACCA
>Ga0209050_1004153_pt1 | contig 10030 bp, 5 predicted proteins | sample Araplavi_mTSA_r2_FD_184276 | JGI IMG/M metagenome (GOLD analysis project Ga0209050, IMG submission 184276) | Arabidopsis root microbial communities from North Carolina, USA - plate scrape MF_Cvi_mTSA_r2 (SPAdes) (version 2) | ecosystem: Host-associated > Plants > Roots > Endosphere | place: USA...
CTACGACGGGCAAGTCGGGGGGCAAGTAAAAATCGACTACTCCCGCGCTGCCGATTCCCCGCGAATATTATCTTTGCCGTTCTATGGCAGCTCAAGAAGACAATCTTTTTAAAAACGTGATCTCCCACGCCAAGGAGTATGGTTTCATTTTCCCCTCCAGTGAAATTTACGACGGCCTCAGCGCGGTCTACGACTACGGTCAGAACGGGGCCGAGTTGAAGAACAACATCAAGGAATACTGGTGGAAGTTCATGACCCTGCTCCACGAGAACATCGTGGGCATCGATGCCGCCATCTTCATGCATCCCACCACCTGGAAAGCTTCCGGCCACGTAGACGCCTTTAGCGACCCCATGCTGGACAACAAAGATTCCAAGAAACGCTACCGCGCCGACGTGCTCATCGAAGACGCCATCGCCAAGATGGAAGAGAAGATTGAAAAGGAAGTGGAGAAAGCCGCCAAGCGCTTTGGTGATTCGTTCGACAAAGAAAAGTTTGTCACCACCAACCCGCGCACGCTGGAGTATCAACAAAAGATCGACGACACCAACGCACGCCTCAAAGCCGCCACCAGCAATGCCGACATGGCCGCGATGAAGCAGATCATCATTGACCTCGACATTGCAGACCCCGTGTCGGGCACGAAGAATTGGACCGACGTGCGGCAGTTCAACCTGATGTTTTCAACCGAGATGGGTTCCGTGGCCGACGATGCCAACAAAATTTATCTTCGCCCCGAAACGGCACAAGGCATTTTTGTGAACTTCCTCAACGTGCAAAAAACCGGCCGGATGAAAATCCCCTTTGGTATTGCACAGATCGGCAAAGCTTTCCGCAACGAGATCGTTGCCCGTCAATTCATTTTCCGGATGCGCGAATTTGAGCAGATGGAGATGCAGTTCTTTGTCAAGCCCGGCGAGGAAATGAAGTGGTATGAATACTGGAAAGAAAAACGAATGCGCTGGCACCAAACGCTGGGCCTGGGCGCCGACAACTATCGCTTCCACGACCACCTCAACCTGGCCCACTATGCCAACGCGGCGTGCGACATCCAGTTCAATTTTCCGATCGGCTTCAAAGAACTGGAAGGCATTCACTCGCGCACAGATTTCGATTTGAAGAATCACGAAAAATACTCCGGTAAAAAATTGCAGTACTTCGATTCCGAAGAAAATCAGAACTACATTCCTTATGTGGTCGAAACCTCGGTGGGCCTCGACCGCATGTTCCTATCCGTTCTTTCCAAGACCTATACGGAAGAAAAGCTGGAAGACGGCAGCGAGCGCGTGGTGTTGAGAATTCCCGCCCCGCTGGCGCCCCATAAAGTAGCCATCCTGCCCCTGATGAAAAAAGACGGCCTCCCCGAAAAAGCGATGGAGATCATGAACGAGTTGAAGTTCGACCTCCGTTGTTTTTACGAAGAAAAAGATGCCATCGGCAAACGCTACAGAAGACAGGACGCCATCGGCACGCCCTATTGCGTCACCGTGGACCATCAAACCCTGGAAGACAATACCGTCACCATCCGCGATCGCGACACGATGAAACAAGAGCGCGTGAAAATTTCCGATGTAAAAGCCCAACTGATCGACGCGTGTTCCATCAATAACTTGCTAAGAAAGATCTAGTACATACCAACAGGCCATCGCTTACCGATGGCCTGTTCTTTATTTCACGCGATTCCCGCCCTTGAATCTCCTTTAAAGCCTTAACCAATCCCCCTATATTTTCTATGAACCCTGTATTAAACAGAGAACTCTTCTTTGTGAAAGAGCACACCGGCATTTTCAAAGCGGCCAACAATTTCGACATCTACGATCCGGAATCCAACCAGATCATCCTGGAGTGCCGTGAAGAGAACCTCGGCTTTTTCACCAAGTTCTTTCGCTTCACCGACTACAAGCGCATGACCCCCTTCGACATCGAGATCCGCACCCCAGCCGGTGAGAAAGTGATCTCGGTACGCCGCGGCACTTCGTTCTTTATTTCTACGGTTGAAGTGCTGGACGAGAGCGGCAACCTCGTGGGCAAGTTCAAGCAAAAGTTTTTTAGCATCGGCGGCAAATTCGATGTGCTGGATGCCAACGACCAGGTGCTTTGCACGCTGAAAGGCAAATGGACGAGCTGGGATTTCAAATTCGTTGCCGGCGACAACCGGGAGTTTGCCTACGTGACCAAAAAATGGGCAGGCTTTGGCAAGGAATTTTTCACTTCGGCCGACAACTATGTATTGCAGATCAAACCCGAGGTACCCGCCAACCACCCCTTGCGGCAACTCATCCTGGCGGCGGTGATGTGCATTGATTTTGTATTAAAAGAATAACAGATCCTTTCCATCCCAGGCCAGCGGTTTCTCGGGCTTTTGATGGGAAATAATATCTTTGTGCGGGCTATCGCGATGAACGTCGCGGTTGCCCGCTGATTTTTATACCCGGTTCCAACGCATTTGCGATCAACATCGTCATTCATGATCTGGCATCAACTACTTTCCTCCCAACGCACAGGCCAAAAGCCGGTGGCCAACACCGAGCCCTCGCGCAGCGCGTTTGAGCAGGACTATGACCGCATCATTTTCTCGCATCCCTTCCGGCGACTGCAGGACAAAACGCAGGTGCACCCCTTGCCCGAGCACGACTTTGTGCACACGCGGCTCACCCACAGCCTGGAGGTCTCCAGTGTAGGCCGGTCGTTGGGAAAACGGGTGGGCGAGATCATTTTGCAGCGTCACCCGGAATTAAAAACGACACATTCTCTTTTTGACTTCGGGGCCATTGTAGCCGCCGCATCACTGGCACACGACCTGGGCAATCCTCCTTTTGGTCATGCCGGCGAGGATGCCCTCTCCGATTTTTTTATTCACCACCCGCACGGACAATTCTTCAAAGACAAAGTGAGCGAAGCCGAGTGGGGCGACCTCACCCGCTTTGAAGGGAATGCCCAGGGTTTTCGCATCCTCAATAAAAATCAATACGGTCTCAAGCTCACGTTTGCCACGCTGGGCGCTTTCACCAAGTATCCTTGCCCCGCCTGGTTTCCAAAGCGCGACAAGACCCTTCGAAGCCAGAAAAAATTCGGGTTCTTCGAAAGTGAAAAAGAGATCTTCCGCGAAGTGGGCCAGGCCCTGGAATTGATCCCCGCCGCCGACTGCGCCTTTGTGCGCCACCCGCTCGCATTCCTCGTAGAAGCCGCCGACGACATTTGCTACAGCATCATCGACCTGGAAGACGGGTGTAGCCTTGGGTTGGTCAGTTATGAAGAAGCCCGCGGCTTGTTCGAGGGATTGATCACCAAAAACAAAACCAAACTCGGCAAGCTGGAGCACCTCCACAGCCTCCCTGAAAAGATCGGATACCTGCGCGCCCTGGCCATCGGCGACCTCATGGACGAGTGTTCGTCGCTTTTTCTGGCCAACGAAGACGCTATACTGGCTGGCAAATTCGACCAGGCCTTGGCAGATCATTGTCCTTCGCGGGATGCACTCAAGGAGATCATCAAAATTTCCATCGAGAAGATCTATCGCGCCCGGACCGTGGTGGAGATCGAGGCCGCAGGACACGAGGTGTTGCCGGGACTTTTACAAGAATTTACCACCGCCGGTTGGTATTTGATGAACGGCACGAAGTCACGAAAATATCAGAACCTCCAACTCCTGCTTCCGGAAGATATCCGCAGCGATATCGAGCGCCAGCCTGGGCAGGTCTATGGCATGCTGCGGCTGATCACTGACTTTGTTTCCGGCATGACCGACAGGCATGCGTTATCCCTCTACCGCAAGATCAAAGGAATGGCCTAAAAAGGGCTTTCATCCATTTTATGCAGACGGGCGCCAAAGCCCTCTGCGCCAAACGTTGCGCCTTTGCGTCGCCGCGGTTAAAGACGCTCCATCCCTTCTAAAACCCCAAAAATCCTTAGCTTTGGACCGAAAATTGCGCCACCCCCGAGGCGTGTGCATTTCTTAACCAGACGCGTTCATCATGTGGAATAAAGTTGCGGAAGCCATCATCAAAAACAGGCTATTACTGAGCATCATTATCGGCGCCATCACCATTGTCATGGGATACTATGCCTCCCGGGTAGAGATGAGCTACGAATTTGCCCGCACGGTTCCCCCGAACGACCCCGACCAGATCTACCTGGACAATTTCAAGGCCCAGTTTGGCGAAGACGCCAACATCATTGCCGTGGGCATGAAAGACAGCGCCATCTACAAGCTCGACAATTTCAAAGCCTACCGCGATCTGATCAAAGACGTTAAGAAAATCAATGGCGTCACCAACGTGCTGGCGCTCCCCGTGCTGAAGATGATCCTGAAGGACACGACACATGCCCGGTTTTATCTCGCCGACATTTTCAACGACACCATCGCGTCACAAGAAGATCTCGACAGCCTGCTCACCCTGGCCTCCGAACAAAAACTCTACGAAAGCCAATTGGTGAACACGTCCAACGGCGCGACCATGATGCTCGTGTCGGTAAAGAAAGAAGTGATGAACTCGATCAAGCGCGAAGCATTGACGCAGTCGTTGCAGGATGCCGGGAAAAAATTTGAAGACAAAACGCACATCCAGCTTCGCTATGCGGGCTTGCCGTTTATCCGCACCGTTGTGGCCAAAGCACTGAAGCGCGAGATGAATATTTTCCTCCTCGCCTCGGCGATTGTGACGGGATTGATCATGTTCGTGTTTTTCCGCTCGTTCAGGGCCGTGCTGTTTTCCATGATCATCATCGGCATCCTGGTGGTGTGGACGTTGGGCACGCTGGCCATCTTCGCGTTTAAGATCACGTTGCTGAGCGGGCTGATCCCGCCCGTGATCGTGACCATCGGTGTGACCAATGCGATTTACCTGCTCAACAAATACCACCTGGAATTTGCCCGCACAAAAAACAAAATGGAAGCCATCACCATTGTGGTACGCAAAATGGGATTGGCGATGTTTCTTACCAATCTCACGGTGGCCATCGGTTTTCTGACGTTGCTTTCCACCGACATCATTATCCTGCGCGAATTTGGCATTGTGGCGGGCCTCAATATCCTGGCGTTATTCTTTGTGAGCCTGGTCATGATCCCCAGCATTTTATATTGGCTGCCCGTGCCGTCGCCCAAACATCTGCGGCACCTCGACTTTAAAATGATGGGCGGCTTTTTGAAGATCGTCGATGGTTTGGTGCATCGCCGCCGGCTGGCCATCTATGGCGTTTCGCTCACCGTGGCCTTGCTTTCGCTCTATGGCATTTCGAAACTCCGGTCGGTGGCCTTCATGGTCGACGATGTGCCGGAACAAAGCCAGGTAAAAAAAGACCTGAAATTTTTTGAGAGCAACTTCAGCGGCATCATGCCCCTGGAGATCATGGTGGAGTTCAAAACAAAAAAGAGAAGACCGATCTTGGATGTGAAGAACCTGCAGAAGGTCGATGAGTTTGAAAATTTCCTGGATTCCATCCCCGTCATGTCGCGGCCCATTTCCGTGCTCACGTTCGTGAAGGCGGCGAAGCAGGCGTTCTACAACAACAATCCCGCAAAATATACCCTTCCCACCAGAGCCGAAGGCGGCTTCATCATGCGTTACATGAAAGGGCAGACCGACAGCAGCGGGCTCTACAAGTCGTTTGTCGACTCCACCTTTAGCAAGATGCGCATCTCGTGCCAGATCGCCGACATCGGCTCCGCGCGACTGGATTCCCTCGTTCACCAGGTGATTGAGCCTCGCATGAAAGCCACCTTCACTTCCACGGCGAAAGACTCCGTGATCACCACCATCACGGGCACGTCAAAGATCTTTATCAAGGGCAATAAATTTTTGGTGGCCAACCTGCAGGAGAGTTTGTTGCTGGCGTTCATCCTCATCACGCTCTCCATGGCCATCCTGTTTGCCAACGTGCGCATGATCATCATCTCGCTCATCCCTAACCTGCTGGCCTTGCTCATCACGGCGGGGTTGATGGGTTACTTTCATATTCCGCTGAAGGCCAGCACGGCACTGATCTTTAGCATCACGTTTGGAATTTCCGTAGACAACTCCATTCGCTTTCTGGCCAAGTACCGGCAGGAAATTCTGGCCAACAATTTCTTTATCGCCAAGGCGGTGAGCGATAGCATCATGGAAACCGGTAAAAGCATTATGTACACCTCGGTAGTGCTCTTCGCCGGGTTTATCATTTTTGCTTTTTCATCGTTTGGAGGAACGATCGCACTGGGAATACTCACGTCCGTTACGCTGGTGATCTCCATGTTCACCAACCTGATCCTGCTCCCGGCGCTGATCATGACCTTCGACAAGCCGAAACGCAGAAAGGGCGACCTGATCGAAGACTTCGATTCCAGCTTCTATGGTGAGCATGAGGACGAAGAGATCGATCTCAGCAAGATCAAGATCCACAACCGGCATTCGGCAGCCGAATAAGGTGCGCCCCAGGGCAAAATTTGCCTCTCCGGCACCAAAAAAGCCCGGGACCGCACAGGTTTTTGTCTGTGGACTGTTTACTAAAAACAAATATCTTTGCGGGCTATAAAAAGCAGAAAACCTCAATTTTACCGTATTTATCAGAATGGCCGGTCCCTACAAGGAATATAAAGCATTGAATTTTGCCCAGGTGGCAGCAGAAGTCCTCGATTTCTGGAAAAAAGAAAAGATTTTCGAAAAATCGGTCAGCAACCGCGAAGGAGCGCCTTCTTTCACTTTTTACGAAGGTCCGCCGTCGGCCAACGGCACGCCGGGCATTCACCACGTGATGGCCCGCACGGTAAAAGACATTTTCTGCCGCTACAAGACCCTGCAAGGTTTCCAGGTGAAGCGCAAGGGTGGCTGGGACACGCACGGCCTGCCCGTGGAACTGCAGGTGGAAAAACAACTGGGCATCACCAAAGACGACATCGGCCGCAAGATCTCCATCGAAGACTACAACAAGAAATGCCGCGAGACGGTGATGATGTACAAGGACCAATGGGACGACCTCACCCTGAAAATGGGCTATTGGGTCGACCTGGACCATCCCTACATCACCTACGAAAGAGAATACATCGAATCGCTGTGGTGGATCCTGAAGCAATTCTACAACAAAGGCCTGCTCTACAAAGGCTACACCATCCAGCCCTACTCCCCTTCCGATGGCACCGGTCTCAGCTCGCACGAGCTGAATCAGCCCGGGTGCTACAAAGAAGTGAAAGACACCTCCATCGTAGCCCAGTTCACCCTGAAGGCCGACAGCGCATCGGAATTTTTGCGCAAAGCCACCACACGCGAAGTATCGCTGCTAGCCTGGACAACCACCCCGTGGACATTGCCTTCGAACACCGCGCTGGTGGTGGGAGAAAAGATCCGCTATGTGCAGGTGGATACGTTCAACCCCTACACGTTCAAACCCGTGAGCGTGGTGCTGGCCAAAGATCTTTTGAGCAAATATTTTCTGGAGAAGAACAAAGACCTGTCGCTCGACGCTTATAAATCCGGCGACAAGGCGATCCCTTATAAAGTCGTTCAGGAATTCGGCGGCGCGCAATTGGTGGGTCTGGCTTACGATCAACTCATGCCGTATGTGCAGCCGCTATACGATGTCGACAAAGCATTCAAAGTGGTGGCCGGTGATTTTGTGACCACCGAAGATGGTACCGGCATCGTACACTCCTCGCCCACGTTTGGTGCGGACGACTTCCGCGTATCAAAACAAAACGGCATCCCTCCGCTGACGGTGAAAGATGAAGGCGGCAACGAAGTGCCCACGGTGGATAAAAAAGGAAAATTCATTTCCGTGATCGGCGAACGGCTGAAGGAAGGCGTGGCGAAATATCACATCAAGACCCACAAACCCCTTGGCGTCGATGATTTTTATGTAAAGAACTATACCGATGAAGATGAAACGAACCTCGACTACAAAACAACGGACGTTATCATTTCCATCGTCCTGAAAGAAGAGAACAAAGCCTTCAAGGTAGAGAAATACGAACACACCTATCCGCACTCATGGCGCACCGACAAACCGGTGTTGTATTATCCGCTGGATGCCTGGTTCATCAAGACCACCGCGCTGAAAGACCGCATGGTGGAGCTGAACAAGACCATCAACTGGAAACCGGAGTCTACGGGTACGGGCCGCTTTGGCAACTGGCTGGAAAACCTGGTGGACTGGAATTTGTCACGGTCGCGCTACTGGGGCACGCCGCTGCCCATTTGGCGCACGAAAGACAACAAAGAAGAGATCTGTATCGGCTCGCTGGAAGAATTGAATCAAGAAGTAGCCAAGTCGGTGAAAGCCGGCTGGATGAAAGCCGAGCTGCCACAGGATTTCGATCTGCACCGTCCGTATGTTGATGATGTGGTATTGGTGAGCGCTTCGGGCCAGCCGATGTATCGCGAGACCGACCTCATCGACGTGTGGTTCGACTCCGGAGCCATGCCCTATGCGCAATGGCATTATCCTTTCGAGAACAAAGATATCTTTGACAAAAATTATCCCGCCGATTTCATCGCCGAAGGCGTAGATCAGACACGCGGTTGGTTCTTCACGTTGCATGCGATCGCCGTCATGTTGTGCGACAGCGTGGCTTTTAAGAATGTGATCTCCAACGGCCTGGTGCTCGACAAGAACGGAAACAAGATGTCGAAGCGCAAAGGCAACGTCGTGAACCCCTTCGAGGCACTGTCGCAATACGGTCCCGACCTTGTGCGCTGGTATATGATCGAAAACGCACCGCCGTGGGACAACCTCAAGTTCGACTTCGAGGGCATCGTGGAAGTGCAGCGCCGTTTCTTTGGCACATTGCAAAACACCTATTCCTTCTTCGCGCTGTATGCCAACATCGATGGATTTGAAAAAGAAGAACTGAACAATGTCCCCTACGACCAGTTGAATCACCTGGATCGTTGGATCATCTCCAAGCTGCAGTCGCTCATCATCGAAGTGACGAAGGCCTACGACGAATACGAGCCCACCCGCGCGGCCCGCGCTATCCAGGAGTTCGTGAACGATCACCTCTCCAACTGGTATGTGCGCCTGAACCGGAAGCGTTTCTGGAAAGGCGAAATGTCGACCGACAAAAAGGCGGCCTACGAAACGCTGTACGAGTGTCTCACCGTGACGGCACAGCTCATGGCACCGATCGCACCGTTCTATGCCGAGTGGCTATACAAAAACCTGACCGACAGCATCCGCGAACGCGCCATCGCCTCGCACTCGCCGTTCCGCCACATCTCGGCCCACCTGACCGACCTAACCCAGGCGGTGCCCAGCCGCATAGACGCTGCGTTGGAGAAGTCCATGGACTATGCACAGCGCATTTGTTCGCTGGTGCATTCCATCCGCAAGAACAGCAAGATCAAAGTAAGAACCCCGCTGGAAAAAATCCTCCTGCCCGCGCTGGACGAATCGTTTGCCGCCCGCATCAAATCCGTAGAGGAGATCATCCTGGCCGAGGTGAACGTAAAATACATCCAATATATCGACGACACTTCCGGTGTGTTGGTGAAGAAAGTGAAGCCCAACTTTGCCAAGTTGGGTAAACAATACGGCCCGAAGATGAAGGAGGTTGCCGCCGTGGTGAACACCTTCACCAAAGAAGACATCCAGCAGATCGAACGCAAAGGCACGCTTTCCAAGGGAGGCTACGACCTGGTGCTGGAAGATGTGCTCGTCACTTCCGAAGACATCCCCGGCTGGGCCGTGGCCACAGAGAACGAGCTCACCGTTGCGCTCGACATCACCATTACCGACGAATTGAAAAAAGAAGGCATCGCCCGCGACTTTGTGAACCGCATCCAAAACCTGCGCAAAGAAACCGGCCTGGAAGTGCTCGACAAGATCACCATTGAAGTGCAACCCTCCGACGACGCCGTGAATGCAGCATTGAAAGAATTCAGCCACTATATCCAAACCGAAACCCAGGCCACCACCCTCGACATCAAACCTTCCGTGGACGATGCCGTAGACGTGGACATGGACGACGTCGTGCTGAAAGTGAAAATCAAAATAAACAACAACTAAAGGAACACCCCCGCGCCGGGCCTTCAACGCGGGAACACAACGCTGATCATGAAGA
>Ga0209050_1004155_pt1 | contig 10028 bp, 8 predicted proteins | sample Araplavi_mTSA_r2_FD_184276 | JGI IMG/M metagenome (GOLD analysis project Ga0209050, IMG submission 184276) | Arabidopsis root microbial communities from North Carolina, USA - plate scrape MF_Cvi_mTSA_r2 (SPAdes) (version 2) | ecosystem: Host-associated > Plants > Roots > Endosphere | place: USA...
GTGCACCACCGTGATGCCGCGCTTTCAAAAAGCTAGTCCATAAAGTAGGGTTTCCGGCAGAGGTAAAGACAATCCTCACCTTTTCCTCCACAATGATGGCCATAATCCGATCCATCTCCGGATAAAGCAACGGAACATTGACCCCAAACGGGCGGTCCGTGGCCTGCTTGCATTTTTGGATATGCTCCTGCAGGATCTCCGGCCGCATGGACCCGGCACCGATAATGCCCAGCCCGCCGGCATTGCTCACGGCCGAGGCCAGGCGCCAGCCGCTGCACCAGACCATTCCGGCTTGGATAATGGGGTATTGAATGTTGAAAAGGTTGGTAACGCGGTTTGAAAAGTCCTTCATATAAGGTGTGAAAAAATGTGATTCGGATACATAATTTTTGCTAGGCCGTTGAATATCTGAAAATTAGAAATAACCCGTGTTGTACCACTCGCTTTTTTAGGCCCTTTAAGTTGTCCACAAAGAATTGATTAACTAAATCCATCGTAATGAACTGTAGATCAGTGATTTAATCGTTAATAATCAGATAATGTGGATAAGTGAAGTTTTTTGTGGAAATCTTTTTGTCTCCTTTTTGTTGATTTCTAAGTACCTGAATTCTAATGTTTTTCTATATTTTCCGCCCAAAATATTACACGGGTTTCTGGTAGAATTTTTGCAACCACGCTCCTGTAATCCAGTTGAAAACAACATGCGAAAACCAATCTTCCTTTTTTGCCTTCTCCTTGCCTCGGCTGCTTCGGCCCAACAGGCAAATGTGATAAAATTCGACAAACTCCAGGCCCTCATCGACTCCAAAAGCGACCAGGTTCAAGTCATTAACTTTTGGGCCACCTGGTGTGCGCCCTGCGTGAAGGAACTCCCCCTGCTGGAAAAACTCAACGCCAACAACGACCCCACCGTGAAGGTCACGCTCATCAACCTTGACTTTGCCGACAAGCTCGATAAAGTAAACGCCTTCATCGCCCGCAAAAACATGAAAACCGATGTGTTGTTGCTGGACGAAATAGACTACAATACCTGGATCGACAAAGTGGATAAGTCGTGGGGCGGCGCCATTCCGGCCACCCTCATCATCAACCCCAAAAACGGTCGTCGAAAATTCCTGGACAAAGAGCTACAGGAAGGCGATCTTGAAAAGCTCATTGCAGAAGTAAAATAAAAAACCCACGGTCCTTATGAAAACAAAAATGAAATTCTGGGTGATGCTGATCTGCGCAAGTGCTTTGTTTGCCGGCAGCACCACGTCTTATCAGCTCGGCGACAGCGTATCGGATTTCAAATTGAAAAACGTCGATGGCAAAATGGTGTCGCTCTCCGACTACAAAAGCGGCAAAGGTGTGATCGTTATTTTTGATTGCAACACCTGCCCCTACTCGCGCGCCTACAACGACCGCATTATCGGCCTCAACAAAAAATATGCATCCCAAGGCTTCCCCGTTGTGGCCATCAACCCGAACGACCCCGCGCAATCGCCCGGCGACTCGTTTGAAGAAATGGCGGCCGTCGCTAAAAAGAAGCACTACGATTTTCCCTACCTGGAGGACGCATCACAGGAAGTGGCTCGCGCATTTGGCGCGTCTAACACACCCCATGTTTTCGTTCTGAAAAAAGAAGGCACAGACTTTAAAGTAGCCTACATCGGCACCATCGACAATAATACACGCGACGCCTCGGCAGCCGACAAGAAATATGTTGAGGAAGCCGTGAACGCACTGCTGGAAAACAAGCCTGTTGCTACTCCGAAAACAAAAGCTATCGGATGTGGTATTCGGTGGAAGAATTCTTAGCGCGCTCCGACATAAAAAAACTGGCCATCAGAATTTGACTCGAAACACCAATGTAATCCGGGGTTTTTACTTCGCCGCACTCTCCGCGACGGTACTTTGCGGAGCGATATTCGGTTTTACCGACTTCCACACGGCACCCGTTGCTTTTTTACTTGGGGCTTTTTGATTTTTATCGGCCTAACGTGGGCAACTACCGACTTGGTGATACTCCTGATAAGAAAGACAGGGACCTCTAAAGCGTTTCTCGCTCACCTGTGTGGACTGAGTGTTAACGCATGTCTTGTTTTTTACCTCATGATACCCGCGTATTGGCCGTAGCGATGTGCATGGAGTTAGTGTCACAACTTTTATCTACAATTAGCGGACGAGCCCCTAACGACTCCATGTGATCTAAGGATTTGTTCCTTCCCGCAGTACCTACCCCAATGATGTTTTTATTGCTGCGCAAAAAGTTTCATTTTCTGAGTGAAATAAAAAATATTTCGTATAGCCTTCCTTCAAACGGTGGCACGGACCTTGCGTTTATAGTATTATGAGAAGGTTGATTTTGTTGTTGTTGCTCGCGTCGGGATCTTCGGCGCTGGCATATGATTCCGGCATAGCCGTTCAAACAGAAAAAGGAACCACCATGCAGGTGTACGTGAACGGAAAGCTGTATAATAAACAACCCGGAAAGTTTGTACGCGTGCGCAGTGCGCCTGGTCTCTTCCACCTGGAAGTGAAAGTGCTCAATCCCTGGAACAAGCAATGGTACATCGTGCGAAAAGACATTCGCGTCGACAAGGGTTTTGAGTTTCAGTATAGAGTTGTGTTTGTAAACAAAACGAGGCCTGAGCTTCGGAAAGTAAATCAATACCCGGTCTACTCGCGGTATTTTCTAAACCCGAGCTTGTACAACAAACATCCTATAACATAAACCTTCAGATTTTTCGCGACCGGCTGATCAACACAATGACGATGGCAATGACCAGGATGGTGAACGTGTTCACGTGAAAGAATCCGAAGGGCCAGTGCCAATTGAATGCCCAGTTGAAGAGGCCGCCGATCAAGCCGCCGACCGCAGCGCCGATGGCTCCGATCAGGCTGCCGATGATCCCGACGACGCCACCAATCAAACCGATGATCAGGCCGAAAAGGCCTCCCGCTATGCCCACCCAGATGGGAAAAGTGAATACGATCAATACGACAAGAATAAGGGTGGCTGTGCCTCGCGATTCCATAGGTTTGAATTTGTTGAAGCCATACCAAAAATAATGCAATGAAGTAAAACCTGCATCTGGGCCCTAATTTGGCCTTTTATCAGTTTTTTTGATGGCAAAATTGTCGAGAATTGAACAGCCGTTTTTGCAAATATGAACAGTGACGGAATTTTCACTGGCGAAGACGCAAAGGCGCAAAAAAACGCAAAGCTTGCCCGGGACAAACCTTGCGTTCTTTGCGTCTTTGCGATTAAAAACCTAGAAAGGATATTCGCCTTTTTCGATGGCGTAGTTTGCCACTTTTCTGCGCGCCTCTTTCAGGTTATAAGGATCGACCTTTGTAAAGCGCTTCAACCCCATCAACATCAAACGCTGTTCATCGCCTTCCGCAAACGAAGTGATCGCCTGGCGGCCGCACGATGCCGCCTTTTCAACCGCGTAGTGCAGGTAAATGATCGCCATCTCCTTTTGGACTTCACATGCGGCTTCCCCTTTCAAACCGATAAGTTTCTCCACGCGCAGCAGGGTCGACTCTGCGGCGTAGGCTTCGATGAGCATATCCGCAAGATTCATCAGCACTTCCTGCTCGTCGGATAGTTTCATCATGAATTTTTGAACGGCGGCACCTGCCACCATCAATCCCGCTTTCTTGAGGTTGGCCAACACTTTCTTCTCTTTTACAAACAATCCTTCTTCTTCGCTGGCGCCAAAATCCGGAATGGCCATCAATTCTTTTTGCACCGCCATGGCAGGATTCATCAGATCGATGGAGCCTTTCATGGCCCGTTTCATCAGCATGTCGATGGTGAGCATGCGGTTGATCTCGTTTGTGCCTTCGAAAATCCGGTTGATGCGCGCATCACGATAGGCGCGGTCCATCGGTCCCTCGGCCGAGAAACCCATACCACCATAGATCTGCACGCCTTCATCCACCACAAAGTCGAGCACTTCCGAACCATGCACTTTCAGGATGGCACACTCGATGGCAAATTCTTCCAGCGATTTCAATTTTGCTTTCGCGGGATCCAATCCCCCGGCCACCAACGCATTGTAGGTATCGTCGATGTTCTGACCAGCGCGGTAGCATGCCGATTCGCTGACAAAAACCTTTGTCACCATTTCGGCGATCTTGTGTTTGATGGCGCCGAAGTTGGCAATGGCCGTTCCAAACTGCTTCCGTTCCTTGGCATAGTTCACAGCCGTGCTGATGGTTTTCTTACTGCCACCTATCGCCGCCACGCCCAATTTGATGCGGCCCACATTCAAAATGTTTACCGCGATCTTGAAACCGTTCTCTCTTTCCGACAAAAGATTCTCCACCGGCACTTTACAGTCGTTGAAAAAGATCTGTCGGGTAGACGATCCCTTGATACCCATTTTGTGTTCCTCTTCATTCATGGTTATGCCACCAAAACCTTTCTCCACGATAAAGGCCGATAGATTTTTGTCGTTGTCGATCTTTGCAAACACAATGTAGATATCAGCAAACCCGCCGTTGGTGATCCACATCTTCTGGCCGTTGATGACATAGTGCTTGCCATCGGCGCTGAACACGGCTTTCGTTTTGCCCGAGTTGGCATCCGAGCCTGAGTCGGGTTCGGTCAAACAGTAGGCTGCCTTGTACTCGCCGGTGGCCAGCTTGGGTAAATATTTCTTTTTCTGTTCTTCGTTTCCGTAATACACGATCGGCAGGGTGCCGATCCCCGTATGCGCCGAAAGCGCAACGGCCACGGAGTGGCCTCCGCCGATCACTTCGGCCACCAGCATCGTGGTGTTGAAGTCCATCCCAAACCCTCCGTATTCGGCGGGCACCGATGTTCCCAACAAGCCCAGCTCGCCGGCCTTGTCCAGCAGGGATGGCATGAGCTTCGGATCTTTCATGGAATCAATTTCGTCCAGGCGGTTGAAGACTTCTTTGGTGAGAAAATCTTTGCACTGCTGCTGGATCATCTGTTGTTCTTCGCTGAATTCTTCGGGAATGAAGATCTCATTTGCCTGCGATTCGCGGATCAGGAATTCGCCGCCTTTGATTGCGTGTTTTGTTTCCGTGGTGGTAGCCATAAAACTGTCTTTAATATTGATTCTTGAGATTCGTTTAATTCAATAATTCATAAATGCCGGCCACGCCTTGTCCGCCGCCAACACAGGCCGTGACAAGACCGTATTTTCCCTTCCTCCGTTGCAGCTCTTTCAGCAGCGTCAGCGACAAACGCGCACCGGAGCTTCCCAGCGGGTGGCCCAACGCGATGGCACCGCCATTCACATTTATTTTCGAGGGATCCATATTCAATTCGCGGATCACCGCCAGCGATTGCGCGGCAAAGGCTTCGTTCAATTCGATCAGGTCGATGTCTTGAAGCTTCAATCCGGCCCGTTGAAGCGCTTTCGGGACCGCGGCCACAGGACCGATTCCCATGATGCGTGGATCTACACCCGCCACAGCATAGCTCACCATGCGGGCAATCGGTTTCAGGTTCAGTTGCTTCACCAATTTTTCGGACATCACCACGGCAAACGCGGCGCCGTCGTTCGTGGGCGACGAATTGCCGGCCGTTACCGAGCCCCCCAAGGCAAACACCGGCTTCAACTTCGCCAGCACGTCGATGGACGTTTCGGGGCGCGGTCCCTCATCGGTATCGACCACGGCTTCCTTGGTTTTTTTCTTTCCGGATTCATCCACAAAAATTTCTTTCGTGGCAATTGGATGGATTTCCTCCTTGAACTTTCCCTCCTTTTGTGCCTGGATCGCCTTCATGTGCGACTCATAGGCAAACTTATCCTGGTCTTCCCGCGAGATCTTATATTGTTTCGATATCTCTTCGGCCGTGAGGCCCATGCTGGTGTAGTAGGTCGGATGATCTTTGGCGATGGTGTAATTCAATGCCGTCTTCCAGCCCATTACCGGCACCAGCGACATGGATTCGGCACCGCCGGCAATAATGCAATCGGCCATGCCTGCTTTAATGGTCGCAGAAGCCAGGTGGATGGCCTCCACGCCTGAACCACAATAGCGGTTGATCACCATGCCGGCATTGTCGATGCCTAGCGCGGTAAGCGCAATCATTCTTCCCATTTGCATGCCCTGCTCGGCTTCTTGCACGGCGTTGCCGACGATGAGGTCGTCGACCATCTTGTTTTCCAGTCCAGGCACGGACTGCACGAGGGCTTTGATCAGATCGGTGGCGAAATCGTCGGGGCGTGTAAAGCGAAAGCCTCCTTTTTTCGCACGGGTATTTGCTGTTCTTTTGGCAGCTACGATATAGGCGTCCATATTAGTTTCTTAAAGGTTTTCCTCCCGTTAATATTGATTGTATTCTTTCCAGTGTCTTTTTTTCTCCCGTCAGGGAAACAAAAGCTTCGCGTTCCAGGTCCAACAAGTATTGTTCGCTCACTTCCTGGGGTGATGTGAGATCACCGCCGCACATGACGTTGGCAATTTTCAAGGCGATCTTTTGGTCGTGATCCGAAATATAATTTCCCATGCGCATGCCTTGCACTCCGGCCATAAATAACGCCTGGCCTGCACGCCCCTGCACTTTGATGTTTTTTGCGGGCACCGGCATGGTGTAGCCGGCATCATATAATTCCAACACGGCCGCCTTGCCATCCAGCAGTTGGCGGTCTTTGTTCACCGATATTCTGTCTTTGCTGCGAAGCACTCCCATCTCGCGCGCCTCCTCGGCCGACAGCGCCACTTTTGCCGTGGCAATGTTCATGAAGGCATTTTGCAGGGCGTTCAATTCCACGTCACCCTCCTCCAGGGCATCGCTCACGCGTTTCGTAAATTCTTTTGTTCCCCCGCCTCCGGGAATCAAACCGACGCCCACTTCGACCAGACCGATATAGGTTTCGGCCGCAGCCTGGGCGATGTCGGCGTGCATGGTCATTTCGCAACCCCCTCCCAATGTGCGGCCCTGCGGACAAACAACCACGGGAACAGAAGAGTACCGGATGCGCATCACCGAGTTTTGGAATTGACGTACCATAAAGTCGATCTCGTCATATTCCTGTTCGATCGCATACATAAACACCAGACCAAGGTTTGCACCCAATGAGAAATCCGGTCCCTGATGGCCGATGACCAATCCTTTGTAATTTTTTTCGGCCAGGTCAAGCGCTTTATTCAAGCCTTCAATCACCGAGCTTCCCAGCGTATAGCTTTTGCTGCTCCAGGCAAAGTTGATCACCCCATCGCCCAGATCGGTCACTTTCGACTCGGCGTTTTTCCAAACGATATTTTCCTTCAGGTTTTCGAGGATGATGAATTCCTCCTTGCCCGGAATGATCTTATACGACTTGCTTGGAATATCGTAGTACTTGCGCTGGCCGTTCTCGACTTTGTAAAATGATTTGTTCCCGGCCGCCAGCATTTCCTTGACCCATAGATTGGGTTTGCCGCCCGCTGCTTCCATCTCGGCAACGGCCTTCTCTACCCCTACGGCATCCCACGTCTCAAATGGACCGAGCTCCCATCCAAAACCCGCACACACCGCGTCGTCGATCTTGTAGAGTTCGTCGGCGATTTCGGGAATCCGGTTCGATGCATATTGAAACAGCCCGTAAAACGAATCGCGATAAAATTCTCCCGCCTTGTCCTTACCGGCTAGCAAAACTTTGAAACGATCTTTCAGATTGTCGATTGTCTTCGTGGTTTCGAGCGTAGCAAATTTTGCTTTGGCTTTTGTTTTATACTCGAGCGTTTTGAGATCCAGCGTCAGGATCTCGGTTTCGCCTTTGGCGTTTTTTGTTTTCTTATAAAAGCCCTGACCGGTTTTGTCGCCCAGCCATTTGTTCTGTTCCATCTTCAACACCACATCCGACAACTTGAAATATTGGCGGCCTTCATCATTGGGCAAGCCGTTGTACAAATTGCCACTCACTTTGATCAGCGTGTCCAGTCCCACCAGATCGGACGTTCTGAACGTAGCCGATTTGGGCCGGCCGATGACCGGGCCGGTAAGTTTGTCAACTTCATCAACATTCAGATCGAGCTTGTTCATGGCGTCCACCACCTTCATGATGGCAAACACCCCCACGCGGTTCGCAATAAAAGCCGGCGTGTCTTTACACAGCACGGTCGTTTTGCCAAGGAAAAGATCGCCATAGTGCATCAGGAATTGAATGATCTCCGGATCCGTAAACGGTGTGGGGATGATCTCCAACAATTTCAGATAGCGGGGAGGGTTGAAGAAGTGCGTTCCGCAGAAGTGCTTTTTGAAGTCGTCGCTTCTTCCTTCCGCCATCAGGTGAATGGGGATGCCCGACGTGTTGGAGGTGATGAGCGTGCCCGGCTTGCGATGCTTCTCCACCTCTTCGTACATCTTTTTCTTGATGTCCAAATTTTCAACCACTACCTCGATCGTCCAATCATAGTCCTTGATGCGGGCCAGGTCGTCGGTGAAATTGCCGAGCGAGACACGTGAAATAAATTTCTTGCTGTAGATAGGCCCAGGGTTGGATTTTATCGATCGGTCAAACGAGGTCTGAACGATCCTGTTTTTTACTACCCGGCTGTCGAGCGACAACCCCTTTGCCTTCTCCTCGTCGGTCAGGTCTTTGGGCGCCATGTCCAGTAGAAGAACCTGGCAACCGATGTTGGCAAAATGACATGCAATGGCGGATCCCATTACGCCGGAACCCAAAACAGCAACTTTGCGAATTGATCGTTTCATGTTATCTATTTCTTATTTTCAGAGGTTTGAAATTTACAGTATAGATGGTCATCTTCTGTTATCCCGGTTTTAAACTTTCTGCATTTCCGCCATGCCCGCACTAGCCAATTGGTTGATCTCGTTCATCACTTCAAAAAAAACTTTCAGTTTGCTTTCCGGCACCAGCTCGCGCACCTTGTTGTTGAACAGCAGCACGGTTTCTCGCGAAACTTCTTTTTTGCGCTTGCCGAGCGCCGTCAAAAAAATTCTCACGGAACGTTTGTCCAGCGGATCAGGCTCGCGGTAGATCAGCTTTTTCTCTTCCATGGTCTTCAGCATGCGCGTAAGGCTGCGGGCTTCCAAACCCATCAGCGGGGCGATCTTCGTGGCGGGGGTTCCTTGATCGGAGTGAATATTGAGTAGAACAAATCCAATAGATGTTGTAATATCGTGTTTGCCGGCCTGTTGATTGTACATTCTGGAAATGGCATGCCAGGCGGCTTTGATGTTGTGATCTACGGTTTCTTCTCTCCGCATACGTTTTCAGGAAGTGGAAACGAAGGTAATAAAATTTGTTATGCATGCATACTATTTCATAAAATAGTTTAGAATTCACCGAAAAGGCCCTTTCCAGCTCCCCGAGGCCTTTTTCGTGTCCTTGCCGGATTTTTTCAGGCTTTCTTATCCGTCCATCCGATATCGCATTGCCCATTTGATTTCAGAATGTGAAATTGCTTTGTGCGAAACCCCCTTATTCCCCTTTTTTGCCTTTTGAGCATTTCTCTTTGGGCCCAGAAAAAAAATGAGTCCTACCAGCTAAACCTTCACCGGGCGTCATCCCCTATTAAGATCGACGGCGTCCTGGACGAAGAGACCTGGCGCAAGGCCGACGTAGCCACCGATTTTTACATGGTGCTTCCCATGGACACCAGTGCTGCCCGTGTGAGAACGGAGGTTCGCATGAGTTACGACGACGAGCATCTTTACCTGATCGCCACTTGTTTTCACTTGCTTCCTGGAAGATATTTTGTGGAGTCGCTGCGCCGCGATTTCACGTTCGGCAAAAACGACAACTTCCTGCTGTTCATGGACACCTTCGAAGACCAGACCAACGGCTTCTCTTTTGGTGCCAACGCCGCCGGCGCTCAGTGGGATGGTATCATGTATGAGGGCGGAAAGGTAGACTTGAGCTGGGATAACAAGTGGACCTCGGTGGTCACGAAAGACGACGACAAGTGGGTGTTCGAAGCGGCTATTCCCTTCAAATCCATTCGCTATAAAAAAGGTATTACCCAATGGGGCATCAATTTCAGCAGGCTCGATTTGAAGACGACGGAAAAATCCAGCTGGGCGCCCGTACCGCGCCAGTTTCCGACAG
>Ga0209050_1004158_pt1 | contig 10024 bp, 6 predicted proteins | sample Araplavi_mTSA_r2_FD_184276 | JGI IMG/M metagenome (GOLD analysis project Ga0209050, IMG submission 184276) | Arabidopsis root microbial communities from North Carolina, USA - plate scrape MF_Cvi_mTSA_r2 (SPAdes) (version 2) | ecosystem: Host-associated > Plants > Roots > Endosphere | place: USA...
CAACGATTTCGTGGGAACAACTTCGATCTTTCCCGGTTGTCCCTGCATGTGAAAATTCAGGGCATCCTGTTTTCTGATTTTGATGGACATGTATGAATGTTAGTTAGGTGGGCAAAGATAACAAGCCACGGCAAAACTTACAGGATTATATCACGAAGAACCATTGCCCTTTAAAGGCTCGAAAACTGGTGGCCGATAGGGGAGGAAGCGCCTTGCCCGGGTTGCGGTTCTGCATGGCCGAAGGCAGAATAGCCGGTTTGTAAAATGCAAGCCCCGGTGAAATAAAGTGAACAAAGTTTGCGCGGAATAACAAAGGTTTACCTTTTTCTTCTGAACTTCATAACCAATCCAGGTTTGATTTTAAATCTGTTCTATGACGGCAGTCTCGTGGCTCAAAGGAGCGGTATTGTATGGAGTGGTTTGTTTCGTGGCTGTGCTGATGCTTATCAATGTTTATCTGATCTATCGCAACAGCCAGGTCATCGAGTTCAACAAACGACAGCAGGAGGAGGCCGAACGAATCAAGGTAAGCGCAACGGATGTGGTTCGTGGCCTGCACCTGCTCGACATGGCGGTGAGAAGCTATGCTATTGTGGAAAAGCTCTCCTTCCTCGATGCGCGCGACACCGCCATCTACGACATCAACCAAGCCTTCAACCGGCTGGAGACAGCGCTCCACGCCCAAGACTACGACCTCAACGACGTCTATACACAACGCGACTCCGTGAACCACTATATCGAAGTCACGGGAGTGATGACAAAATATTTACAGCGCGGACAACACGACCGATTCGCGGCCCTGCTCGACCTCGATCCGGGATTTCCTGTGTGGTTGCAATTCATGGAATTCAAGAAGCGCGTCGAAAATTTTGAAGACGGCATTTCTGCTCAAGCCAAGGTCCGGTACGAAAACGCGTTGCAAAACAGCTACATCCTGCAAATCATCTTGTTCTTGTTCACCACCCCTTTGCTGGCCTACACCGCCTTTCAAACCAATCGCAGCCTCGGCATCTCCGAGGAGCTGCGGAAGTCAGAAACAGAACGGGCCCTCCTGCTCGCGGAACAAAACCTGCTGTTGGAACGCACGGTACACGAACGAACTCACGAGATCCTTTCACAGAACGAAGAGATCAGTGCGCAGAACGAAGAGATTGTAGCGCACAACGAGCAGCTGGTGTTGCAGCAGCGAGAGATCGAACGCCAGCGCAACGTGCTGGCCGAGCAGCATGAAAGCGTGCAACTCGCCAAAAAGATCATTGAAGAAAAAAACGACCTCATCCAGCGCAAGAACCGCGAGCTGGTCATCGAAGTGACACGACAAACGCAAGATCTCAAAGAGGCCAACCTCGAGTTGATCGAACACAACAGCCGTTTGCAACAATTTGCTTTCATTATCTCCCACAACCTGCGGGCTCCCATGGCGCGGCTGGTGGGCCTTTCGGATGTTCTGACCTTTGCAAAAGATGAAAAAGAAACGGCCGAAATGGTGCAGCTGATGGTGCGTTCCACCCACGACCTCGACCAGGTCATCAAGGACCTCACCCACATCCTGGGCATTCAGAAAATGAACACCCAGGTCTTCACGGATGTAAACCTGGAAGTGGTATTGGAGAAAGTGAAACAATTGCTGGAAGATGAGATCAAACAAACCGGTGCTTGGGTAGGAATTCAACTGGCCGACGAGAAAACCATCCATTCGCTGCATCCTTACATCGAAAGCATTTTCTACAACCTTCTGAGCAACGCCATCAAATATCGCAACCCGCAAAAACAACCCATCATCCGGATCCAATCCACCGTAGAAAACAACAACCTGGTCGTCACCATTCGCGACAACGGGTTGGGAATCGACCTGGAGCGGTACAAGGACAAGATCTTCAATTTATATAAGCGTTTCCACTATCACGTAGAAGGAAAAGGCATGGGCTTGTACCTGGTCAAAACGCAGGTAGCCGCCTTGGGGGGACGAATTGAAGTAGAAAGCGTGGTAGGAGAGGGGACGACATTCCGCGTGTCGTTGCAGCGCGAACATCCTTCAAAAAACAATGCGTGGTGATTCATCACGAATCACCACGCCGATAGGTTTACATGCCGATGATCAATTTCTGACCGGGCTTGAGCTGGCTGTTGTTGAGATTGTTCAGGCTCTTGATCTTTTCGATGGTAAGGCCTTCAAACTTTTTAGAGATTTCCCACAGCGTGTCGCCGGGTTGAACGGTATAGGTTTTTGAATCCGGTAGGGCTAAGGGCGTTACCGCCGCTTTGGGCGTGCGGGCGGAGGCTACTGCCGTGGTGGTGCGCGACGGCTGATGCAGCCAGATGTTCAATCGCTGGCCCGCGCGAATGTTGTTGTTCCGCAGATTGTTCCACTTCTTCAGATCGGCCAGACGAACGCCGTGGCGCATGGCAATAGACCCCAACACATCGCCACTGCGCACTTTGTAGGTGATGCGGTCGCGGCCATAGGTTGATCCTTCTGTGGTTTTCGCCAGCACTTCGAGGTCTTTCTTGCCTACCTTCGATGCAGAATCCAGGATCGACCGGCGATCCGCCAACAACTTTTCCTTTGCACCTGTGGGGACGTATAGGGTATACGTTCTGCTGGTCTCCGGAATGGCGTTGTGCTGGATGGAAGGATTGAGCTTTTGCATATCCTCCAGGCAGGTACCCGTCAGGTTGGCAAAGGTTTCGAAGTGGAGGAATTTGGTTACTTGTACCGTGTCGTACTTGGGCAGCATCTCCTCTCCTTCGTCGAAGAAGTTGTGTTCATCCAGGTAGTTCATGGCGTAGGTGATGGCTACGAATTGGGGAACATACGAACGCGTTTCGCGCGGCAGGTTGGGATAGATTTCCCAGAACGTGTGCTTGTATCCGGAACGCCGGATGGCGCGCTTCACGTTGCCGGGGCCGGTGTTGTAGGCGGCCAGCGCCAACTCCCAGTCATGGAACATGCTATAGAGATCGCGCAAGTAGCGGCAGGCCGCTTCCGTGGCCTTCTCGGGATCCATGCGATCATCGATGTACCAGTCGTTGTTCAATCCGTAATGTCTGCCGGTGGCCGACATGAATTGCCAGAGGCCCACCGCACGCGCCCGTGATATGGCGCGGGGATTCAATCCCGATTCGATGATGGACAGATATTTCAACTCGTCGGGCAGGCCGTATTTGGCAAGGCATTTTTCAAAGATCGGGAAGTAAAGATTTTTACGACGCATCATCATGCGGGTGTACTCGCGGTCTTTCACCGTGAAGTAATTGATGAAAGCGTGGATGCGTTCGTTGTACACCAACGGCATTGTCTTCTGAATACACGCCAGCCGGTCGGCCAGGGTAGCCGGGTCGTCGTTGCCGGGGATGTGCTCCAGCTCGCTGGGCAATGCATAGTAAACAAAGTCCGCTGTATCCTCTTTGTAGAGCATGTCCTCTTCTGCCACGGCCACTTCCAGGGAGTCGACCACCGACAAGGAGTCGAGTGCCGGCACGGGAACCTGGCTGAAGGCCGGGAAGGCGGTCAGGGATAAAAATAGTGCAGCAAGGAGACAAGCTTTTTTGCTGACAGGGGCCAATTGCCCGATCGTTTGATCAGCAACGGAAAAAATGGTACAGCGAAGACCGTTTCTCATGAGGGGTCACGTCAAGAGTGTGTTTGAAAAATGCAACAATTTCGATTCCTCGAAATCATCGGCGATCACTTGCAGTCCGATGGGTAAGCCTTCTTTGTCCGTACCACACGGTATGGCAATGGCCGGCACACCCACCACGTTAGCCTGAACGGAAAAAAGATCCGCCAAGTACATCTCCAAAGGATTGTCCGTATGCTCCCCCAGCTTGAAGGCCGTGGTGGGCGTTATGGGCATCACAATGAAATCATAGTGCTTCAATATTTCTTTTGTCTTGTCGCGGATAAGGCGACGGACTTTCTGGGCCTTCGTGTAATAGGCGTCGTAGTAGCTGGCGCTCAACACGAACGTGCCCAGCAATATGCGGCGCTGTACTTCTTTCCCGAATCCCTCGGAACGGCTCTTTTTGTAGAGCGAGCTGAGGTCGTTGGCCTGCTGGCTTCTGTAGCCATAGCGCACGCCGTCGTAGCGGGAAAGGTTGGAGCTGGCTTCGGCGGTCGCCAGGATGTAGTAGGTCGGCAATACGAATTCCTGTAACGGGAAATCGATCACCTCCACACTATGGCCGTCGGCCTTGATGGCTTCCAGCTTGGCCAAAATGCCCTCCTTTATTTCCGGTTGCATGCCTTGAGAATCATCGATCTCGCGGACATAGGCAACCTTATATTTTTTGTTGTCGGGCGCTTGCAGGGCCTTGGAATAACTGGGCACGGGCAATTGCGAGACGGTGCTGTCCACTTCGTCGGGGCCGGCAATTACTTCCAGCACCAGGGCTACATCTTCTACCGACTTTCCGAATATGCCGATACAATCAAAAGACGAGCCATAAGCGATCAACCCAAACCGGGAGATGCGCGAATAGGTGGGTTTGAGCCCTACCAGCCCGCAAAAAGCCGCGGGTTGACGCACCGATCCGCCCGTATCCGATCCCAGGGACACCTGGCACATATCGGCCTGAACGGCAACGGCCGAGCCTCCGGAAGAACCCCCGGGGACGCGTGTATTGTCGGCGTCGTTCAGCACGGGGCCAAAAGCCGAGTTCTCGTTGGAAGAACCCATGGCAAACTCGTCGCAGTTTTGGCGGCCGATAATGATGGCGTCTTCGTCGAGAAGACGCTGAACGGCCGTACCATTAAATTGAGAGATGAAACCATCCAGCACGCGGCTGCTGGCTTGCAAAGGATGATCCTTGTAGGCGAGAACGTCTTTCAGGCCCACGACGAGCCCGGCGAGTTTTCCAGCCGTACCAAGTTTTATTTTTTTATCTATTTCAACCGCTCGCGCGAGCGCTTCATCTTCATACACGCTCAGAAAAGCATTGAGGTGCTTTTTTTCCTTAATGTTGTTCAGATGAAAACGGACAATATCCTGACAGGAGCGTTTTCCGTGCTGCAGATCGTTTTGAATTTCCCGAAATGTAGCTTTCGTCTTCAACACTTATTTTCCGTCATCAAGTTTAGCAGAATCGCCCGCGTCTTCAAGATCCTTCTTCACGTCTTTCACGGAATCTTTGAATTCACGAACACCTTTACCCAATCCTTTCATGAATTCGGGAATTTTCTTGGCGCCGAAAAACACGAGGATGAATAAACCGATGAGCAGAATCTCTTGGAAACCAACCCCACTTAAAAACAAAAATGTAGCTTTCATGGCCTTTTAATTTTAAACGTAAAGGCAAAAGTAGGGTAAAAAAGGATAGTATCAAATGAATGGTACCGGGATGTTGGCGGCTGGTTACCAGCGGTTAAAGGGCTCCCTTTTCAGGTTAAATACAGGGACCGTTTTCACCCCTTTTTAGCGATACAGTACATATCCGAACAAGCGTTCAACTTCGCTGTTACGGCCCCGCAAAATGCGCGCCGGGTGAAGTACTTTTTAAGTAAAAACACGGAGTCTTCAGACACCCGTGCTCACATATTTTTCAACCACGAGGAAGGATCCAGCGCCGTGGTGTTCTTGAAGATCTGGAAGCGCAGTTCGGACACGCCTTCATTGTTGGAAAGCACTTTGCCGATCTCCTGGTTGGTGGTCACTTTTTGTCCGCTCCGAACAAACACTTCTTTCAAACCGGCATATACTGTCAGATACTCGCCGTGTTTGATGATCACCGTGCTGCCAAGTCCCTGGATGAAGGCCACGCGGCGTACTTCGCCTTCAAAGATGCTCTTCACTTTTTCGTTCTCCTGCGTTTGGATGTTCACGCCATTGTTTTGCACCACAACGCCTTTTAACACGGAGTGATTTTGTCGTCCAAAACGCTGCGACACAAAGCCCGACGACACAGGCCACATGAACTTGTTCCGGTTCTCTTCAAACGAATTGGACAGCGTCACGGCACCCTCGGATTTTTTGGAGCGGGCGGCGCGTTCCATCTCTTCTTTGATGAGGTCTTCGATGAGCTTGTCGAGTTTGGCGACGGCTTTCTTCGTTTCCTCCAGGTCTTTGCGCAGCTTCTTTTCTTCCTTCTCCAGCGACTTCACCAACGAATTTTGCTTTTGCTTTAACGAGATCAGGTTTGTGCCTTCCCGCTGTTCTTCGTTGAGCAGTTTGTTCTTTTCTTCGCGGCGTACGCGGATCTCGGCGACATGGCCCGATAGCTCTTCCTGTACTTTCGTGATCTGTTCGGCTTGCAGCTTGCGGGTTTCGGCATATTGATCCATGTAGCGCAGGCGCATGACCAATTGATCGAATGATTTTGAAGAGAAGAGAAAGGTCAATCGCGTGGTGCTGTTGTTGGCTTTCTGGGCGGCGAACAACATGGCGCTGTATTCTTTTTTGAGATCGTCGAGATCTTCTTCCAGCACCAGGATGATGTCGTTGTTGTCGCTGATCTCGCTGTCGAGAAAATTGACTTCGCCTTTGATGGAGCCGACCAGTTTTTCCTGTTCGCGGACGCGCTGGTTCAGGGCGCTGAGTTCGCCCAGGGAATTTTTCTTTTGGGCAGATGTTTCTTCGATGATCTTTTCAACCTCTTTGATCTTCTCCAGGTTTTGCTGTTTTTCCTTTTGAAGCTGGGCCTTTGACTTTTGGGCCACAGCGGAAAAAGAAAGAAAACCGAAGATCAGAAAGAGCCACGCACATTTACCGGCGTTCATATCGCTTGGGTATGTTGAATGGAAACTTCAGCTCTTTGTCACCCACCTCGGCCTTGTTGTATTCGAAGATGATGGTCGTGTTCAGCAATCCGCTGAGGGTCTTATAGAATAAATTGATCGTACCATTATAAGGGAATAGTGCAGGACCTACCGGTTGAAAATTGGAATAATTGATGATGAGCGAGTTGGTGCTGTTGCCTTCTTTCATCTCCACCTTCTCCAGTTTCTTGCTGGCGCTGTTGATGAAGTTGTCCACCATCACGCCGCTGGCCGGAACCTGTTGCTTCAGCACAAAGAAGGAGCTTTCCTGCTGCACCTGGTCCGATTCGCTGCGGGGCATGATGAGGTTGCCCAACATCGCAGCCTGGATCACCTGGTAGTTGATCTCGAAATTGTAGCGCTTGGAAAGCTCAGCATAGTCGAACACATAATATTCTTTGTCGACGTTGCTCACTACGGTGATGGAGTCTTTGTTGATGAGGGCTTTGCCACCCTGCACGCCGATCACGGAAAAGGTCATCCAGATCACGCTGTCTTTGCGCACCCGGATGTTGGCCTTCACTTCGCGTTCCTTTTTGGCATCTCTCAGGATCATGCGGGCCTTGCCGTGAAAATATTCGAAATCCACTTCCTGCACATCAAGCGCGGGCTTCGGGACGGCGGTGGGAAGGGTTGTGGGAGCAACCTTTTTACTGCAGGACATTATCAGCGCGGAGAAGCCGATGAGCAAGATCCAGAGATGTTTATTCATAGATTTTCCGGTTCGCAATTTTTTTGTTTAACAATTCACTGTTGGCATTCAATCCGCGGGCCTTCTCCCATTGCTGCACCGCGCCGGTTACATCACCAAGTTGAAAAAGTATATCGCCATAGTGCTCAAAATGCGTGGCATTGGCATTGCCCGTCGAAATGGCCCGCTCAATGGCCTTGCGCGCCTCTTTGTATTTCTGACGGGTGTACAGCACCCAGGCATATGTATCCAGAAACGTTGGATTGTCCGGATTATTCTTCATGAGCGATGATGCCATTTTCTCCGCCTTCTCCAGGTTCACCTTCCGCAGCGCCAGGAAATAGCTGTAGTTATTTAATACTGCGTCGTTGTTGGGATTGATGGTCAGCGCGTCGTCGTAGGCCTTGTCCGACTTGTCGTAGGCTTTCATGGCATTGTAGGCGTCACCCAGCATGCTGTTGAGTTCGCCCTGCAGGTTGGTGTTTGAGGTCGTCAGCTTCTTGGCTTGTTCCAGGGAGGAGACAGCCTCGGGATATTGACGCTTGCGCAGGTTGGCGTAGCCGTTGAAATAGTGCACCATGCCCTGGTTCGGGAACATGATGAGCGCTTCATCACTGTGTTTGATCACGTTGTCCCATTGTTCCATCTGGGTCTCGAGGAACAACAGGTTTTCCCACACTTCAAAATTCACGTTGCCCAGTTCAATGGCCTCCGAATATTCACGTTGGGCATCGCGTGGCTTGCCGGTAGACAAATAGAGATCGCCCCCGAGGATGTGCACGTTCGGATCGGAAGGGTTGCTTTTGTCCAGTTTTTCCAACAGGGCGAGCGCAAACTTCTCTTTTTCCGGGTCGGAAATGTTCTTGGTCTTGTTTTGATTCAACTCCGTGTTGTAGGCACCCAGCATGATCAACTTGCTGCCCAGCTCCACGGAGGGATCGTCAAACAAGGTGAGCAGCAGGGCACGAGCCTTATCTTCCTGGCGGCTATCGCGATAGAGTCCGGCCAACAACATTTTCACGTTGCCCGAGTCGGGATTGGTGACCAGGAATTTTTCGAGATACTTGATGGCATCGGGGCGCATGCCCTTTTGCGACAGCACGTCGGCAAACCCCATGACATACCGTTCTTCATCGGGGAAGGCGTTGATGAGCTTTTCGCCCTCGGCAATGCCCTCTTTGGTTTTTCCTTGCTCAAGGTAAATGCGCAGCTTTTGGATGGACGATACCTCGCTGATGCCCAGGGCGCTTTCGGCACGGTTATAGGTCTTTACAGCGTCGTCGAATTTGTTGGCGTATTGATACACGGCGGCCAGCTCGTAGAGGTATTCTTCCGATCCTTTCACCTCCTTAATAAGGGTTTCATAGGTCTCGGCTGCTTTGTCGAACTTGGTGAGGCTGCCATAGATATTGGCGGCCAGGAGATAGAAATATTTGTTCTTTTTCTCCAGCTTCAGGGCATTTTCCATGCTGAGCGAAGCCTTTAAAAGATCTTCCTGCTTGTTGCTTTGGGAGAGCACTTCGGCCACTTTGTAGTGCACCGTGGCATTGTCGGGGGTGATCTCCAACGTGCGCTGGTAGTAGAGCAAAGCCTTGGCGTAATCCTCGAGAATGAAGAATTTTTCGCCTTCCGTGAAATAGAACTCAGCTTCGCGGAGCCGGATTCCGGAAGCCTCCACCTCCTCGACGTTTTTCTTTTTGCGTTGGGCAACTGCCGTCCCGGGCGCTGTCCAGGACAACGCCGCTAATAAGGCCAAAACCGTATATACTCTTCTACCTCTCAATTTCACGTTATTGCGTTGAAGTCGCCTAGGCTCAAGTCGAGCTTAGAACCTTCAAAAATAATGAAATTCCCCAACATGCTGTTCTCCAGCATGGCGCTTCGGATGGTCGATTCCCGCTGAATAATGGAGTTTTTGATCCGGCTGTCGTAAATCTTGGTGTTTTCACCCACCGAAACATGGGGCCCGATGACCGAATTCTCGATTACGGCCCCGTCGCCCACAAAACAAGGGGCGATGATCACCGAATTGACCAATGTGGCCTTTTCCGACACCAACTTCTGATCTTTTATGAACTCCAGGTAGCGCTGGTTGGTTTGCACCGTCACGTTCTTGTTGCCGCAGTCCAGCCACTCCGTCACTTCACCCGTCATAAATTTTGCGCCTTTTTTGGCGTAGGCCTGAAGGGCCGATGTGAACTGAAACTCGCCTTTGTCCTTAATATTATTATCGATCAGGTATTGCATTTCGCGCGCCAGTGCGGCGCCGTCTTTGAAAAAGTAGATGCCGATGATGGCCAGGTCAGAAACGAATGTGGCCGGTTTCTCTACCAACTCGATGATTTCTTTTTTGTCGTTCAGCTTCACCACGCCAAATTGTGAGGGGTCGTCCACGCGTTGCACCCAGATGATGCCGTCCTGGGTGGTGTCGAGCTTGAACTCGGCCTTGAAGAGCGTGTCGGCGAATGCCACGATAACCTTGCCGGTGAACAACTCCTTGGCAAACAGCAAGGCGTGTGAAATGCCAAAGGCTTCCTCTTGATAATAGATCTTTCCTTCGGCGCCCACTTTTTTGGCGA
>Ga0209050_1004161_pt1 | contig 10019 bp, 9 predicted proteins | sample Araplavi_mTSA_r2_FD_184276 | JGI IMG/M metagenome (GOLD analysis project Ga0209050, IMG submission 184276) | Arabidopsis root microbial communities from North Carolina, USA - plate scrape MF_Cvi_mTSA_r2 (SPAdes) (version 2) | ecosystem: Host-associated > Plants > Roots > Endosphere | place: USA...
GCGCAGTGTTTCCGTTTTGCGTGCTGCCGGGATGCTGGAGGCGATCGTGCCGTCGGAGCCATTCGACGATATGAGCACAGGTACCGTCCTGAGAATCACGCCATTGGGGTACGCGGAGCTCGAGCGACCCGATGAGGACTGACCCCGCTCCCGCACTTTTCCTGCCTCTGAACTCCTCAATTACCCTGCCATGTTGGGATATCGGAGTGCCCTTTCTTCCCTGGCTGCAGCGGGCTGACATGGGCCGGTGATGGACCCAACCGCGCGTGGTTGTACCCGACGGCCTCGAAAAATGATTGGCTTCTCGCCTCGCGCCGGAATTTTCAGCGCCGCACGGCAGCCGCTGCACCTTGCACGCGCTGAACAGCGTTGCTACGTGCGCTGACCCAGATGCGGCGCTCGACTCGGCCCGGGTGTCGTGCATCTGCCCGAACGCTTGAATCCGTTCACTGTCGTCCTTGAATCCCTCGGCCTCACTGCCCCGAATGCGCGGCCAACCGCAGCGCCTCGCGCCCGGAAATGGATGTCCTTGCTGTTCACCCGCCAGGCGTTGTCAGTCAGGTGCATTCGCCGAGAACTGCAGGCCTTGGAAAGACGTGCTTTGAGGCCACCCATCGCGCGGCACCTGGCGTCAAGAGAGCGCCTCCATGCATCGGTTCCGGACCGTGTTTGGCTTTGTGAGAGGCAAGCATCGCGATACGACCCACAGCAACGGCCACACGACGCCCGCCGCAGCCGGTCTTGTGCTCGCGTTGAATGGGTTTGGTGTCGGGGGAAACGGCTGCTGCGCCGACCTGTTCGTGCAAGGCCGATGGGCCCATGTGCGTCCGGGTCACCATTCAGGGACCACGGTGATGGCGCCGCGATTGCACCGCGTGCAACGGTTGCCCGTTAAGTGCACGAGTCCTAAATTTCGTTCCCGTCGGCCACCGGCCTCTCCCTTGCGGGACCCATCCAGGCAGGCCGACCGTGCATGCAGATTCGCTGCGACACGCGACACCGACACGCAACAAGGACCCCATGCCACATCTCCATCCATGGCGCGCAGGACGCGCGCTCACCGATCGCTCGCCCGACACTTCCTTTTGGTCTGGATGGTCCTGGCGCCTGCGCACGAATGCGCGGCTCGGTGCGCTGGCCTGGGTGCTTGCCACTGCGAGCGTCGCGCCGCAGCATGCCGCGGCGGCCGAGCCCCTGCTGTTGAGAGTGGGCGCGCTGAGGCTCGCATCGGCAGGCCCCCTGTTCGTGGCCCAGCACGAGCGCTATTTCGAGGACGAGGGTCTCTCGGTCCAGATCCGCTACTTCGACGCCGCGCAACCGATCGCGCTGGCGGTCACCGCCGGCGACGTCGACCTCGGCGTGACGGCCATGACGGCAGGCTTCTTCAACATCGCCGGCAAGGGAACGCTCAAGGTCATCGCGGGACAGGCCGCGATCGTCAAGGGTCGCCCCGGTGACGTGCTGATGGCGTCGAACAATGCCTACGAGCGAGGCATGCGCCGGGCCGCGGATCTTCCGGGGCGTTCCATCGCGATCACCCAGACTGGATCTTCCTTCCACTACGAACTCGGCCTGTTCGCCGATGCCGAGCGCTTCGACATCCAGCGCATCACGTTGCGTCCGTTGCAAAGCATGTCCAACATGGTTGCCGCCCTGAAGACGGGCCAGGTCGATGGCGCGATCGTCTCACCGCAGGCCGCCGCGGAACTCACGGCCAACCACGAGGCCAAGGCCATCGCACAGGTTGCGGATGCAGGCAACTACCGCTTCGGCGCCCTTTTCGCGTCCGCGCGCGTGCTGCAGGAACAAAGGGCATCGGTGGCGCGCTTCGTGAAGGCGTACCGGCGCGGCGCGGCACTGTACAACGACGCGTTCTTCGGCTCGGGTGCGCGGCGCAAGGAGGTCGCGCTCATGATCGGGCAACACATTCTGCCGAGCGAACCCGCCAGCGATCGCGTGGCCGACCTGGTGGGCAAGGGCGCGTACTACGTGGAAGCGGGTGCACCACTCGACCCGGACGATGTCCAGCGCCAGGTGAACTGGTACCGCGCGCGCGGCTTCATCGACGACGCGGTGGCAGCCGGCCAGATCATGGACCTGTCGTTCTCCCGCTGAGTCCTGCTCCTTCCTCAGACCTCTTCCCATGCGGCAGTGCATGGCCGCACATCTCCACTGAACTGCGATGCGACTCGATATCGACAACGTCTCCCACAGCTACGGCGACCTCACCGTGCTCTCGAACATCTCGGTCAGCGTGCCGAGTGGCAGGATCCTCGCGATCGTCGGCCCCTCTGGATCGGGCAAGTCCACCCTGCTGCGCATCATCGGCGGGCTGGAGTCACCCGACGCCGGCCAGGTGCAGTTGATGGGCTCGACGCCGCCAGGCTGCATCAATCCCCTGACCTTCGTCTTCCAGGACTTCGCGCTGTTGCCCTGGCGCACGGTGCGCGGCAACGTGGAATTCCCGCTCGAACGCAAAGGCCTGACCAAGGCGCAACGCTGCGACTTGGTTGACGATGCGTTGCACCGCACCAACTTGAGCGCATTCGCGGACGCACTGCCCAAGCAACTGTCGGGCGGCATGCGACAACGCGTCGGCATCGCGCGCGCGATGGTGGTTCGGCCCGCTGTCCTGATCATGGACGAGCCGCTGTCCGCACTGGATGCCCAGACACGGGAACTGCTGCTTATCGACATCGCGCAGCTTTCGGCGAAGGAAGGCTTCACGGGGGTGTACGTCACCCACAATCTTGTCGAGGCGATCCGGCTGGGTCACACGGTGATGGTGCTCTCGCGGCGCCCGGGGGCCGTCAAGGCGCTCATCACGATCGACACGCCGCTGCTGGAGCGACGGTCGGACGGCCCCGAACTGCAGGCGCAGTCGGCCCACATCTGGCATCTCCTGCGTGAAGACGCACTGGAAGCGGAGCGCGAACTTGTCTGATTCATCTCTCGTTCTGGAACCGGCCCGCCGGCCCGTTCCCTTCCGGGGCGGCGGCTTCGCGCCCCGCCGGCTGCCGGTTGTCTCCACAGCGGGCATTGCCCTGATCGTGCTGGCCTGGCAGGCGGCGAGCAGCCTGGGCTGGGTCGACCCCGTTTTTCTTCCCAGTCCCTGGGTGATCCTTCAGATTCTTTGGAAACTGCTGTTTGCCGGTGTGCTTTGGAACCATCTGATCGCCTCTCTTACCCGGCTGGGCATCGGGTGGTCGAGCGGTGCCTGCGCAGGCATCCTGGCAGGCTTGGCGCTGGGCCTGTACTCGGCTGCGCGCTCGGTCGGCGTACCGCTGGTTTCCGCACTCATCACCATCCCTAAGGTGGCACTGCTGCCGCTCTTCATCGTGTGGTTCGGCATCGGCGAGTGGTCAAAGATCATGATCATCGCGTTCGGCGTCTTCTTTCCGACCGTGATCAGCACGTATGGTGCTGTCGACAACGTGTCCAAGAACCTGATCCGCATGGCGCAGAGCTTCGAGGTGGACAACGCCAGCATCGTGCGCAAGGTGGTCCTTCCCGCCGCGCTGCCAGGCATCCTTTCGGGATGCCGCCTGTCTGTCTCCATCGGCATCATTTTGCTGGTCACTGCGGAGATGATTGGCTCGAACGAAGGCATTGGCGCGTTCATCCTCGCGGCTGGCAACCTTTACCAGGTCGACCGCCTGCTCGCAGGCGTTGCGCTCCTCAGCCTGATCGGCCTGCTGCTGTCGGCCGCGATCACGAGGGCCGAACGCAGATGGCTTGACTGGCGGTAGGGCGACCCGCAGAGACGGCGGTCGACCGGTTGGCTTGGAGGAAAGGTCGCCGGCCGCCCATGCCTTCGTGCCAAGTGCCCTCCCTCACGATGCCGCAATCGTGCCGATACCCTGCGATCTGGACCCGCCGACTGCACCGCACCGCCGCTCGCCCCCGAAGCACCGCCAACTCGTCCTCCGCCGCCGCACGCCGTGGCCGCTCGAATAATCGGCATCGTCGTCCCCGCCCACAACGAAAAACCTGCACGGGCACGCGCCCCGGCGCTCCAGCGCCGTCGTGCATCGACTCTCCACACCGCGGCGCCGACGGAAGACCGCAGAGAGCATGCGATCGCACACGAACGCTCCAGCCGCGGATCGACACTGTTCCCTCCATCTGGCCCGAAGCAAGCAGCGCAGTCCGCCAAAAGGAGGCGACGGAGCCATTTCCCGCAGTCGAAGCCCGGACTGATGGGGCTGCGACGCCAAGCGAGCTTGATTGACCGCGGCAGCCCTCGCGTGCGACCTGCCTGCAACCACCGTCCAACAGACGAAACCCAAAAAGTGGAAATCAAAGTGCGCCGACAAACCCGCAGGCCTTTTTCAGCCGAGACCGCAATCAGCCATCGACCCGGCCCGGTTGCCAGCGACCACAGAGTGGTCCAGCTCCCGCACAGCGATGCACGCCAGCGAAAGGTGGCCCGGCCGCGTCCGCACGCCCCCGAGCACCATCGGCGCAGAGAACACGCTCATGTTGAAGCTTCCGCACAGCGCAGCTCCAGAGCTGCGCCCATCAAAGGGAGTGATCAAGGCGACAAGAATCTCACGGGCGTCAAGCGTTTTGGGCAACGTCATGCCAGCACGCAAGTCGCCGACAAAAGCCGGTGCGACGCCGGCACTAAACCCGCGCCCACCACCGCCAAAGCAGAAAGCCTGACGTGCGACAGATGCACTCCCATTTTTCCTCCGTACGCACTACGCCCGCCCCACATGTCGACCACGACCATTCGCCTTGAGGATGAATTCAAAGCCCGCATCGCCGCCGCCGCCGCGAGGTCGGGCAGGTCTTCGCACGCGTTCATCCTGGAGGCGGTTGCCGAGATGGTCGAGCGCAGCGGGTTGGACGAGGAATTGCATCGGCTTGCCGACAGGCGGTGGGCAGCGCTGCGGCGCACGGGCGAGTCGGTCGCCTGGGACGACGCCAAGCCCTGTCTCCAGGATCGAGCGGCGGACAAGAAGGCTCACCGCCCCGCGGCGCGCAAGTCAGTTCCCTGACCTGTTCATGGTTCGCATCGAACTGGCGCCAGATATCTTGAATGACCCCGACCGCATCATCGACCACCTGGGAACGCATGAGGTCAACGACATCACCGACCGGGTTGCGTAAATTCTCGAAGCCATCCAAACTCTTTCTCGCAGTCCATCGATCGGTCGTCCGGTCAGAGATGAGAAGCGAGAATTGATCATTGGCGCTCCTCGCCGACGTCACCGGCGTGTGTGCGCCATGCCGCATCGACTAAGCTGTGTCGCCATGCAGTTCCCGAGCAAGACCCGATGGCTGTGCGCAGCCGTCCTGACGATGTCGTGCTTCCAGAGCGCGTTCGCCGCCGACGAAGAGTCGGTGCGCGAACTCGCCGAGGCTTCCCAGCACATGCTCAACGACCTGGCCAGCCAGGTGACCGACCTGAAGGCCATGGCAGACCGGAAATCCTTCGACAGCGTCGCGAAGACGCTGGCGAAGCAGGTCGAGCAATGGCCCACCGAAACCGATGCCACCGAGAAGTACCGCCCGTGCAAGCACGCGCTCCAGCGCGCATTGGACGTGGCGCGGCTCACGCATGCCAAGGCCACCGCCGTGAAGACGGCACCGCCGCCCGACGAGAAGGCCTGGCTGCAGGCGCACGCGAAGCTGACGGACAGCCGCGCGGTATGCGAGCGCGTGCTGCGGCATCCGCTGATCCGTGCGTCCTGACACGACGCCCTTCCACAATTGATTGATCGTTTTCACGGAGTCCGCATGGCGTCTTCATCTCCCGCAGCCCATCCGCACTACGACCGTCTGATCGCCGCGGCGCGCGCGCTGCCGCCGCTTCGCGTGGCGGTGGTGCATCCGGTCAACGACGTGTCGCTGGAGGCCGTGCTGTCGTCGGTGCGGCTGGGGCTGGTCGCGCCGGTGCTGGTCGGCCCGCGCGAGCGCATCGAGGCGGCTGCGGCATCCATCGGTGCGGACATCGCGGGCTTCGACATCGTCGACGCGCCGCACAGCCATGCGGCAGCCGACGCAGCGGTGGCGATGGCGTTGCGCGGCGAGGTCGACGCGCTGATGAAGGGCAGCCTGCACACCGACGAACTCATGGGCGCGGTGGTGCGACGCGAAGGCGGCCTGCGCACCTCGCGGCGCATCAGCCACTGCTTCGTGATGGACGTGCCGGGCCATTCGCATCCGCTGGTCATCTCCGATGCGGCGATCAACATCGCGCCCACGCTCGAGGAGAAGGTCGACATCGTGCAGAACGCGATCGACCTCGCGCATGCGCTGCAGATGCCGGCCGTGCGCGTGGCGCTGCTGTCGGCCACCGAGACGGTGAACGCCAAGGTGCCCTCCACGCTCGATGCGGCCGTGCTGTGCAAGATGGCCGACCGGGGGCAGATCACGGGCGCGCAGCTCGACGGCCCGCTGGCCATGGACAACGCCATCGACCCCGAGGCCGCGCGCATCAAGGGCATCGTGTCGCCGGTGGCGGGGCGCGCCAACGTGCTGATCGTGCCCGACCTGGACGCGGGCAACATGCTCGCGAAAAGCCTCACCTTCCTGGGCGGCGCCTATGCCGCGGGCATCGTGCTGGGCACGAAGGTCCCGGTGATCCTCACGAGCCGCGCCGATTCCGAATCGGCACGGCTCGCCTCGTGCGCGGTGGCCTCGATGCTCGCGAAGGCGGGGCGCGAGCGGCTCATCAAGGCCGTGGGCTGAACGCTTGCGGCTTCGTCAGTCCTGCAGGCAGAGGTACTTGAGCTCCAGGTAGTCCTCGATGCCGTGGCGCGAGCCTTCGCGGCCCAGGCCTGACTGCTTCACGCCGCCGAAGGGCGCGACCTCGTTGGAGATCAGGCCGGTGTTGATGCCGACCATGCCCGTTTCCAGCTGCTCGCCCACGCGCCAGATGCGGCGGCGGTCTTCGGTGAAGACGTAGGCCGCGAGTCCGAACTCGGTGTCGTTGGCCATGGCGATGACCTCTTCTTCCGTCTCGAAGCGGAACAGCGGCGCGAGCGGCCCGAAGGTCTCTTCGCGCGCCACGCGCATCTGCTGCGTGACGCCGGTGAGCACCGTCGGCTCGAAGAAAGTGCCGCCCATCGCATGCGGCTTGCCGCCGGTGCGCAGCTGCGCGCCCTGCGTGAGCGCGTCGTCGATGTGCTCGCGCACCTTGGCCACGGCACGCGCGTCGATCAGCGGCCCCTGCGCCACGCCGGCCTCGAGCCCGTTGCCCACGCGCATCGCTTCCACCGCCTGCACGAGCCGCTGCGACAGCGCGTCGTAGATGCCCGACTGCACGTAGATGCGGTTCGCGCACACGCAGGTCTGCCCGGCGTTGCGGAACTTGGAAGCGATGATGCCTTCGACCGCGCGCTCCAGGTCGGCGTCGTCGAACACGATCAGCGGCGCGTTGCCGCCGAGCTCGAGCGACAGCTTCTTGATGGTCGGCGCGCACTGCTGCGCGAGAAGGCGGCCCACGCCGGTGGAACCGGTGAAGCTGAGCTTGCGCACGGTGCCGCTCTCGCACAACGCGGCGCCGATGGCCGGCGCGTCTCCTGTCACGATCTGCAGCACGCCCGGCGGCAGGCCGGCCTCGAGCCCCAGCACGCCGAGCGCGAAGGCGCTCAGCGGCGTGAGCTCCGCCGGCTTCACGACGATGGTGCAGCCCGCAGCCAGCGCGGGGCCGACCTTGCGCGTGATCATCGCGGCGGGGAAGTTCCACGGCGTGATGGCGGCGCACACGCCGATCGGCTGCCTGAGCACCACGATGCGCTGGCCGCCGCGCTGCGGCTGCAGCACCTCGCCGTCGATGCGCTTGGCTTCCTCGGCGAACCATTCGATGAACGACGCGGCATAGGCGATCTCGCCGCGCGCTTCGGCCAGCGGCTTGCCCTGCTCCAGCGTCATGAGGCGGCCCAGGTCGTCCTGGTGCGCGAGCATCAGGTCGGCCCAGCGGCGCAGCACCTGGGCGCGTTCGCGCGCGGTGCGTGCGCGCCACGCAGGCAGCGCGGCGGCAGCGCCGGCAATGGCGCGCTCGGTTTCGGCGCGCCCCATGCGGGGCACGTCGGCAATGTGCCGGCCGGTGGCCGGGTCGGTCACGGCGAGCGTGGCGCCGCTGTCGGCGGCGATCCATTCGCCGTCGATGAGACAGGCGGGCTTCAGCAGGTCGGGGCGTTTCAGTCCCAGGTCGTTGGTGGTCATGGCGTTCGCTCCGTTCATGCCTTCAGCGCGTCGGCGACGATGCCCAGCGCGCGCTCGAACAGTGCGTCGGGAATGGTGATCGGGTACAGGAAGCGGATCACGTTGCCATACATGCCGCAGCTCAGCAGCAGCAGGCCCTGCTCCAGCGCCCTGGCCTGCACGCGCTTCACCGCCTCTGCGTCGGGCGCGCCGGTGGCGGGGTCGCACAGCTCGATGGCAACCATGGAGCCTTGCGCGCGCACCTCGGCGATGGCCTTGTTCGCTTCCTTCGCGTCGAGCAGCCGCGACACCAGGCGCGAGCCGAGCTCGGCGGCGCGGTCGCACAGCTTCTCTTCGGCGATCACGTCGAGCACCGCGTGGGCCGATGCGACGGCCAGCGGGTTGGCCGCGTAGGTGCCGCCCAGGCCGCCGGGCGCGGGGGCGTCCATGATGGCCGCGCGGCCTGCCACCGCCGACAGCGGCATCCCGCCCGCGAGGCTCTTGGCCATGGTGACGAGGTCGGGTTCCACGCCGTGGTGCTGCATGGAGAACAGCTTGCCGGTGCGCGCGAAGCCGGTCTGCACCTCGTCGGCCACCAGCACGATGCCGTGCTCGTCGCACACCGCGCGCAGGCCCTTCAGCAGCTCGGTGGGCGCGACGTTGAAGCCGCCCTCGCCCTGCACCGGCTCGATGACGATCGCCGCCACGCGCTTCGGATCGATGTCGGTCTTGAACAGGCGCGCCAGCGCAGCCAGCGAATCCGCCGCGCTCACGCCGTGCAGCGCGCTGGGGAACGGCACGTGGAACACGTCGGCCGGGAACGGACCGAAGCCGAGTTTGTAGGGCGCGACCTTGCCCGTCATGGCCAGCGTCATGAGCGTGCGGCCATGGAAGCCACCGCCGAAGGTGACCACGCCAGCGCGGCCGGTGTGGGCGCGCGCGATCTTCACCGCGTTCTCCAGCGCCTCGGCGCCGGTGGTGAAGAACGCCGTCTTGACCGGGCCCGAAATCGGCACCAGCGCGTTCAGCCGCTCGGCCAGCGCAATGGCGCTCTCGTAGGGAACGATCTGGTAGGCCGTGTGCGTGAAGCGCTCCAGCTGCGACTGGATGGCGGCCACCAGTTTCGGATGGCGGTGCCCGGTGTTGAGCACCGCGATGCCGGCGGCGAAGTCGATGTACTCGCGGCCTTCCACGTCCCACAGGCTCGCGTTCTCGGCGCGCTGGGCATGGAAGTCGCACATCACGCCGACACCGCGCGGCGTGGCGGCGAGGCGGCGGTTCTTGAGTTCGCTGTTGGTGGTCATGGAAGGTCCGGTAAGAAAGGGGATGGAGGTCGTTCGAAAGATCTGATTGAATCGGCTATTGGCCCCATCGAAAAGATCCACTTTTATCGATGTGCATGGGGCCAATTGAAAATCTCCGCATGAAATCCATCTGTGCCGACCTGGTGCTGCAGCGCCTCGCCCCCCGGGCCGACGCGGCCGGCGCCGCGCTCAACCGCCAGCTCTACGACTGCCTGCGCGAAGCCATCCTCGACGGCAGCCTGCCGCCGTCGAGCCCCCTGCCCGCCTCGCGCGACCTGGCGCGCGAGACCGCCATGTCGCGCAACACCGTGCTGCACGCCTATGCGCAGCTTCAGGCCGAGGGCTACGTGCATTCGCGCGTGGGCAGCGGCACCTTCGTGGCCGCGACCACGCCCGAGAGCCAACTGAGCGCCGGCCGCGCGCGCGCCGCCGACGCCGACGTGCCCGGCACGGTGCGGCTCGCCAAGCGCGCGCAGGCGCTGGTGGCCGACGCCTCGGCCGCGCCGCGCCAGTGGGGCGCCTTCATGCCCGGCGTGCCCGACGTGACGCAGTTTCCGC